>CEUL01150066.1_pt1 | contig 25410 bp, 26 predicted proteins | sample 427021 | NCBI WGS metagenome assembly CEUL01 (sample SAMEA2622800, study PRJEB7988) | marine metagenome | isolation source: saline water (ENVO:00002010), including | reverse complement strand
GATATGGTATTCCAGATTTTAAAATGGAAAAACATTTAATTGATAGAAGACAAAAACAGATGGAAGAAGAAGGCCTTATAGTGAAAACCAATGTAAATATTGGTGAAGATATTCGCTTAGATGAGTTAAAAAATGAATTTGATGCAATATTACTAAGCGGAGGTGCAGAGATACCAAGAGATCTTAAAATTCCTGGAAGAGAGTTAAGCGGAGTAATGTTTGCTATGGACTTTTTGCCCTATCAAAATAGAAGGGTTTCTGGGGAAGATTTTAATGATGTATTTAATATATCAGCAAAAGATAAAGATGTTGTTGTTATAGGTGGAGGAGATACAGGGTCAGACTGTATAGGTACTTCTTTTAGGCAAGGTGCTAAAAGTGTGACACAAATAGAAATAATGCCTATACCTCCTGAAAAAGAAAATAAAGCTCTTACATGGCCAGATTGGCCAATTAAAATGAGGGTATCTAGTTCACAGGCGGAGGGGGCTATAAGAGACTTTTCAGTATTAACAGATAGTTTTTATGGAGAAAATGGTACACTTAAGGGTTTAAAATGTCATAAAGTAGACGATAATATGAAAGTAATTCCAAATACTGAATTTAATATAAAAGCAGATCTTTCTTTATTAGCAATGGGTTTTACAGGACCAGTTTTAAAAAATATAAATGATGGCTCATTTAAATTAGATAACAGAGGTAACATAAGTGCAAACACTAATGACTATAAGACTTCACAGAAAGGTATTTTTTCTGCAGGCGATATGAGAAGAGGGCAATCCCTTGTTGTATGGGCTATAAGAGAAGGAAGACAAGCAGCTAGATCAATAGACCAATATTTAATGGGGTCTTCAGATTTACCTAAATAAATAATATACTTGACCAATTTAGTCTAGAATACTATATATCGCTATATATAACGATCTAATTTTGGGAAAATTTATAATGATAAAGGTATCTAGGATGGCAGATTATGCCATTCTTATAGTTTGTAAAATGTCTAGAGATGAGAATAAAGTTTATAGCGCTCATGATATTTCTTTAAACACATCATTAAAAATAACTACTATAAGTAAGATTTTAACAAAGCTTACTAAAGCTAATATTACTAGTTCTATTAGAGGGGTTAGTGGGGGATATAAGTTAGTAACGCAAGCAAAAGATATTTCTGTAGGAAATATAATAGATATAATTGATGGAAAAGTAGCATTAACTGTATGTGTTGAAGAAGGCGACCACAATAATTGTGATTTAGTATCAATGTGCCCTTCTCAAAGTAACTGGCAAATAATAAATAATAAGATTCAGGAAGCATTAAATTCAGTAAATATTGAGGAAATGGCTAATCCATTTATTGCTAATTTAAAGTATAAAGAGAGTAATAAAGATTCTTTCAAAAACAATATAGTGGAATAATATTATGGCAGTTAGTTCAGATACAATAAGTGCAGTGGAGAAAGCTACTAAAAAATATAAATATGGCTTTATAACAGATATTGAAACAGAGTTTGCTCCTAAAGGGTTAAATGAGGATATAGTTAAATTTATATCTAAAAAAAATGATGAACCCTCATGGTTACTTGAATGGAGATTAAAAGCATACAGGCAATGGTTAAAGATGGAAAAAGAAGAGCCTAAATGGGCTAACATTCATTTTCCAGAAATAGATTTTCAGGAAGCATATTATTATGCGGCTCCTAAGTCTGATGAAGATAAACCTAAAAGCTTAGATGAAATAGATCCAGAAATTTTGAATACATATAATAAATTGGGTATTCCAATTAAAGAACAGGAGATGCTTGCCGGTATTGTTGGTTCTGGAAATGTGGCTGTAGATGCTGTATTTGATTCAGTTTCTGTTGCTACTACTTTTAAGTCTAAATTATCTGAATTAGGTATAATATTTTGTCCTATCTCAGAAGCGGTTAAAAAACATCCAGATTTAATAAAAAAATATTTAGGCTCTGTAATCCCACAAACAGATAATTTTTATTCTGCTTTAAATTCTGCTGTATATTCTGATGGCTCTTTTGTTTATATTCCAGAAGGTGTGAAATGTCCTATGGATTTGAGTACATATTTTAGAATAAATGCTGCAGAGACAGGACAATTTGAAAGAACATTAATTGTTGCTGATAAAGGATCCTATGTATCTTATTTAGAAGGTTGTACAGCTCCTATGCGTGATGAAAATCAATTACATGCTGCAGTTGTTGAATTAGTTGCTTTAGAAGATGCAGAAATAAAGTATTCTACTGTTCAAAATTGGTACCCTGGTGATGAAAATGGTAAAGGAGGTATTTATAATTTTGTTACAAAGCGGGGTGCTTGTAGAGGCAATAATTCAAAAATTTCATGGACTCAAGTTGAAACAGGTTCTGCTATAACATGGAAATATCCTTCTGTAATATTACAAGGAGATAATTCAATTGGAGAATTTTATTCAGTAGCAATTTCAAATAAAAAACAACAAGCTGATACTGGTACTAAAATGGTACATATAGGAAAAAATACCAAATCTACTATTATTTCCAAAGGCATTTCTGCAGGATATGGACAACAAACTTATAGAGGATTAGTGCGAATGCAAGCAGGTGCGGAGAATGCAACAAATTTCTCTCAATGTGATTCTTTATTAATAGGAAAAAATTGTGGAGGGCATACTGTACCTTATATTGATTCTAGAAATCCTACTGCAGAAGTAGCACATGAAGCTACTACTTCAAAAATAAGTGATGAACAACTATTTTATGTTCAGCAAAGAGGTTTGGATCCAGAGGAAGCAGTTGCGTTAATTGTAAATGGATTTGCAAAAGAAGTTTTAAAAAAGCTACCAATGGAATTTGCCGTAGAAGCTCAAAAACTTTTAGGAGTTAGTCTTGAGGGTTCTGTTGGATAATAATGAAAAAAATAAGAGGTAATTAAATTGGGAACTGCATTACAAATAAAAAATTTGCACGTTGAAGTAAATAATAAACTAATCCTTAAGGGTTTGTCTTTAAATATAGAACATGGAGAGATGGCAGCTATAATGGGTCCAAATGGATCTGGTAAATCTACGTTGGCATCTGTTTTAGCTGGTAAAGAAGGGTATAACGTTACCAAAGGGTATATAAAATATTTAGGGAATGATTTATTAAAAATGCCCCCTGAAGATAGAGCTGCTGCAGGTGTATTTTTAGCATTTCAATATCCTGTGGAGATACCCGGAGTTGCTACTTCTACTTTTGTGAGAACTTCTTTAAATGCACAAAAAAGGAATAGAGGAGAAGCTGAACTAGATGCTATGCAATTTCTTAAATTAGCTAGAGAAAAAGCAAAACAATTAGAAATGAGTGAAGATTTCTTTCAAAGAGCTGTTAATGTTGGTTTTTCAGGTGGAGAAAAAAAGCGTGCAGAGGTGTTTCAAATGTCAATGTTAGAACCGACTCTAGCTATACTTGATGAAACCGATTCTGGTTTAGATATAGACGCTTTAAAGATTGTTGCTGAGGGAGTAAATAGACTCCGCGATGATAAATTGAGTGGTATCGTTATTACTCATTATCAAAGGCTTTTAGACTATCTTCAACCAGATACTATCCATATTTTAGCAGAAGGAAAAATTGTTAAAACAGGTGATAAATCTTTAGCATTACTTTTAGAAGAAAAGGGCTATCAGGGGATTGATGGGGCAAATTAGTTTTGAAAAATCTACAACATAAATATTATGAATATTATAATAGTAATAAAGGTTTTTTTCCTGGTATAGATATTAATTGGCTTAATGACCTAAGAGAAAAAGCAATTGATCAATTTCAAAAAGATGGATTTCCTGATAAAAGTGTAGAGGAGTGGAATAATTTCCCTTATAAAGACTTAACTAATAATTATTTCGAACCCTTATCTGACAATCAAGCCGAAATCGATCTTAATTTAATAGAAGAAAAAGATCCTAACTGTACTATAAGATTAATATTTTTTAATGGTCAAATAGTTAATATAGAATATAATCAGTTACCTAAAGGTGTAGAAGTAAATTCTTTAACTTATTTTTTGAAAAATAATCCTAATTTTCTTAAAGATAAGATTAGTTCTGCTAACAAATATGCTGAAGAAAGACTATCAAATATTATCGATAGTAGACCACAAAGTATAGTTGCTGTAAATACAGCATTTCATAAAGAAGGCGCAGTTATTCATATTAAAAAAAATGTTAAAATGCCTGGTTATATAGAATTAATGCATATAGGAGAGTATAATAAAAATACAATGCAACATATGCGTTCAGTAGTATACTTAGAAGAGGGTGCTGATTGTGAAATTTTAGAAAATATTGTACATGATAATGTAAGCGATTTAGTGTTTACATCTAATGTTACGGATGTGCATGTGTCTGATGATGCTTCATTATCACTTCACCGGTTTATTAGAGGTTCAACTAATCAAATTCATATTAATAATATCCATGGTTCACTACATGAAAATTCTAATTTTTTGAGCACTTCTATAATTAACTCTTTAGGACAAGTTAGAGCAGAAAATAGAGTCAATCTTTTAGGAGAAAATTCGTCTTCTACAATAGATATATTAATACTAGGCTCTCAAAATGCAGTTATTGAAGGTTTAACAAGAGTAGAACATTCAAAGAAAAATACTAAAAGTGATCAGAAGGCTAGAATAGTCTTAGGAGAAAATTCTAAAGCTTCTTTTCAAGGTAAAATCAGAGTAAATCAAAATTCTGATGGAACCTTGGCAAATATGTCTAGTAAAAGTCTATTATTAAGTGATAAAGCGAGAGTAAATTCAAAACCCGAATTAGAAATATTAGCAGATGATGTGAGGTGTTCTCATGGTGTGACTGTAGGTAATTTAAGTGAAGAACAACTATTTTATTTACGTTCTAGGGGGATTTCTGAAGTTGAAGCAAAAAAAATTTTAGTAAATTCTTTTGGAAATATTATTTTGGATAAGCTAAGTGATAATTTGATAGAAAGAGCCAAAAAAATAATGTTAGGTTATTATAATGAATAAATTTAAAAATACATTTTATTCTCATGATGTAGTTAAATCACAATTTCCAATTTTTGATAAAAATGATATTATTTACTTAGATAGCGCTGCTAGCTCACAAAAGCCTCGCTCTGTATTAAGTTCTATAAATGAAGTATACTCAAATAACTATGCAAATATTCATAGGGGTGTATATAAGCTTAGCCAAACAGCAACAGATATGTATGAAGATGCTAGAGAGATTGTAAGAAAATTTGTCAATGCAGAGTCAGTTAAAGAAATAATATTTGTAAGAGGTGCAACAGAAGCCATAAATTTAGTTGCTTCAACAGTTGCAGAAATAAATATTTCTGAAGGAGATGAAATAATTTTATCAAGACTGGAGCATCATTCAAATATTGTTCCATGGCAGATTATGGCAAAAAAAAATAAGGCGATTATCAAAGTTGCAGAATCAGATGAAAATGGAGACGTCTCTTTTGAGTCTATCTTTAAAATGGTTACTCCCAAAACTAAATTCATCAGTGTTACTCATATTTCTAATGCGATTGGATCAATTCTTCCAGTAAAAGATATATGTAAGGAAGCTAAATCTAGAGGAATTTTAACTCTTATAGATGGTTGTCAGGCAGCTCCACTATTAGAAGTAGATGTGCAAGATATTGGCTGTGACTTTTACGTATTCTCTGGACATAAAACATATGGTCCAACTGGTATAGGAGTATTATATGGTAGAGAAGACGTTTTAAATGAAGCTCCTCCTTATCAAGGTGGTGGAGATATGATAGATAAAGTTACTTTTAAAGAAACAACTTATGCAGGATTACCTAGCAAGTTTGAGGCTGGAACCCCCAATATAGTAGGAGCTATAGGACTTGGAAGTGCGTTAACTTGGATGCAAAATATAGGAATTAATAATATTAATGAGCATTCAAGAAAAGTAGTTAACGAAGGACTAAATATTTTAGAAAGTATTAATGGAATCAAAATCATTGGTAAACCAATTAATAGAGGAGGAGTTATATCTTTTATTTATAAAGATATTCATTCGCACGATTTAGGAACTTTATTAAATTCATATAACATAGCCGTTAGGACCGGACATCATTGTGCTCAACCTACGATGGAAAGATATAAAGTTTCTTCAACAGTTAGAGCTTCTGTTGGTTATTATAATAATAAAGAGGATTTCGAGGCCTTAGCAGAAGGAATTTTAAAAGTTAGTAAAGTTTTTGAAAATGTTTAAAAAATTATTTATATTTATTTTAATTAATAGCGAGCTGATAAAGTGAATATGGAAGAAAAAAATTGTAATATTACTCTTAAGGATTCAATTATTGAAGCTTTAGGTACTGTATATGATCCTGAAATTCCTGTTAGTATATGGGAATTAGGCTTAGTTTATAATATAGATATTAATGAAAAAAATGATATATTAATTACAATGACATTAACTACACCTAATTGTCCGGAAGCAGAAACTATTCCTGATAGAGTAGCTGAAGCTGTTTCTAAGTGTGAAAATGTAGGAGATGTAAGAGTTGAAATAGTTTGGGAGCCTACTTGGACTCAAGATAATATGAGTGAAGCAGCTAGACTTGAATTAGGCTTTTTTTAAAGGAAATAGTATGAAAAAGACATCCCAACTTAAACCTGAAATAATAACTATTACAAATAGAGCTTTAGATAGAATTAAGTTTATTTTAAAAAATGCACCTAAAGATACATTAGGAGTTAAATTTGGTATAAAAACAGGCGGCTGTTCAGGCATGACTTATGATGTAAGTTATGCAATAGAAGAAAAACCTACAGATGAAAAAATTGTTAAAGAAGGAGTAAATATATATATAGATGCTGCTGCAACTTTATTTCTTATCGGTTCAGAAGTAGATTGGAAGCAAGATAAACTTCAATCAAACTTTACTTTTAATAATCCAAATGAAGCTGCAAGGTGTGGTTGTGGAGAATCGTTTACAGTTTAACTTATATTTTTTTTGATAAAAAAATTGCCAGTTTAGTAATTTTTTTTATACTTTTGGTCATTAGTTCATAACCTTGTGTGTCCTCAGCATCATGATCTAAAGCAGTATTTCTATGCTCAATTTCTTCATTTCTAAATTTTTCTATTATTTTTATAAGCTCTTTTTCTTTATTATCTTTTTCTAACATATCTTGTTGTTCTTTATAGTGCTTTTCTATGACTTCTTCTACTGCTACAGTACAGGCCATGGCAGCTTTTCTTCCTACTAATGCAGTAGCAGCGCCAAGTAAATAACCACCTACACTCCATATAGGTGATAAAGCAGTTGGCCTTATACCCCTTTTAATCAAAATTTTATTAAATGTTTCTAAGTGTATCTTTTCTTGTTCTAACATTTCTCGAATAGTTTTATCATTATGTAAAACTGCTAACTGTCCTTCATATATTTTCTGAGCCCCAAACTCTCCTGCTTGATTAACTCTTATCATATCTGATATCTTATCATTTTTAGATGTAATTTTTGTAAAGGAACTTTTCATGTTATTCTTTCTTTTTTTAAATGTTTATTTATAATTAATATAGTTGAAAATATTAAAGAAACTAGTCCATATATGAAACTCCATTGAACTAGACTAATATATAAAAATTTAGGTGACATTTGATCACAAGAGGCATTTAATTTATTATTAATATTTTTAAGTTCTTCTTCTAAACTACCTATATTTTCAGTCATTCCTGAGCATTCAAGTGATGCTGCCCACCATTCTAATTCTACTCCTATATGCCAAAAGCTTATTGATGTAATAGTAAAAAAAGAAATTATTATTAATAGATCTATTATTTTATTTGTATGATAAAATAGACCTATAATACTTATCAAAATTAAAATAGTATATCCATATCTTTGAAACATACATAGACGACAAGGTTCATAACCAAATAAATATTGTAAAGTAAAAGCAAATACCAAGGCTAATATAGCTAACAATAGAGATATGAAAGAAGGATTAAATATATTATTTTGTAATTTCCTAATCAAAAGTATATCCATATTAATAAGAGTATTAAAATTAAACCTATACCAAATGTTATTAAACTAAAATATTTATCAATAAATAATTTTGCAGTATTTCCAAAGATTCTAATGATTCCTGTTAACAAAAAAAAGCGAGCTCCTCTAGATAATATTGATGCCAGTACGAATATAATTAAATCTAAATTCATTCCACCAGACGCAATAGTAATTAATTTATAGGGTATTGGAGTAAATCCGGCGATAAATACTATTAAAGCACCCTTAGAGTTATAATTTTCTTTAAAAATATTAAACTTATCTTTCAAATGGTATATTTCAATTATATATTGTCCAATTGTTTCCCACAAAAAAACACCAATAAAATAACCTAGTAATCCGCCTAATACAGAAAAAATAGTAGTAATTAATGCTAATCTTATCCATTTCAACGGTCTAGCTAAAGACATCGGCAGCAATAATAAGTCTGGAGGTAAGGGAAAAAAAGAACTTTCTGTAAAAGCTACCAAAGCTAAAATTTTTTCAGCTTTAGGTTTAGCTGAAATTTCTAATATTTTATCATAAAGTTTTTTTAAAATCATATTTTTAGTTTTTTGCTTAATAGGTTAATATTTGATATTTTTAATGCTTTTAGCTATATACTATATATACAGAAACATTTGGGGAAATTTTTGATTAAATATTTTTTATTTATATTTATATATATATATTCAGGAGTTTCATTTTCTGGACCCTTTTCAGATTTTAAAGCAGGAGCTGAACTTTCAGAAGAACTTTCTTCAAGCCCTACAGCGAAAAGAAATACTCCTAATTCTGATAGTTTAGTACAGTCAATTGATGCTTTAAACCCTGAAAATTCAAATGTTTGGCGTGATTTGCAAGACAATTTACTTGGAAACGATGCGAATGTCTTATTTGTAGATGATATTAAGCTTATTATGCAGGATTATATTGAAGAGGCGCATAAAGTTCCATTAATAGTTACGCTTCCTAAAAGATTACATAATTTTAAAAATTTTGTATTAATCATAGAAAATAATCCCATTCAACAAGCTATGTCAATAAGACCTTACAGATTGATTGAATCACTTGGTATGAATATTAGGTTAGAAGATGACTCGCCAGTTAGAGCAGCAGTTCAAGCTGATAATGGTATATGGTATGTTGGATCTAAAATGGCTTTTGTAGCAAGTGCAGGCGGATGTTCTACCCCTGCTTGTGATCCCTCTGTAGAGGTATGTGAAACTGGTACGATTGGTAAAATAGCTATTAAACAATATGAAAGAGAAGCGGGAGCAGAAAGAATAAAATTAAAGATTACCCATCCTATGGAGACAGGATTTGTTACTGATTTAGAAGGTGAAATTATACCTGAGTATTTTGTAAAAAACATTCACGTAGATGATAATGAAGGGGCAATTGCAGATATTACTACTTTTGCAGCTTTATCTAGTGACCCCGTTATTTTATTAGATTTACCTAAAAAGGGCCAAAGTGTTAGAATTCATGTAAAAGATTCTTTAGGATTGGAATTTTTCTCTTACGATAATAATACAATGTAATGAAGTTTTTTAATATAATCCTATTTTTTATATTAAATTTTTATGCTTATCCTTCTATATCGTCAAATAATTTTAACTTAGTTCCAATAGAAATAAGCGATAATGTTTTTGTTATTATAGGTGATAATGAGAATATTAGTATTGAAAATGGAGGAGCAATAAGTAATACAGGCTTTATAATAGGAGATAACTATATACTTGTTATAGATGCTGGTCCAAGTTACATATACGCTTCTAATGTTATAGATATAATTAAGTCTTTTTCTGACTTACCTATTCAATATTTAGTTGTAACTCATCATCATGCTGATCATTCATTTGGAATTTCTAGGTATTTAGAAATTGATGTTGAAATTATTATAGCGCCTGCAGAACTAAAGAGATATCTAAAGTATGGGCATCGCTCACTAAAACAAATTAAGGCTCTTATTGGGGAAGATTGGTTATTAGATACAAAAATAAATTCTTTTGAATATAAAGTAAAAGAATATCCCATAAGTTTAAATTTAGGAAATAGAAATATTTCGATAGAATTATTCGAAAAAGGTCACTCTGATGGAGACCTGATTATAAAAGATAAAAATAGTAATATTTTATTTGTTGGAGATTTAATATTTAATGGAAGAGCACCTACTGTGCCACACGCTAATATTAATAATTGGAAAAATTATATAGATATTATTAGTAAAAGAGATTGGAATTATTTAATACCTGGCCATGGTAATATTATAAAAAATAAAAATGAACTTTTACCAACAAAAAACTGGATTACCTTTATAGATAAAACCGCAAAAGAAGCATCAATAAAGGGAGTAAGCGCTTTAGAAATTTTTAACGAAGGTCTTCCAGATTTTATCAAAAAATATAAACTGGCAAAAGAGACCTGGTATAGGGATTTACCTATATTAATTGATAAGTATGAATTTGATTAATTTTTAGTTGCTCTATCAAACATTATATATTACAGATTATTGCTTATTAAGCCACTGTGGCGGAACTGGTAGACGCGGTGGATTCAAAATCCGCTTGGGGTAACTCAGTGTCGGTTCGAGTCCGACCAGTGGTACCATAAATTTTTTGTTTTATTAGGTATATTTATTTATGGATATAGATTCTAAATATTTAAAGAATTCTGGTAGTACATTAGATCATTTTGCAGAGGATAATGGCATATTATTTGCAGGACATCACTATCTTATTGATATGTGGGACTGTCTTTATTTAGAAGATAAAAAGAAAGTTAGAGATTTATTAATCAGAGCAGCTAAGGTTGCCGGTGCGACTGTATTACAAATAAAAGTCCATCATTTTGGGAAAGGACAGGGAGTTTCAGGTGTAGCTATACTAGCTGAGTCTCATATAAGTATTCATACTTGGCCGGAAAGAAATTTTGCAGCTTTCGATATTTTTATGTGTGGATCTACAAATCCTGAATTATCACTTAATTTTTTAAAAAAAGAATTTAATGCGAAAAAAGTAGATGTAAAGAAACTTAAAAGGGGACTTATTAATTATATAAAATGACTATGAATAATATTGAAAAATTTTTAAAAAATTCTAATTTGGAATATCCACTTTTGGTCATGGATCTATCAAAGGTTTCTGATTCTTATAAAAAGCTCAAGAAAGCTTTTCCTTATTATAAAATTTATTATGCAGTTAAGGCCAATCCTGCAAAAGAAATACTTAATTGTTTAAAAAATCAAGGTTCTTACTTTGATGTTTCTAGCAAGAATGAAATTAATTTGTGCTTATCAGAATCTATTGACCCGTCATTTCTATCTTTTGGAAATACGGTAAAAAAAGAAAAAGATATTTTATGGGCCTATAAAAAGGGCATAAAATTATTTGCTTTTGACTCTATAGAGGAACTCAATAAGATTGAGAAAAATGCGAAAAATGCCCAAGTTTTTTGTCGACTTCAGGTTCCTAATCAAGGAGCTAATTGGCCTTTATCAAAAAAATTTGGTTGTTCCAAAGAGATGGCTAAAAAGTTGCTTATAGAGGCAAAAAAGAAAAATCTTTCTCCTGTAGGTGTATCCTTTCATGTAGGTTCTCAACAAACTAATATAAATAGATGGGTGGAATCTCTTAAATTATGTTTTGATGTATATTCTTATTTGAAAGAGAATAATATTTTTTTAGATTTCATAAATATTGGAGGAGGTATTCCAGTAAATTATTTTGATTTTAATTTCGACTTAAAAATATTTTCAAAAAAATTAAATATGGAAATTAAAAATATTTTTGGAGATGCTCCTATTAATTTTATTTTAGAACCAGGTAGATTTTTAGTTGCTGAAGCTGGCGTGATTGAGTCAGAAGTTATTTTAGTATCTAAAAAAAATAATAAAGATAAAAAAAGATGGGTTTATCTTGATATAGGGAGGTTTGGAGGATTAGCAGAAACAGAATCTGAAGCCATACGTTATAAAATTACTACTGTTAATAATAATTCTGAATGTAGTCCTGTAAATATTGCGGGCCCATCTTGTGATGGTGCAGATATTATTTATGAAAAATATAATTATCAGCTGCCTAAAAATTTAAAGTCAGGAGATAGAGTTAGATTCCATTCAGCAGGAGCTTATACTTCCGTTTACGTTTCGGATTTTAACGGATTACAAAGATTAAGAGAATATTTCATTGAATAATTTAAATTGCATTTAAATATCTTTTATCCATTGTGGCAAATTAAATGAAGATTCATGTATTTCATCAGTATAATATTTTGTATTTAGCTTTTTTATAAAATTTTGTTTTTTATCCAGATTGTGAATATTAGTAATATCTTTAGACTTTGATGCCCATGTTAATGCCATATGACCTCCAATATATGTTGGTACAACAGTTAAATATACTCCATAAAATTTAAAAATAGATTTTAAATAATTTTTAGTATCTTTAAGCTCTTTTTTTTGAAAGAATGGTACTCCGTTTTGAAATACTACTATTCCGTTGCAAGTTAAAGAGTTTCTTATATCTTTATAAAAATTTAGTTTAAATAATCTTTTTCCAGGTCCTATTGGATCAGGTCTATCCGCAATAATTAAATCAAAATAATTTCTAAATTTATTTTTTTTTATAAATTTAGACGCATCCTCAATTATAATATTAACTTTAGAATTTTTTAAGGACCCATGATTAATTTTTTTTAAATACTTATGGCTCAAATTGATTACATCTTCGTCAATTTCACATATAAATATTTCTTTAACTGTTTTATGCTTTAACACTTCAGAAGCTATTGCTCCATCACCACCTCCAATTATTAAAACTTTTTTTACATCACCATGGGATAATATTGGTAAGTGACTTAGCATTTCTGAGTAGAAATAATGATCAACTTCTGTTATTTGTAATACATTATCTAGTACAAGAATTTTACCAAAATATTTAGAATCAAAAATTAAAATATCTTGAAATTTACTTTTTTCTTTAATAATAACTTTTTCAACAGAAATAGTTTGATTGTATTTCTTATATAGATTTTCTGAAAATTTTTTCATTATATATTAGTGTTACTATTTTCTAGTAATCCATTGCTTTCCCATTTTCCAAGTGAACATAGGACGATTATGTAACATTTTTCTAATTTTTAAAATATCTCCATTATATTCTATAAGTTCATTAATCATAAATTCTGTCACATCAGCCATTGGAAGTTTAGTAGCTTTACTAAGAGGTATCCATTTAATTTCTACTAATTCACTTGTAGTTTTTATTTTTCCAGTTAAATATTTTGCATCGGCCATAAAAAACCTTGCATGAAAACGAATAGGACTAAAAGTAGGAGTTATGGCCCTACCTAAATAAACTAGTTTAGCTAGATCAGGCACTAAACCTTTATTTGACATAATATTAATACCATTAGTTATATCTTCGTTATTTATATGAGAGACACTTTTTACTTTTTTACCAAGTATGAGACCTGTTTCTTCAACTGTTTCTCTAATAGATGCTATTGCGAGTGCGTTAGCAGTTTTTACATTATTGGACACTACTAATTTTTTTACGATATTATTATTGAGTTTCGTTGTTTCAAAAATACTAAAGTCATTTTTATCAAGGACACCTCCGGGAAAAACCCATGCACCTGGCATAAAACGAGTTTTATTAGACCTTTTACCTAATAATACTTTTACTTCATTAGATGAAGTTTTTAATAATACTAAGCTAGCGGCATTTCTAGGCTTAGCTATTTTTGCTCCTTTTTCTTTTTTAGGTGTGAATTTAAGTTCTTTCTTAACCATACTTCTTGCTATATATTTTTTTTGCTGCATTATTTTATGTTATTTCATATTAAGAAGGTTATAATCAATTATATTTTATATATATATATTATTCAAAGGTACACCGATTTGTAAAAAAACTTAGGAGTTTATTTTGGAAGGTACAAATAAAGATAAACAATCACTACAAGATTTACTATCTCATGATTTAGAATTTAAATATGCTACTTCTAAAAAGGTTTTACCTGGTATTAGAAGAGTAGTAGCTCCTAATCCAAGCCCTTATACACTTCACGGCACTGGTACCTATATAATAGGTTCAGGAGAAGTAGCAATTATAGATCCTGGCCCAAATATTCCCTCACATATTGACGCTTTAATAAATGAAACTAAAGGAGAAAAAATTACTCATATATTAGTTACTCATACACATGCCGACCATTCTCCAGCATCTAGGCCACTAGCTAATTTAACTGGCGGAATTGTAATGGGCTATGGCCCTCATGGAAATGAAGAAGGCGAAGAAGGGGCTGATTTAAGTTTTACCCCTGATTATTTAATTAAAGATAAGGAAATTATTAAAGGATATAACTGGGAATTGGAGTGTATACATACCCCGGGTCATACCTCAAATCATATTTGCTATTCTGTTAAGGGATCTAAAGCGATATTAACAGGAGATCATATAATGGGATGGTCAACAACTTTAGTATCACCACCAGATGGGAATATGAAAGATTATTTTACCAGTTTAGAAAAAATGTTATTGAGAGAAGAAGAATATTATATTCCATCTCATGGTGAAATGATAAAAAATCCAAGAAGATTTGTGACCGCTTTAATAGGTCATAGGAAGATGAGAGAAAAGCAGATAAAAAAATATTTACATACTAATAAAATATCTTATATTCCTGAATTAGTATCTAAAATGTATCCTAATCTTGATAAACGATTAATTAAAGCTGCAGGAAGATCTGTTTTAGCCCATTTATTACATATGCAAGAATTAGGTTATGTTCAATCAAGTGATAGTGGTTGGATTTTAATATAACACATACATAAAAGAGTTTTATATGATTTCTGTTTATAGAGAATTTTCTGATTTAAAAAATATTGTAAAAAAATCAATAGTGGTAATAGGTAATTTTGATGGAGTACATTTAGGTCATCAAGCGGTACTTAATTATGCAAAATCGCTAAAGAAAGAAGCTAATGATAATTTATTATTACTTACATTTTACCCACATCCATTAAAAGTATTACGCCCTGAATATGCACCTAGAAATATATTATCTTTTAGAAATAAAGTTATCAAAATGAAAGAGTTAGGAGTAGATATAATCCTTGCTCAGCGTTTTAATAAAAATTTTTCCAAAATATCTGCGGATAATTTTATTAAAATTATTTTATCACAAGGGCTTAAAGCTAGACATATTGTGGTAGGTGATGATTTTCGATTTGGTAATAATAGACAAGGAAATATTGATTATTTAAAATCACAAGAACATCAAAATAATTTTAAAGTTCATATTATAAATGAAATTTCCGATAAGAAAGTTAGGTATTCCTCAAGCTTAGCAAGAGAAATGATTATTAAAGGAAAAATGTTTGAAGCTAAAAAAGTACTAGGCTATTTCCATGAAATTGAAGGTAAGGTTGTAAAAGGAGAACAAATGGGAAGAAAACTAGGTTTCCCTACAGCTAATATTCATTATTTAAATACTATCATTCCAGATAACGGAATATATGCAGGTTGGGTAAAGTTCAATAACAAAACTTATATGAGTGCTATCTCAACTGGATATAGGCCTCAATTTAAGGGTAAAAAAAGATTTTTAGAGGCATATATACTAAATTTTAGTGGAGATATTTATGGAACACGTATAAAAGTTTCATTGGTAGAAAAAATTCGTAAGGAAAAAGTTTTTTCTGATATAGATGAATTAAAAAAACAAATGAGTTTAGATTGTATAGAAGTTGTTAAAATATTAGAAAAAGTGAAAACAAGTATTTTATAAGTAGTATGAGGGAAAGTTGATGGATTATAAGGATACAGTATTTTTACCTAAATCAAGTTTTGGAATGCGTGGTGGTTTGCCTCAGCGTGAACCAGAAATGATTAATAGGTGGAATAAGATAAATTTATGGGAAAAACTTAGAGAGATGTCTAAAGACAAAGAAAAGTTTATTCTTCATGATGGTCCTCCTTATGCCAATGGCCCAATTCATATTGGCACTTCTATGAATAAAATTCTAAAAGATATTATAAATAGAAGTAAGCAGATGAGTGGTTATAACTCACATTATATTCCTGGTTGGGACTGTCATGGTTTACCTATTGAATGGCAGGTAGAGCAGACGTACAAAAAAAAGGGAATTAATAAAGAAGAGATTCCAATTGCTGATTTTAGGGCAGAATGTAGAGATTTTGCAGATAAATGGATCGATGCCCAAATGGAAGATTTTAAAAGATTATTTGTTTTAGCAGATTGGGATAATAGATATTTAACTATGAGTTTTAACGCTGAGGCCCAAATTGTAAGAGAAATTGGTAAATTCATAGAAAATGGTAGTTTATATAAAGGCTCTAAACCTGTTATGTGGTCTCCTGTTGAAAAAACAGCTTTAGCAGAGGCAGAAGTAGAATATAAAGATATAGAATCAACTGCGATTACTGTTGGTTTTAAAGTTACAACTACAAAAGAAAAAATACTACAAGATTTATATATACCTATATGGACGACTACGCCTTGGACTATTCCTGCTAATAGAGCAATTGCTTACGGAAGAAACCTGGATTATTTGATTATAGAAGTTAAAAATAATAATGATAATGACCAAATTTTTAAAGGACAGAAAATTTTAATAGCTGAGGAAAGATTAGATAAATTTTTAACAGACACTAATATAGAGGATATTTCTATAGTTTCTAAAATTAAAGGAAATCTTCTTAACGGAACTGTATGTTCACATCCTTTGTATGAAGACGGTTATACTTTTGAAGTGCCTTTGTTAGAGGGAGATTTTGTATCTACAGAACAAGGAACAGGTTTTGTTCATGTTGCGCCTGGACATGGAGAAGATGATTTTGAATTAGCCCAAAAATATGGAATTCAGGTTCCTGATATAGTTGAAGATGGAGGGACTTATTTTCATAGTGTACCTATTTTTGCAGGCATACATGTATTTAAAGCTTTAAGCCCTGTTTGTGAGGCATTAAAAAAGAATTTTTCTTTATATTCTTCAGAAAAATATTTTCATAGCTATCCTCATTCTTGGAGATCAAAAAAACCAATTATTTATAGAGCAACACAGCAGTGGTTTATTTCGATGGAAAAGAACAATTTAAAGAAAATTGCTTTAGACTCTATTGAAAATACTGTTTGGGTCCCTTCTATTTCTAAAAATAGAATTAAATCTATGGTTAAAGATCGTCCTGATTGGTGTGTATCTAGGCAGCGAGTTTGGGGTGTTCCAATTACTGTATTTTTGAATAAAATTACTGGAGAAATTCTAAGAGATTCAGAAGTTACAGAAAGAATTGCTAAAGAAGTAGAAAAAAAAGGAGCTGATGCTTGGTTTACAGAGGACCCGCAAAATTTTTTAGGGGAAAAGTATGATGCAAATCAATATGAATGTGTCCAAGATATTCTTGATGTATGGTTTGATTCAGGCTCTACTCATTCTTTTGTGTTAAGCAGTAATAAACAAAAATGGCCGGCAGACCTATATTTAGAAGGCTCTGATCAGCATAGAGGATGGTTCCAATCGTCCTTATTAGAATCGTGTGGTACAAGAGGAAGAGCTCCATTTGACGCAGTATTAACCCATGGTTTTGTATTGGATGGTCAAGGACGAAAAATGTCAAAAAGTATAGGTAATGTTATTTCACCTCAAGAAATTATAAAACAATCAGGCTCAGATATATTAAGACTTTGGGTAGCTATGACCGACGTTACAGAAGATGTAAGAATAAGTCCTGAGGTATTAAAAGGAGTAAGTGAGTCATACAGACGTCTAAGGAATACTATAAGGTTTACTATAGGAGCATTAAATGATTATTCTGAATCAGAGTCTATTGATATAGAATTAATGCCAGAATTAGAAAGATGGGTATTGCATAGGATAAAAGAGTTAGATGCTTTACTTAAAAAATCAGTAAGAAATTATACTTTTCAAGGATTTTATAGTGAATTGCATACTTTTTGTTCATCAGATTTGTCAGCATTTTATTTTGATATAAGAAAAGATTCATTATATTGTGATGATTTTGAAAATGAAAAAAGAAGATCTACCAGAACAGTACTATACGAAATATTTAAATGTTTAACTACTTGGTTAGCCCCAGTTATTTCTTATACAGCGGAAGAAGCTTGGTTAGCTCATATAGGAACTGATAATGAAGATAGTATTCATTTGAAACAGTTTCCTAATATTCCAGAAACTTGGCTAGATGATAAATTAAATCAAAAATGGATTAATATAAGAAAAATAAGAAGAGTTATTAATGGTGCATTAGAACTAGCAAGACAAGATAAGATAATAGGTTCAAGTCTAGAAGCGGAAATTAAATTATATGTTAAAGACAATGAATATATTTCGCTAATTAAGGAAATTGATATTGATGAAATTGCTATTGTTTCAAAATCTGAAATTATTGAGGGAGTTGATATTATAGGTGCATATAAAGAAGATAATTTCAAAGGTTTAGAAATAACTGTGTCTAAAGCAAAAGGAGAGAAATGTGCAAGATGTTGGAAAATTGATGATAATATTTCTTCAGTTTCAGAGACTTCTTTGTGTGAAAGGTGTATAAAAGTAGTAGAGTAAAATGAAAAAGAATATTTATTTTTTAATATTAATGTTAATAATTATTTTTCTTGATCAATATTCTAAGATTAAGGTTTTAAATTATATGTTAACCCATTCTGAGGAATTAATTTTACTACCTTTTTTAAATTTCACCTTAGTATTTAACTCAGGTGTCGCATTTGGTATATTTAGAGATTTTGGTCAATTAGTACCTCATATATTTTCTTTTATTGGGCTAGCATTTGGTTTTGGTTTAATATTATGGGCAATAATTAATAAAAAACATTACTATGCAATGACCTTAATTTCTGCAGGTGCATTGGGAAATGCTATTGATAGGATTAGACTAGGAGTAGTTATTGATTTTATTGATGTTTATTGGCAAAATTTGCATTGGCCAGCTTTTAATATAGCTGATATTAGTATATGCATGGGGGCTTGCATTTTTTTATATAATGAATTTTATGAAGGTAAAAAAAGAAAGGGTTTAAAGTGATTAAAATAAACATTAAATTTTATTTAAAATTTATATTGCTACTTCAATTTTTATTTTTATTTAATTGTACTGGTGTGAAAGAAAAAGTTGGCATTATAAAAAAAGCACCTGATGAATTTCAAGTATATGAAAAAAAACCCTTAGCTGTTCCTCCAAATTTTGAATTAAGACCACCTGTAGATAAGGATTTAGTAGAGGATGACACTGAAGATGAAATAATTTTTAAAAAAGAGGCTAATAATGATGAGTATTTAACCATAGAAGATGAAGTATTATTAATTTCTATAGGTGAGAAAGATATTGATCAAAATATTAGAGAAGTAATAAATAATGAAAATTCTATTAGTGAAATTGAAAAACCACTTTTAGATAAAATCTTAGATTTTGAACCTATTATAGAAGTTAAAGCAGAAGAAAATAATGAGCTTGATCCTAATGCAGAAAAGGAAAGAATAAATCAGTTAAAAGTAGAAGGAAAACTAATTGATTCTAAAAAAGAAAAAACAATAATTGAAGAATTAAAATCTGAAATTAATAATCTAGAAATTGAATTAAAAGAAGTAGAAAATGATTCTTTAAAAGAAAATGAAAAATCCAAAAATATTACAATTGAAAATACTGCTAATTTAGAAAATGAAAAAGAAAATATAAATAGTGATGTAGCGGATGAGGATGAATCTTTTTTAGATCAAATTTTTGATTTTGATTTATTTGGAACAGATGAAAAAGAAGTAGAAAATGATTCTTTAAAAGAAAGTAAAAACTCTAAAAATATAACTACCGAAAAGACTGCTAATATAGATAATGAAAGAAAAAATATAAATAGCGATGTTGCGGATGAAGATGAATCTATTTTAGATCAAATTTTTGATTTTGATTTATTTGGAACAGAAGAAAAAGAAGTAGAAGCAGTAAATCAAAGGGATAAAACTTTCTTTAATAAAAATAGAGATGACGATAAAAATGTTAAAGAGCCTAATTCCAATAATGTTTCTAAAGAGATTTTAAGATCAGAAGATAGAAAAGTTGAAGCTGTAATTTCTGAAAAAGAAGGAAGTATAGATTAGTTAAAATGGTTGATAATAAGAATAATATTTTTAGTTCTGCAAACTGGGAGATTAACAATGAGCTGCTAAAAAAAACTAAACATATTCTATCATCATTAAAAAATAATATTAATAATAATAAAATTCCATTATTTTCTTTAATTCAAACAGATGAAGATATTGATGAAATTATAAAAAATTCTAAATATTTTACTTCTGATAAGAATTTTACTGATTTTGTATTAATTGGAACTGGTGGCTCTAGTTTGGGAGCAGATGCTTTAATTCAAGCTTATTTAAATGATAATATAGATAAAAAAATAAAATTTCATATATTAGATTCCCTAGATCCAAATTCTGTTTCTAAAATTTTAAATTCAATTAATGCCAAAAGTTCTAAATTTCTTGCGATTTCTAAATCAGGTAAAACAACAGAAACTATTGCCCTATTATTGATTATTATAGAATGGCTATTATCCAAAAATATTAAAATAAATAATTCAATTATGGTTATGTGTGAAAACCTAAATAAAAATGAAAATGACCTTATGAAAATTGTAGAAGAGTACTCTTTAAAGGTTACTCAACATGAAAATATTGGAGGTCGTTTTTCTGTACTTTCTTCAACTGGATTATTACCTGCAACCATCATGGGAATAAATCCTTATGAGGTAAGAAATGTTGCTAGGAAAGCATTAAGAAGTATATTAGATCATGACTCTTTCATATTAAGTTCTTCAGTTTTTTCACAAACTAATACTTTAAATGGAAAATTGAATTGTATAATTCATTATGGAGATAATTTAGAAGCTTTTGTGAATTGGTATAAGCAATTATGGAATGAGTCACTAGGAAAAGATTCTAAAGGTTCTTTCTTATTAACAGCAAAAGGAAGTATAGATCAGCATAGCCAACTACAAATGTGGTTGGACGGTCCTAATCTTGCCAATTATACTTTTATTAGATTAAATAATGAAGAAGGTTATAAGATTCCAATAACTAACAATAATATTTTATTGTCAGGATTAACTTTAGGTAAAATACAGAGTGTTATGGCAGATTCTACATATGCAGCTTTAAAAGATAGTCATAGATCTGTTAGAAGTTTAAGTATATCAAATATTACAGTCGAGAGTGTTGTAGAATTAATGGTTAAATTTTTTATAGAAGTTTTAGTGGTTGCAGAATTAATGGAAGTAGACCCTTATACTCAAAATGCAGTAGAAAAAATTAAAATTAACGTAGCTAAAAGATTAAAAAAGATATGAATAATATAAAAAAATTACCAGATAATTTAATAAATCAAATAGCTGCTGGGGAAGTTATAGAGAGACCCAGTTCTGCATTAAAAGAATTAGTAGAGAATTCTATTGACGCTGATGCAAGTGAAATATCCATATATTTGACAAATGGAGGAAAAGATTTAATTGAGGTTATTGATAATGGCAAAGGTATGAATCTTCAAGATTTAAATATGTGTTTAGAGAGGCACGCAACTTCAAAAATTAATGATGGTGATCTAATGCATATAAATTCCCTGGGTTTTAGAGGAGAAGCTTTACCTTCTATTGGATCTATAGCTAATTTATGTATTGAATCATTCGATAAATTAAAAAATGAAGCTTGGAAAATATCAATTATTGATAAAAAAAAAAATGTAGAACCCTCTATTATAAGGTTTGGTACTAAGGTAACCATTACTAATTTATTTTTAAAAGTTCCAGCTAGATTAAAATTCATGAAGACTAACGGAACGGAAATTCGTTATTGTAAAGAAGTTATCAAACATTTAGCGATGTCACATCCAAAAATAACCTTTAATCTAACAGTTGATGGAAAAAAGATATTTTATTGGGAAAAGAGTGATATTGCTAGTTTTGAAGGTACGAAAAAAAGATTAAGCCAAGTTATGGGAGAAGACTTTATTCATAGTTCTGTTTCTGTAGCAATAGAGCGAGATGGATTAATTCTAGCAGGTATGGTAGGCATGCCGACTTTAAATCGTAATACTGGAAGAGAGCAATATTTATTTGTAAATAATAGACCTGTGAGAGATAGGAATTTAATTGGGGCTTTAAGAGGAGCCTATAAAGGTTTAATAGAAAATAATCGTTTTCCCGTAGCAGTATTATTTTTAGATGTTATTTCTGATGATGTAGATATAAATGTACATCCCGCAAAAGCTGAAGTAAGATTTAGAGATTCTGCAAAAGTTAGATCAATAATTGTTTCTGGTGTGAGAAAATCTTTAGAGAGCGCTGGACTTAATACAGCAACTGAAATTTCTAATGCGTTAATAGATAGGATGAGTTTTAATACTAAAGACATTAATGAACCTTCTAGTAACTTAAACTTAAAAAACATTAATATATCTCCCTCTTCTAGATTTACAGATAATTTTGATAATGATAGTTTTGACCAGCAAAGAACTTATCCTTTAGGATCAGCTATAGCTCAGGCACATGGAACTTATATAATATCTGAAAATGAAAACGGTCTTTTATTAATTGATCAGCATGCAGCGCATGAAAGGATTGTATTAGAAAAAATTAGATCAGGTTTTCTAAATAGTAATATACAAAAACAAATTTTACTTATTCCTGAAGTAGTTGAGTTATCCGAAGATCATTTTGAAGTCATTATTGATCAGAAAGACAACCTTATTAAATTAGGACTTTTGATAGAAGAATTTGATAAAAACACAATTATAATAAGAGAACATCCAGCAATTTTAGACAAGGTTGATTTTCATATTTTAGTAAAAGATATTGCAGAAGAAATTATTAATTTTGGCAGTGAGTTTATTTTATCTGAGAGACTAGATAATATTTGTGGAAATATGGCGTGTCACTCAAGTGTGAGAGCTGGTAGACTACTTTTAACTTCTGAAATGAATGCATTACTAAGAGAAATGGAAGCCACGCCAAATTCTAGCCAATGTAATCATGGTAGGCCTACATTTATAAAATTAAGTGTCAAAGATATAGAAAAACTATTTGGGCGAACTTGATAAGTTTTTAAAAATTATTATTTCACTGATTCCTTGTTGTTTTTTTCCAATAATATTTAATTTTTTTTCTAAATCAAAGGTATTGTTTTTATTTTTTTCATAAATATAAATTGTATTTTGTTTCATTATTTTAGAACATAACCATTTCTCTATTATATTAGAAAAATTTGTAATATCATAAGGTGGGTCAAAAAAACAAAGGTCATACTTTTTATTATTATATATGGGCTTTAAAGCATTAGCTTTTATAACAGTGCTATTTTTTTCTTCTCTTAACTTTATAATATTTTTTTCAATAGCATCAATAGCATCTTGTGAGGAATCTATAAAAGTGCAGAATTTGCAACCTCTAGATAAAGCTTCTAATCCTAATGCGCCACTTCCAGCAAAAATATCAATTACTTCTATATCACTAAAATTTCTAGAAAGATGTTTTGAGTGTAACAAAATATTGAATACAGATTCTCTTAGTCTAGAATTAGTTGGTCTAGTTTTAAAATGATAAGGAGTATTAATATTTATACCTTTATGTTTGCCTCCTAGTATTTTAATCAAAAATCACCTATGTTTTTTAGAAAAATTTTTAGTTTTTTTTCCTCTATTTGAATAATCTTTCCTCGATCTAAATTATTTAAAGAAAAAGGTCCAAATTTTATTCTTATTAAATCATTAATAAATAAATTATAATATTCCATAATTTTTCTTATTTCTCTATTTTTTCCTTCATAGAGTTTTAAATTTAACCATGATATTTTTTCTTTTTTTTCTAATATATCAATATAAATTGGTCCATACTTAACATTATTAATTGTTATACCTTTTAGTAAATTATCTTTATTTAATCTTTCTAAATTACCATGGACTTTTACTTTATAAATACGTTCAATTTTATTTATGGGTAGTTCAAAATATCTCTTTAATTTTCCATTATTAGTTAATAACAATAATCCTTCAGTATTATAGTCTAATCGACCAATGTAATGTAATTCTTGTAAATTATGAGGTAGATAACTATAAATAGTTTTTCGATTTTGAGGATCATTTTTACTAACTATTACTCCTTTGGGTTTATGAAAAATATATAATTCTGTATGCTTCTTATTTCTTATCAATGAACCTTCAATTGTAATTTTATCGTTTTTACTTACAAAATATGCTGGTGTTAAAATTAGCTTTTCATTTACTCTTACTTTACCCATAGAAATCAATTTTTCGGCAGCTCTTCTAGAGCAATAACCCGTCGATGCTATACTTTTTGCTATTCTTTCTAATTTATTTTTTGTATTAGTCATAATTTAACAAGAATTTATAAAGGCCTTTAATAATCGTTTATCACTATTTTGTATAAAAAATTCAGGGTGCCACTGAACTCCAATACAGAAATTCATACTCGGGTCTTCTATACCTTCTATTACGCCATCTTTTGAAAAAGCATTAATTATTAAACCTTTACCTGGTTCTTTTACTGCCTGATGGTGAGCGCTATTAACCATAATATTACTTTTAGATATTATATTATATAATTTAGTATTTTCTTTAATGGATATACTATGGCCTGCTTGATTTCTTGGGTTAGTTTGTTCATGTTGAATCGGATTAGAAATTTCATCAGGTATATGTTGTATCAGAGTGCCTTTATATAGTACATTTATTAATTGTTCACCACCACAAATACCTAAAAGGGGTTTGTCCATTTTTAAAATAATTTCAGAAGCAAGTAATTCAAATTTTGTTCTTTGTTCTTTTAATATTACTGTTTCATGAATATTATTTTCTCCAAATATATTTGGATTAATATCAAAATTACCTCCGGTTACTAATAAGCCATCCACTTTCTTAAGTAATAAATCAGCATCCTTCGTATTATGAGGAATTCCTATCCCAATCCCTCCACATTCTTCAATAGCACTAAAATAATTTTCCCTTAGAGCATACCAAGGAAATTTAGAATATTCATTAGTAGTCTCATAATCTAAGGTTAATGCAATTAAAGGTTTTGACATATTACTCATATCTTTTTGTTATTATTATAATAGATATATGCTATTTTATATAATCATGGAAAATAATAATAATAAAAAATTTATGCAATTAGCTATAGAAGAAGCAGAAAAAGCATCAAAAAATGGAGAAGTACCAATTGGTGCAGTTATAGTTAATAAAAATCATATAATTGCAAAATCTGGAAACTTAATGGTTAAGTATTCTAATCCTTTACTTCATGCAGAAATGATAGTTTTAAATAA
>CEUL01091583.1_pt1 | contig 25655 bp, 23 predicted proteins | sample 427021 | NCBI WGS metagenome assembly CEUL01 (sample SAMEA2622800, study PRJEB7988) | marine metagenome | isolation source: saline water (ENVO:00002010), including | reverse complement strand
CCCCGATGGTAACTGTATTGCCGCGAGACGCAACTGTAACATCAAGCACCTGCTCGATGCGCGCCAAATGCCTGTCGAAGTCGCCATACAGGAGCGGTAGCAGCTTGTTGTCCTCAAATTCCAAAACCACCGGCAAGACACCGGCGACATGAGTATCTACCTTGGTCAAAGGGCGGCTAACTCCTTCCCAGATTTTTCACTACCCGACTCCGGAAGAGCCGCCAGCGAGTTAGGGCCAGCAGAGACTACCCGCGCATTGATGATGTTGCCAAAAGCTCTCTCGGTAACGGCAGTACCATCAAAATTTACGTGTACTGCTTGCATCCACGGGCTCCGACCAGAAAGCTGACTATCTGCCCTTCCATGACGGTCGAGAAGCACCGGCAAAACTTGATCTACGCAATCCTTGTTAAATCTCGCCTGTTGCTGGTTTAGTAAATCTTGTAGTCTCGATAGTCGAGCGGCTTTAAGATTTTCAGGCAGTGCATTCTCCATCGCAGACGCTGGCGTGCCAGGACGAGCGCTATATTTAAATGAGTAGGCCTGCGCAAACCCTACCCGATCAACAAGCGACAATGTATCTTCGAAATCCTCATCGCCTTCCCCCGGATGCCCAACAATAAAATCCGATGATAAGGCAATGTCGGGTCTCGCGTCACGCAGCGCATCTATTATGGCCAGATAATCCGCCGCTGTATGCCGACGGTTCATGGCGGAAAGAACACGATCTGATCCAGATTGCACCGGAAGATGTAGGTACGGCATGAGGATATCGATATCGCGGTGCGCCTGGATAAGATCAGATGTCATATCACGCGGATGGGAGGTCGTATACCGTAGCCGTTCAAGACCGCGGATGCTTGCCAGCTCCTCAATCAATGCCGCTAGCCGCCACTCCCCCTTACCGGGGGAAAGGCCGTGATAGGCATTTACGTTCTGCCCAAGAAGGGTAATCTCGCGGGCGCCCGCATCCACGAGGTCACGCGCCTCGGCCATAACATCAACAACCGGACGGGAAAACTCTGCCCCGCGGGTATATGGAACCACGCAGAACGCACAGAATCTATCGCAGCCTTCCTGGACCGTAAGAAACGCCGAGGGACCCTGTGAGCTAGCCATCGGCAACGAATCAAATTTAGGGTTTACAGGAAACTCTGTATCGATCACGCCCCTACCGCAATTATTTTTTATTTCGTTCTCTCGATTCGCGCGGGCAATCATCTCAGGCAGTCGATGGTAGGTTTGCGGTCCAAAAACCATATCCACATATGGCGCTCGCCGAAGCATTTCTGCACCCTCGGCTTGAGCTACGCAGCCGGCGACCCCGATCATCATCGTTTGACCGGCATCATTACGTGCATCTTTTATGGCGCGAAGCCTACCAAGTTCCGAGTAAATTTTTTCCGACGCCTTTTCACGAATATGACAAGTGTTAAGGATTACTAGGTCGGCTTCTTCTGGCTGTGCAATGTGGTTGTATCCAAGTGGCGCAAGGACATCCGCCATACGCGTCGCGTCATAGGCGTTCATCTGGCAGCCATAATTCTTAATGTGAAGTCTTTTGGCCAAGGGTGCTATTCCGGATCCGGCTTTGGGCGTTTAACGAATCTATTTTCGCCCAGAGGTTCCCGCGAACTGTTTATATTGCTCAATTTCCGGAACCTATCATTGCATTTTAAAGTGTCAAGAAGTCACTAACCGGATAAATTCATCAAGCCGACCGGCATTTGCTGCGGAAACACCTCTGGCAACCTCAGCTTGGCAATGGTCGGCAAGCGCCTTACGCGTCTCGTATTTTTCGATCGATACCGGCGGATGAAAAATGACATCTACCGTTGCACATCCCAGCCCAGCAACCTCCCAGAAATGTTGAGCTAACGTCATGTCCCCATACCAAGCAAAATATGGGCGCAGCGCTCGTCCGACTGGCATGCCATCCAATAGCGTGTAAGCCAGCGAAACGGGCTGTACAAGAAGTGGTCTACCGTTCGGCGCCACCTGCGCTACACTAAACAACGCGCTCTTGAAAGGCAGAACGGCATTGCCATCAGAACTAGTGCCTTCGGGGAATAGAATCAGATTGTCGCCCGCCTCTAGTCGACTAATCATTTCATCGCGCTGTTTAGTCGCCTTCACAGCAAGCCTATCGACGAAAACCGTTCTCTGCAATTTCGCAAGTACTCCAAATAACGGCCAGTTCGCTACCTCTGCCTTCGCAACGAACGAGGCCGGTAGAAGAGATCCTAAGATTGCGATATCAGAATAGGACGTATGATTACAAGCAAATAGGACAGGGCCCTCGGAATGCATCTCACCATACACCCTAATACGAAATCCGAGTAGCCTTACGCATCGTCGGTGATAGAAAACGGGAAGCCGGATTGAGAGAAGTCTGTTGAATCTTAACGCGAAAGCCTGAATCGGCAATAAAATTACGGTCAACGCAAGGTAGGCAACGATCCGGACGAGCGCCCGAAGCGGCGACCCCACCGTTCAAGCCTCCTCTTCGCCGTCACGACGGCTTTTTCGTTCGTAGTGTTTAAAATACTTGTCTGTGACGAGGTCGGTCTTCACCACGATGCTTACATCAGTGGTATTAAAATCTCTATCAACTACCGCCCCGTCACCAACGAAGCCACCAAGGCGTAAATAACCCTTGATCAAGGGTGGTAGCTTAGCAAGCGCGCGACGCTGATCAATCTCATCTTCCGGCAGCAATCGCATATCCACGTATCGATCTTCCAGCGCTCGCGGCCTTAGTGCTGGCGGTGCTAGATGATAATGGTAGAGATAAGAGAGGGGTAATGCGAGGGCTACGGGATCCGTGCCTGGCATGCTAGCGCATCCAAACATAATGCTGACATCGTAGCGAAAAATATATTGCGCAATACTTTGCCATAAAAGCTGCATCGTCGGTCGATTGCGATACTCTTCCTCCACACAGGATCTGCCCAGCTCAAGAGTTTCACTGTCAGTGCCAACAATCCTTGAAATTTCATACTCGCTAGACGTATAGAAACCGTCGTTCTTGTTAGCGACGCTGCTGCGCAATAGGCGATAGGTACCTACCACACCGCCGGGTAAATCTGTACGTTGTGTATCGATCACCAAGAGATGGTCACAGATCGCATCAAAGCGATCAAAATCGCGTTTTGCGGCCTCCACCGCCGCCGAGGGGTGCGCTGACATTTCTTCGTAGAATACCCGGTAGCGGAGGGCCTGAGCAGCCTCTATTTCCGCATCATCAAATGCCAGCCTCGCCACAAGGTTCCCGACTTTTATCGGATCAAATGCGGCGGAAGATTTTCCTCCGTCCATTACAGCCTCTCCGCAGCACGCCGAGTCACTTCCGCCTCTATTTTTGAGCAAAATCTTGCGAAAATCACGGCTCGATTGGCAAAACCGGGAAAAAGATTCCCGCTAGCGGAGCCAGCCCAGTCCATCAAACAGGCTCCAAAGTATTAGGAGCCGCGCTCGGACGCGTCACTTATTCTTACCTTCATCGGAGTTATCGTCCAACGGGATACAATACAGCTCGAGCCGTTCTCCAACAATCTTGTACCCCAGTTCAGTTGCGATCTTTTGTTTAAGCTCCTCGAGCGCCGCATCTTCAAACTCTACGACCTCGCCGGTTCGCATGTTTATAATGTGATGATGATGGCCGTCGCCATCCTCAGCCGTTTCATATCGAGCGCGTCCATCACCAAAATCATGGCGTTCAAGTATGCTGGCCTCTTCGAAGAGACGTACCGTTCGATACACGGTCGCCATACTAATCCGGTCATCAATTAAAACCGCGCGTCGATGAAGTTCTTCAGCGTCTGGATGATCGTCGGACTCAGATAAAACCCTAGCGATCACCCGTCGCTGACCAGTCATTTTCAGGCCCTTATCTTTACAGAGCGCTTCGATGTGAGAGGGCAATGATGTATCCACACCAATAACTTATGCGAGGCAGCCGATTTAGTCAAAAATTGTCAAAGTATGGCCGGGTATCATGACCAAGCCTATCAGCTATCCCGCCGCTTTCCGAGGCCAATTTTTTTTGCCAGGGAACTCCGTTGTTTAGCATAGTTAGGTGCGACCATAGGGTAATCGGCTGGAAGCCCCCATTTTTCTCGATACACTTCAGGCGTCATACCATAGGCTGTCCACAAATGCCTTTTCATCATCTTCAGTTTTCGGCCGTCTTCGAGGCAGATTATATAATCGGGCGTAACAGATCGGCGGACCGAGACCGCAGGCTGTGGTTTTTCTCCAGTATATTGACCGGTTAGGCCGATTAGCGAATCGTGAACGGTTTTAATAAGCTGAGGCAGATCACTTATATCAACATTGTTGTTTTGCAGGTGCGACGCTACTATCTCGGCAGTCCAAGCAATTACGTCTTTGCTATCAGCAATATAAGTGTCAGCCATAGGCCTCACCTTTGCACAAATTAAAGGCCGAGTTTATAAGATTGTGGCCTGACCTCCGCAATATATTTTTTATAGTAATTGTTAGATGAGAATAAAAAGATCTGGCTCTGACTATTTCGTGGATATCACTGAAGAATCTTGCCCGATGACTTTTGTCAAAGTGCGGCTTGAGTTGGAGAAAATGTCGGAGAGTGAAATCCTAGAAATTAGGCTCCGGGGATTTGAGTCTCTTAAGAACGTGCCGGCTTCTGTCACCGAGTTAGGGCACACGGTTGTATCTGTGGAATCGGAGAATTCAGTCGAGCCGGCCGATAGAGAAGAGAATAAACAGGCGGTCCACCGGGTGTTAATCCGGAAGAATCAAATATAGATTTGCGCTATCTTCCCGCATTCAGCGTTTCGGTTTTAAGATAACGGGACATCGTAACAGCAGCAGCCGATGTTCCATCATTGCGAGTATAGTAGTTTTGCCGCCGTCCAACAGCCACAAACCCGCGGCTGACGTATAAAGCGCGGGCCACGTTATTATCTTCCGCCACCTCTAGAAATAGTTTTTCCGCTCCGCCATTTTTCGCTTGATGTATGGCACCATCAAGCAGCATTGCTCCCACGTGAGCACCCCGATGATCCGGCGCCACCGCCAAAGAAAGTATTTCGCACTCGTTGGCAGCGATACGTCCAAGCGCGAAACCAGCAATCGACCATCGTCTGCTCAGTTTGGCAACGATGCCAAATGACCCCGGTGTAGAAAGAATTCGTCGGATCATCGCACCGCTCCAAGCATCATCAAACGACATAGTGTGGATTCTCGAAATCATACCGATATCATTTTCCTCAATGATCGCTATTTCGTAACCTTTCATCTCTCTGTATTCCTCGTCTTTAGGCTTTTTTCTAGCCTAACCGCTCGGCTTATTCTTCAGGCGTCCACCCCAACGGGGTATCTTCGCCTCAGGGCTCCGAAGATATAAGGGGGCCAACGTATTCGAGGCCACCCTGCGACTATCTATAATTTTCTCTGCAATGCCGGCGACCAAGACTGGGTCTGGAACGCCATCACCACTGAAACTCTCGAAATCGCCCATTCCGGATATACTTTCCTCTTTACGTAGGCGGCCAAGCGCATTTCCAGCGACAACGGGCCGGTGTATGCGGATCAACTCCCGAATGCCTATAGAATCCATAGTTGAGGGGAGATCTATCGGCGTAGTATCACGATCGAATAGCTGGACAAAGTAATCAGCTCGGCGAGTATCTAATACAATCAATATGGGCTGAGCATCATTGGTTGGTACGGCTGCAGCAACAGCGTGCAATGAGGAAACCCCGATGGCGGGACAGTCAGCGACGAGGGCAAATCCCTTGGCCGCCGAGATACCGGTTCGGACTCCGGTAAAGGATCCTGGGCCAATGGTGACGCTAATCAAGTCGAAGGCAGATGGTGTGATATTAGCATCAGCGCATAAGTTCTTGACCAGAGGTATAAGCGCCTCTGCGTGGCCCCGAGACATCGCTAATGAGTGTCTCGATAGCACAGACTCACCCCGTAGGATTGCGACGCCGCAGAAATCGGCACTTGTATCGATTGACAGGATTTTACGCATTTTTAAAAGTGATAACTATTTGGCCCAATTCGTAATCTTGATAATAACTTTATGCTCGAACTTTAGGGGAAGAACCATATGAAACTTGTTGAAGTTACGCCCCCCGAGTTTGACGTCGATTTTCATATCGCGTACGCGACCTCTAATAATTTCACTGGAAAACCAGTTTATAGTCGGCCTGGATGCTACCTCCATCCAGACGCAGCTAAATGTTTGTCAAAGGCGGTCGAGCTTGCTGCGAGGCTAGGGCTTCGTCTCCGTATATTTGATGCTTTTAGGCCATCGGAGGCGCAATTGGCGCTCTGGAGTCATACGCCGGACCCTGACTTCCTGGCAAACCCAGACCACGGATCGCCTCATTCTCGGGGAGTCGCAATAGATCTGACCTTGTTGGATGAAAGGAAGAATGCGCTCGAAATGGGTACTACTTTCGACGCGTTTACACCCCTCTCGCACCATGGAAATACAGACATTTCCCCTAATGCCCAACGCAATCGGTATCTGCTGATGGGTATTATGACCACTGCAGGCTGGGACTTCTACCGCAACGAATGGTGGCATTATCAGCTCTTTAATTCCCGGCGTTACCAAATTCTTGGCGACGACTCGTTGAATGAGCCGATGATGCCGCCGAGGGAATAAAATGGCGAGACGGCGTGGAACAATCTATGCACATAGCCAGCTTGCAGGTAGAATTCCTCGTAGTTTAAATCCAGCTGGCGGCGAACCAACATAAATGTTTAGGAAGAAGATGGTTAGATTTGGCGCAATTACACTCGCAGTCTTTATCGGTCTAAAAGTACCGGTGATGGCCGCCGATTCTGCCGTTGTGATGATGTATCACCGGTTTGGCGAGAACACATATCCATCTACCAACATACGAATTGCCCAGTTTGAGGCCCACCTCAAAGAGCTAGCTAAGTCAAAATACGCCGTGCTTCCCATCCCGGAAATTGTCGCGAAGCTGAAGGCGAGACAACCGCTACCAAATCGAACAGTAGGCATATCGATCGACGATGCCTTTCTCTCAGTTTATCGTAAAGCTTTCCCTCGACTTAAGAAAGCGGGCCTACCGTTTACCCTTTTTGTCGCGACGGATCCGATAGACCGCAAGATCGGTGGTTACATGAGCTGGGATCAGATTCGTGAGCTAAAGGCGGCCGGTGTCTCCATCGGTAGCCAGACGCATACGCATCTGCATATGGCTCGGTCGGGCCGCGAGCAAAACCTAAACGATCTAAGAAAATCTAACGCCCGGTTTAGGGCTGAGATCGGAAAAACCCCCAGCATCATCGCGTATCCCTATGGAGAATACAGTCTTGCCGTGGGCCAAGTCTCCAAAGAAGCAGGTCTGATTACAGGCTTTGGACAGCATTCGGGCGTATTACATTCGAATTCGGATATGTTATACCTGCCACGGTTCGCAATGAACGAGAATTTCGGAAGCTTAAACCGTTTCAAACTAGCAGTTAATGCCCTGCCTCTAAACGTGGCGGAAGTCTCGCCAGCAGATCCTATGCTATCCCTCATTAATAATCCCCCCAACCTCGGTTTTACCGTTATTGGCACTGCCATCAAACAGCTGCCCCAACTTGCATGTTACAGTGCTGGTCAAGGCAAACTTCATATAGAGCGTTTGGGTCCAAGGATAGAGGTAAGGTTCCAAAAGGCGTTTCCGCCGGGCCGTGCCCGTATCAATTGCACCATGCCTACCACTTCAGGCCGGTGGCGCTGGTACGGTCTTCAATTTTTTGTACCCGGCAGATGATGGGAATTTAAGAAGAGTTTGAATTATGCGCCTGGTCCGTCGCTCTCAGCCATTACGCGCCTGCCCTCCCAAGCCGAATCGAACAACTGCAGGGCATTTTCGCGCATAATCACTCGTATTGTATCGATATAATCTTCTCCGCGTTCAGAATACCGAACCAGAGATCCTGCTAATTTATAGCCGTCGATACTATCGTTTTTAGCTCGCAGGTTGGCTCGACGATCTCGAAAGTCTTGATAGGCGAAATGGCTGTTGAGATTGTGCGCATATGCCTTCACGCCATCAATCAGTCGGTCGAATGCCCGTACGCGAAATTTCGAGCCGTTTGGGCGGTTTTTGGGGATAATACCCTTTTTGTGTTCGCGATAGGCCCGCTGTCCGAATAATGCGTTGCCCTCGCGGGCAAAACGCGACGTTCCCCAACCACTTTCCTCGGCAGCCTGAGCAAGTGCAAGTGACGGCGGAACGATATCAACGCGCTTGAGAAGAGAGGCCAGATCAAACCTTTCTAGATCAAATCTCTCGAGACCGTACCGGTCAGCGATCTCGGAGAGCCACGCGGTATCCGCAGGAGAGAGTTTCTGGCCTTTAGGCATCCGCTCTTTTAGATTGACAATTTTATGCCGCTCTATCTCGATTAGAGCATTTACCTTCAGAATCAGGGGCAGGGTAGATTTAATAAATGTGATCTTGCGCTGCTGCACGTGCGGTAATTTTTTTAACTGATCGGGCAAAATAGCTATTGATATACTTGATATTTGGTCAGTTTGAGGTGCTTCGTCTAACTCGTAACGCGCTTGATTAAGGAGACCCCGAGGTATTACCGTCAAACTTCTCGGAGTGACGCTGACATCATCTACTTGTCGTGGCAAAACCGAAACGGGGCTTTGTGAAATTTTTTCCTCTTTGCCGCCTTGATGTCGCATTAGAGGAGAAAAGTAAAATTGATAGAAGTTGATGAAGAACATCGACGTCACACACAGTGCCACTAACGCAACAAATTTGGTTTCGATCGAAAAGCGGCCAAAGTGATGGGGTGGTTTTCTCACGCCTACCGAGCTGGTCGTTCTCAGCTCTCCTTGCAAGCCCTCCCCATTTTCCAATTCGATTTTTTTAATCTTCCTGCTTTTCATCTGGCGGTGTATCTACTGAATCAACTAATTGTTAATAACGAGTCTTTACAATACAAGATGTTGTGGCCCAAGCGGAAGATCAACCCTGATTCTGTTCTTGGAGATTCGCTTAACGACAAACCATTGAAATCTCATTGGCTTTCATTTAATTCCGGATGCGGATTTTATTTAAAATGCGTAGGCGGATGTACGAGCCACGATAATTATAGGAATTTATACTTGGCCGGACCGTATTGCAGAAAAATATTCCATCTAACCTCAGAAACCAATTATTGTCTTAGAGCCGAGACATCCCCGGGGAAAAATTAATTTAGCTACGCCAGCGGAGTGTGGTCTCAGAAAGCGGATTCTTGAACGTTTTACCCGATTCAGTAGATCGCGCCCATTCATTCTTAAGCCTGAAATACCACTTCGCTTGCTGATCGGGCTGACCAGTAAGCCTTAGGGGCGGATCCCAGCGCAAACCCTTCGCTTGCTTTGCGAAAACAGCTTGGTCCTGAGCCAAGAAGGACCGAACAAACGGCACGGCGACTGGCCTAAGGATCGTTAGCCATCTCATGGACCACCACATCATATGTGTGGTCAATGTCCGGTTCTCATCGATAGGCGTGCAGGCGGTCATACCGCAGTAAAAATTCCTTCCCGCCCTAATATGTTCGATCCGTACCCCAGGAAGTGCAAACCGGATCGTAACCTGCGGTGCACCCCCAAGAATCCTGTATATTTTTGAGTTAGATGAAGCGCGATGGGCGGTCATATCAAAGCCAAGTTCGCTCGGAGCAAAATGCTTTTCCTTGTTCGACCGCTCCTCGGGCCGACGCCACCACCAGGATTCGTGCACATGCGGTGTATGCGCTGGATCTATAAGACCCACGACCGCGTGATCTATATTCACACCGAATTCAAGGGGATGAACTATCTGTGGCGGCCTATCACCTACATCAGGAACCAAGGGTATTGGTACGGTCGAACAGTCTCCCTCGCCGAACCAGATCCATAACATTCCTTGGCTTTCGCGTACCGGGAACACCTGCACGGTAATTTTAGATAGATCCACATAATCTTCCTGAACTAACGCGGGAATCGATACACACCTACCATCTATCCCGAAGATCCAGCCGTGATAGCAACATTCAACCCGATCTCCATCGATCCGCCCCTCAGAGAGCGGAACACCCCTATGCGGACAATTATCTCGTAACGCAAAAACTTTCCCGGAAGACGTTCGTCCGAACACGATCGGCACGCCGCAAATTTCCCGGTGAACTAATTTTCCAATAGGCAAGTCACGAGACGCGATGCCAAAATACCAGATATTCCTAAGCATAGTTGAACGCGACGGCCGATCAGGTCAGAAGATCTAGCTGTTCTTGGCTAAGATTGCCGGGAACAATTGTGATCGGGATAGGAAATTTTCCAGACATTTTACCTCCGATAGAGGTTACTAGTGGCCCAGGACCCTTCTTGTCCGTTCCAGCGCCGAGCACTAGGATCGAAATCCTCGGCTCCTCATTTATTAATGCAAGAATTGTCTCGGCTGGTTTTCCTTCACGGACGTACAAGGTAGGTATTTCATCATTCCATTCCTGGACTTTTGAAGAGTATTGCTGCAGGTAACTTTCCGCCTCCTCGCGCGCCTCTTCTCTCATCTTTTCTTCAACCGACATCCAGTGCTGAAACTCGGCGGGCTCCATGATGTAGAGCAATGCAAGCCGACCACCGGTCCTTGCGGTACGTCGCGCGGCGAAGTACACCGCGTTCTCACACTCGGCCGTGTTATCTACCACGCATAGAAAAATGCGATCATTGCGCCCCTTAGGTTCGGCGCACCTGTCCTCTGACTCAGGTGCGACTGGATCGTTGTTCATGTTCAGGTCCTCCTGAAGATCACGCCCGCAAGCCAACCGGCGACTAGCGCGATTACGATTGCAATCGCGCCATACCACGGCGCCTGGTCATGGGCGAAATTATAGAGCCTAGCCTCAAGCCCGACCTTGCGAACTGGAAGCGAGGTTGTCATCTGGCTAACCGGTTTTCCATTTTTGAATAAATGGACGTTCACTTCATAGTCACCAGTCGGCACATTAGCGGGGAATGGGATCGTCGATCTGAATAGCAGGTCGCGTATTATCTTAATATCTGAGATGTCCTCGCTATATAATAAAAGCCGTTTCTTATTTCGGATCAGCGCCTCTCGAAAATTTAGGATCTCTCTCGCTGGACGCGGCGACTGGGTAACCAAATCAATTTCGGCAACACCGATTCGGAGCTGATCAAGAATGTCGGACGAGGCTATATCATCGAGAGGCTTGGATGCCGCAATACGGTAATAGGCCGGTGCACTTTTAAAAGTTACAGATGATCCGTTAACCCAGATCCCAGCAATCCTCTCTTTACGCCGCACAACTTCATCGCGTCGCGGCCCGACTACCGTTACAACGATATCACCATAGCCTCCGGTCGCACCAAATAGCAGTAGCTCTGCGCCGTTAAAACCTGTGGAGATTTCTACCTCACTACTTGAAAGATCAACGGCAAGGCGTTGGGATTGCGCTAACGAAGAAAATGTCAGAAGGAAAAGAATAAAGAGGAACGATCGAAATAATATCATCCATGCCCCCCGATTTGACCCAGCGAAAACACATCGTCGGGTGTCGATACCAGGGTCCAAGCCACCCGAGCGCAAACAACCAAGACGATAAGACCTAGTGCAACCCGGACTTCCTCGCCGCGCAACCGCTCTCCAACGCGGGCACCAATCTGGGCGCCGACGACGCTACCAATGACTAGCAACATGGCCAGCACGATATCGACGGTCTGGTTGTTGACAGACTGCAAGAAAGTTACGTTCGCGGTGACGAACACGATCTGGAATAGCGAGGTGCCCACAACCACTGAGGTTGGCATTCCTAGAAGATAGATCATTGCCGGCACCATCACGAAACCACCGCCAACACCCATGATCGCCGCCAGAATCCCAACGATAATTCCGATACCCAGCGGTAATAGCGCGCTGATATAAAGCTTAGATCGACGGAACCGCATCTTGAAGGGCAACCCGTGCAGCCAGGTATGATAGTGCAGTTTCCGACGTGGGGCGCTAGGATTCCTGGCACGGCACCATGCGCGTGCGCTCTCGACCACCATTAAAATTCCGATGATGCCCAGAAACAGAACATAGGAGATTGCAATCACGGAATCGATCTGACCGATACTACGTAGGAATGTAAACAGCCAGACACCAAGCGAGGAACCTACCAAACCGCCAATCAGCAGTATTAGACCCATACGGATATCAACGTTTTTCCGACGCCAGTGTGCGAGCGCACCTGATACTGATGCCGCGACGACTTGATTGGCCTCCGTCCCAACGGCGACAGCCGGCGGAACGCCGATAAAGATCAACAGTGGCGTCATCAGGAAGCCACCACCGACACCGAACATACCCGACAAGAAGCCCACCATGCCACCGAGTCCTAGCAGCAATAACGCGTCGAGCGACATTTCAGCGATTGGCAGGTATATCTGCATGATCAGGGCATAGCCGGTAGTCTATCGGAATCCAGTTATCACAGGACTTTGTCTTTTTGCGCCCATCGGAGGGTCGGCGCAAGCGAAACTGGGTAGAAGGGCGACAAAATTAAGCGGATATCAACCCCACAATTTCGTTTATTTGCGCAATAATAGGCTCTGTAACTTCCCGAGCCCGGTCGGATCCCTCGGCTAGAATAGCATCAATGTGGCATGGATCGGCCATCAGGTGGCGCATTTCGTCCGAGATCGGCGCCAGCTTTTCGATCGTCAGGTCCGAAAGCGCGGGTTTGAAATCCCCAAAGCCGCGACCGCCATAATCTCTGAGAACTTCGCCGGCTGTTTGATCCGATAGGGCGGCAAAAATGCCTACCAAATTGGCCGCTTCAGGGCGACCCTCCAGCCCTTCAGTTTCTGAAGGCAAAACTTCGGCATCGGTTTTGGCCCGCCGGATCTTCCTCGAAATAGCATCCGCTGTATCAGTAAGTGTGATCCGTGACTGATCCGACGGGTCAGATTTGGACATCTTTTTCGATCCGTCTCGTAGGCTCATTACTCTCGTCGCTTCTCCGAGAATGAGCGGTTGAACTTCTGGGAAGAAATCGACTCCGAAATCGTTATTGAATTTCTGCGCAATGTCGCGGGTAAGTTCCAAATGTTGTTTTTGATCCTCACCGACCGGTACGTGGCTGGCTTTGTATGCCAGGATATCGGCAGCCATAAGATTAGGATATGCATAGAGCCCCACCGATGCATTTTCTCGGTTCTTTCCTGCTTTTTCCTTAAACTGAGTCATCCGATTAAGCCAGCCAAGACGCGCCACGCAGTTTAAAATCCAGGCGAGTTGAGTATGCGCGGCCACCTGACTCTGATTGAAAATCACACTGACTTTAGGATCGATACCAGAAGCGAGAAAAGCCGCAGTCACCTCGCGGGTGTTAGATACAAGCTGCTTTGGGTCTTGCCACAAGGTGATTGCATGTAGATCGACGACGCAATAAATGCATTCATAATCTCCCTGCAGATCCACAAAATTGCGGATTGCGCCAAGATAATTTCCAAGGTGTAGGTTTCCAGTTGGCTGCACGCCGGAAAAAATCCGGTACATCTGATCTTCCTCATAGTCATTGATGCGGGCGGGTTATCGCGTCAACGGGATGACCGGTCAAGCATCCGCTTGAAATCTGATATCCGGCTCGCGCCGAAAAGAATAGCAGCAAAGGCAAACCCAACTAACCCGATGACAATTAAGGTCACTAGCGACAACGCTCGCAAAAGGTCATCCCTACCGGCAAAATCAGTGAGGTACTCGGCAGAAAGTCCTACTATGGCTGCCATTATAACACTCGCTAAGACGATCCGGGGGAATGCCCGACGAAGGCGAGCATCAACCGTTAAAAATCCCCGGCGCCTCAAAATTATCAGTAAAAGCGCGGCATTCATCCAAGCAGAGATAGCGGTTGCTAGAGCGATTCCGACATGCAGAAATGGGCCCATAAGAAAAAGATTTAGCCCGACATTGGTGGCAACACAAATAGCAGCGATCCTGACTGGCGTGACAGTATCTTCGCGGGCGAAAAACCCAGGGCTAAGGACTTTGATCAAGACGTAAGCTGGCAGACCAACCGAATATGCTGCCAAGGCAGCGGCCGTTGCGCCTGTCTCCGCGGCCCCGAAGGCCCCGCGTTCGAAAAGCACCGAAATTATTTCATCGGGTATGGTCATTAGGGCCGCTGCAGAAGGTAGGGTAAGCAACAATGCAAATTCCATTGCTCGATTCATGCTACCCATCGCGCTATTATCATCGGCGAGCCTGAGCTGGCGAGATAATAGTGGCAGTAAGGCTGTTCCGACGGCGACGCCTATCACACCCAGTGGCAACTGGGTCACCCGATCGGCATAATATAGGAAGGAAATTGACCCGCGCGGCAGCAGAGATGCAATTACCACGTCGATTAACAGATTTATCTGTACTACCCCGGCCCCGATTGCGCCAGGCAGCATCAGCACTAAGAGGCGTTTGACCCGGGGCGTCAGCCGGGGGCGTAGAAACCGAATTTGAAAATCGATGCGATAGCAAGCAACTATGAGCCATATGAACTGCGCCGCCCCGGCGGTTGCCACACCCCAAGCTAAGGCATGTCCAGACGTTTCTACAAAACCGGATAATCCCAGAAGTGCGGCTATAAGACACAGATTGAGGATAATGGGCGCCGCCGCCGAGGCAGCAAATTTCCCAACCGCATTGAGAACTCCACCGAGTTGTGAGACTAGAGAAATAAATAATAGATAAGGAAATGTGATCTGAGCCATTTCAACTGCAAGCCTAAAACGAAGCGGATCATTCCCGAACCCAGGCGCAAAGCCGTGCATAATCCATGGCATCGCGATTTGGAGAACTGTAACCAGAAATAGAAGACCAACCACGAAGACCGACATAACTTCCTGAGCAAAATCTCTAGCGGCGGAGCGGCCACTTTCAGACATATGACGTGTGAACAAAGGTATAAAAGCCGCACTAAATGCACCCTCAGCAAATAACCGCCGGAAAAAATTCGGGAGCTTGAATGCCACAAAAAAAGCATCTGCGACCGGCCCCGCCCCAAGGATTCCCGCAATTAAGATGTCCCTTACGAAGCCAAGAAAACGGCTCATCATCGTGAATATGCCGACAGTAGCGATAGAGCGTAACAAAACCATTCAGGCAACCATCCAACTTATCTGCCACCGTGCCGGTGGGGATCGGGCAACACTCTTGTATCTAATGCGGCGAATTCGCGGCGAGCCCTAATCGCCTCGTACGCCTACCGAGCCACAACGTCAATTGACCTTTGGTACGGTTGGTCGGGCATCATTACAGCCAGCAGATGTTCACGAATCTGATCTAGTTTGCTCTCGTGAGTAATCTGCAGACCGAAAACATCTTTCACATAAAATACATCGACAGCGCTTTCTCCAAACGTGGTGATATGAGCCGAACCGATCTGAATGTTAAGCGATGAAAGGGCACGCGTCAGATCGTAGAGCAGGCCAGTCCGATCGCGCCCGTTTACCTCTATAACCGTGTGCGTACGGCTGGCCCCATTGTCCACAAGCACGCGGGGCGCAACCTTGAAGACGTTCGTCCGGCTGGGCAGGCCTGTATCACTCTCAAGTTCATCGCGGGGACGCAACTGACCCGAAAGGGTCTGTTCAATACGACCGTATAGACGAGAAATTTTGTCCGGTCGATCAAACGCACGACCATTTTCATCCTGTACCCAAAACGTATCTAGGGCCATGCCATCGGTCATCGTAAATATCTTTGCGTCGACGATCTGGGCGCGGCTCACCGCCATTGCGCCTGCTATATGCGAAAACAGGCCGGGATGATCGTGAGCGTAAATGGTGATCTCCGTTACGGCTTTGAACTCATCGACACGATTTTTAATCGTCAGGCCATCCGCTCGGGATTCTGCTTCATGAGCAATACGCGCGTGCCAAGCATGTGTATCGCAATCGAAAGATAGCCAGTAAGATGGATACCCGCGCGCCACATGCGCCTCGACTGCCGCGGTCGGCAAATCCCTAAGTAGCCTGCGCATATTCGCCTTTGCATGGTCGATACGCACTTCCCGTCCGCCAGTTGAATGGCCACTAGTGAGTCTTTCCTCGGCAGCCTCAAAAAGGTCGCGGAGGAGACCGGCTTTCCACGCATTCCAGACATTAGGGCCGACAGCCCGGATGTCCGCTGCAGTCAATACAAGCAGGAGACGCAGCCTTTCAACCGACTGCACTATGCTGCAAAAATATGTGATCGTCTGAGGATCGCTGATATCGCGCCTGAATGCCGTGTTGCTAAACAGAAGGTGATAACGCACCAGCCATTCGACGGTCTCCGTCTCCTCCTCGGTTAGCCCGAGGCGGGGACAAAGCTCAAGCGCGACGTCGGCCCCAAGTTCGGAATGGTCACCGCCCCGCCCCTTCGCTATATCGTGAAGCAAGACGGCCACATAAAGCGCCCGCCGTGACTTCACAAGATGCACGACTGCAGACGAAATCGGCATTTCCTCCGAATATTTGCCGCTCTCAATTCCATGTAGGATACCGATTGCAAATACGGTATGTTCGTCAACAGTGTAGACGTGATACATGTCATGCTGCATCTGCGCGACAACCCGCCCGAAATCGGGAACGAAACGCCCAAAAACGCCAGCTTCATTTAGACGACGCAGAGTCGTTTCCGGATCCTTGTCAGATATCAACATTTCGAGAAATAGTCGGTTGGCCTTCGGATCATTACGAATATTATCGATCACATTCAGATTACGTGTAATCGCCCGCAACGCCTGTGGGTGAATATCAAGTTCTTGGATTTGCGCGGTTCGAAACAACTCCAGTATTCTCACAGGGTCTTCACGAAGGTTGTAGTCGCTACTGAAATCTAGCCTACCTCCATCGATATCAAAGTCATCGACAGATTTTTGAAATATTCCGATCGACGGCAAGCGGAACCGGGGCTTTCGCTGGTGTTCAGCCTCCAAAGAAGCGCAAAATATTCGCGTTAGATCACCAATCTCCTTGGCAATTAGGTAATAGTGCTTCATAAAGCGCTCGACACCTCGCGCGCCCGCCCTATCCCTATATCCTAGCAAGGCTGCGATTTCGGGTTGCAAATCGAATGTCAGCCGATCTTCCGCCCGTCCCGCAAGAAAGTGCAGGTTACAACGCACGTCCCAAAGGAAACGATGCGCTCTTTCAAAACGACGAGATTCCTTATTATTAAGCACACCTCGGTCGACGACATTAGCAACCTCGTCAACCTTGTAGAGATACTTAGCGATCCAGTAGAGTGTGTGTAGATCGCGGAGTCCTCCCTTACCTTCCTTTATATTAGGTTCGAGCACGTAGCGCGAACCACCCAATTTTTCGTGTCGAAGATCGCGTTCAGCCAGTTTTTCCTCTACGAATTCAGGCCCACTATCGTCAGCGACCTCAACGTAAAAACGTTTGCGAAGTTCATTGAATAATCGACGATCACCCCATAGGTAACGCGACTCCAACATAGCGGTCCGGATTATGAGGTCTTTACGCGCTAGCCGCACGCATTCGTCAATCGATCGCGTCGCATGTCCAACCCTGAGCCTGAGGTCCCAAAGGAGGTAAAGAATGTATTCGATCACCTGTTCTTGCCTTGCGGTTTCTTTATATGGCAGAACAAACAACAGATCGATATCGGAGTATGGTGCTAGTTCCCCACGACCGTAGCCACCGACTGCGGCGACGCAAAGCCGCTCCCCTTCTGTTGGGTTAGCTGCTGGATAAACATGATCCGTCGCAAAATCGTATATAAGGCGGACAATTTGATCGGTCAGGAATGACAAACTCTCAGCAACTTGTTCGCCGTTCGCCTCGCCGGCATCGAAGCGCCGGCGGACCTCTTCTCGACCGTTTAACATCGCATTGTCTAGCAGTCTCAGCAAGTCGACCCGCATATCTCGCGCGGGTGCATTGTCTGCGATAAAAGCATCGAGTTTACCGATGAGGGCGGCGCGGTCGATAATGCGGCGCTGTTTAGGTATGGATGGCATTCATCGGACACCTTAATTTTCTCAGACATTTATAAGTTACTGAGTCGGAATATTCGACGGCAGTGAATAACTTATCTTTGGTCGCCGTAGTCAAGCAAGTTATCTGAAAGCTCGGACGTTGGTGTAACAATCCGATTTTGTTTGGGAAAAGCGATCGACCTGCTCCGATTTGGCCTAGAAACTCCAGTCGCTATCGGTATCTTAGGATAGATACTCAGATCTAATAAATTACAATTTTCGCCACGGTAGAGATACCACGCTTTCCATAGTCGCCGATGGTTGTATTAGTTGCTGACGATACTCATCTAAAGTTCATATTTGATGTAATGCATGCAGGCACAAGTAAACTCTTGACTCGCTTAGACGATTTATTCGTCCTCACGAAGCGCTTTAAGTCTGTAGAGAAATTCTAACGCATCCCGCGGGGTGAGTTCGTCCGGGTTAATGGCCGATAGCATCTCCTCTACTGCAGACTTTGCCAACATTGGCGGCAAATCTTGAGCAGCAATCGAGAACAGGGGCAGTTCTTCGGCTAGCCCAGCTAGCGACCCTGATTGTTCGCCTTCCTCGAGAATACACAGAACTTCCTCTGCCCGGGATACGACCGCGGGCGGTAATCCCGCAAGTTTAGCGACGTGAACGCCGTAAGACCGATCGGCAGCACCCGAGATCACTTCGTGGAGGAACACGACATCACCCTCCCATTCCTTGACCCGCATGGAATAGCACGACAACGCATCGAGGCGAGATGTTAGAGATGTGAGCTCATGGAAATGGGTCGCGAATAAGGCGCGGCAACGGTTCACTTGGTGCAGGTTCTCCAGCGTAGCCCATGCGATGGACAGCCCATCAAAAGTTGCCGTACCGCGACCTATTTCATCGAGTATTACAAGTGATCGATCCGTCGCCTGATTGAGGATAGTTGCAGTCTCGACCATTTCAACCATGAAAGTTGATCGGCCACGCGCCAAGTCGTCAGCTGCTCCAACACGACTGAACAAACGATCAACTACGCCAATATGCGCATCGTCAGCCGGTACGAAAGATCCGGCCTGCGCCAAAATCGCTATAAGCGCGTTTTGGCGTAAGAACGTTGATTTACCCGCCATGTTCGGGCCGGTAACTAACCACAGGCGTTGGCTCTCAGCGAGGTCGCAATCATTCGCGATAAAGTTGTTTTCCCGCGCGACGGTTAGCGCCTCTTCGACCACGGGATGGCGTCCGCCAGAGATTTTGAAGGCGGACGTCTCGTCGACCCTTGGTAGGGTATACCCTCGTACCGATGCCAAATCGGCCAGTGCGGCGTATACGTCGAGCCGTGCGAGGGAGTCAGCGGCAAGCGATATCGCCGCGGCCTCGCCGGTTACCACCGCTACAAGGTCCCCAAAAAGCTGGTGTTCCAGAGCCAACGCCTGAGCGCCAGCTCTCGAGAACTTTCCCTCCAACTCGCCCAACTCTACGGTGGTAAAACGCGTCGCATTAACAAGGGTCTGGCGATGAATGAACAGGCTACCGTCCCCAGTCGGTATCTTTTCAGCTTGTGCTGAGGTCACTTCGATAAAATACCCCAGAACTTTATTATGCCGGATCTTCAGAGAACCAATGCCTGTCTCACATGCATAACGTGACTGCAGGGCTACAATGTGCTTTCGGCTTTCGTCCCGAAGCTGTCGCTGTTCGTCTAATTCGGGAGCATAGCCGCCTCGGATAAACCCCCCCTCACGAGAAATCATTGGAAGATTATCGTCTAACGCTCTCTTCAACTTTTCAATTATCGTGCCATTCTCTCCAAGATTTATCGATGCTTCAGCCACCCCGGGTACCAGATTTTTCGCCGCGTTTAATTTGCCGCGCAAGGTAGCCGCAACGATCAGTCCGTCGCGAATCGCGCCGAGGTCACGGGGGCTTCCGCGTCCCAGAGTCAGGCGCGATAATGCTCGCTCCATATCTGGAGCACCCTGCAGCGCCTCGAGAATAATATCGCGGTCCTGGGTCGCGGACACAAACCAAGCAACAGCCTCATGGCGGCGCCGAATCTTCTCTACATCGGTGAGCGGCGCGGCTATGCGAGCGGCCAGCAGGCGTCCACCAGGTCCGGTAACGGTGCGGTCAATGACAGACAACAACGAGCCTTTTCGATCGCCGGACATCGTCTGAACGAGCTCCAGATTACGCCGGGTTGCTGCGTCTATTTCCATGGTTTCGCCGCTACCCAGTCGCCTCGGCCGCTGTAGCTTCGGCAGCTTCCCCTTCTGGGTCAATTCTACATATCCGACAACGGCGCCAGCCGCCGAAATTTCAGCGCGATCATAATCCCCGAAGGAATCAAGTGCTTTGACTTCAAATATAGCCTGCAGCCGCTTCCGAGCCGCTTCACTATCGAACCGAGAATTCGGGAGTAAAGTAATAACATCAGCGAACTCCGAAAATACCTCGGTATACTCAGGCCGGTTGATAAGTCTCTCCGGAACCAGCAATTCACCCGGCTCAATACGGGCAAGGGCAGCACCGATTGCAATGGCGTTTAGCGGCTGCGCAAAGAATGCACCGGTGGAAACATCTAGCCAAGCAAGACCAACACTATCAGTAACATCAGCAATAGCAGCTAGGTAATTATGCCGGCGTGCATCGAGGAGGGTGTCTTCCGTAATAGTACCTGGCGTCACAACACGTAAGACCTCTCGGCGAACAACGGCCTTTGATCCGCGTTTTTTTGCCTCCGCTGGGTCCTCGGTCTGTTCGCAGACTGCGACCCGGAAGCCTTTCGTGATCAGTCTCGAAAGATAGGACTCAGCGGCATGCACCGGTACGCCGCACATCGGGATATCGGCACCCTCGTGCTTACCGCGTTTGGTCAAGGTTATGTCCAGCGCATCGGCGGCCTTTTCCGCATCTTCGAAAAACATCTCGTAGAAGTCACCCATGCGGTAGAAAAGCAGGGCATCAGTATGAGCACGCTTTATTTCCAAATACTGGTTCATCATCGGAGTAGATGCCGGACTAGTCGGTTTTGCGTCCGGTGTTTCGCGCAAGCTTAATTTCGCCTCGGACTCGGAGGATTTGTTAATTTCGGTCATTATGTTTGCCGTTTCTGCCTCACCTTAAAATATCACAGAGGATCTTTCGTTCGAACCTGAATGGGAGAATCGGTTAAAAAATATATCAGTTTCCTTAGGTTTGTATTTCAGATCTAAAGATGAGCGGTTGGAGTCAGGCAAATTCGCCTTTATCCTATCGCCTATGAAGGTATAGAAACCGCAAAGGCAAATACCAGCATGACCAAGAAAAAATATAGTGATCTCGACAAAGCCTCACTCGCTATGCACCGGGCGGGACGTCCAGGAAAGGTTGAGATTATCGCCACCAAGCCCCTAACGACGCAGCGTGATCTCGCACTTGCGTATTCCCCGGGAGTTGCGGCTCCGTGTTTGGAGATCGCAGAAGATCCGTCAACGGCGTATGAATATACCGCCAAGGGAAATTTGGTTGCAGTCATATCCAATGGTACTGCGGTACTGGGTCTCGGTAATCTTGGGGGCCTTGCATCAAAGCCAGTGATGGAAGGTAAGGCGGTTCTTTTTAAGAGGTTTGCCGATGTGGACTCTATCGATCTTGAACTTGCGACCGAAGATGTCGATGAATTTGTTAACAGCGTTCGCTACCTCGGACCGTCTTTCGGCGGAATCAACCTTGAGGATATCAAAGCACCAGAATGTTTTCTGATTGAGAGCCAACTTCGAGAAATCATGGATATACCTGTTTTCCATGACGATCAGCACGGAACCGCCATCATCGCAGCGGCCGGCTTGATCAATGCATTGGATCTAACTGGGCGCAAAATCGAAGATACTAGGTTAGTGGTGAATGGTGCGGGTGCCGCAGGCATCGCTTGTATTGAACTTCTTAAGGCTTTCGGAATGCGCCACGACAACATCCTTTTATGCGATACCCGGGGCGTCATCTACCAAGGGCGTGAAGAGGGCATGAACCAATGGAAATCCGCCCATGCTGTTAATACTGACGCGCGAACCTTAGAAGACGCGATGGAGGGAGCGGATTCCTTCTTCGGACTTTCTGTTGCCGGTGCAGTTACAAAGAATATGGTTGGATCCATGGCGGATAGTCCAATCATATTCGCGATGGCCAATCCCGACCCAGAAATCACCCCAGAGGAAGCTCGCGAGGTGCGAAACGATGTCATCTTCGCGACCGGCCGTTCCGATTATCCCAATCAGGTGAATAACGTATTGGGTTTTCCATATATTTTCCGCGGCGCTTTGGATGTTCATGCTCGTACGATCAACGATGAAATGAAAATCGCGGCCGCCAAGGCGTTAGCTGAGCTGGCACGCGAAGACGTGCCGGATGAGGTAGCAGCCGCTTATTCGGGTCGCCGATTACGATATGGGCCCGATTATATCATCCCAGTACCCTTTGACCCCCGACTTATTTCAGCAATCCCGCCTGCAGTCGCCCAAGCGGCCGTCGAATCAGGCGTCGCTCGGAAGGCGATGCCGGAAATTACTGCCTACAAGAGGGCGCTTTCCGCTCGCCTAGATCCAACCGTATCCATGCTGCAGGCTATCCAAGAAGAACTTAAAGCCAACCCGCGCCGGGTTGGTTTTGCGGAAGGGGAAGAAGAGACCACCATCCGCGCGGCGATTGCCTTTGCTCAGGCTGGACATGGCACACCGGTGCTCATCGGTCGCGACGCTCAGATTAAAGAAACGATCAAGCGACTCGGTTTGACAGGGGCCGATTCGATTGAAATTTATAACGCTGCCGTATCGCGCGGGAATCGGCATTATACAGAATACCTATACTCCCGGCTCCAGCGCCAGGGTTACCTCTACCGAGATTGCCAGCGGCTGGTGAATCAGGACCGCAACGTGTTCTCAGCCTGTATGTTAGTACACGGCGATATCGATGCCATGGTTACCGGCCTGTCACGGAATTATCTGGTTGCTTACGATAACATCCGACTTGCAATAGACCAGGTGCTCGGGGCCGAGGTTTTCGGTTTATCTATGATGATGTCTCGCGGCCGCACGATATTTATTGCAGACACTACCATCAACGAACGTCCAGCCGGCGACCAGCTTGCCCGTATTGCCCGCCAGTGCGCGGAAAAAGCGCGCTCGATGGGACATGAACCCCGGGTCGCCTTTTTGTCCTACGCTAATTATGGGAACCCGCCCGGCGCCCTCGCAGCACAGGTTCGCGAAGCCGTCGCTATCTTGGACAACGAAACAGCGGATTTTGAATACGACGGCGAAATATCGCCCGACGTCGCCCTCGATATGAATCTGCGGGTCGTTTATCCGTTCTGCCGTTTAACAGGACCAGCTAATATTTTGATTATGCCAGGCCTTCACGCCGCAGCAATTTCTTCTCAGATCCTGCATAAGCTCGGTGGCGGTACAGTTATTGGACCGCTTCTAACAGGTCTCTCCCGTGCCGTTCAGATTGCGCCGATTAATGCTAACGATGCTGATTTGGTAAACTTCGCTTCGCTTGCCGCATACGACTCGCTTGCTATCTCCCGGCTAGAGCAAGACCAATCTGCGAGCCGCAAGAAACACGCGTCCAGCTCAATGGAAAAATCACGCGGCAAGAAAAGGCCGAGTAGCTAGGAAGAAAACCGGCACGGCTTCTCTAAGCTCTCCCATATCGAGAGTGTTTAAGATTTACACTTCTAGCACCGCTCAACCCTCTAAATGGCCCTCGCCCTATGACAGGAAGGCGAAGAATTCAGCGATAACGCGCTCCCGATCTCCACAGATAGACGCTGAAAAGAAACTACGTTCGAATCTCCAACCTCTATGGTACTAATAGTGCATCTATAGCGACGCTAGAAGCCGTATCCTAGTTAGCCAATCACTTACTGGATGGGACTCGTGCAGCGAAATTATTGCGCTAGTTTAAGTAAACATTCCTTTGAGCGTAAAATAAAAGAGTGCGGACAATATTCCTCCGGCCGGTAATGTAACGACCCAAGAAGCAAATATGCTACCGATCACCCGGAGATCGAGCGCTGCGATCCCTCGGGCCAAGCCAACCCCCATTACAGCGCCGACAGCGATATGGGTTGTTGAAACTGGCATGGCGGTTCGGGATGCCAGCACCACCACCAATGCAGCCGCGACGGTCGCGCAAAATCCACTTGTGGGTGTCAGTGCGGTAATTCGGGTACCGATCGTACGCATTACGCGATAACCGTAAGTAGCCAATCCTAACACTATACCAGCGCCGCCGAGAGCTAAGATCCAAAATGGCATCGATAGTTTTTGGGTAACCTCACCGCCAGATTGGACCAAACCATAAATCGCAGCCAAAGGGCCGACACCGTTGGCAACATCATTGGAGCCGTGGGCAAATGCCATCGCGCAGGCAGTAAAAATGATCATCGGAGCAAACACTCTTTCGACTCCGGCAGAATGCTCGGTCCGTTCACTACTTTCAGGAACTTTGACATTGTCAACGGCCCGTTTGCCGATTGCTGCTGTGATTAGACCAATTATGGAAGCCACACCGGCACTCTCAAAACCGTTAAGATCTATGTCCAGGTGTTTCAAGCCTTTAAAGATTGTGACAAGAGAGATCGTAAAGCCGACTAGAAAAAGATAATATGGGGCGTACATCAACGCTTTTGAAAATGGGGCATCAGATCTTAAGATCAAACGTTGAATGCTAAGCATTAGCAAAAAGGCGACTACACCTCCAAGCACCGGAGAAACAACCCAGCTGGCAACAATTTGGGAGATCTTACCCCAGCTTACCGCGTCTATCCCAATCCCTGCGATGCCAAACCCCACAATCGCCCCGACGATTGAATGTGTGGTAGACACAGGCCATCCTCGGAAAGATGCAAGTGCAAGCCAGCATCCAGCGGCCAGAAGCGCGGCCAGCATGCCAAAAACTAGAATCTCGGGCCGGTCGACAATCTGAGTGGGATCAATGATACCCTTGCGGATCGTGCGGGTCACACTGCCACCAGCCAAACTTGCGCCAGCGAATTCGAATATCGCAGCTACGATAATGGCTGTTCTAACCGTGATCGCGCCGGAACCGACGGACGTGCCTAGTGCATTAGCAACATCGTTTGCACCTATTCCCCACGTCATGAATAATCCGAAAATTAGTCCGAGAATTAGAAGCACTGAGCCGTACTGGAGAATTACATCCATGCGATTTTTCGTTGTTCTACTATTTTAAAATTGGCTCGGTTTATGCTTGTTAAAATTTCCTAACGCGCAAGCAAGAGGCGATGGCGATTACCAGCCCTTTCCGCAAAATTTGCAAGATCGCCTACCCAGTGGATGACCCGATCCCACATGACGGTAGACACAGCACCAATCTCTTCTTCGTTTTCGAAAAGTAATTTCATTAATCGGACGGCGTGCTGATCGGTATCGGTTTCGATCTTATTCAATTCATCAATCATATACATCACCTTGTCCGCCTCCGCTCCACGAAACCCGGTACCTACAAGTTCATCCACTTCTTCCATTATCTTGCCAAGCTGATTACACGCATCAACACAACGACTAGTTAGTGACATAAGCGGATCGTGCATCGATTGTGGCAACTTCATATCACGCACTACCATCATGCCCGCGATGTCCTGAGCG
>CEUL01039788.1_pt1 | contig 25871 bp, 28 predicted proteins | sample 427021 | NCBI WGS metagenome assembly CEUL01 (sample SAMEA2622800, study PRJEB7988) | marine metagenome | isolation source: saline water (ENVO:00002010), including | reverse complement strand
AAATTTCAGTTGGAGTTGTAAATTATAAAAATGAGATAATTGCTTTACCACCGACGGAAATTATATCCTATAATAGCTTTTTTGATTATGAAGCTAAATATGAAGGTGAATCTGATGAAATAACTCCTGCTGAAATAACGAAAGAAGAAGAAATAATAATTAAAAAAAAGTCAATTGAAATTTATAAATTTTTAAAGTTGAGTGGGTTTAGTAGATCTGATTTTATTCTAAAAAATAATATTTTTTATTTTCTTGAGATTAATACTAATCCTGGTCTAACAAAGGAAAGCATATTACCTCAACAAGCTAGAGCAGCAAATATTAATCTTTATGACTTATTTAACAGCGTATTGTAAAATATGAGTATTAAAAAACTAAAATATATTATAAAGAATTTAACTTTATTAACTGGATCAATTTCACTTATATTTTTTATAATATTTTATCTCTATTTTCCAATTAAAACTAATCATGGAGATACAATATCGGTACCAAATTTAATAGGAATGAATTTGGATGATGTCAATTCTTTATTAGAAGATAGAGATTTGAGATTTGAAATACTTGAGGATTCTTCATACAATTCAGAATATCCACCTCTTACTGTTTTACAACAGAATCCATCTGAAAGAAACAAAGTTAAAGAGAATAGAAAAATTTATTTAACATTAAATTCAACAATTCCACCTCAAATAAAAATGCCTAATATTATTAATGGATCTGTAAAGAATGCTCAACTAATATTAGAAAGCTACGATTTAAAAATTGGAGAAATTAAATATGTTTCTGATATGGCATTCAATGCTGTTTTAAAAATGTATTCAAATGGCGACTCAGTTTCATCCGGTCAAATAATTAATAAAGGATCAATAATTGATTTAGAAGTTGGAAATGGATTTGGAAACCAAGTATTTGAATCTCCAAATTTAATTGGAATGGATTTAGATGAGGCAAGATTTACAATTATTGGATCAGGATTAAAACTTGGTAGAATAATCTATCAAGACAGTGGTTTTGTTTATTTAAAAAATCTTGAAGAAGAAGAATTAATAACTACAAAAATTAAAATTGACCCAGGTAAAATTTTCAGACAATTCCCTGAGAGCCTTTCCGAGGTTAAAATTGGACAAAAAGTCAATTTATGGGTTGTTAAAAATATCAGCAATGAAGATAATTAAAGTATTTTTTTATCTTTTTTTTTATACTTCATTAAGTAATGGACAAGAATTTAAGATTTATAAATTAAGTAATAAAAATAATTTTTCAAATCATGAGATTGATACTATTACTCTTCCTTTTTGGGAAGATTTTTCAGCATTCAATTATCCTAATAATAATAATTGGAGCGAGTCTGAAAATATAAAAATTAAAAACTATAATAATAATTACTCACCAAGCATCAATATAGTTGAATTCGATGGAACAGATAATAATGGAAAAGCATATCAACATGCTTCAGGTTATGGTATATCAGATGAACTGATTTCAGATATTATTAATTTAAATAATTTTAATGAAGGTGATTCTATTTACATGAGTTTCTTTTGGAATTATAATATTAATGGAGAGTATCCAGATTATGAAGATACTTTAAAATTAATGTTTTTAAACAAATTTGATATTTGGGAAACAGTTTGGTATAAAAATGGTGGAAACAATAACTTTAATGGAAATTATTTTAATTATGAAATATTAAATTTTACAAGTAATTATATTCATAAAAATTTCAAATTTAAATTTCAAAATATAGGTAATACAGAAGGTCCTTTTGATAGTTGGGTACTAGATTACATATATATAAATAATGAAAGAAGTATTAATGATTCTTCTTTTATTGATAGAACATTAAGTTATAAGGAAAAAAAAATATTTAAAGAATACAATTCAATCCCAATAGATCATTTCACTGATTCGGATAATATCATGGACTCATTAGAAATGGAAATTAAAAATTTAGATAAAAATATTCAACCGGTCAACTACTCCTATCTTATTAAAAGTCATGAATTAAATTTAGATTTAAAAATAGAATTTAATAAACAGTTAAGTCCAATTTTAAATGGATATGAAAGAAGATCTATTAAAAATAAACCTTTTAATATTTCTTCATATAATTCATCTAAGGATTCATTAGAAATGGAGGTTCTTTTCTATATAGATTCAGGTGACTCATCATCAACAAATTTCAATTTAAAGATAAATGATACTTCAAGAACCAAAATTTTATTCTCAAATTATTATTCTTATGATGATGGGAATGCAGAATATGCTGCAGGTCTAAATCAAAAAAATTCAGAGGTAGTACTGAAATATAATATACTAAGTGAAGATACATTAACTCAGATTATGATTTTATTTCCAGAATCATATAATAACGAATACCAAGGAGATATCGAACTTGTTATATATGATAATTTATTTGATATTGAAAATAAGTTGGTGGGTATGAATACCTCTATTTCCTATAACGATAGCATTTTTAATGTTTTCACACTTAATACCCCATTAATAGTTAAGGACTCAATTTTTATAGGTTATAGACAGTTTGAAGATAATTTTTTAACTGTTGGACTTGATAAAAATAATAATATGTCAAACAAAATATATTATAAAATTGATGGAAAATGGAATAAAAATAATGTAGTTAAAGGAAGTATGATGATAAGACCAATATTTGGAAAATCTGATTTCAGCTTAGTTAAAATTGAAAACAATCATAATTCAAATAATATTGTATTATTTCCAAATCCAAGCAAAGGCATTATTTACATTAATAAAAAATTAGAGTTTATTGAAGTTTTTTCTAATAAAGGAGAGTCATTATTTACTTTACGAAATGCTGATAGAATTAATTTATCAGACTATGGAAAAGGTCTTTTTATTATCAAATACCATGTTAATAATAAATACTATTCAAAAAAAATAGTTATTAATTAATAGTTTTTAAATAATAAATTAAATCGGAAATATTTGAAACTAAATAACCATTCATTCCAACATTCTTAGCAGCATCAATGTTTTCCTTCATATCATCAAAAAAAATAAAATTTGATGCTTTTATACCAGATTTACTAATAACCATTTGGTATATTTCTTTCTCAGGTTTTCTGCATTTCATATCAAAAGAATAAAATATATTGTCAAATATATCTTCAAAGGATAACCCATGATAATTCAATAACATCTTTTCAAAATATTTTCTATGAATAGAGTTAGTATTACTCAAAATCATTAAAGAAAATTTTGATTTTAATTTTAAAATCATTTTTAATACATCAATATTAAAATCCAAAATAACCATATTCCATATATTATCAAATTCATCATTTTTTAAATTAATTTTTCCGTGCTCTCTTATCTTATCCCTAAATAAATCAGCATTTATTTCTCCTTTTTCAAAATCAAAAAATAAATTTTTAATAACAGATTCTTTTTCTCCAAATCGATAATCAATACTTTCAAAAATATTTGATTTTATATTTGATTTTTTTTTTAAATTTTTGATTGTTATTAGAGGATCTATATTGATAATAACTCCACCTAAATCAAATAATAATACTTTGTTTATCATCTTTATTTAAAACTATATATTTTTGTTCCCAATTTTAATATATCAATTTTTTGATTAATTAAAGGGCCCATAGCTCAGTTGGTTAGAGCGCCCGGCTCATAACCGGTAGGTCCCAGGTTCAAGCCCTGGTGGGCCCACATTTTAAAATAATATAATAGGAAGTTTTGATTAGGATAAATCGGATTTAATTTGTTCTAACCATTTATCGATCCTTTCCTCAGTCATTTCATGTTGGTTATCATCATCAAGAACTAATCCGTAAAAATCACCATTTGGAGCAACGCCTAGTGATTCATCAAATTCATATCCTTCTTTTGACCAATAACCAAAAACCTCTCCCCCATTTTTTAGTACAACTTCAGCTAATATACCAATGCCATCAACGAAACTATCGGGATAACCAAGTTGATCACCTAGACCAAAAAAAGCAGTCCTCTTGCCAGTAAAATCAATTTCTTTAAATTTTGGAAAAAAATAATCCCAATCACTTTGTAATTCACCAATGTACCATGTTGGAATTCCCATTAATATTATATCATAACTTAAAAAATCATCAGGAGAAAGGTTACTAACTTCTAATAATTCTACTTTTTCAGGTCCAATTTTGTCATTTAAAAGGTTTGCAACGTTTTCAGTTGCTCCTGTATCTGAACCATAAATAATTGCTATTTTTTTATCTGACATTTTTTAAAATTTTTTGCAAATTAAACTATTTAGAACAATTATAAATAATAACTTTAAAAAAAATTTTAGAAGCAATAATAATGTTTAATAAACATATTTAAAATGAAAAAAGACACATTTAAATCACCTGATTATTTTAATATTGATAGCCTTTTAACCGAGGAACAAATTCTTGTAAGAGAATCAGTGAGGGAATGGGTTAAAGATAATGTATCACCAATAATTGAGGATGCAGCTTTAGAAAGTAAATTTCCAAAAAATCTAGTTAAAGATCTTGGAGAAATTGGTGGGTTTGGTGGGTTTTTACCATCAAAATATGGAGGATCTGAAATTGATTTTACATCTTATGGTTTGATGATGCAAGAACTAGAAAGGGGCGATTCCTCTCTAAGGGTTTTAAGCTCAGTTCAAACATTAGTTATGAATACTATTTACAAATTTGGGTCTGAAGAACAAAAGTTAAAATATTTAAAAAAATTAGCATCTGGTGAAATGGTTGGTAGTTTTGGTATGTCAGAACCAAACCACGGATCAGATCCCTACTCTATGAAAACTAGATTTCAAGAAAAAGAAGATTCTTATATAGTAAATGGTTCAAAAATGTGGATAGGGCATGCACCTATTTGCGATGTTGCTGTAGTATGGGCAAAAGGTGATAATGATAAATTAGCTGGCTTTATAATAGATAGAGAAACAAAGGGGTTTACAACTGCAAAAATTGACAGAAAATGGTCATTTAGGGCATCTGAAACTGGTGAGCTAATTTTTCAGAACATGGTTGTTCCAAAGTCAAATTTATTACATTCAACAAATAATATGAAAGATTTGTACGATAGGTTAAATATTGGAAGATATGGAGTTGCTTGGGGTTCGTTAGGTATTGCAATGGAATGCTATGATGTTGCATTAAATTATGCTAGTGAAAGAGAGCAATTTGGAAAAAAAATTGGCTCATTTCAACTTATTCAAAAAAAACTAGTTGATATGTTAACTGAAATAACAAAATCTCAGGTTTTGATTTGGAGACTCGGTTCATTGATGGATAATGAATCAGCTTCCTTTGAACAAATTTCAATGGCAAAAAAAGTAAATGTTAAAATGGCATGCGAAGTGGCTAAAATTGCTAGATCGATTTTAGGAGGAATGGGTATTACAGGAGAATATCCTATAATGAGACATATAATGAATTTAGAATCATTAGTTACATATCAGGGAACAGAAGAAATTCATACATTAATTACTGGTAGAAAAATAACTGGAGTATCAGCATTCAAATAATTAATTCATTTTTATTCCCAAAAAATGATTAACTCCTCTTGGTATTGGATTTCCCGATGCTCTTCTAAAAGCAACGACCTGCCCAATATGATATAATGAATCTGAAATAGGACCATGAAAAAGGTTATAAAAATCATAATGAGAATTACCCCTTATGATTTTATGAGTTTCAAAATTATTATCTGTAAATAATTCTACCAATGAAATAGATTCTTTAAGATTTGCTAGTGTCATCTTTCTTAATTCATCAAATGACAAATCAAGATAAGATTTTGAAATAGTGAATTTTTCATTTTTTGATCCAGAATTAATCATAACTGATAAATTATATATATGTTCCAATGTCTCCCTTGTTGATATACCTGTCTCAGATGGTTTATAAATAAGATCTTGCTCTCTTAATCCTTCTGTAGCCCAATAATACCTAAAACCGACACTATGTATAAATCTTGATACAATTGAATTATTTGAATAATTATCCTCAATATCTTTTATTTCATAAAAATAATTTCTCTCCTGAGAAAATATTTTTGTAGTAGTTAACATAACTATAACTATAAGTATTTTCTTCACGATTCTTGGGACTTAATATGGACATCCCTTTGAGGGAATGGAATTTTAATATTATTTTCCTTAAACTTTTTAAAAATTGCATAATTTATTTCGCTCCTAATAAACTCTGGTTTATCAGTGTGGGATGAGGTCCAAATACCTAACTTAAAGTCTAGAGAACTATCTCCAAATTTTTCAAAAAATACTTTAGGTTTTGGTTCTTTTTGAACGTTTGGATTTTCATCAGCTACTTCTAGTAAAAGTTTTTTTATAATTTCTGGATCCTCCTCGTAACTAACACCAACGGGTAAACGAAATCTGATGATTCTATTATTATGACTCCAATTAATTACTTGACTTGAAATAAATTCAGAATTAGGAACAATTATAGATATATTATCATTAGTAACAATGGTTGTCGCTCTGAGTGAAATATTTACTATGTCTCCACTTACTTCCCCTACCTCAACTCTGTCACCAACCTTAATAGGTTCCTCAACAAGTATAGTTAAACCACTAATTAAATTATCTGTAACTTTTTGAAAACCAAAACCAATACCAACACCAAGAGCACCAGCTAATAAACTCAACGCACTTAAATCAATTCCGACAGCTTGTATAATAATTATTGTTCCAATTAGCATCATTGTAATTCTGACACCATTTGCTATAGACTCTCTAAAAGACTTTTTAAGTTTTGATTTTGCTAATATTCTATTTAAAAGAATTAATCTGACATTTTTAGATACAACAACAAGTAAATAAAAGCTTGCAAAAAATACTACAATTGTCCCAATACTAATTTCAGAGTCACCTATTTTGAATAAGGTTCTATTAAAAATGAATAAGAATTCGGAAAGAAGATTTAAAACTCTTGATAAAAAGTCGTTGAAGTATTCCATTTGATAGTGAAATTTAAAATTTATAATTTAGAATATTAAGTTTCGTAGTTTTTTTTTTATAAATTATCGCACAAATGATAAATAATTCGGAAAAAACTTTGTTCGGACATCCCTATGGTCTCTATGTACTTTTCTTTACTGAACTTTGGGAAAGATTTTCATATTATGGAATGAGGGCTTTATTAGTCCTATTTTTAATTTCGGAAACAACTTCTGAAAATCCGGGATATGGGTGGACTGAATCAGAAGCTATTTATTTATATGGATGGTATACTATGTTAGTTTATGTTGCAGGAATTCCTGGTGGATGGCTTGCAGATAAGGTTCTTGGACAGAAGAAAACAGTTATGCTAGGAGGTGCACTACTAGTTTTAGGACATAGTATTTTAGCCATTGACAATATAACTGCATTTTATACTGGCCTTGGGTTTATCATTTTAGGTGTTGGGGGATTAAAACCTAATATCTCAACAATGGTTGGAGGTCTTTATAAATCAGATGACAATAGAAGAGACATTGGGTTTAAGATATTTTATATGGGAATTAATATTGGTGCATTCCTCTCTGCTATTATAATCGGGGGAATAGGAGAAGTCTACGGTTGGCACTATGGTTTTGGATTAGCAGGTATTGGTATGCTTTTTGGACAACTTGTTTTTATGTGGGGACAAAAATATTTAGTAGGTGTTGGAGATTATATTGGTAAACAAGATAATCCTGATAGTGAGAAAATGAATAAACCGTTAACTAGTATAGAAAAAGATAGAGTAAAAGTTCTTCTTTTATCTTTCCTCATAGTAATTGTTTTCTGGGGTGCGTTTGAACAAGCTGGTGGGCTTATGAATATTTATGCATTTGAAAAAACAGATAGAATGATATCTTCTTTAAACTTTGAAGTTCCTGCTACATGGTTTCAATCACTTAATGCAGGATTTATTGTTTTATTTGCAGTATTGGTCGGTAAATTTTGGACATGGTGGAAATCGCTGGGAAGAGAGTCATCTCTTTTATTTCAGATGGCAGTTGGAGTAATTATCATGGCTCTTGGGTTTGCAGTCATGAGTGAAGCTGCATTGGAATTTGAAAGGAATGGATCTAGTGCGATGTATTATTTAGTATTAGCTTATTTGTTACATACCCTTGGTGAGTTATGTACATCTCCTACAGCAATGGCACTTATAACAAAACTTGCACCAGTTAAATATGCATCTTTAATGATGGGTACGTACTTTGCTTGTACTGGTTTTGGAAATAAATTAGCTGCAGAGCTTGGAGAAATGGCCCAAACTGCTGGTGAATATGAAATTTTCTTCGGAATTTTTGTATTTTGTTCTATTTTTGGAATATTAGTTATACTAATTAATAAACCACTCAAAAGACTTACTCACGGTCTTGATTAATTAGATTATTATAAATTAAAAATTAATAACAGTTAAATTTTTATCTTTTATTTATCATTTAACAGAATTTAAGAATGTTATTAATCATTATTCATTTTCTTTGTTGATATCTAATTAATTGGAAGAAAAAACCTTAATAGAAAAATTAAAATCAAATGATGAGAATTCATTTAGAATTCTAGTCGATTTATTTAAAAAAAAAGTTTTTAATACTTCTTTATCAATTATTCAAAATATTGATGATGCTGATGATATTTCTCAAGATGTTTTTATCCAAATATTTAAGTCTATTAATAAATTCAAAGGAAATTCATCTCTTTCGACATGGATTTATAAAATTACAATATCAAAATCATTTGAGTATATAAGATATAAAAAAAGAAAGAAGAGATTCTCAACATTATTAAAATTATTTAGGGAAGATGGTTCAATAATTGATATTCCTGATTTTGTTCATCCTGGAATTTTATTAGAAAGAAAGGAGGATTCTAAATTATTATTTGAGGCAATTGAAAAACTAAATCAATATCAAAAGCAAGCATATATATTAAAAAATATTACTGGTTTATCATATAAAGAAATAGCAGATGTTATGAATAAAACCACATCATCAATCGAATCGTTAATATTTAGAGCTAAGAGAAATTTAAAAAAGGAATTAATTAAAAAAATGGATAACAAGAAATAGCTAGCTTTGACATCTATATAAATAAGTATCATGAAAAAAATTATTATAGTTTTATTATTTGCATTACCATTTAGTACTTTATCTCAAAATTTAGATTTTGGTTTATCAGGTGGTGGTGTATTATCTTCTCAATCATTAACAACAGAAAGTTTGAGTAATGCAGTCGGTGTTGATTGGAACTCAATTGGAGGACTACCATACGATGTAGACCCATACATTGGTTATAATGGAGGAGTATTTTTAGATCTATATTTCGATCTTTCTTCAGAAGAAGAGGATAAGACTATTAAAAGAAATTTAGGCATTAGGACTGGTTTTAATTATTCTTCACAGGGTGTTATTGTTGAAGATGTTAATAGAACAAGGTTTACAATAAATCAAGTTTATTATCAAGTTCCAATTTTAATTTATTTCAAAGTTCAAAAATTCAATTTTTTTATTGGGCCTCAATTACATCTCCTTCAAGATGTTAATACGACTGTAAATAAATCTACTATTTTAAGTACTAATGCAACATCATCAGCGATCGAAAATTTAAAATTTGAAAAATCTGATTATGAGGAACGTGATACCAATCTTGTTTTTGGATTTGGTTATGAAATTTATAATGGTTTATCGATTCAGCTTAAATCATTAAGAAGTATAAGAAATACCTCAATGTTAAGTGATGAAATTTGGAAAAATAAATCCCTAGAATTATCAATTAATTTTAATATTAATAGCATATTATGACAAAAAACATTGATAAAATTTTAAATTCTATTAAATATATTAAAGAGGTTGATCCTAAACCTTATTTTTATACCCGACTATCCTCTAAATTTGATAATGAAATTAAGAATGAAAAATTCTACCTAAATTTTGAAAGGCCCTTACTTGTGCTAACAGTTGTAATTCTTTTAATTATTAATATAATCAATATTAATTTTTCATCAGATAATAACGAAATTAAGATATCCGTTGAAGATATATATTTCTCTGAAAGAGAATCAGACATAATTAATTTTACCAATTATGAGGAATAAACTGATGTATATAATATTAGGTATACTAGTTGTATCTAATGTATATCTTATTTTTAAATCAGACTCAAATAGATCACAAAGAAACGATGAATTTAAAAAAGAAATGAGGTTTTTAAAATCGCGACTTAATTTTAATAAAGAGCAATTACATCTTGCTAAGATTGAATTTAAAAGATATTCAAATGAAAAGAAAAAACTTGAGAAAAAGCTTAGGAGATATGATCTAATAATTATTGATAATATATCAAAAGATACAATTAGTGAAGATAATAAAGATAATTACTATGATCTTGCTATTAATTTGAATGAATTAAGAATCAAACATTGGAGAAATATTAGAAATATTGCAAATGATACTCAAGAAAACAAATTAGATTCAATCTGGAGTTCTATGAAAAAAAAGATTAAAAATCAATAAATAGGAATAAAAAATAGGCCTATCTGGTTACTTAAATGATTTTTTACATACTGAATATCTAATTTTAGTTGACCACAAAAAAAAGAATTAGAGGAATATTTAATGGTTCATTAAGGTTAGATGCAATACAATTAATAAGTGATATTAAAATTCTTATAGACAATGAAAATTGGTATAATATCTGATACACATAGTTTTCTTCCTGATAAAGCAATTTCACATTTGAATATTTGTGATGAGATTTGGCACGCGGGTGATATTGGTTCTATTAAAATTTTAGAACAATTAGAAAATATTAAAAGAACTCGAGCAGTTTATGGTAATATTGATAATAATATTATCAAACAAGATTTGGAAGAATTCATTATTTTTCAAGTCGAGGATATTAAAATTCTATTAATTCATATAGCTGGTAAACCACCACATTATAATAATAAAACTTTAAAACTTATTAAAAAGTATAAACCAGAAATCCTTATTTGCGGCCATAGCCATATACTAAAAATTATGAAAGATGATGTAAATAATATTTTAATTATTAACCCAGGGGCTTTAGGAAAGATTGGGTTTCATAAGAAAAAAACAATGGTAAGGATTGATATTAATAGATCTAAAATATCAAATGTTGAGATTATTGAATTTTAAATTACTTTTTTTTAGAAGAGGTTTTTGAGAATTCTTTTTTAATTGCTTCGACATCAACATTCTTAATCACAGGTTTAGCATTAAGACTTTTTATTATTTGCTTGGCTCTTTTAGCCTTCGAAACATTTCTCCTACCTTTTCTTTCTAATCTTGTTACAGCCATTAGTTAATAATTTATTGGCGCAAATTAAATAAAAAATAATGTAAATCATTTGCTAGCTTTGTAATAAATTTTAAAAATGAAAAAAATTAATCCATCACTGCCAAAAGGAACTAAAGACTTCGGTACAGTAGAAATGAGAAAAAGAAACTATCTTTTTGATGTTTTCAAAGAACTCTTCAATGTTTTTGGATTCAATTCTATACAAACACCAAGCATGGAAAATATGGAGATTCTTAATGGTAAGTATGGAGATGAAGGTGATAAATTAATATTTAGAGTTTTAAACTCTGGTAATTTTATGGATGGAGTTAATAAAATTGACTCATTTAAAATCAATGAATTAAAAAATAAAATTTCAAAAAAAGGATTAAGGTATGATCTTACTGTTCCACTAGCTCGATATGTAAGTATGAACAGAGATAAAATCACACTGCCTTTTAAAAGATATCAGATTCAACCTGTTTGGAGAGCGGATAGACCACAAAGAGGGAGATTCAGGGAATTTGTTCAATGTGATGTTGATTATATCGGTACTAGATCAGTAGTTTGTGAAGCTGAAATTCTAGAATTAGTAAATGAATTTTTTGGTAGAATTAAATATAAAGATTTTGATATAAGATTAAATAATAGAAAAATTTTACAAGGAATATCAGAGGTTTTAAAATTTGAAGACAAATTCGAGGAATTTTGCATTTTAATTGATAAAATAGATAAAATAGGTATTGATAAATTCAAAGAGGAACTAAAAAAGAAAAGATTTACACCAAAAACAATTGAGCAAATTGATATTGTATTCCAAATCAAAGGAGACAATGAAACTAAAATTCAATTTTTAGAGAAATACCTTAAGAACTCTATTATTGGGACCGATGGTTTGAATGAAATAAAATCATTATCAAAATACAATAACAATTTTATATTTGAATTAAAATTAGCAAGAGGATTATCTTACTATACATCCACAATATTTGAAGTAATACCAAAAAATAATAAAATAGGAAGTCTTTGTGGTGGAGGGAGATATGATAATCTTACCGAAATTTTCGGATATAAAAATATTTCTGGTATTGGGATTTCTTTTGGTATAGAAAGGATAATTGATATTATGGATAATGAAAATTTATTTCCAAATAAATTAAGTGACTCAACTGTTTTAGTTGCTTATTTAGGTAGTGAATTTATTTTAGATTCAATAAAAATCTCTCAATTTCTTAGAAAAAATAATGTTAATGTTGATCTATATTCAGATAATAATAAATTAAAAAAACAGCTTCAATATGCAAATAATAATAAGATTCCTTACGTTATAATTGTGGGTGAAGAAGAAATTGAATCCAAAGAATATACCCTTAAGAACATGAATACTGGAAAACAAGAAAAATTAAATCTTAAAAAAATATTAGATAGAGTTTCTCAATAAAATATGATTAAAAAAAAAATCTTATTTTTCATTGTTTATTTATGTTCAAATGTAATTTATTCTCAAATAAGTGATTTAGGTAGATTTACTGTAAATATCAACAAAGGTTGTTCCCCGTTAAATGTGGAAATTATTGATGAAGATGTTGACTCAACTGTATCTGTAATACAGTATGATTTCAACTATTCACCCTCTGGAAATATTTTTAATCCATCATCCGGTAAATCTTTTACATATAATGACGAAGGTAATTTCATAATAGCACAAGCCATAAATCAAGATGGTATCCAAAAAATTGATATTTTAAATATTGAAGTCAAAAAACCTAAGCCTTTTGATGTAAAACTTTTCAACTGTTTAAATAATAATATTGAAATTATTATAGAAGACTCATATTATGATGGTTTTAAATTATATATAAATAATACATATTTTGATGATTTAAAAGATGGAGTGAATAAACTAAACTATTCGTCTTTATTAAATTCTAATAATGTAATTAGTGGAAGAATTGTTGGAGAAATTGGAGGTAACGACATAAACTGTTCAGAATTTAAATTTGAATTAAGTAGTGTTTTTGATAATAATAAAAGTTTTTTAGATTCTATAATATTATCAAATGATAGAACCGAATACTCTCTTTACTTGAAATATGAAAAAAGTACAAATTATAATATAATTGTTGATGGGATTGTCGACTCTTCTTTTATTAGTTCGTCAAATATTAATAACTATAATTCTTCTTTATTATTAAAAAATGAAACATTTTATGAAAGGTGTTTAATAATAGAAAAAGAATATAAGTGTGATAATAAATTAGTAGAAGATGATATCTGCCTTATTTATATGAATGCTTATGAAAAAGATGGAATAAAAATTGAATTTAATTATTCAAATAATTTTGATTCTATTCATATTCTAAGGAATAATTTAATTATAAAAAGTCTTTACAATAATGAAAAAAAATCTATCAATAATACGAATATTATTCAAAATCAAGAATATTGTTATAGAATAGTTGGATTTTATAATAACAAAATATCCAAATCAAATATAATTTGCATAAAACCTAAAAATAATTATGATCCAATTCCAGTTCCCAATGCATTTACCCCAAATAATGACGGATTAAATGATGTTTTTAAACCTTTTGATTCAAATGTATCAGACTTTAGAATGATTATATTTAATAAACTTGGAGAACAAATTTTTGAAACTAATGATATAAATTTAGGTTGGGATGGTTATTTTAAGGGAAAAATTATTCAAGGATCATACATTTATAAAATTGAACTGACAATTGACAATAAAAATGTGGTTCAAACAGGTAAATTTATATTAATTAAATAAAAGATTATGTTTGATATGATGAAAATGATGGGAAAAATTAAAGAGGCCCAAGAAAAAATGAAGACTATAAAAGATCAATTAGATACTTTAAAAGTTGTAGCCGACGCAGGTGCTGGTCTGGTTAAGGTTGAGGTTAATGGTAAAAAAGAGATTATATCTGTAGATATTGATGAAAGTATAATGAATGAAAAAGATATGGTTCAAGATTTAGTTGTAGCTGCATCAAATAAAGCTTTAAAAGAAATTGACATCAAAATCAAAGATTATATGAAAGAAAAAACTGGAGATATTCTACCTAATGTTCCTGGATTTGATATTGGAAATTTTTTTAAATGATTAAAAAAAATAAGAAAATTTCAATTATCATTTTAAATTATAATGGTAAGAAGCTTTTAAAAAAATTTTTACCGTCTGTTCTAAAGTATTCTGATCCAGAATTATCTTGTATTTACGTTGTTGATAATAATTCAAAGGATGGTTCGATAAAATACATAAATGATAGATTTCATTCCGTAAAAACAATTTCACATAAAAAAAATTATGGTTATGCTGGTGGATATAATAAATGCATAAGTAAGATTAATTCTGACTATTATGTATTCTTAAATAATGACATAGAAGTTACAGAAAATTGGTTAAAACCAATGTTTGATGCTCTAGAATCAAATTCGAATATGGGAGCTTGTCAACCAAAAATCTTATCATATAATGACAAAAAATATTTTGAATATGCTGGAGCTGCAGGAGGATTTATAGATTACCTTGGTTATCCATACTGCAGAGGTAGAATCTTTGATTTTTTAGAAAAAGATGAAGGTCAATATGATAATAAAATTAAAACTTTTTGGTCATCTGGAGCTTGCTTAATGATAAGATCTAAAATTTTTAAAAATTCTGGTGGATTCGATGAAGATTTCTTTGCGCATATGGAAGAGATAGATTTATGTTGGCGAATTAGTAAAATGGGATATGATAATTATTGTATTCCAAGTAGTAAAATATATCACCTAGGTGGAGGTACACTTGATAATCAAAACCCAAAGAAGACTTATCTTAATTTTAGAAATAATTTAATCATGTTAGCTAAAAATGATAAAATATTATCACTAATATTTAAAATACCATTCAGATTATTTCTTGACTTTTTTGCTTCAATCAAATTTTTGATTGGCAAAAAATCATTTAAACACTTTTTTGCTATCTATAAAGCATATCTAAACTTTCTTATCTTATTACCTAAAATACTATTATTTAGTAGAAAATATAATCTCAAAAAAATTAATCTAACATATAAAATTATTCCCTTAGAATATTTTTTAAAGGGAAATAAGAGGTTCTCCGAATTATAGATTTTTATATATAGTTTATTTAAAAATATGTATTTTTGTCTTTATAAGAAATTACCATAAAATCAATTGAAATGAAAAATATTAATATTTTAAATTTATTTATAGCTACCATAGTTTTCTTAGCTGGGTGTAACCCACTTAAAAAGATGGTAGAATTATCTAAACAACAACAAATTAACGTTAACCCCAATCCGATTATGATGAAGGGTGGTAATGTTGTTTTTGATGTTGAAACAACTTTACCTAAGGGTATGCTACCTAAAGGCACAAGTTATACTCTTAATTTTAAATATGATGGAAAAGATGCTGGATCCATAGAATTCAAAGCTTCGGATTATCCTAATAGCTCAAGTTCTACAAGTAGTGCATCTAGATCATTATCATTACCTTTTGATGACTCTATGATTGATAATCCAAAAAAGTTAAGTGTAACTGGTAATGCTAAAGTTATTGCGACTGGAAGTAATTTAGATACTGAGTCCAGTGACGTAGCAGATGGCGTTAATTCAACACAAAGATTTAATATGGCCTGGAATCTTGATGCTCCTAAAGCTTATCCAGGATATACAGACGAAGAAGAAACTGAAACCACATCTATTGATTTTTATTTTAATCAAGGAAGTTCTTTCTTAAGAGGTTCTGAAAAGAAAAGTGATAGAGGAGAAAGATTTTCAGCATTTGTAGCAGAAAAAAATATTACGAAAGGAGTAAACGTAGTTGGTGCTCATTCACCAGAAGGTTCAACAAAGGTTAACGAATCACTTGCAAGTAGAAGAGCATCTGAAATTGAAAAGTATTACAGAAAAGAGATGGACAAGTATGACTACAAGGATGAAGCAGGTAATATTGAATTTAAATTAGTTCCTGTAGTTGAAAACTGGGACGCACTTAGATCTGCTTTAAAGTCGACTAATTCTGTTTCTGATTCTGATAAAAATCAAATATCAGCGATAATAAACGGTGGAGGTTCTTTCGTAGATAAGGAAAAATCACTTAAAAAATTAAGTTCATATAAAACGCTTATTAAAGAAGTATATCCTGATCTTAGGAATGCAAAAACTGAAGTAGTTACAGTGATTGAGAAAAAGCCAAATAATGAAATACTAGCTATTGCCCAAAAAATTGTATCTGGAGAAGCATCGTCAGATGCCCTTACTCATGGAGAATTACTTTTTGCAGCTAGTTTAACACCTGACTTAGCAGAAAAAGCTGCAATTTATGGAGCTGCAGTAAAATGGGGTGGTACTTGGAGAGCACATAATGATTTCGGATCAGTACATATTGAACTTGCAAAAGAAGAAGAAATGGGATCTGAAGCACAATTGAAATTATTAGAAGCCGGAGAAACTCAACTTAATATATCTCTTAATAAAGAGCAAAACATCGAATCTTACTTAAATTTAGCTTCACTTTCAGCATTAAAATATGATTGGGATGCTGCAAATGAATATATGAAAAAAGCTGAGGAAGTTGGTACAGATAGAATGTGGATGAAAAATGTATATAATGTATCAATGGGTGCTTTAGCTATTGCAGCTGGAAATCATGCAGAATCAATTACATACTTTGATAAAGTTGAAGGTAAATATATGACACAAGCATGGGCACATTGGAGAAAAGCAATTGCTCAACTAGTTATGGGTGAAAATGAAGATGCAAAGAAAACACTAGATGCATTAGGCGCATTATTCAAGGAAAAAGAATGGGATATGTTTGCTAATTACTATTACGTAATGGCTGTATATGGTGCAAGATCTGGTAATTCCGATGCAATATCTAAAAATCTAAAAACTGCATTCTCAATGGATTCAGAAACAGATTTAAAAAATAAAGCTGTAAATGATGTAGAGTTTAGAAATTATTCTGATGCAGTACAATCAGCAATGAACTAAATTATTAATAATTTACAAATAAAAGGCCTCATTTATTGAGGCCTTTTTTTATTTTTGCAATCAATGAGAGAGATACAATTTAGAGAAGCACTTAGGGAAGCAATGGTAGAAGAAATGAGACTAGATAAAAGTGTTTATCTAATAGGTGAAGAAGTAGCAGAATATAATGGTGCCTACAAGGTTAGCCTAGGTATGCTTGATGAATTTGGCCCTGAAAGGGTTATAGATACGCCTATAGCAGAAACTGGGTTTAGTGGTATTGGTGTTGGCTCTGCAATGAACGGTTTAAGACCAATCGTTGAATTTATGACGTTTAACTTTTCTCTAGTCGCTATCGATCAAATAATTAATGGAGCAGCTAAAATGTATCAGATGTCAGGTGGACAATTTAATATTCCTATTGTATTTCGTGGTCCAACTGGAAATGCGGGACAGTTAGGGGCTCAACATTCTCAAAATTTTGAAAATTGGTATGCTAATACACCTGGGCTAAAAGTAGTTATACCATCGAACCCATATGATGCAAAAGGACTTTTAAAAACATCTATTAGAGATGATGATCCTGTAATTTTCATGGAATCTGAACTCATGTATGGTGATAAGGGTACGGTACCAGAGGAAGAATATTTAATTCCAATTGGTCAGTCAAATATCGTACATGAAGGAAATGACGTAACAGTTGTTTCATTTGGTAAAATGATGAAAGTAGCAGAAGAAACTTACCTTGAAGCTAAGAAAGATAATATAAGTGTCGAATTAATTGATTTAAGAACTGTAAGACCAATTGATTATAAAAGTATTATCAATTCAGTTAAAAAGACAAATAGGCTCGTTATTATAGAAGAAGCATGGCCACTTGCATCTATATCATCTGAAATCAGTCATCATATTCAAAGATTTGCATTTGATTATTTAGATGCACCAGTTCACAGGATAACATGTGAAGATGTACCATTCCACTATGCTCCTACCCTTATTGAAGAAATTACTCCTAATGTTAGTAAGGCAATTAAAGCAATAAAAAGCGTGACTTACAATTAATTCTGTTTATTATCAAGTCCTAGAGCTGACATCATACCGGAAGGTCCTGATTTTTTCATCATTTTCATCATTTTTCTCATTTGATTAAATTGCTTAATCAACTGATTTACTTCTTGAACGGATGTTCCACTTCCGTCAGCAATTCTTTTCTTTCTTGAACCATTTAATATATCTGGTTTTTTCCGTTCAATTGGTGTCATAGAATAGATAATTGATTCAATCGGTTTAAAAGATTCATCATCAACATCAATATCTTTGATTTTTGAAGACATTCCAGGCATCATACCTAATAAGTCTTTTATATTTCCCATTTTTTTAATTTTTTGAATCTGAGAAAGAAAATCATCTAAACCAAATGTATTTTCGAACATTTTTTTCTGTAATTTTCTTGCTTCCTCTTCATCAAAATTTTGTTGTGCTCTTTCGACTAAACTTATAACATCGCCCATTCCTAGAATTCTTTTAGCCATTCTATCTGGATGAAATACATCTAAAGCATCCATTTTCTCACCAGTACTTATAAACTTAATAGGTTTGTCGACGACCTTTCTAATTGAAAGAGCTGATCCTCCTCTGGAATCACCATCTAACTTTGTGAGAACAACACCATCATAATCAATTGCTTCATTAAAGGATTTTGCGGTTAAGACAGCATCCTGACCAATCATAGAGTCAACAACAAATAAAGTTTCATGAGGATCTAATGTCTTTTTTAACGATTTAATTTCATTCATCATCTTCTCATCAATTGCCAGCCTTCCAGCAGTATCTATGATAACAGATTTAAATCCATTCTTTTTAGCATGTTGAATTGCTTTTTTGGCAATATTCAATGGAGATTTAGATTTTTTATCCGAATACACCTCAATTTTTAAATCATCACCAATGACATGAAGTTGTTCAATAGCAGCTGGTCTATAAACATCACACGCAACTAGTAATGTTTTTTTTCCTTTTTTTGTAAGATACCTACCTAATTTTCCAGTGAATGTTGTTTTACCTGAACCTTGAAGACCTGAAAGTAAAATAATATTAGGATTTCCATCTAAATTAATATCAGCTGACTCACCACCCATAAGGTTTGTTAATTCATCAGCAACAATTTTTGTAAGTAGTTGACCAGGAGAAACAGAGATGAGTACATTTTGACCCAATGCCTCGTCTTTAATTTTAGATGTTATTTCTTTTGCAACTTTATAGCTAACATCAGCATCGATTAATGCTCTTCTAATCTCCTTAATTGTAGATGCAACATTAATTTCAGTAATACTCCCTTGTCCTTTCAGGACTTTAAATGCACGATCTAATTTATTACTTAAATTTTCAAACATTACATACAAAAATAACAATTAAACCAAATAATGATTATTTAACTAATACTATTTATATTTCATTATAATTTATTTAGAATAAATGAAAGATATTATTAAACATATATTATCGTTAACATTATTTTTTTCTATCACGATATACGTTTTTAACCCTATTTTTTTTGAAAATAAAGAACTTAAACAACATGATATTGAACAGTGGAAATATTCAGCAAATGAATCAATTGAATTTAGAAAAAATAATGGTGAAGAGGCTTTATGGTCTAATTCAATGTTTTCAGGTATGCCTAGTTACCTAATAGATGTCAAGTGGAGCAACCAAATAATTATATTAATTCATAAAATTTATAGTTTTTTTCTACCACATCCGGTAAATCTTTTACTTATATGCTTTATTTCTTTCTATATAATGTTACTATCTTTTAATGTAAGGCCAGAAATTGCTGTTTTTGGATCTATAGCCTTCACATTATCCTCTTATATAATTGTAGGGTTTAGTGCTGGTCATAATTCAAGAATAGGAACAATAGCATACATACCTTTAATTGTAGCTGGAGTAAGATTATGCTTAAATAATAAGAAATATTTAGGATTTATAATTACAGCAATTGCATTAGCCCTTCATCTAAGGTTAAATCATCTTCAAATTACATATTATGCTATTATTATATTAGTTTTTTATGGTATATCATATTTAATATATAATTATAAAAAAGATACAATTTCAAATATATCTAGTAAAGTAACCTTGCTAATTTTTGCCGCAACTTTAGCTTTAGGAACATTTTTTGGACAATTCTGGACAATTTATGAATACTCAAAAGAATCCATTAGAGGAAAATCAGAGTTAAATGTAGATATAACAGGACTAAATAAAGATTATGCATTCCAATATAGTAATGGATTTTTTGAACCATTAACATTATTTTTTCCTCATATATTGGGTGGTTCCAGTCAGGAAAAATTAGATAGAAATTCTAATCTCGGAAAAGCTTTAAGGAAAAATAATATTGGAATTTCACAAATTAATGCTCAACTTAGAAAAGTTCCAACTTATTGGGGAGATCAGCCATTGACAGCACCATACTATGCAGGAGCATTAAGTTTATTTTTATTAATATTTGGATTAATTATATTAAAATCTCACGAAAAAAACTGGATTTTAGGATTATTAATTACTGGCATTTTACTTAGTATAGGTAGTAACTTATCTTCTATAAATAATCTAATTTTTGATTATTTACCAGGATATAATAAATTTAGATCTGTAACTTTTATTATAATAATTCCAATTTTTTGTCTATCGCTAATTTCATCCTTAGCAATTGAAAAGTTCTTAAGAAATAAAGATAAATATCTAAAACAGTTACTTAATGCATTCTTCATTACCTCAGGAATCTATCTATTTTTATTTTTAATTTCTTTTTTCTTAAGTTATAGTGGTTCAGTTGATTCAAATTTTGCAAATTTTCCAAACTGGTTTAGAGATGCATTAGTAGAAGATAGAAAAAATTTATTTGTTACAGATATACTGAAAGGCTCAATACTAACTCTTTTATTTGTCGGATTATCAGTTGGTTTAATTTATAATAAAATTAACAAACATATATTTTCACTCTCCATAATAATCTTTATTGTAATTGATCATGGATTAGTTAATAAAAATATATTTAATGACGATAAAAGCTGTGAATTATATAATGATTGTACTTTTTACAATAAGAGAGATTTAAAATTAAATATAACAGAAGCAGATCAATATATTCTTGAAAATAATACTAATCGGAAAAGAGTTTATAATCTCCAAAATACTTTTAACGAGGCAAAAACCTCATATTTCCATTCATCTATCGGTGGATATCATGGTGCAAAAATTAGAAGGTACCAAGACTTAATAGAAAGAAATATAAATGATGAAAGAAATAAATTAGTAAAAAAACTACAAGATAATAATTTAGACTTTTCAGATCTTCATATAATAAATATGTTAAATACCGGATTCTTTAAATTTGGTGATAATAAAAATAATGTTGTAATCAACAATTTTTCTAACGGAAGTGCCTGGTTTATTAAAAAGATAATTCCAGTCAAAACACCCCTTGATGAAATTAATACTTTAAAAAATATAAATACCAAGAGAGAGGCTGTAGTTGATATTAATAAATTTAAATTAAAAAATTCAACCTATAATTATAATGATGAAGGAGAGATTAAACTCATTGAATCAAACCCTAAAAAATTAAAGTATGATATAAAAAATAACTCATCTTCTTTCATCGTTTTTTCAGAAGTTTATTATCCTAATAGTTGGAAAATATATATAAACGGAAATGAAGCTGAACTAAAGAGAGTTAATTATATTTTAAGGGGAATTGAAATTGAACCTGGTAACCATTCTATTGAAATGGTATTTGATCCAATATCATATAATTATGGTAATTTAATTGTTAAAATATCAAGTATAATTTTACTTTTACTAATAATTATTATATCAACTTTTGAAATAAGAAAATATCGAAATGCAAACAAGAGTTAATCTATTATTCTTAATGATTTTATTAGGTTGTAATATATATAAAGAACCTAATAATATGGATGAAATAAAAAGCATACAAAATAATAATATAAGCCTATTAGACAGAATTAGATCCAACCCGGCTATAAGAATTAATGGAAACAATCTCAACGCAAAGGTTTATATAAATGGAATTAATAGCATTTATCATCAGAAAGAAGTTTTATTTGTATTGGATGGATTAAAGGTAGGTAATTATTCTGAAGTTGCTAATCTTATAGGAAATTCTGATATTGAAGCAATAAACATATTAAAAGAACCTTCAGATCTTGCTCTATATGGTTTCATAGGATCAGGAGGAGTTGTATTAATTAAAACAAAATAGGATGATAAAACTTATATTCATAATTCCATTTTTTTTATTTTTAATTTCTTGCGAAGTAAATAAATCACCATCTTCATCACAAAACGTATCTCAAACCCAAAAAACTACATTAGGATTGTTAGATAGATTAAGATCAATACCAGGATTGAAAATTAGTGGCTTTGATGAAAGGAACGCTGAAGTTTATTTAAGAGGTCAAACAAGTGTAAATTTTTATAAGGAGGTAGTATTTTATATAAATGGTGCAAGAGTTGGAAATTACAATTCTGCATATCAAGCTGTTCTACCTGAAAATATTGATTCAATTAAGCTTTTAAAAAGTGCTTCTGAACTAAGTATATATGGTTCTGATGGAAGGGATGGAGTAGTTTTAATTAAAACTAAAAATTAAAAAATTTTTGGAAAAAATTTTGGTGTCTTTTTGATATAAGTTTGATAATCCTTTTCAGATCCCCATCTTTTATTACCAATATCTTCTAGTAAATTTACTCCGCTGATGTTATTTAGAAGTCTAAAAATAAACAAAGGTGTTAATAATGCTAAATACTGAAATCCAGATAGTACAGTAATCGATATAACTGTTATACCAGTCCACAATGTTATTTCTCCAAAATAATTTGGATGCCTTGAAAGTGACCACAGTCCTGAGGAAATAAATTTACCTTTATTATTAATGTTGAAATTTGATTTTTGTTTATCAGCAATAACTTCATATAAAAAACCAAATAACCATAAACTAGAGCCAAGAATTAAGAAAATATCAACCTCAAAATTGCTTGATGTTAATACAATTAAAGCTGGGAATGTACACATAAAAACCCAAAACCCTTGTAACGTAAAAGCAAGTAAAAATCTAGAAAAGGATTTTTTAATTTCTTTGAATCTAACATCCTCACCAACTTTTTTAACTCTTAAAAACAAAAAAGAACTTAATCTTAATGCCCAAATTACAATCATCAACCCAATTATAGTTGATCTTAAGTCAAGGCCTAATGTTATATATTTTGCATACAATGAAAATAAAATAACTGATATAAAAGTAACACCTCCAGTTAGATCGTAATAATGTTCAGTCTGGTAGGAATATGATGGAAGGAAAACAATAAACTGAACCAAAAAAGTCAAAATAAAAATTTGATACATTAATGGATATCCCAAAAACACTATAGTATTTTCTGAAGCTAAATAACATAAAGTCAAACAAAAAAATAAAATTACAAAAATTAAAAGTGAGTTTTTCATTTAACAAATACCTATATTAACATATATTGATTCATTCCAACAATCTCGATTATTATTACTTGAATTATACGTTCTTTCAATAGTATATGTTATTGCAACAAATTGCTTTTTGTATTTATCGATATCCAAACATTCGTATACATATGTTACTTGATTAATAATATTATTTTTTACCTCTTCTACCCTATCAGGGTTTGGAAAAGGTGCATCTGGAACTTTATTAAATCGACATGAAAGATCATCACAAGCTAATAAAAGAAAGGTGATAAGTATTACTGAGAGTTTTGAATCCATATTCTATTTAAATCATTCCTTTTAAAATATTTTCTTTTAAATATCCTTAAAGCTGAGCCAATACTAAATCCAACTGAACAACTAATTAGTATATTTTTATTATAAACATCCATGTAATTTGCTCTTTGTACAAGGGATAAATTAATAAAATCAATAATAAAATAACCTAAAGATCCTCCAGCAATCACATTACCATAAATTTTACTTCGATTAGAAGTTTGTTTTCTTATGTCTATCTTATCAATCTGCTCTATTGGTACTTCAATATTATTAAATCTTAGATTTTGATCTCTCATACCAGTTATCTTGGCAAAGGTGAAAAAATCATCCCCCTTTTTTTTAAACCTTATATTATCACCTGGATAAATTCTGAAACTTTTTAGCTGTGTAGCTTTCCTTAGTTCAAGGTATGTTTGTGAATAAAGTTGACTACAATTAATTATTAATGTTAATAAAGAGATTGAAAATAAAAATTTAATCTTTTTAAGCATTTGGAATATAAATACACTTAAAAATAAGAAATTAAAGAAAAATTAATGACAAGCTTGATTATATTTTTTTAATCTATAATAATTATATGGTAAAGGAGTGAAAAAACCAGCAAGTAACATAGGAATTATAACATAGACATTAATAATTGCTCCACCAGTTATCAAATAGTCAACTGTGTTCATAGCAATCTCCATACTTATCATACTTATAAGAGACATTCCAATTGCAGTTTTAAATGCTGTTATAAAAGGCTGTGACAAACTTAAAATAACAGTCTCTAGTATTATAGATGTTATAAGACCATTTATTATGGCGAGAATCATAATATAGTGTGTTGGTAAATTATAATCAGATAATTGGAAAAAAAGTATTGTCCCAAAATCTCCAATGGAACAACCGAGCAAACACCAAAGGGTATTAATTCTGGCTTTTTTCCATGTAGATTTACAATTCCAAGAAATAGAGGTTAGATTCAATATATTAATCTAGTAATTTGCAGTCTTCATCAAATTTAAGAACACCATCTTTGTCTAATTTCACAAGATGTAGTACATCTCCATCTTTTGTTCTTAGCATTCTAGTATGTAAAATCTTATCTTCTGGATGATTTAAAGAAACATACTCAATAATACAATTTGGGATTTCCTCTCCGTGAAGCTTTTTACAATTCTTTCTTTTTTTATCTTTAATGTTACATCTCATCAAGGCTTTATCCATCTCTTCTTTACTATTTATAGTTATGACTTTAGTCTCTTTTTCATCATCCTTGGAGTCATTTTCAACTTCTATATCAACAGGGAATATAAGTTCGGGTTTATCCTTTGAATCTGGATTATTTTCATACCATTCCTTAACATTTTTGTAATCATCCTCTACACTGATAGTAATTGATGAACCGTCAGGCATATTATATGAGTAAGGCATTAAAAGCTTAAAACATCTTTCTTTACCTTCTTTTTTCTTATCACAATTTGTTATTATCTCCTTAATTTCATCATCCGAGGTAACAGTCACAACTTCTTCGTTACCTTTCTCATCAGTAATAGATATATCAACCGGTAATTGTACTTTAGGTCTATCTTTTTCATCTGGATTACTTTTATACCATTCTTCTACTTTTTTATTATCATCTTCACCCTCAATTAATATAGTTGATCCGTCAGGCATAATAAAAGTAAAAGGCATTATAAATTCAAAACATCTATCTCTTTCATCTTTTTCTTTATCCCAATCT
>CEUL01013758.1_pt1 | contig 26151 bp, 27 predicted proteins | sample 427021 | NCBI WGS metagenome assembly CEUL01 (sample SAMEA2622800, study PRJEB7988) | marine metagenome | isolation source: saline water (ENVO:00002010), including | reverse complement strand
GTTCGAATCCTGTATCGCCCACCACTAATTCAGATAACTGACAATCTGAACTGTAATCATGATGGCTGCGACTACGAGGAACATTGGTCGCAATAATGCGTAACCATACTTCAGAACATAACCGGGTGCTAGATACCCTCCAATCATGTTCGCCAGTGCGAAGGGAATCGCAACTTCGTAATTTACTGATGCAGCTATTGCGAATATTGCATACGATCCGATATTCCCTCCGAAATTCAGAATTCTGGCTGTTGCAGCAGCCCTGTCCATACCAAATCCAGCGCCTTTGATGTATCCGGCCATCAGCATACTTCCGGTTCCAGGGCCAAGGAATCCTTCGTAGAATCCTATTCCAGTTCCCATACCAACAGTTACCGGAATCACTCTTTCTTCCTTGAGATCTTCTTCCTTGCCAAATTTAGGATTGAATAATACGTAGAAGAATAATGCTATCAGTACAACGATTACAATCGGCAGTAATACATCTGGTTTGACCAGTAATACAGCGTATGTGCCAATCATGGAAAAAACAATCATCACAACCCATCCAATAAAGGCGGCTTTTCTCGGTACAATATCGCTTTCTAGATATTTTACGCTCGCAACAGCAGCGGCAGCAGTTGATGCGAATTTGTTTGTTCCAAGTGCAACATGTGGGGGTAGACCAGCCCACAAAACTGCAGGTAATCGAAGTAAGCCTCCTCCGCCAACAGCACTATCTACAAATCCGGCGAATACTCCAACTAACATCAATAGAAGGAATACCTCGTTGTCCACGTAGTTATCCGAAGCCAGCGGACTATGAGATTTACACTACTCAATACTCGACTCTTTTGTAGTTCGCCGATTCTTTATCCAACGGAATAAAATCCTTGAGAATACCATCGAGAACATAAGGAATACTAGTGAATACCACCAAGGATTGTTCTCGCTGGTAGCAATGAAATAGGTCACAATAAGAATGCCCATTCCGTAGAAGGCTCGAAATATAGAGTAGGCAATGAATGACTTAACAAGTGGATTGGCAAGAAAGCCTTGCAGCCAATTTTGCTCTGGCGATTGGCTAATCCTCTCGCCTCCAATGACTAATTCTATCTCCACTCACATCAATTTCTCTAATTTGCTTCAACCCGGCAGAACTCAATTCATTCTCTGAAAATACAGTCCCCTCACCACTTAGTTCGACAGGTGATTGGCAAAGGTGAGCCCTGTCGACAAGACCTTCTGCTAGGAATCTCCTCCAAGTGTTTGGTCCCCCTTCTACCAACAATGATTGAATTCCTCTATCGCCAAGATAATCTAGAATTCGAGCAATAGTAATTTCTCCTTCACTAGCCGAAAGAATCGCGCGTTCTACGTGTTCTGCATCAGAATTCGGCAATTTGAAAGGCTCGGCATGAATTAGCAGAGTTGGCGCCTTACCATCATTCAGTAATTTACAGTCTGAAGGGATTCTACCACTTGGGTCAATGACAACTCGTGTTGGTGCATTTCGTGGACCTATGTCTGGTCCCCGTACCGTCAAAGAGGGGTCGTCGCGAACAACGGTATCAACACCAACTAGAATCGCCATAGAATCTGCACGAAGTGCATGAACAATCTCTAATGATTCTGGGGAAGAAAATCGCTGTGCTGGCTCATTAGGGTCACAATCAACTCGACCATTTGCATCGATTGCAGCCTTCAATAAGACCTCTGGACGCATATTTTGACACCAATGCATGAATTCACTCATCTGTTCACCACATTCCTCGGCTAGAAGTCCAGATTTTACCTCTACATCGGATTTTACCAGTGCTGAAGCACCATCTCCACGCACTGTTGGGTTCGGATCATCCGCCCCGATTACTACTCTCTTCACTCCCGCCCAAAGTAGAGCTTCTGTACATGGAGGAGTTCTTCCAAAGTGATTACACGGCTCCAATGTAACATAGGCTGTAGAGCCTTGAGTGGCTACTCCTTTCGCTTCCGCGTCTGCAATCGCCATCTGTTCTGCATGTAGGCCACCTATGTGGTCGTGCCAACCCTCGGCGATGATTTTTCCATCCTTTACTAGGACACAACCAACTAACGGATTCGGCATTACTCGATGCCTTCCACGTTCAGCGATTTCAATCGCTCGTCGCATGAATTGTGCCTCATCGTCCATGCTGCTCAGACCTCGCGAATACCCCATTACACTTGACTTCTACATTCGCGAGGATTCAAGTTCAGTTCTGGCCCTCAGGCAAATATGTCTAGGATAGCCTGCATCCTCAATCCAAAGGCCAGAGACGGAATTTCATCGAAAAGCTGGCCTGAATTTGAAACTGCACTAACCGCTGCAGGTTTTGAAATCGACATACACGAAACGCAGCGGGTTGGCCATGCAATGGAGATAGCTTACGACCTACTATCTGACGACCACGATATGATTGTCGCAGTAGGAGGAGATGGTACTGTTCACGAGGTTGCCTCTGGATTACGAGGTAGTAAGAAGAAGATGGGTATCTTGCCGATTGGAAGTGGTAATGATTTCGCCCGCGCCCTAGGAATTCCGCTATTCGACGTCCAAGGCGCGGTAGATTTGCTAGCAAATGGAACCGACCATTCGGTTGGAGCGGTTCGTGCCGAGGGCCCGGCAGCAAGTGACCTACCACAGTACAAGGTGCCACCACCTCATCCATGTAATGGAAAAGCGAATCGAGAAGGAAATCTTGTTCGTTGGTCATTCTTGGAAGTCGATGGTGGAGTTACTAGCTCAGTCAATCGAATGAAAATTGCAGGTAAGTTTAGTTGGATTCGCGGCCAAGCCAAGTATACTGCACTTGGTATTCGTGCGATTCTAGGTTGGAAAACTCAGCCAGCATGGATGCGAGTCAATGGCGGTGAAACCCAAACCGTTCCACTTCAGGGATTGTTTGTCCTTAGCCAGTGTGAAACCTTTGGTGGCGGGTTCAAAGTAACACCAGGCGCTCATCCAAAGAGAGATCACGCTTCGTTAATTATCGGCTTAGGATTATCCAAACTGCAAATGTTAGCGGTCATGGGACCTCTTGAGAAGGGTGAGCACGTCGGTAAATGGGGAAAGATTACCATGGAAGATTGCACATCTTTCGAAATAGGTGCAGTAGATTCCGATGGTAATCCTAGCGATACTGAACCTCACAGTCCTCCTCTATTCATCAATGTCGATGGCGAGGCTTGTTTGACTACACCTTGTAGTCTTCAATTCCATAGTGACCAACTAGTTGTTCGTGGAGCATCAAGAATCCCCAATGAATAGTGGCGCAGACGGAGAGATTTGAACTCCCGAGTCCAAGGGACACCGGATTTCAAATCCGGCGCAATACCAGGCTATGCGACGTCTGCAGTGGCAACCCGTAGCGGCTCCTTTTCATGAATCTATGTAGTGAACAGGGACCCATTAAAGCCCATAGTTCCCGGGTCTGCACCAATCCGGTAGACCAGATGCGGCATCTGGATGTGTCAGTCCAACGAAGAGAACCATGATGATGATGAAGAAGGCAGGGAATAGCGCAGTCATAGTCAGAATTCCAGAATCCTCATCACCATACAAGTGCATGAAAATCGCAGCAATCATAATGAATTTTGGAATCGCAATTATGGTTAGTATCCACAATGTGACGACCTTTTCGGTAGTACCATAACTCTCAGCAAATTCTGTTAGATCTAATCCAACAGCAGCCACTTCGATTAGTGTTAGAATCATTAATCCGTAGAAATTCATCCAGTAAGGGTCTCTTCCAAATATTTTGTAATGTGCCATATCTAATCACCTCAATAAAGATAGAAGAATGGGAATACTAGTACCCAAATCAAATCCACAAAGTGCCAGTAAAGACCGAAGTACTCAATCGATACTGCATTCTTTGGAGTGTAACCGCCAAGCCATGCCTTGTAGGTCATGTAAGTCAAGCCAATGATTCCACCAGCGACGTGAGCACCGTGAGTTCCGGTGGTCACGTAGAACAGAGATGCCGAGACCTGTATGTCTGCTACCATATGTGCCCCTGTTGCTTCATCAACGTAGGAGTGATGTTGGTAGTGGTCGGCATTAATTGTGTAGCCCTCATCTACCAGTGATATGATATCATGCTCGTGTAGTCCAATCAGACTAATCTCTGGTACGTAGAATCCGATAAACCATTCAACCATTTTCAAAGTAAGGAACAAAACTGCTAGGAACCAAGTTGCTCCTAAGTATCTGGATACCTTCTTTCTTCTAGCTTCATCGTCTAGGTCAGCCATCTTTGCATAACGTAGTGCCTGAACAATTGTGAATGAAGATATGATCAGAGCAAAGGTGTTGATTGCACCAGGTGCGATGTGCCACCAGCTGGATGCGATAAGATGGCTTGCTGGCTCGAAGCAAGTCACGACCACACCTTCTTGCCATCCGGTCGGGTTAGTTACCGGATCGAACATTCCTCTTTCGAACACTGTGCCACAGTTTTCGATTCCTAATCGGTATCTCATGTAGGTGCTGAAAAGAGAAGTGAAAACCATCATCTCGGACATAAGGAATATCCAAACACCCACTTTCCTAATCTGAATGCCACGGAATGGAGTTCCTGTTGCTCGAGGTTCGTAATGACCGTCAAATGATAGATCTTGTCTCCACCAAATGAATAGTGAGAAACCAACTACCAGTAATCCTACAAGAATCATAGGAATATTTCCAGGGTTGTATGTTCCATAGGACCAAGCCTCTGCCATTCCAAAGAGGAAGATTGCAACTCCCATACTCATGAATAATGGCGAGAATGAATTGTGTGGAGCGCCGTGCCCCCAATCGTGTGGACCCCATGGTTGAGGTGCATGATGTTCATCGTGGTAATCGCCGCTCAATGGCTCACCTCCTCGTGATTTTCGGGCACCATCAATCGATTGAACCACTGTCCTAACTTTCCAGGCTCATGGGCTATGTGCTCGTTAGCATCCTTGAGAACTGGAGGATTGTGCCAATCGAAGGACGGCGTTGGTGGTGGTGATGAAGTCATCCACTCAAATGACCATCCTCCCCACGGATCAGCTGGAGCCTTTTCTCCTCTGACCAGACTAATCAACATGTTAGCAACCATAATGAAGTTAGAGAAGAAGAATAGGAATGCACTAACCGAGATGAAAAGATTCCACTCTGCAGCCCATTCAGGTAGATTTGTGAAGTCATCTGTTGTGATGAAGTAGGTGTGGTGTCTTCTTGCCATTCCAACAACTCCGAGTTTGTGCATTGGCCAAAAGATTCCATTGTAGGTCACGAATGCAGTCAGGAAGTGAAGAGTCCCCAATCTTTCGTCAAGCATTCGTCCAGTCATCTTTGGATACCAATAGTAAATCGCTGAGAAGAATCCGAAGACTGTTCCTCCTACCAGTACATAGTGGAAGTGAGCTACAACGAAGTAAGTCTCGTGGAGGTGAGTGTCCATTGCGATGGATGGGAAGAACATTCCAGATATTCCACCAAGCGTGAAGGTAACCAAGAATCCTAGCGCCCACAAAGTGTGTGTGCGATAGACAAGCGAACCTCCGTGCATAGTTTTCAGCCAATTGAAGATCTTGATGCCAGTAGGGACCGCGACTAACATAGTTGTCAGCATTGTTACGAATCTTAGCGAAGGTGACATTCCGGAGGTGAACATGTGGTGTCCGTAAACGATGAAAGCCACGACACCAATTCCAGCCATTGCGTAAACCATTGAACGGTATCCAAAGATAGAACGTCTTGCGGATGTAGCAAGAACCTCAGAAATAACACCGAATGCAGGCACAATAACGACGTATACCTCAGGATGTCCGAAGTACCAGAACAAGTGACTCCAGAGTAATGGGTCACCTCCAGCAGATATGTCATAGAATGCGGTGGAGATAGTTCTGTCGAGGTAGACTTGAATTAGCCCTACACCGAATGCTGGAATTGAAAGGAATAGCATTAGGTTAGCAACCAAAATACTCCATGTGAACAATGGCATCTGCATCCAACCCATTCCTTCTGCACGCATTACTGCCATTGTGGTAAGGAAGTTAATTCCTGTTAGAGTAGATGATGCTACCAGCATTATCTGTCCTGCAACCCACATTGTCACACCAGTATGTGCGCCTTCTGTTACGATGTACGGAGCATATCCTGTCCATCCAGTATCTGCTCCTTCTCCGGTGAATACACCGGTGAAAATCAGTAATGCAGCGAATGGTTGAAGCCAGAATGAGAGAGCATTCAATCTTGGCATAGCAAGGTCCGGTGCTCCAATTTGTAGGGGTACCATCCAATTTGCAAACCCATTAATCAAAGGCATAGCGGCAAGGAAAATCATAGTAGTTCCGTGTAGTGTGAAGAAAGAGTTGTATTCATCTTGGGAAATGAAGTCATTACCTGGAACTGCAAGTTGAATCCTAATCATCATCGCGAGAATTCCACCGATTCCAAGGAAGAATAGACCTTGAACGAAATATAGAGTTCCAATCTTCTTGTGGTCTGTGCTGGTTAGCCACTCGGTCAACCAAGGTGCTATATGCTCCCAATCGAATGCATCAGGATTGGTTCTGTAGAATCCATACAGAACTGTGATTGTGAGAAGTAAGCCAGAGATTATGATGAGAGTGGCCAATACCTTGTATGGGTCAGCTTCTTCTAATCCTGGACCTAATGATCCTGCAACCTTCAGAGTCAATTTATTCCATTGATCTTCGGGGCCAGCATTTCCATCTCCGTTAACAGAGTTGACGTGGACCACGAAGTCAACATCTCTCCCATGGCTTGGAGCAATCCACTCGACAGTCCATGATGTGTAATCGTTACCTGCTTCAGTGTGAGTAACCTCGGATGGACCATTGGATTGAACAGTCGCATCTAGAGGAGTAATTTCACCGCCGGATGCCCATAGGTTGAATCCTCCAAGATTTGCATTTCCTTCAGCAGATGGACCACCAGTGAATGAAATTGTAACTTGATAGGTTTCAGACATATTGTATTCTTCAGGAAGACCTTCCAAATTCACCATAACTGCAGCATTTGGAGCAGCGGCGTGACAGTTACATCCACCAGCACTAATCTGATCATAATTTACTCCGGTTGGTAGGGAGTTTACTGCCGGTGATACGACCATTGCTATTGAGATTAAGAGTAAAGCTACCATGCTTCGCGAAATTGTCATATTTCTCCCCATATCTTTCAACTCCTCAGGCGTGGATAGTAACGCCCGCCATCATGTAGGCGTGGTCATCTCCACAGTATTCAGTGCACAGTAGTAGGAAGTCCTCTACATCCTCGGCGAGAATCCAAACAGTGGTTGTTTGTCCCGGAAGGACGTCTTCTTTGACTCCTAACGAGACAAACCAAGGAGCATGAGTTACATCTTCAGAAGTCATGTAGGCGAGATATGCATTCCCCGCCTGTAGAGAGAGATGAGGCACGGCTCTTCCATCTGCCTCGGTAAATCCTGATTCACACAATTCTGCTTCGAGTGTACCGCAATCAAAACTCCAAACCCACTGCTTGGCTGTTATTTCGATGGTGTGGTAGCAAGTTGCTTTGAACGCTCCTTTCAATCCCTCATCATCGTCGAAATATAAGTCCGAACTCTCATTCATGAAGTAATTGCATTCATCACCGAAATGTCCTCCATCGGCGCTACTAGCCGCGGACCACATGTTGTCCAACGGCGCCCAAGAGATGTAAGTCAGGTAGACGATTAGAATAAATGGCACAATTGTCCACGCCAGTTCCAATTTTAGGTTATCATTTTCAGCAGGAAAAACTCCAACTTCCAGATTGTCTATATTGGGGTTTTCACCATCCTTTGAGCGATAGAAAAATGAGTGGTGATATAGCCATCCAAAGGTAAACAATGCGACTAAAGCAGACCAAACAAGATACTCATTCCAGAGGCTGTCGTACAGAGGTGTGATGAGACTCATCGTTATCTCCTATATCACCGCATGTGAAAGTCCCTCATAAGGATGAGGTTTGTAATTCCTGGAGTGAGGTCCGACGTAGTCGGAAATGACTTCAAACGTCTAACTGTCGTGAACCCATCAGCATAACAACTTAATTGGTCAAAAATTGACTTTTCCCCAGAGGCGATGACAGATGGGCGCTAGCGATTGGATTCAAGATAGGACAAAATTTTCTGGTCCTCCTGACCGAGAAGTCCGTTTCAATTTAGCAGCTCGTGCCTTCGCGGAAAGTCAACTCCGAAATCGAATGCCGTCAGATGGAGGAGCCGGATGTCCAGTTTTGGTAGAGGGCAAGAGAGACAAAGCGGCTTTGAGGGCTCTAGGATTTGAAGGTCCGATTGAACTGATTAATCGCGGCTGGGATAGATCTCGACTTGTAGCATATTTCTACGATACATACGGGACTCGAAATACAATCGACGGAGGTCCACCCCTAATGTTGTTAATGGATTGGGACCGCACCGGAGGTCAAATTCAGACATCTCTTCGAGACCGACTAAATTCACTAGATGTTCCAATCGATGAAAATCTCAGAAAAGTTCTGTTGAGGACCATGAAGCCAGAGGGAAAAACCGTCGAAGCATTAGCACCATTTGCAAAAACTCTGAGGTCCCTGATTGAAGAACAACGGGATGAAATCTAACTCATTTTGGAAATGATGTGGGACTCTCTTTGACCGTATTGAGTACTAGGTGAGTAACCGAACGTTTCACACCATCCATCGAGAGCAGATTTTTCGATAAATCGTCGAGGTCACTTCTATCGCTGGCTCTGGCGATAATCATTGAATCGAATTCGCCGGTAACATCGTAAACGCCGTAGACTCTCGGATCACGGGCAATAATCTCTTGAATTTCGATTAGACGCCCCTTCTGAATTCTTAGTCCAATTACGACATTTAACCCCCATCCAACCTTATCCGAATCGAGAATCACTCGGTACTCCTTGATGACTCCACTGTCTTCTAATTTCTTCACTCGATTGCTAACTGTACCTAGAGAAACACCGACCTCCTCTGCTATGCCGCGAAGCGATGTTCGAGCATCGCGTTCCAGCACCTGAATGATTCTACGGTCGGTATCGTCGAGAATGAATATCCCTCGGGAGACTGTGCTCAAGGCATTAGGCTATTGAACATTCACCTCAAAATCCGCTAGTAGATTGAACGTATGTTCATTCTTCTTGATTGACTATGATATCTCTCATTAGTCGTAAAACATGTACTTCTGCGGTTCTCATCATCAGACTAACTCGTCCTCCAATCCAAACCGGAATAGTGGTTCCATCCGATTCATCGACCAACAGAAAATTCCCTCTCTCAGATGCTAGTTTTGAACTCAGCGAAGTGGGTTCTGGCTCATCTCCTGAGAGTAAGGAATCGATAACTTCCGATGGCACTTCGGTACGTCCTTTCTCGATTATATCGGCGAATTTTTTCGCCGCAGAACCAACAACTCGCTCAAACTCTCCACGTCGTAAATGAATTGCTTCGAGCCCGAGATAAACCACTTTCAAAGGACGCCAACGCCTACCCGGAATCCGGGTCCTTCCGCCTCTTCGACTCCTTTCAGAGGACCAAATTTCGTGTGCTTCGGCAGTCGATAAGAGAACTTTCTTTCCTCGCACCCAAAGGTCGTCTGGTAAGGCTCCCAATTCCTCTTCCAAGATGGTTCTAGTATCTGATGAAATTGGTTGCGGAACATCCTCGTTATCTACGGGTGCTTCATCTTCCGTTAACTCCCGATTAACTAGCGTATTGGCTTCTGTTTCTACAGAAGATTTTTTCTCTATTACAGCAAGGAAAAATCCTCCTGCTGTTGACTCATCATTCCACACCCTCATGCATAGTGGCAGAGCATCAATGATTTCTTTTTCAGAAGGAGAAAGGAAACGGTCTTCTTCTTGTTCATTCTGAACAATTGAACATTCATCAGAAAGCACAGGCCATTGGGTCATTCCTTCAGAAGCGAGTAATTTTGGAATCAAATCTTGGGCTGAAATCAGCTTCAAAGAAGAGTCGTTTCTCAAAACCTCGGCAACTACAGCTTCGTTTTCAATAGGATCTAGAGAACAGGTCGAGTAGACAACTCGTCCTCCAGATTTGACAATTTTTGTAGCCCGACTCAAAATATCGATTTGCAACTTCTGCATCGAGCGTCCACCACTTGGTTTCCAGCGAGACCATACATCGGGGTTCTTGCGCGTGGTTCCAGTGCCTGTGCAGGGTGCATCAACTAATATTCGGTCATAGCCAAATTCTGGAACCTTGGGAAAATGACGTGCATCGTGGTTGACAATGATATTGCTTCGCGAACGGTGTCTCTGCATATTGGAAACTAGTAGATTTACTCGACCCCTGACAATTTCGTTCGCGACAACGACTCCAGAATCATTCAGATGTTCTGCAATCTGTGAAGTCTTTGATCCCGGGCTGGCGCATAAGTCGAGAATATATTCGCCAGGTTTCGGGTCTAAAGCCAGTACAGGCAACATCGACACAGCCTCTTGCCGAGTTAATCTTCCAGTTTCATGTAAAGCGGCAAGGGCGGATTTTACATCTCCCTCAGCCTTACCGCGTGGGAACGGCATAGTCCAAGCAGAACCGACTCCATTGAACCACTCTATAGGCTCACAGTCTAACGATTTTAACCAGTCTTCGAGCCATTCTTGGTCTCCTGATAAGGGATTCACTCGTACTGTTTCTGGGAGTCTTTCATACGCGTGTGCGAACCATGAATCAGAATTTTTCCGCCAGCAACTCACCGCCTTCAATAACAGGCTGGCGCGCGCGGCCTTATCCCAATCGACCTCTTCTCGCACAAGGCCGCGTCAATCATCTTCAACATCAAGCGATTGGCTCTGGCAATCTCACTACCCCCAATAATTCTCATTCTTCGCCCAAACAAATTCGTAAACGGTTAAACCTCTAACTATGCGCTCACGACTCACGGCCTATGCCGTATGGGATGCACATGACAGGACTGAGAAGAAGAATAGCGAGGAGCCCAACCGAACCAAATCGAACGACCAATACGGAGGCAACTCGAAAGTTGGTTGGCCTTGTTGAACGAGCAAGGACGAATGGTAGGGAGCAAGGCCCCCTAGTGCCAGTTGAGGCATTAATCACAGTCGATCAAGAAGAATGGGTCTGGCAGGTTGTAGACAGAGATGTACTGGAAGTATTATCTCACAGATTAGTATTCGAATCATCGGCTGGAAAGCGCCGAGAAATTTTGATGACAGCCGGAATCGATGCTGCCATGGATGCGGCCTCAAAGATTGTCGAACTCGATGGTGGATGTGTACTAATTGAGACACTAGACCCTTGATTTTGAATCATTTAGGGCAATTTATTGTAAATTTGCTGAATTATTCTGTTTCGCCGTCTTGAAATAGTGCAGGTAGGTGCGACGGCCCGATGGCGAAGGAGAAGAAGGGCAGCGGTATCCAGCAAGCAGCGGGTTTAATTCGCTACTTCGACGAAGAGTCAGAGGATGCCATTCAGATCAGTAAAGGAATAGTCTACGCTGCGTGTGTAGTCTTCTCTCTAGCAATTTATCTTCAGCACCATGGAGTATGGGCATGGATGGGCGACGTCCTTTCCGGAATTGTCTGATTACTCTTCACCGGTCAAATCGACAACTGGTAATTCATCATCTAGTAGGTGCGAAGCCTCAATCTCATCTTCCTGCTGTTTCTTGTCCCACCAAGTGAGAACTCCCGAACCGATTGCGGCTGCCTCCGATGATCTGACTTCGGTCGTTGGGTCTGCTTCCACTAGAGCCTGTGTTGCCCTTGCTAGAGCCCTTTCCACGGCTGGAGCATTGTGATCGGCAAGGGCTGCGTGAGCCTCATGCAAATTTTGTTCGGCTTGGTTTAGGATGAGCTCGATATCCTCGCTTCCACGAAGCGCCGATATTTTGTCAGAAAGATTGGTTATTTCTTCGTTCATCTCATCTCTAGCGTGATGAATGAGTCCTTCCCAAGCGCTACGATGTTGGGAAATTGTAGCGCCTGTCCTTTTTTCAAATCTCGATGTCCATGATGGCTCCCAAGGATTTCGACCTAAGGTGGCGGCTATATCGTGTATAATGCGCGCACGTAGAGCCAATGGACCAGTGATTTCGATTCGGTTTAGAAAACATCTTGCTACTAATCCGAATCCCCAATATGAATCCGATTTTACAACCATAGAAACATCTCCTGCTGAGGTTGAAAATCCCCACCTCTGTTCATCATAACCAGGTTTTGATTCGAAAAATGGTGAATCAGCAGGACCTAGGGAGCGGAGAGCAGCCCTAGCAACATCTCCGAGATATACAGTTGAATTGCCCTTGATTCCAGCGGGGCGAAGTCTTCCTTCAATGTCTATTGACATCTGAGGTTGTCCTTCTCTTACCTGAGCCCATAGTATGGTTTTGTTTGGATCGAGGCCGATTGTCCCCTCCTCTACCGACTCGGCCTCGTCATCCATGATGACGGCTGAACTGCCTTCGCGTTGAACGTTACGTGCAGACGAGAATGCTCAAGTCCCGTCTGTTTGAACACTATCACGTGCCACGACGCAAGTACGGACGACTTACCAAAGTCGTAGAGATTCCACCAAAGGATAACTGCTCACGCTGTCGTGCTGGAAAGTATTGTCCACTCCCTGGTCATTCAGGAAATAATGTTCAAGCTGAACGTGAATGGCAAGGCCCAGAAGTTGTTGATAAGAGACAAAATAAGAAAAACCCAGCAAAAAAATGAGTCTACTACTCTTGCTGAATCGCAGTCGCTGGAAGTATGAGATATTCGCTTTCTAATTCATCTTCAACTTCTGAATCAATTTCGAACTCTTCCAATTCTGGTAAACGCTGAGCCCTGTGGTAAATCTCTCTCAGTGTTTGGTCACTAATCTCCAGATATACTCTGGTTGTTGCGATACTTGCATGCCCTAATAATCTCTGAATGGTAACTAAATCTGCACCACGCTCAAGCAATCCTGTCGCAAATGTGTGTCGCAAAGTGTGAGGAGATAATCGCGCACGGGGGATTTCAGCCTCATCAGCCAATCTGTCAATTAATTTCTGAATAGATCGAGGATTGATTCTATTTCCTCTGCTAGATAGGAAGAGGGCTCTTTCCGAATCTTCATTTTCTAACATCTTTGAGCGCATAGTTCTGATCGGATTCCACGCTTCAATTGCTTCCGTAGTCTTCTTGGTAAACAGAACCGTTCGATCCTTTTCTCCCTTACCACCGATTACAAGAGCAGATAGGTCTTCATGGTCAACATCATCGATGTCTAAATTGCATAATTCAGAGATTCGCAATCCAGTGTCTAACATTGTGGTAACTATTGGATGTGCTAATGGGTCTTCCATTCTAAGCGCCGCTGAACGCACTTTCAGTACCTCTGAACGACCTAATGGCCGTGGCAGAGGGCGTCGGCGCGCCGGTCTTTGTACCCATTCAGGAACAGCATATCCTAGCCATTTGAGAAGATGAGATACCGCTGCTAGTCTGGCGTTTATTGTAGCAGGACGCAACTCACCTAGGCTGTTCAGCCAAGCATCTACACGCCCCGAAGATGGATCAACTCGCTCATGGTAAACTCTTACAGGAATTCCCTGAGCATTTTCCCAAGATACTTCTTCCTCGCCCGGTAAAACAGTAGTCGAGAAATCGCGCGCCGCTACTGTGTATGCGCGGATAGTGTGCTTTGATTTCTTTTCAGTGCGTAATTGCCCAGCCCAGCACTCGAACCAAGGAAGGGCTGCCAATCGCATTAGTCTCGTAGGAAGTGGGTTTACCGAGCTGGATTGACTAATTGTAGAGGAAGTTTCGAACCGCCCCTGCATAACCTCTCGGCTAGCAATTCCTCTATCTTCGTCTTCCATATCAAGGTCCCTCGCCTATTTCCGTCGCGAACGACGGGTGCATCCCTGCCCATACGGGCGAGCCCAAGTGTGTCTATCCAAACTTGAATGCTTCTGATGTGGACAACCTTACGGCTAGGTTTTTCGAACAATAGCAAAAAAGCCGTTTACTGATTTCAATCAGTAGTCATTGAGGGCTCGTCAGAGGCTGAATCTGGCAATTCCGATTCTTCTTTTTGTTGTCTTTCGAAAGCTTCCAGACGATTATTCAGATGTTCAGCAACAGCCCCAGCGACATTTACTCCAGAAGCACCCTCGATTCCTTCTAAGCCAGGACTTGAGTTGACTTCCAGAACAAGTGGACCATTACTTGATTCCAAGAGGTCGACACCTGCAATATCCATGCCGAGGATATTTGCCGCTGAAAGCGCTACTGAGACAAATTCCTCATCCAACTGAACTCTCTCTACACTTCCGCCAAGGTGGAAGTTTGATCGAAATTCACTTCCTGATGCCCGACGTCGCATTGCAGCGGCGACTTTTCCACCGACGACAAGAACTCGGATGTCTTTACCATGAGATTCCTCAATATATGTCTGGACTAATGGTTTCATTCCTCTCTCAAGCATTTGGCTTACGAGTTGTCTAACCTGAGGATAGCTTCTAGCGAGGAATACTCCAGAACCTTGAGTCCCCTCTGTTGCCTTTACGACACAAGGAACTCCACCAACTCGAGCCAATGCGCTGTCTACGTCTGTAGTAGAAGCGACGTGGGCTGTTACAGGGATAGGAACTCCTGCATCCGCCATTAATTGGCTAGCTAGGAGTTTGTCTCGACTCTGTTCAATCGAAAGAGACGGATTGAGAACAATTACTCCCATTTGCTCGAATTGACGAACTATAGCCACACCTCTTCGAGTAATGGAGAATCCAATTCGCGGAATTACCGCTTCACATTCGATAGGCCATCCACGGTGGAATATTCGGCCACCCTTCTCATCAACCACTACAGTGAGCCTTAATGGGTCGATGATTCGAACAGCCCATCCAGCCTTCTGGGCTTCTTCTGCTAGACGGCGGGTTGAGTACAACCTCGGACCGCGCGAGAGAATGACCAGGCGTGGGTACATGTTCCGCGCCCACCACCATCCCTTCTTGAGTCTGACGGATGTAGGTAGGGATGAGAATATTCTCTTTTTCCCAATCTAACTCTAAAATTTGGGAAAATTAGCCGCTCTGGCGAATTCTCCCACACGCGCGTATGCGCGTTCCGCAAAGCGGAACGCCGAAGGAGTTGAAAGCCCCAGTGTGCGACTCCCTAGCGTAAGCCGAACAGGAGGGATGGGTCTGGACCGTGATTCACTATCATCAATGAAGGTCTCAGAACTACGTACTTTGTGTAAAGAAAAGGGACTACTCATCTCCGGTAAGAAGGAGGAGTTAATCTCTCGTTTACTCGGAGAGAAGATGCCTGAAAGCCCCCCTGAAACCAAAGTCATATCGTCTAGTTCAGAACAAGATAAGGACGATGCAATAGATCGACTTCTTTCCCGTTTTGAGTCCGGTGGAGAAGGAGAACCAGAGGAAGTAGTTGTAGAATCTGAACCCGAACCTGTAGAAATTCTCGAAGCAGAAGTCATGGAGGCAGATATAGTCGAGGCCGAAATTGAATCGGAGGCTGAGAATGACCTTGACTTAGTCCTAGAAAGTGATGAGGAAGAAATAATTCCTGTAACGAAAAAACCAGAGTTAATCCTTGACGAAGAGGAAGAAGACGCTTGGACTGGAGGCGTGATATCCGATGAGACCGAGCCAGCCTTAGTCGCTAGTGAAATCGATTCAGATGCGGAAGAAGCCTCGATTACGATTACTATACCTAGCCTATCTTCAATTCAATTCTCTCCGAAAGTTATCGCAGCAATTACCATCTCGGCCCTAATTCTTGGAGCAATCGTATTCTCCCTGTTTATGCAAAAAGATTCTTCATTCCAAGCAAGAACTCTTCATTACGGAGATAGTATGGAATTCAACATTTTGAGTTCTAGCATAGAAGTCGAGGGTGACGACATGGTTGCGATATTCCGAGATGCTGCTTCTGGGCCACTCGATGACGCCTGTGGAGAACTTTCAGCAAACATAGCCTCAGGAGTTGGAAGCATTAGTATTCGAAATGGAGATCCAGCGGATATTATACATCCTTCAGATAAGCAGTATAGCGGCGCAGTCAACGCTTTGGATGCATTTGGAAGAACACATTTGACCGCTGAGAAAGTTATCGATCATCAGATGAATATAGACTTGAGTGGTAAGACTTGGCGAGATGAAGGGGAATGTGGAACTGTAGGTTGGTTTTTGGATGATAATAACTTGGACATGACAACCAGAACTTGGACTGATATTGGAGATAAACAATTGATAAGAACAGGTACAGATTTGACGATTTTAGATTCAGAAAATCAAGCCACGAACCTAGAAGCCACAACCTTTGGATTAGAATCAATTTCTGGGTTAGGAGTGGTATCGTCCTATGTCTTCCTACCACTTACACCCCTAGATTTGTACGAATTCTTCGGCGATGAATCTTTGACTTCAGGCACAACATCTGAAGCAGGCTCAGAATGGTCTTGGTCAGTGGGTAAAGAAATCAATGACAATGAGCATGGTTTGGTTTATCCAATTTCTATGTCTCATCCGGAATTTGATGCTTGTAATGGTCACATTACAATCAACATGTTGGTCAAGAGTAATGTCCCTTGGCCGGTGGAACAAACTGCAAATATCGTAATTGATAAAAATCTGAAATCGAGTGATTGCGGCCTGATTGAAACATCGCTTTCCGACGCCGCAATCCCTGATGGGCGAATTACAATTTCATTCTCCATGAGAGCCGTGAAAGGCGGAATCAACTCTGGTTCAACGGCAATTGAATGGTTGGTTGATTACACCAGTAAACCGGGGCCTGGCGAAGATCGCCCAGGAACTAGTGCCCAGAGATCATGGGGTGCTGCTATGCCTGATGAGAGTGCGATTAGGTCGTGGGATCTCGAATCAGCCTTGGAGTGCACTCTTGCGAACTATTCCACGAGCGGTGTTGCTACCGCCATAGAACAAGGCGGATATGTCTGGAGGGCATCAACCATAGTTGTCAACTCAAACATTCAATGGAATATGTCGTGGGTGACAGAAGATGAAAGAGCTGGTTGGACCGTTGTAGAGGAAGACAATGGTGGTTGCTCACTAATTGATGATGAAAATATGGACGATGGAACAGTTCAATGGAATCGTAACGCTATACCTGAAACATTAACCATGAATTCATTGGAGTCTAGATTACTCTCATCCTCAAGATATCCAGGATTGAATATGCACATCAATGATGGAAGTGGAGGATGGGGAGAAGGCGTCGAGTACGGCTACAGACTATCGGTAACTCAAGATAACGAAATCTTCGACTTAATTCCAATTAGTTTGGGAGAAGGTGCAGTCACCGTCAATGTAGAGAAATCTTGGACGGATGGCAATAACAGAAATCACGATGTTGTTTGTGTTATGGATGCTGAGAATGCAAGGCTACTAGGTTGGTATCATTTCTGGGCGCCCTCTAACTGACTCGGCGCATTGGATTCAGTCCGCTAAAGTCGTTTGGATTGTTCGTAAGTGTCGGCAGATTGAACAGCCCTCCGAGCGCCGAAGGCGCTCGTATGTCCTCTGATAGAGAGGTGGAAGATCTGCCTGAGGCAGGCTCAGCACCGCTGATTATCGATGCTGAATTCACTGAGGTCGAAGACAAGGGGCTGCCGACTTTAGACTCCGTTGATGAGATTAGTACAGCACGGGCAAGAACTCCTCTTGAGTTGCCCAAATCAGGGCCCACCCCTGATGGCAGGGCTAGGGTTGTTACCATCATCAATCAGAAAGGCGGAGTTGGAAAGACGACGAGTGTAATCAACATCGCTGCGCAATTAGCCTTACGCGGTCACAAGGTATTGGTTGTCGACGCAGATTCACAGGGTAATTGCGCAACAGGTCTTGGAGTAAACAAGAGTCGAGTCAAAACCACCACTCGAGATTTAATTCTCAATCCAGAGAGTGCGGTGGAAAGTCGCCATGCGACCGCGGTTGATGGCGTTCACATAATCGTAGGAGATCGCTCGCTCGTTGGCCTAGAACAAGAGATGTTGAGACAACTTGGTAGAGAACGGCGGCTGTCGGAGGCATTAGCCCCACTTTTGCCGCATTATGATGTTGTAATTATTGACACTCCCCCCTCATTGGGTATAGTTACAATCAATGCACTGGTCGCAAGTGATGGAATAATTATTCCAGTTCAAACGGAGTATTTTGCCCTCGAAGGACTAGCCATGTTAGCTGGTACAATTAGAGAGGTTAGAGGCCTTCTAAATCCGAGATTGGGAGTTGACGGGGTTATGCTTACCATGCACGCCCCGACTTTGCTCAATCAACAGGTTGCAAGTGAGGTAAAGGAGGCATTCCCTGAATTACTAATCGAGCCAGCAATCCGACGTAATATCAAGTTGGCAGAAGCACCCAGCCATGGCATACCAATCCATCTTCATGACCCTAACAGCAATGGTGGCCAGGACTACCAGCAAGTTTCCAGTGTGCTCGAATCACGTTGGGGGCTCTGAGTTTGTCCGACCCGGTTGATACACCCCATGTAGCTGTGCTATGGATGATTTTCGGAAGCCTTTGCTTCGGTACGATGAATGCCTTGGTCAAGTACACAAGTGACTTGGATGGTGTCGATGTTTGGATGGTGATTTTGGTTCGTTCTGCTGTGATAGCATTCGCAGTTGTTGCCTTTGCATTAAGTCGTGGAATTTCATTGAAAATTAATGATTCAAAGACGATGTTCCTACGTTGTGCAGTCGGCCTAACAGCGATGATTCTGTATTTTTCTTCATTAGCAAAAATCCCTCTAGGTCAAGCCGTAACCTTGCAATATACCGCTCCTTTGTTTGTAGCATTACTATCTGGTAGAATAATTGCCGAGAAGGTACAGCCTTCTGTAATCGCTCTCGTAATTACTGCATTTACTGGGATTGTACTGATAGTCTCACCCAATTTAGAATCAGTTGAGCCGTATGCTTTGCTTGCACTTGGTTCAGGTTTCTTTGCTGCTTTAGCATACATCTATGTCAGAGAATTGAGAAATACAGATTCTGCCACCTCAGTTGTATTTTGGTTCGCAGTTTTTTCAGTCGCAGGCTCAACTATTCAGGCGGCTCCAGATTTGTTTAGTTTAGACCTCCATACCTTTGCCGCATTGGTAGGAGTTGGTATCGGAGCAGGTGGGGGGCAAGTAGGGATAACTATGGCTTATCACAAGGCCAACGCAGCTTGGGTAAGTGCATTTTCCTATGGTACAGTGCTTATCGCGACAATGTATGGCTTCTTTTTGTTCGATGAGGCGCTCAGTATTGCTGATTGGGCTGGTGGAGTGCTGATTGTTGGTTCAGGAATAGCGTTAGTTTTCCTAGCACCACCAGTACAGCCATTGGATAAGGCAAGTTAACACTAAATCTTCACGCCCCTCGAAACATTCTATGGACATAACCGCGATGACCGTTGTCTTCTTTCTTTTAGGCTGTGGAATAGGATATCCCGTAATGGTTTATTCTAAGAATCGAGGCCTAATTCCTTGGGTTCTGATTCCTCTAATTGGTTACTCAATTCCATTATTCACAATAGGCCCTCACCCGATTATTCTCGGGCTATATCTGCCGCTAGCTGCTTACCTGCTATACGTTGGTCAGATGGTGATTCGTAATCCGAGTGCAATCAATGATTTGCTAGACCTCGCGACGAAAAATGAATAATTTCGACTGACAAAATTTCTTCATTGTTATTCTCCCGGCCAGACAATGCATGGAAGAGAGATTCGCTGATAACCTTCCTTGGCCATATCACCTTATTCCTGTTCTAACCGGGCTGATTGGGCTCCTGATTGGTAGTTATCTAATCGAGCCGTACGGAGCATTAGCGAAGACCACTTTTCCGGCGATATGCCTGATAATCGGTGGCTTTGGTGGCTTGATCATATTGGGTAACATATCCGACAAAAAAGAGAACGATGAATCATAGGGTACCCTCTGATTCACTCAAAAAATTCTGAGATTTCCTCTAGAGGTTTACGATTTAGGTTAGGCACCTGAGCATCATCCGCAGGATATCCTACCGGCATCAACAGCATCGCATGCTCGTGCTCGGGACGTTTCAAGATTTCACGCAAGAATCCCATTGGAGAAGGAGTGTGGGTTAGTGTTACCAATCCCATATTCTGAATTGCAGCGATAAACAATCCAGCAGCGATTCCGCAGGATTCCTGAGAATAGTAGGTTGGCCCCCATTCTCCATTATCTCGTAGTCGCTTATTTTGCCTAAACAGGACGATTACCCAAGGAGCATCCGTAATGTGTTCTTTGACTGCATCCGTACCAAGCGGCCTGAGAACTTCAGACCATGCTTCCGGCATCCGTTCAGAGTATGTTTTCTTCTCCTCTTCTTCGGCCGCTTGACGAATCTTCTGCTTCAATTCCGGATTAGAAATCGCTACGAATGTCCAAGGTTGTAAATGAGCCCCGGATGGTGCAGTTCCAGCGGTTTTGATTGCCGCTTCAATAAGCGAGCGCGACACCTCGCGTGTTGAGAAATGCCGCGTAGTTCGTCGCTTATTCATTTCTTGATAGAATGACTCTGCTTTCGAATTCATCTCCTCTGGAGTCAATTCTTCGAAGATCAAATCGATGAATCCTGTTTCGTTAGCACCGCCACCCATGGGCGCCTCTAGATTCAATCAGAAAATCAAACCTACGTACAATCAATTTGTCCAAGAAGAAAGATTCGACTGTCTACTCCCAGCATCGAATTCCTGTGGAGTGAAAGGATGTAGATGCAAATTTGAAATGCATCTTGCAGCAGAATCGAAAGCCGCCCCAGCAGTACCTATGTCTTTACCAAAAGCATCACCGATTACTGAAATATTAGCACTAGTAATCACTTTTCTAGGACCTTCTACAGGTCTGCTATATGTCCATCGATGTGACTTCCAATCGGTGGGATTCAGTCCTAACGAACTGGTAACATATTCTATCATTTGTTGCTTATCTTTTTCTCGATGCAGTTCACTAATTTCAGGACTTAATCGTATCTCTAACATTCCCTCATCAGATATCTCGAAATTCAATTCCCATCCTTTAGGGATTTTTTCGACCTCCCTTTCACAAGGCCCCCAGAGGACCCAACATGATTCACTTTCTCCAGATAATTCCAATTCTGTATCTTTAGTCAGGATTTGGGCCTGTTCAATTGGTATTGCCAAAATAACATGGTCGTGTGTGGAGGCAAAACTTTCACCTTCTCTAGTTCCAGATAGTTCAACAATATCTTGTGTTTGATTGATATTTTCAATTTTTACTGATTGGATTACATTAATTCCTTCAGCAATATTTTCCAGTAATTCTGGAAATGGTCTGGCAGGGGCCAAACGATTCTTTTGGATATCCACATAACCTCTATTTTTCCAATCATTCACGTATCTCATCATCCATTTTGGAATAGAATCTAGGTATCTAGTGCCCATCTGAAATGATATGCCTTGTTCTGTTTGTCTGTTGGATAATCGGCCACTCGCCCTCGTACCTTTGTCGAAAATTGTTACATCATGGCCTAGGTCCATCAGCAATCTAGCTGCAAATCGCCCGGAAAGACCTCCTCCAATTACCCCGACATTCAATTTCTTAAAATTTGTAGGAGCAGTAGTCCAATCTTCGTATTTTTCAATATCAATACGGTCTAGATGCCTAGAAGTTGGCCTCTTACGAATTCTACCCATGGTAGGACCTGGTGGGTCGAATGGTCTATCGAATAGGCCAAAACACCAGTGTATCCCTGCTATTGAGTTGGCATCCCTACCATCCAATGCATACCGATTATTCAGTTCCAAGGCTAGAGCCATCGCTTCTTCTGGATTTGCACGATAGCCTGCGATTGCTTTGCCCCATGTCATCCGAACATTGTTGTGCATTACTCCATGCCGAACTAGACCTTTTTGTGCTGCGTCCCAGATTCGATCCCGAGTATTTCCCCTTTCAATCTGCAGTTTGGGAAGATTAGCAAAGTTAGGGAATCTTTGACTCCATGATTCCCTGGCCCAAGTAGGAATGTTATTCCATGATTCTGCATTTGTTGTATCGTGGACGTGGTGTTGGGCATGTTCTCGGAAAACAAGCATTTCATCAAGGAATTTTTCTGCACCTTTCCCACCTATTTTTTTAGCATCTCTAACTACCTTAGTTGACGCAATCATTCCATAGTGCAACCATGGAGAAAGACCGCTTACACCTTCTCTATCCGCCGCATTATTCCTTCTTCGATGGTAACTACGAAGATTATTCTTGGACCATTCTTCCCATCGGCTTGTAGCCTCCGAATGTCCTCCTTTCATATCCACAATTGGTACAACAGTTGGATCGATATTACAATCCCTAAGGATAGATTTCCCACCATCCTTTTGCAGTTCTTTTACTGGGCTAAGCGGTTCGAATGGAGGTTCCCAGTCTTCGGGTAAAGTTCTGACTTTGAGATTTAATTTTGGCCATTCAAATTCTAATCGCTTGGAGATTTTCTTCTTAGTTGAGTTTCTAAATCGGAATGGTCGATCACGGCTTTTTCCAAAAACAGGTCTGGGAAGTACACAATGTGAATCAACTTCCACTACAGATGTTATCATAGTTACTGACTTCGTCCATTCTTTCCAGGGCTCTAAATCAACCATATCTGTAACGACAAATGCGGAATCCTTCGCTAGGTCGAGAAGTGCTGGACTACGGTTGTTCTCTCTAGTCACGTGGACTAGGTGTTTGATGGCGAATTTTTTGGTGCGCATTTCTACGTCAGCTGCCCCCTCCAACAGAAATCTATGATGTCTGTAGGACGCATATGGATAGCGTTCGTCTATTCCTTGATAGATAATCAATGGTAAATCAAGTTCGTTAGAAATAACTCTTGCTACATCGAATGTTGGACATTCATCCAGACGTATCGCTGTTCTCATCCAGTGAAGAACGAATTTTGGATTTTCAACTAAAGCCCCTTCACGTATTAGACACCTCTCAAGGAGGTGGATTGGTAGGCAATCTACGATACTCACAACTACCCGCTGATTTATCCATTATTCAATCATCGTTTTTTCTAGATAAAACTGCTATTCCAATTCCTGCCATTGCGGTAATTATCGTAAAGCCGGGTAGTGATGAGTCATCATTTTCCTCCTGACAATCGGTTGAAGGTCCGCCCCAAGTGCCGTTATCAAACCAGCAATCAGACCAAACTTTCCACCCGAATCCAGACTCTGGAACAGTCTCGGTACTCTCATCGCTTCGGGTTATGTCGAAGCGCCAATTGGCATATGTTGCGTAATCGTCGATGAGTACGGATCCAGTGAAGGTAAGTCCGTCTCCAGAATCAACTAACAAAGTCTTCTGCGGAGGCCAGCAAATACCTGTGTTTATGCAGACTTGTGTAATCCATTCGATTTTGCTTATGTTGTTTCCTTCATCCAGCGTAACCGAGATTTCGAATTCGGTATTTTCTATGACCATATCGGCATGACTTAGCGATGCGATTCCAGTTCCTTCAGTTGATGTGGAATCGTTGACACCTGCTTCACCGGCGCCACTGACTGAAAGGGCGAGCATCGCTACCATCAGCAAGGCCAGGAACTGTCGCATGAACATCGACTTACCAACTTGCAAATGAACCCATGTGCCATTTGGTTCAGTTATTTTGTCTGAAAAACTTACCTATTTCTTGATGACTTTGGCAATAATGCCGCCCCTATTGCTAGCATAACAGAAAAGCAGCAATTTGTCAAAATACCTACTTGCACCTCGGCAAAATCTGAACTCAGAGATATCAAAGGAAATGAGAGTAGTAACACAGCAATACCAAGACCTACTCGCATAGTACTTCGAATCACTACATTGATTTCAATATCACGATGTAATTATTGGTCAAGATTCCAAAGGTCATCTCCAACCCAATGTAGCGTATTGATGGCTTTCCCCTTGCTCATCGCTACCATTTCTTCACCATCTACCATAGCGATTCCCAAGGCCAATGGTTTGCCATGCTCTTCATCACGAACCCAAACCAAATCTCCCGCTGTAACCGCTGGGTCGGCCATTTGCACTCCCGCACCCATGCAATCCGCCCCATTCATCAGAAATGGGATAGCACCGTGATCTACTGCAGCCCAGCGACCATCTGGTTGCCAAGCGAGTATTCCTCTTAATGTTGGAAACCACTTCTTTCCATCATCGGTTTCAACCTGCATTGCTAATGCTGTCTTGTCAACTAATATCAGGTCACGATTATCGAAATTTGCTTTCTCTAAGAAAGATGATTTAATGTCGATATCTACAGCAATTCTTGCTGACAATTCTGCCGCAATATCTCTGATTTGTTTGAATCTCACTGGAGTTCTGCGGCGTAATCTCTTGTCGCTCACGCGTGCTTGGAGTAAACCACGCTCAATGAACCTCGCGGAGCGATACTTGAGAATATCTTGAAGCGGACAGGCTACGGCGACGAATCATGCTGGTAGTCTGCTTCGACCTCGAAGGAGTGCTAATGCCAGAGGTTTGGATTAACGTCGCCGAGAAAACAGGAATAGAGGAACTTCGTAGGACGACTAGGGAAGAGCCGGATTATGACAAGTTGATGCGCTACCGGCTCGATATCCTCGATGAGCATGGAATCACAATCGACGATATTCAACAAGTGATTGCAACAATGGATCCATTGCCAGGGGCTAAGGAATTCCTCGACGAAGTCCGTGCGAGATGGCAAGTACTGATTCTCTCAGATACTTTCTATCAATTCGGTGAACCAATGATGGTCAAGCTTGGCCGCCCAACCCTCTACTGCCACGACCTAGAGATTGACGAGTATAGTCGAATGCTTACAGGTTGGAAAATCCGATTAGAAGATCAGAAGCGAGTAACAGTGGAAGGCCTACGTGCAATGAATTTCAACACCTTAGCAGTTGGTGATTCTTACAATGACACCAATATGCTAGCAGAAGCTCATGCAGGCATACTGTTCCGCCCACCTCAGAACGTAATTGACGAATTCCCTCAATTCCCAGTTGTGGAGGATTACACCGCACTTATGGCTCAAATCGAGTCAGTAGCGGCAGATTTGGGTGAGTGAATTACTCTACACGACCCGTAGGGTCGCATCGGAAAGAATCACGATTTCCTCCGCTCCATTGAAATAAGGGTGGTCGGTCGGCGAGGCGCATGGCACAATGGCATGGTATCTCTCGACGCAAGCCGACCGGCGGACGCTTGAAGCGACCAAACCGCTATCGAGGCAAGCGCCGAAAGGAAATTTCTAGTGAGAAGCAATATGCTTTCATTGGGGATGAAGATGATAACAAAGTGTACAGAAAGCACGCAGGTTCAACCACAGTCAGAGTCATGCAAGCAACTTCGGTCAATGTCAACGATCCAAAGACTGGCAAGACCACTCGCTCGAAGATTACCAGCGTTCTACAGAATGACGCAGACCCGAACTTCGTTCGTCGAAATATCATCACCAAGGGAGCAATCGCTCAGACTGAGGCTGGTAAGGTACGAATCACCTCCCGCCCAGGTATGGACGGCGCTGTCTCAGGTGTACTTCTGGAAGACTGAGGCTCACGAAGCCCTCAAGTCGCACCATTGCCCCGAGTGGACTGGTAGTCGTGTCTTCGCGCAAGGATGAGATGTGGGTTTGGACGGGATATTTCGACTCCCGATTAAGCCGTTCCCAAGGTCGCCGTGTGCCTAAGGAAGCAGCGATTCCAACCCCTACTCTGGAAACTGTTGCTTGGGCTGCCCGCGCTGCTGGAATTACCCGTATGCGAAGGAAGCCCGAGACAAGCCATCCTGCACGTCCGTTCACACAAGAAGGAAGGCTAGAGATTTCAACAAAGGATGCTTTGAGTTCGACAGGCGCTGATTCGAAAGAAGGAGTCCTACAATCGATTGGACTTCGCCTCCGAAAACAAATGAAAGAGGCGAAGTCAGCAGAATCTCAGGGCGCAAAGAAAGGACCTGCCAAGGGCAATAGGCAACAAAGAGCTCAGAGAAAATCGTTCAAACAAAAGGGTGGCCAGAGAAAGAAGAAATTCGGCCGGAAGTGATCGACTGTTTTCCATAGAAGTAGCAGTTCCTGATGTTGAGACATATCTGCGTTTACGAGAGAAGGCAGGAATGAGGCCAAGAACGATTAGTGGAGCCACGAAAGGACTTGGCTCAGAATTATT
>CEUL01027401.1_pt1 | contig 27075 bp, 30 predicted proteins | sample 427021 | NCBI WGS metagenome assembly CEUL01 (sample SAMEA2622800, study PRJEB7988) | marine metagenome | isolation source: saline water (ENVO:00002010), including | reverse complement strand
ATATCTTTTTCCTTATCTTAATAATTTAGGAGATCAAAATTGTAAATTCTTACATTCGACTGGTGCTAAACTCCATAATTAACTACAAATAGTAGTTTCTTCAAAAAACTGTAACAATACAGCGCGGCATGGCCTCCAGTTGACCTACTAAAAATCCGCTCAAAGAACATACATTAATATTACATTCCTGGCAAATTAATACTAAAAAAACTAAATTAGTGATTAAACTTTCTAGTTAATAAAACCTGGTCTTGTTCTAATATTGAAATTTGATTTATATTAGTTTGTCGATTAATAGATTCTTTTACCATTTGTATAGCAACTGTAGGCTTTAAAATAATTTTTTTTAAAAAATCTACTGAAGTATCTAAAGGTTTATCTGTTATTTCTTCACACAATCCCCACTCTAATAAAGAATTAGAATAGATTTTTTCGCATGTAAAAGTCAATAATTTAGTTTTTACAGGACCTAATATTGATACTAATTTAGGTATAGTTCCCCAGGCATAAGTAAACCCTAATTCTACTTCTGGAATACTAAAATATGATTTAGGTGCACAAAATCTAAAGTCGCATGATAAAGCTAAAGATACTCCTCCACCAATACAAGCCCCTTCTATAGAAGCTACGGTTATTTGGGGTATATTTGTCCAAGCGTCACACATCCTTAATCCTAGTCTATTTTTTTGTCTAGCTTCCTCTAAATTAAGTCCATCACCAAAAGCGTTCTTTTCTTTAATATCGTTACCAGAAGAAAAATTACCTTGCTCGCCTGATAGAATTACAGCTTTCACATCTGTCCTAGTTCTCAATTCTAATGCTATCATTTCTAATTCCAATTTAATGTTATCAGATAAAGCATTTCGTTTATTATGATTTTTAATAGTAACGGATAAAATTTCTGGCTCTAAAATTTCTTGAGAAATGAGAGCATTAACCATTTTTTACATCCTTAATAGATATTTTACCCTTTGCCTCAGGAAATACCCATAACCCTAAAGTCATTAATAATTGTATAATAAGTATCACTAACACACTGCCATACTTTTTAAATAATAAAGAAGTCGGTAATAAATAATAATCATATAAAAAAGCAACTCTCGATAAATCTGGATTTTGAATAATTATCGTTACAAAACCAACAACAATAACTAATGCAGTTAAAATAATTTTATATTTTGTTGGCATCTTTTTACCTTTTATGTTTTTCACTATAACCATTAAATAGATGCCCTAATAAACCTCTATTAAGATCAGACGTTTTAAACATCCAATCAGCTATAGGAAAAGTTAAGTTCATATTAATTTTAGTCATAACACCTTGATCATGATGAGCAGCATGATGACGTCTTAAAGTATTTACAAATGGAATATTCCTAACAAAAAAATTATCACCTATATGACAACAAAAATGCATTGATTCATAAATAAGATACATAGATGTAGTGGTAACAATAAAAAGCCAGCCAGTATTTGGAGTAAAAATCCAGGACAATGTTAACAAACCAGGTATTGACATTAAAGTAAAAACTATTAGAGCATATGGTGGAAAAAATGTAACTCGCCAATCATGAGCGCCAGCAAAACGCATTTCATCTTTACTAAAAAATTGATGATGTTGCTGAGTATGCCTAGAATAAATTGCACGTGCTCCAGGAAAATTTTGAGGCTTATGCATAACATATTTATGTAAAGCCCATTCAAAAATATTACATATAAAAAAGGTAATCGGCACTATAATAAATTCTAAACCTGTTACATTATTTATATTACTAATATAAAAATATAATAATAAAGCACCTATTGCATAAATAATTGCTACGTGTAAAGATCCGTTATACCAGCCATCAATCTGCTCTCTATAAGACTTTCTAAATTTTATTAGTTTTTCATCTGGTTTAATATCATCTAATTCCATAAATACCTCCAAATTATATATAATAAATTAAATTATTAAGAATTATACATATTTTAATAATATTATAATATATGATTTATAATATACAAATAAAGTCTTTAAAGAAAAAGATAATGTTAAAAAGAAAAAATATACTAATTATTGGAGGTTATGGTTTTCTTGGACAAGGTATAATTTCATGTTTCAACGAAAACAAATATTATATCTCCATTTTGGACCCCAATATTGACTCAAAAGCCCTAAAAAACAGTAAAATAAAAAATATTTTTAAAATTAGTACGCTTGATACAGAAGATATAAATAATGTTTTAAAATCCGAAAAATGGGATTATATAATTCATTTAGCCGCCTTTGGAGGCAATGGAAATGGTTTATTGAAAGCTGCGAATGAAGACTTTGATAAAGCATTAGATGTAAATGTCGGAGGCTTTGCAAATGTATTAGATAAACTAAAAAATACAAAAACCAAGGTAATATGGTCTAGTTCAACAGTAGTTTTTGGCGAAGAAAGTGGATATACAGAAAAATCTGTTAAAGAAAACGCTATCCTTAAACCATCTAGTAACTATGGTCTAACTAAATTAATGGCAGAACAAGTAGCTAATTATTATATAAATAATTTTAAAATGAAAATAACTGGTATTAGATTTCCCATTATAATTGGCCCAGGTTTGAATTATCGAGGAGTAGCTGCAGGAATATCGGACATGGCACTTACTATAATGAATAAAAATATAAAGCATGAAATTAAAATACCTTCAAGCCCACTTGATATCTTATATATTAAAGATGCTGCATCTATAGTAGTTAACATGTTGAATACCAGTGATAACTTAAAAAATATTTATAATAGTCCTTCTTTAAGAACTTACGCTAAAAATTTAGCCAGTGAATTTAGCAATTATAATAAAAATAAACATTTAAAAATTAATTATTTAAATAAACACTCTACTTATCCAATAATGAATTGGGAAAGATTAAAAAATGATACTAATTTTAAGATTAAATATAATATTAAAAAGCTAATAAAAGATTGGGTTTCATAACTCAAATAAAATGACAATCTACTTTACCAAATTCAAAAAAGTCCATAATTATATGATCACCTTCTCTTACTTTTAATGGCTTAATACAAGTGCCAGTCATAACAATTTGTGTTTTTTTACAAGTTATATTTAGTTTGCTTAGCTCATTTATAATCCAAGTTAGAGCTATAAGGGGATCTCCCAAAACATTGCTACCTATTCCCTTCTCAGCTAGCTCACTATTTTTATAACAATTTACACCAAAATTCTTAAAATCTATTGCTTTAAAATCAGTAAAAACATTATTACTTAAAACAAAATCGCCAGCACAGGCATTATCAGCAATTAATAAATTAGCACCAATTTTTTTAAAATCTAGAAACCTTGAATCTGGTATCTCAATTGCAGGTATGACACAATCAATATTTTCAATAATTTCATCTAATATATAATCAGTAGATTGAGGATTAATATCATTTAATATTTTAAAAGCAAATTCTGCCTCAACAGTTTTCATTTGATTTTTTTCCAATGAAAAAGTAGAACCCGGTTTATGATATCTCTCTTTCAATAATCTTCCAGCAATTGGTCCATCTACACCAATATCTTTCTGTCCTTCAATACTTGAGCCAGCAATTTTCCAACCAAAAAGATCCGAATTACTAATTTTTTCATAGTCTGCTTGAATTTTATATGCATCCAACTTATTCTGAGGTATTTCCGTTCTCTCAATATTTTCATGCATTAATCTATTATTCCAAACTTTTAAATATTTATCTGAATTTATTTCTAACAAATTAACCTCCGTATAATTATTTATTATCAGAGCCTAGGGAAATAGATCGAATATGATTAGAATCTTTTGGCATAGCTCCTAATCCCTCTGATAATAATAATTTTCCTTCTACTATTTTATTCTCTAATACTCCTAAATTTTCTACTTCTACTTTGACTACTGATCCAGGCTCTACAGGTCTAGAATTTGCTGGAGTACCTGTAAGAATTAAATCTCCCTTATTTAGGGTAATAGACTTTGATAAATCTGTTAGCAAATACTCCGGAGACCATAACATATCATCTGTATTGGATTTCTGAACTATTTTATCGTCAACGTAAGTTGTAATATTTTTATTTCTATAGTCCCAATTTAAACCAATATCAGGCCCTATACAACCTAAAGTATCTGACCCTTTAACTCTAACCATACTATTTTCATCAGTATCTCTAAAATCATGTAATCCAAAATCATTTGCTATTGTATAACCCATAATATATTCACTTGCATTATTAAGCTCTATATTTTTAGCCTTTTTACCAACTACTAACGCTATCTCTCCTTCATAATTTAAAAATTGGCATTCAGGTGGACGAATTACTTCACCTAAATGACTATTAATACAAGAAGTAGGTTTTAGAAAATATGTAGGAGCTTCTGGTTGAACTCTTTCGAGTTCATTTAATCTACTTCTGTAATTTAAATGTACACAGACTATAACTTTTGGTTCAACTGGCGGTAGAAATTTATATCTTAGTAAGTCAGATTCTGAATTACTTATTTCTTTATATGAAAAATTTTCACCATTCAAAATTTTAACTTTATCATTTATTTTTATTCTTCTAATTGTTTTCATAAATATTCCGTTAATTATAATAAATATTATAGATTTTTTTAAAGCGTATAATTATTAAAAATAAACTCTATACATCATAAAAAATATCCTTAATATATTTTAAATAACAAATAATTTTTAAGGAAATAAAAAATGAAATTTTTAATTATATTAGTAAGTTTATTATTTATAAATTCATGTTCTACTTACGATTCCATAAAACAAAATGTTAATGATGCATACGAATGGACAAAAGAAAAAGCAAAAGATACAGTTGACGGAGTTAATGAAGTAATATCAGAGTAATTAATTAAGGGGGAGTAAACTATGGCAAGTCATGCAACTGGTGATGGCAATATACCTTCTAGAGATGCAAATCAAAAAGGTCTTACGCGCATTATGACAGTAGGGGGAAAATATGGAACCCGTAATTATACTGTTAAAGATTTAAGAGATCAAAAAGGAGTTAAAACCTTAACAGAAACTGTACCATTTTCTATAGAAGAAGCTTCTGCAGCTGAAGAAGCAGGTATTGATACCATGAAAGTAAGGTTTGATCCTAAAAATCCTGAGCTTGCTATTGCAATTAGAAATGCTGCTCCTAATACTTTTATGGCATTTTCATGTCCATTAATAGCGGCGGCCACAAAAGATGAAGCAGTCCGACTTGGCTATAAAGCAATGGAAATTGGGGCTGACGCAGTTATGACTCAGTGGAGCCCTGAATTCATTGAAGCAGCAACTAGAGCTGGCATTCCTGTACAAGGGCATGCAGGCTTAGTTCCTAGAAGAAGTACTTGGACAGGAGGTTTAAAAGCCGTTGGAAAAACAATAAAAGAAGCACTTTGGATTTATAATCAAATAAAAAGCTTTGAAAATGCTGGGGCTTATGCTGTTGAAGTAGAAGTAATACCTGAAAATCTTTTAATAGAAATTAGTAAACAAACCTCACTTTTAACATCCTCAATTGGTGCAGGAAAAGGCGGAGATATTCAGTTTTTATTTGCTGATGATATTTTGGGAAATAACGGCCCTCCATATGTAAGGCATTCTAAGCAATATAAAAACTTTTTCGAGTTAAAGAAAAAAATGCAATTAGAGAGAATAGACGGTTTTAAACAATTTATAAATGAAGTACAATCAGGTGCATTTCCTAGTAAGGAACACATAATATCTACTCCTGATGGATTAATTGAAGAATTTTTAAAAAAAATAAAATGACAAAAATTTTAGATCAATCTCAAATAGATTTTTTTAATGAAAATGGTTATCTCTTTCCTATTAAAGTAATATCAACTGAGAAAACTTTAATATATAGAAAAAAACTAGAAGAATATGAATACTCTAAAGGCAACTTAATTTCTGGAAATGAACGTCATAAATCTCATTTATTATTTAAATGGGTAAACGAAATTGTACATAATAATAAAATTTTAGACATAATGGAAGATATATTAGGTCCAAATATATTATGCTGGAGTTCTAATTTTTTTATTAAAGAACCAAATGAAGATACTTTTGTATCATGGCATCAAGACTCAGAGTATTGGGGTCTAAAGCCTGATGATGTCGTAACTGCCTGGTTTGCACTTTCAGATGCCAATATTAAAACGGGACCTATGGAAGTAATACCTAAAAGCCATAAGTGGAAAAATATAAATCATAATGAAACTTTTAATAAAAAAAATTTGTTAAGTCGGGGCCAAGAACTAGATATAGATCCATCTAACCATAAGACTGTTGCAATGCCATTAAACTCTGGTGAAATTTCATTACATCATGTTAAATTGGCACATGCATCTAAAGTAAATACTACCCAAGATAGAAGAATTGGAATAGCTATAAGATATACAACTCCTGAAGTTAAACAAACTAAAGTTACAAATATAAAAGACTCAGCCCTTTTAGTCAGAGGTGAGGATAAATATAATAATTTCATCCATGAAATACCTCCTAAATTTGATTTGGATGCAGAAGCTATAGCAAATCATAAAATTATTTCAGAAGCTCATCATAAAATATTAATGGACTAATTTTTACTTGTTTTTATATGTGTATCTTTTCTTTTATAAATATCTTTATTGAGAGATAAACCTAAACCATTCCCTTGAGGTACAGTAATAAATCCGTTTTCAACTGGTGGTAATGTAGTCACAAGGTCAGCATACCAGCCATAATAAAATGCTCTAACCATTTCTTGGATGTGACAATTAGTATTTGCTAATGCCAAATGAGTACTAGCCGTTAAAGTTATAGGACCTGTACAATCATGAAACGCTATAGGAAGGTGCCATATTTCAGCCATAGAAGAAACCTTACTAGCCTCTGAAAAACCTCCCCCCCATGATATGTCCATAATAATTTGAGAAAGAGAATTGAGCTCTAATAAAGATCTATAATCTGCTCTTCCTCCCCTAGTTTCTCCCACAGCAATGGGAGCTGACGTATTATTGCAAACTTTTTCTAAGCTTGATAAATGATCCATAATAACAGGATCTTCAATCCATAAAAGATTAAATTCTTCCAGTTGTCTACATATATTAATTGCTTGAGGTTTATTCCACATAGAGTGTAACTCTGCCATTATATCTATCTTATCTCCCAATTCTTTTCTAATTTTAATAAATGGTGTAAGCGCAATTTTCATATCTTCAGCAGAGATATAGTGACCTTTTGACTTCTCAGCCGCAAAATCAAAAGGCCAAATTTTCATAGCATTTATGCCTGATTCTAAAAGTGAATGAGCTAAATCAACTGGATTATTTAAAAATGCATCTAAATCTTCAAATTTATCATTACTATTTAATCCAAAATTACTTGTGCCTTGTGTTGGAAGTTCCCTAATATAATGAGAACCAGCACATGTATTATATACTCTGATTTTATCTTTAACCTGACCACCTAAAAGATTATAAATTGGTTGAGAAGTATATTGCCCCCATATATCCCATAGAGCTATGTCTATAGCAGAAGAGCCTCTTCTTTCTGCAGAGGCACCAACAAAACCCGTATATCCTATTAAGTACTTTTGATGTAACTCTATATTTAAAGGATTTTTTCCTAACAAATAAGGTGCAATTATTTCATGTATATGAGCCTCTGCAGAAGCAGGGCCATAGAATGTTTCTCCTATACCTACGAATCCATTATCAGTTTTTACTTCAACTAAAAGTAAGTTTGGAAACTCTTCTATTCTAATTGTATCAATACTAGCAACTTTCATAATGACTTCCCTACTTTATATATATTATAATTCAAGTATAATTTATTTAAAGTTTTAATATTTATTAGGAATAATATCTATGTTGAATATTAATGGAATTGCCCATATTGCCCTTTCAGTAAAAGATATATCTGAGTCAAAAATATTCTATAATCAATTATTACCCTTTCTTGGTCTGAATAAAGTTCATGAGGGTGAAAAATCAATTTATCACGTTGGATCTAGAACTGGAATTATGATTCAAGAAATTGATCATGAATCTAAAAGTAGTACATTTAATCAAAATAATATTGGCCTTCATCATTTTTGCTTTAGAGCCAGAAATAAAGCAGATATAGACCTAATACATAATAAGCTAATTGATATGAAGACAAAAATTATTAGAGGTCCAATAAATGGTAATTGGGCACCAGGTTATTATTATATTTTGTTTGAAGACCCTGATGGAATAAGACTAGAGGTTAATTATGTTCCAGGAGAAGGTGTTTTAGATAAAAATAAAAAATTTAACGCGAATAAAGATTACTTATAAAATGACTATAACTAGATCAGAAATAGAACATTATAAGAGAAAAGGTTACGTTTCCCCTTCTTGGCAACTACCGGTAAAAAAAATTGATCTACTTAAAAATAATATTAATAAAATTATTAAAAGTAATTCAGATATAAGACCGGAACAAATTGTATGCCCTCATATTGAAGGGGGCACTCGAGGAGAATTAAATAATATTAATCATGAATATTTTTTAAGACTGGCTTATACAAATGAAATCATAAATATGATCAAAGCTATTCTTGGAAATGATATAATACTCTGGGGTAGTCAAATATTTTCCAAGCCAGCGTTTGATGGTATGGCAGTTCCGATGCATCAAGACTCACACTACTGGCCTATTGAACCCATGTCTACTTGCTCAGTATGGATAGCAGCAGACAGATCTACAGAAATTAATGGTTGTTTAACAGTCATTGAAGGTTCGCATAAAAATGAAACTTATAAGCATGTAACAAATAATAATAAAACTGCTTTAAATGCGGCTATCGATAACAAATATATTCAAAATAAAATAAAAAAACATATTTTGCTAGAACCAGGCCAATTATCTTTACATCATTCAAATTTAATACATGGGTCAAATAAAAATATTTCTCCTTACAGAAGAGCAGGTATTGTGTATAGGTATATGTCATCTAAAAGTAAATTTAACCGAAAAGCAAAAAACCATAATCAAAAAGATGGACATAGCGTAAACTATTCTGATAGACCTATTTGGCTTATAAATGGAAAAAAGAGAGATAATACTTTAGTAAAATATTTTTATAAATAATTATTTATCTTCCCAGTTCTTTAATCAAATTATCTACTTTACTTTCAAAATGATGTCCTTTTTTAATAAAAATAATATCAATTTGAATTAAGATATCTTTAATTCTATGAAGTTCTACAATATCGTATACTCTATATCCTATATTGTTCATGTACTCTATATGCTCATAAAAATTTGGGGCTCCTTTATTATATTCTCCCATAAAAGGAACTTCTAAAATAATTATAGATGCTTTTTCTATTAAACTTTTTCCTCCCTTTAGAATAGATATTTCAGCGCCTTGACAATCTATTTTTATTAGATCAAAAAATTCATTATTTGAAAAAGACAAATCCAATGTAGTGGTTTTTCTATTAATTTCCTTACAATCATCAAAATATCCTGTATTTTCCTTAAAAATAGAATCTCCAGTATTTCTTTTTTCATACCAGGTAACAATATGTTCTTTTTCATCTAATAATAAGTTTTTAAAAGTTATATTATTATATTTGATAGTTAGTTTTTCTAATTCATTATAATCTATTGCTTCAATTAAAGTATATTGTGAATTAATAAAAACTTTTTTTCTAACTTCCAAAGTCCACTTACCCTTATTAGCACCAATATCAAGTATATTTTTAGGTTCAAATCCAAATGATTTTAGTTTTTGAAGAGCTTTAATTATCATTGTATTACCTATATAATTTCTTTTGTGTAACCACTAAAGGCGGACATCTATGAATATCATAATATTCTTCCTGAAAATCTAAGCAATAAAAACATTAATTCATATCTATTTTTCTATTATTTTTAATAGCTTGAGTATGACAATACTTTTCACATAAATGACAGAGACTTTTTCATGCTTTTCGTTTTTATAAAATAATTAATAACCTTAACCAGTCTCCAAATGTTAATGCTGCACTAAAGGCAAATATTTCTACAATAAAACCTACTAATGAATACAGATAAATTTCATTTACAACCACTTCCAAAATTATGGAAATAAATTTTTTAAATCATAAATTTAAAATTTATAATCTTTAAATTGTTCCCTTAGAGCTAATTTTTGAATTTTTCCCGTCGCTGTATGCGGCAACGAATCAACAAACACTACATCATCAGGCATCCACCAAGATGCAATTTTATCTTTTAAAAAGTCTAATATTTCTTTTTTACTTACTTCTGTATTTTTATTTTTTACAATTATTAATAATGGTCTTTCATCCCATTTAGGATGAAAAATTCCAATTACTCCTGCTTCCATAACTGAAGGATGGCCTACTGCAAAATTCTCAATTTCTATGGAGCTTATCCACTCTCCTCCTGATTTTATTACATCTTTAGTTCTATCTGTAATTTGCATATATCCATCTTGATCAATTGTAGCCACATCTCCTGTCATGAACCAATCGTCTTCCCCGTGTGTATCGCTATTTTCTATATTGAGATAGCCAGAACATATCCAAGGACCTCTAATCCAGAGATTCCCATAATCTTTTCCGTTATTTGGTAAAGTTATACCATTCTCATCTGTAATTTTAATTTCTACTCCATATACAGGCCTGCCTTGTTTGACTGCTATGTCTAATCTATCAGAAAAACTCTGTCCATGATGTTTTGCTAGAGGCCTATTTATAGTACCTATAGGAGATGTTTCTGTCATACCCCAACAATGTAAAACTTCCACGCCATATTTTTCATAAAATTTTTCCATCATAAATCTTGGACATGCTGATCCTCCGACAACACAACTTTTTAATGACTCCAATGTTTTACCTGATTGCTCTAAATATTCAAACAACATTAACCATATAGTAGGCACTGCAGCAGTAAAAGTAACCTTTTCTTCTTCAATAAGTTTTTGCACACTTTCACCATCCAGATGCCTTCCAGGTAAAACTAATTTTGCTCCTACCATCGTAGTTACATATGGAATTGCCCAAGCATTTGCATGAAACATTGGTGCAATTGGCATAATTACATCTCTCGCTGATAGATTCATAGCATCAGGAGCAGCTGCAGCAAATGCATGTATAACCGTAGACCTATGAGCATATAGAACACCTTTTGGATTTCCAGTTGTACCAGATGTGTAACACAATGATGATGCTTTCTTTTCATCAAATATAGGCCAATTAAAATTACCATCTTCATTATTTATTAATTCTTCGTAACAAATTAAATTTTCAATAACATTTGAACTTGGCATATCATTTTTATCACATAAAACTATTATTTTTTCGACAACCGAAATCTTATCCATTAGTTTTTCTATCAAAGGAATAAAATCAGGATCAATAAATAAAAATCTATCTTGCGCGTCATTTATTATAAAGACTAACTGTTCAGGAAACAGCCTTGGATTTATCGTATGACAAATAGAACCTATGCCCGATACTCCAAAGTATAATTCATAATGTCTTAGATTACTCCAAGCCATAGTTGCTATAGTATCACCCTCTTTAGCTCCTAACTTTATTAAACTCTGCGCGATCTTCTTAGATCTAATATTAGTTTTTTTATAATTTGATCTTGTAATTTTATCTTTAGAATCAGCGCTTATAATTTCCGTATTACTATGGTACCTAGCTGCATGCTCTAATAATGAAGAAATTAATAAAGGTCTATCTGATATTAATCCTTGCATAATTGCTACCCCTTAAAAAAATAAAAAATATCTTTTGTAATTTTTTACCTTGAATATAAACTATATTAAAAAAATTAAGAGTATTATATGAATTTAAAAATTGCAATAATTGGTTCTGGTCCATCAGCGTTTTATACTGCTCAATCGCTATTAAAACATAATTCAGATTATGAAATAGATATTATTGAAAGATTATTTAGTCCATACGGTTTAATAAGATATGGGGTAGCTCCTGATCATCAAAGTACTAAAAATGTATCTAGAGTTTTTGATAGAGTATTAAATAATCCAAATGTAGAATTTTTTGGAGGTGTGGATGTAAATACTTCACCTACAATTGATGAGATTATGAATATTTATGACTCTGTTGTTGTTGCTACAGGAATGACAAAAGATAAAGATTTAGGCATTAATAAAAAAAATATATCTGGATACTATGGTGCGACAGAATTTGTTAATTGGTATAATGGTCACCCAGAATTTAGAGACCTTAATCCTAATTTAAATATTGAAACAGCTGTTATCATTGGAAACGGTAATGTAGCTATCGACTGTGCAAGAATTTTAGCTAGTTCGTCAATAGAATTAGAAAATACCGACATATCAAATTATGCACTTAAAATATTAAAAAATTCTTCCTTAAAAACTGTTCATATAATTGGAAGGCGTGGTCCTTTGGATGCTAAATTCACAACAGTAGAAATAAGAGAAATGGACGAATTAATAGATTGCGACTCTATACTAGCTAAGGGAACTAAAAATAATATAGATAAAAATTTATTAAATGATGATCTTCCTAAGCAATATAGAATTTTAACATCTTTCAATGAAAATAAACCAGAAAATTCTGCTAAATTCAAAACCGCAGAATTTAATTTTTACCTTAGTCCTATCGAACTTTTAGGGAGGAATGAGGTTAGTGGTATTAAATTTAAAAATAATCTTTCTTCAGAAGATAACCCAATAATAATTAATGCGGGTTTAGTAATAAGTGCAATTGGGTATCAGGGAGAAATAATACCTGGCTTAAAATCTGACGATTCGGGAAAATTGATACATAATAATAATAAAGTTAAAGATAGATTATATTCTGCTGGATGGATTGCTAGAGGACCTACTGGAGTAATTGGCACTAACAAACATGATGGTGCTAATGTTGCAAGTCTAATCGATAGGGACATAAAAACAAAAAATAGTCCAGGAAGACAAGAATTAAAAAATATTCTTAATAAAAAAAATATAAGATATATTTCTAAAGAAGACTGGTTTATTATTAATCAAGCAGAAATTAATAATGCTAAAAAAGAGTCTCCAAGATTAAAATTTACATCTTATGGTGAAGTTTTTAAATTATTAGACTCTCTTTAGCCAAAGGAAAATCTTATGGCACTAGATGATAATTCTTTTTCTATTTTTTTAGATACAATAAAAAAATTTGTAGATAATAAGCTCATTCCTAGAGAACAAGAAGTAGAGGATACAAATAGTATACCAATCGATATAGTAAGAGAAATGAAAGATATTGGATTATTTGGCATTTCTATACCCACAAAGTATGGTGGTTCTAATCTTTCTATGGAGCAAGAAGTTAAGTTAACATTTGAGTTAGGAAGAGCTTCACCTGCATTTAGATCAATGGCTGGAACTAATATTGGAATAGGATCACAAACCATAGTAATGGCCGGTACAGATAAGCAAAAGAATAAATACCTTCCAAAGTTCTCTACGGGAGATATAATTGGATCTTTCGCTCTAACAGAACCTGACTCAGGTTCTGATGCTATGTCAATAAAGACTACAGCTAAAAAAAAAGGTAATGAATATATCATCAACGGTACTAAAAGATACATAACTAATGCTCCAATTGCAGGAGTCTTCTCAGTTATGGCTAAAACTAAAGATGAAAAATCATCCTCATCCATTTCTTGCTTTTTGGTAGACTCAGACTTGCCTGGTATAACATTAGGAAAACCAGATAAAAAAATGGGACAAAGAGGAGCTTTAACATCAGATATAATATTTGATAATTGTATTGTGAAGGAGGATGCACTTTTAGGAGGAAGAGAAGGAATTGGCTTCACAACTGCAATGAGAGTTCTAGATAAAGGGAGACTTCATATATCAGGAATTTGTGTTGGGTTATCTGAGAGATTATTAAATGAAGCTTTAAAATTCGCGACTTCTAGAAAGCAATTCAATGAAGAAATATCAAACTTTCAGTTAATTCAGTCCATGATAGCAGATAGTAAAGCTGAGATTTTAGCTGCTAAAGGCTTAATAATCAGTACAGCAACAATGAGAGATAAAGGAAAAAACGTTACTCTAGAATCCTCTTGTGCAAAATTATTTTGTTCAGAAATATTAGGAAAAATTGCAGATAGAGCTGTACAAATACATGGTGGTGCAGGATATATGTCAGAATATGCTGTTGAAAGATTATATCGTGATGCAAGATTATTTAGAATTTATGAAGGCACTAGTCAAATTCAACAATTAATCATTGCAAGAGAAACTATTAAAAATTTTAAAGCCTAAAATAATTTATCTAATAAATTTATTTTATCTTTTATAGAATTTGATAATGGAGAAGATTTATGAGTTTTTTGATCCGAATTAACCCAAACAACTTCTCCTGAAGCTAAACAGTTATCTTCATTACTAGGATGAATTTCTATATAGAATGTTAAACTAGAAGTACCAATTTTCTTTACTCTCAGACAAACATCAATAATCTGATCAAAATATATAGGTGCCCTATACTCTACCAAAGTTTTTACAGTATGAAAATCCTCATTTTTATCTTTAACTTCATTTACATAATCATATTTTATATGACGTAAATATTCTGTCATAGCTGTATCAAAAAAAGTTAAATAATGTGCATTAAACACAATTCCCTGAGCATCTACTTCAGAATAACGTATCCTAAATGAATAAAAAAAGTTAAATTGTTCTCTGCTCATTTCAGCTATTATATTTAAAAATGAGATGAATTAAATGACATTAAAGTAGGAGCAGATATAGCTTCTAGCATAGAATTTTTATCTACATCTTTCAACATAGGCTCTGATACATATATCTCCGCAAGTTTTAAAGTATTTTTAATTCTAACAACTCTTGCATTAATAGGGTCTATACCATTTAATGTTTTAAGAGCCAACCTTACTGCTTCATCTCCATCTTTCATAGGAATAGGAATTTTTCCACCTTCTAATTTTGAACTTGCAACAACATTAGCGTAAGTTGTCGGAAAATCAATTTTATCAAATAACTTCTTTGTAATTACATCTGCTGCTGCGAACCCAGTCGCATTTCCTTTTGTTTTATCTGTTAAATCTAATAAAACTATTTTAGATACATTAGGTTTTTCAAAGCCTGGTTCATTTTTATTACCGGTAATATTAGGATCACAACCTCCTCCACTTATTTCTTTACCAATTTCATCTATTACTAAAACATCAATTTGATCAAAACATATTTTTCCCATTAATTTTTTTGCCATAGACTGTAAATGAGCTTCTTTATCAAATAATTGATCGGACGGAATTGCTTCTACAATAGCAGTATGATCATATGCATCTTCAACCAGCCCAACCCCAAATAAGAAATTAATTTTTTCTAATAAATGTTTTGCTGCATTAGGAAGAGCTATTCCAAAGTTACTCATTGGATAAGAGCCATGAAGCTCACTAGCCCCATTAATTTTACCCATACCTATAGTCATCATTTTAACTATTCCACTTTCTATAGAGCCTCTAAAATTTGTATGGGGCTTAACTCTATTTATTAAAATAACTCCGTCAGCTTCGTATGCAAATTTATCCATGTGAACTTTTGTACCATCGTCTAAAGTAACAGGCACAACTGTTTCCATAGTAGCTCTTACTTCGGCACCAACTTTATCCTCAGTAACACCATATCCGGCTAATAGAGCTGTTTGATTTTCTACTGTCCCTCCTCCATGGCTTCCCATAGCAGGAAATATAAAAGGAACAGCACCTAATTCTTTAAGTGAATTTACTAATGCTGCTACAGCAATATCTATATTGGCTACTCCACGACTACCTACTCCAATAGCTATAGAGGCACCAGATTTTACGGTTTGTCTTATTTCAGGCTTTAAAATTTCATTTTTAACTGCTAAAGCTACATCTTCAATTTTATGATCTTCAAAGTTTTGTTTTACTTTAACCATTTTAGGAATATCAAAGTCTAATCCACCCGGAATATTAATTTGTACATTATCAAACATAACTTTACTCCAATTTTAAAAAATCAATCAATTAAGTACTTATAATTATATCATAAAAAAATATAATTTAAATTTATTCTTGCATAATATATTATAAAACATGATCATACATATCCTTATAACTTAAAGAGGTTACATATTCGTTATGAAAAATATTATAGAATTAGAAACTGGAACGAGACAATTATTATCACATATACATGGTAATATAGGAATTATAACTTTAAATAGACCAGAAGCAAAAAATGCCCTATCTGATGAATTAACTCCTGCTTTAAGAACACAAATCTCAAATTTTGATAAAGATAAAAGGGTAAATATACTTATAATTACAGGCGCTGGAGACGCTTTTTGTGCCGGAGGTGATGTAAAATCTATGAATTCTGATTCAGTAAAAAAAGGAGGCTGGAATAAAGACAAATCGGATAAAGATGTTATAAAAAATTTACAAGAAAAACAAATGACTTTAACTCATAATTTATATAATTTTTCTAAACCTACAATTGCTTTACTTCCTGGAGCTGCGGCGGGAGCAGGACTGTCTATAGCATTAGCATGTGATTTTAGATTTGCTAGCCAAAATGCCTTTGCAATAGCTGGTTATATTAAAATAGCACTAACAGGTGATTATGGAATGTCATGGTTATTACCTCGAATAGTAGGCGTTTCTAAATGTAAAGAGATGATGTTTAGTAATTCAAAAATATTATCAGAAGAAGCAATTAATATAGGCTTGTTTGATAAAATATTAAAAGAAAAAAATTTGTTAAAATCTTGTTTAGATTATGCCAATATCATAAGTAACTTTTCTCCAATTGCATTAAAAGCAATTAAAAAAAATATTCAAAGCTCTTATCATTTTAGTCTTGAGCAATCGTTAAATCAAGAAGCTACAGAATTAATTAAAGCCTCCAAATCAAATGATCACAAAGAGGGTATAAGAGCATTCGTTGAGAAAAGAAAACCTCAGTTTACTGGAAATTAAATGAGATGGTTTGATAATGTTTTAACTAAAAATTTAAATATAAAATACCCTATAATACAAGCTCCTATGGCGAGCGCAGCAAGCTTAGAATTAGCAGCAGCTGTATCTAATGCAGGCGGATTAGGTTCACTTGGATTAAGTTATCATAAATTGGGAGATATATTACCTGATTACGAAGCAGTATTAAGTATGACTAACCATAGTATTAATTTAAATTTTATGACTCACAAAAATCCAAGAAAAAATGATATCCAAGCTAAAAAATATATGAATGAAATAAAGAAATATTATGAGGAATATAAAATTTCTGAAATACCAAGTTTAGCAAATACAACTGAACCATTTAATAGTAAGCATCTTGATATCCTATTAAAAATGAATCCTAAAGTTGTTAGTTTTCATTTTGGACTACCTGAGTCAAATTATATTAAGTCTATTAAAAATCAGAATATTTATATTATTAGCTCAGCTACTACTATTAAGGAAGCAAAAATATTAGAAGATTCTGGGGCGGACGCAATAATTGCACAAGGTTTTGAAGCTGGGGGACATAGAGGGACTTTTGCTTCCTCTTATAAGGAGGGAGAAATAGGGTTATTTTCATTATTACCTCAAATTGTTGATGCTACATCTGTTCCTATAATTGCAGCAGGAGGAATAGCAAATGGAAAAGGAATAGCTGCAGCATTTATGCTAGGCGCAAAAGGTGTTCAGCTAGGAACTGCTTTTTTATCTTGTCCTGAAGCTTCAGTTAGCCCTTTATGGAAAAACGCTTTAAGTGAGTCATCAGAAAAAGAAACAAGAATTACAAAGGCTTTTACAGGACGACCTGCTAGGGGAATAGTAAATCGTTTATTAGATGAAATGGAAAATAAAACAGATATAATACCGGATTTTCCTACAGTTGGTTCAGTAATAAAACCTCTTGCAAATGCTGCTTCTAGCAAAGGAAGAGATGATTTTCTTTCTCTTTGGGCTGGTCAATCTGCATCTATGAATAGAAATATTCCTGCAAAAAAATTAGTAAAACTGCTAGTTGAAGAAACATCTTCTATATTTAAATATTTTAGAAATAGTTAAATTATTTTTTTAATAGTATATTTGCCATTTTTTCTTTTAATAATAAAATTCCCTTTAAAGGCCTTACCATCACCTTAAAGCTTGTTATTTTATTATCTTTCCAAGAAATAATATCTATACCATTAATATATATGTCATCTAATTGACATTCAAATTCACATATTGCTTTGTTTCCTTGAGAAATTTCATTTATATAATTAAAAGTTCCATTAAAAAGAACTTCAGAAGCAGCTTTTAGATAAATTTTAGTAATTATACTTCCTTTTTGGGGAGTATGGACTACAGGAGAATAAAAAATTGCATTCTCTGCTATTAAATTGTCAAGTATACTTTTATCTTTTGTTTTAACAAAATTATGCCATTTTTCTATTATCATATTTAAACCTAAAAATATTAAATTATTATTTAAAGTAATTAATATACTATTTATTTTAACTTGACGTAACAAATTTAATATAAGAAATATTGCTCATGAATCAGTTGATAGAAAATATTAATAAAAGAAGAACTTTTGCTATAATTGCACACCCAGATGCTGGTAAAACAACTTTAACAGAAAAATTATTACTTTTTGGTGGTGCTATTCAACTTGCTGGCGCAGTTAAGGCAAGAGGTAATCAAAGAAGAGCGACCTCAGACTGGATGAAAGTTGAGAGAGAACGAGGCATTTCAGTTTCATCTTCAGTTATGACATTTACATATAAAGATAAAATATTTAATTTATTAGATACTCCTGGTCACCAAGATTTTTCAGAAGATACTTACAGAGTTTTAACTGCTGTAGACTCCGCAGTGATGGTTTTAGATGGTGCTCAAGGAATAGAAACTCAAACTAAAAAATTATTTGAAGTGTGCAGGCTAAGAGATATGCCAATTGCTACTTTTATTAATAAAATGGATAGAGAATCAAAAGACCCTTTTGATTTAATAGATGAAATAGAGCAAACATTACAGATAGATGTATGTCCAGTAAGTTGGCCTATAGGTATGGGTAATAGATTTCTAGGTTGCTATGATTTAATTCAAGATCAGCTAATTTTAATTAATAAAGTAGATAAGAATAAAAAACCTGAAATTATAGATACTCTAAAAGGCTTAGATGATCCTGATTTAGAAAAAAAAATTCCTTTGGAAGCTTTAACAGAACTACGTGAACAAATAGAAATGGTTAGAGGTCTTTGTAAGCCTTTTGAAAAAAAAGCTTATTTAGAAGGTAATTTAACTCCTATTTACTTTGGTAGCGCCATTAATACTTTTGGAGTACAAGAATTACTAAATGGACTATCTGAAATAACTCCTTCACCCAGAGTTCAACCTTCTTTAGAGAGAGATGTAGTACCAGAAGAGGATAAAGTGTCTGGTTTTATATTTAAAATACAAGCAAATATGGATCCAAAGCATAGAGATAGAATTGCCTTCATGAGATTATGTTCAGGACACTTTAAAAGAGGTATGAAACTTAAACAAATTCGAACAGAAAAAAATATTACCCTGCATAATGCAATACTTTTTTTAGCTCAAGACAGAGAATTAGCAGAAGAAGCCTTTGCAGGAGATATTATTGGTTTACCAAACCATGGTAATTTACATATTGGTGACTCTATAACAGAAGGAGAAAATTTAAATTTTACAGGGTTACCTAGTTTTGCACCAGAGTTTCTTCAAAAAGTAAGACCAGAAGATCCAATGCTTACAAAACATTTAGGTAAAGCACTTCAACAACTTGCAGAAGAAGGAGCAGTATCTACGTTTAAAAGACATTTAGGTGGTGATTGGATTGTAGGAGTAATAGGACAATTACAATTCGAAGTTTTAGCTGATAGAATACGCACAGAATATGAGGTTCCTGTTATATTTGAAAATAGTAATTTAGTAACAGCTAGATGGGTTATATGTGATGATATGAATATTTTAAATAATTTTTTAAAAAAAAATTCCGATGCAACTTGCGATGATCATAAAGAAAACCCAGTCTTTTTAGCTAGAAATAATTGGCATTTAGATCATACTATCGAAGAATGGCCTGAAATTAAATTTTTAAAAGTCAAAGAACAGGGTAATTAATTATCTTTTTATATTAGCTCTTGTACTAGGTATACCAAATTCATTAAAGCATATTTGAGCTAAATTTCTAACACCATCTCTAATCACTTTATCTGTGGGATTTGCAAAACATAATCTTATCTTATTCATACCATTTTCTGATTTGCTTACCCACTCAGAGCCTGGGTTAAGAGCTATACCTTTTTCAGAAGCAACTTTAAACAAATGATCAGTATTTATAACATCTGGAAAAGTAATCCAAATAAATATACCTCCTTTAGGTTTTGTAAACTCTGCTGTAGAACCAAACTCTATTTCTAAACATTGCATCATTAATTCACATTTTCTTTCTAACTCTATTACCAGTTCATCTACATGTTTTTTATAATTTTTTTTACAAAAATCTGCTAAAATCATTTGCTCTATAGCACCAGAGCCACCGTCATTTTTAAAAGCTAATATTTTACTTATGACTTTCCAGGAAGCTATAATATAACCCACTCTGAGTGCAGGAGCTATTGATTTAGAAAAAGAACCACAGTAAATTATTCTTTCATCATTACAAAAAGAATATATAGATTTAGGTCTTTCCCTGTTCCACGTTAGATCTGCATAACAATCATCTTCAAAAATAAGAAAATTATACTTTTCTGCTATCTCTATAATTTTTTTTCTTCTCTCCTCCGGCATAACTGTAGCAGTTGGATTTTGTACTGTTGGAATAGTATATAAAAACTTTGGATATATATTTTTTGAAATTAATATTTCTAATGTTTCTATTAAGTGATCTGGACATATACCTAGATTATCTAACTTAATACCTACATGATTTACATTCAAATTTTCTAATCTTGAAATTGCTCCTCCATATGTAGCTTCTTCAACTAAAACTGTATCACCTTTTTTTAATAGTAATTTATTTACTAAATCAAGAGCCTGCAGAGAGCCTGAAGTTAATAAAATATTATTAGTTTTTACATTAATTCCTGTATAATCTCTTAAATAAGAGACAAGAAATTCCCTTAAAGCTAAATTACCTTGAGGACCACTGTTGTGACCGTAAAGAGCTAAATTTTTACCTTCTTTTAAAATAACTTTTTCTGCAGAAATTACTAATTCCTTTACAGGAATATTTTTTTCAGAATTATGACCTCCAACAAAATTATACTCAGGAAAACCTTTATATTCACTAGATGCTGCAGGTAGATCTTCTGAAAAAAAATTTTCTAATTTATAGTTCATTATAAACTCACTTTGTTTATATTATATTTATTAAAAGCGGAAAAAGTAGCCTCAACAGAGCCAGGTAGATCTACCGGTTTTGTTGCGTTCATTATAACGTATGTGTCAAAACCAGCAATTGCAGAATCTATTGCACTATAAGCAACACAAAAATCTAATGCTAGCCCACAAATAAATACTCTATTTATTCCCATTGTTTTTAAAGATCCTTCTAAACCTGTAGGAGTAACCTTATCATTTTCCCAAAATGCAGAATAAGAATCTATCTCTTTTCTAAAACCTTTTCTAATAATAGTATTAGCCTTTAAAGTATTTAAATCTTTATGAAAATTAGCACCTTGGGTTCCCTGTACACAATGTGCAGGCCAAAGTGTTTGTTTCCCGTAAGGCATATCTATTGATGAAAAAACTTCTTTATCCTTATATTCAGTTATAAAAGAACTGTGATCCTTTGGATGCCAATCTTGAGTTAAGGCTATATTATTAAATTTTTCTTGAATTAAATTTATATTTTTTATTATTTTATCACCATCTTTAACTCCTAGGCTACCTCCAGGGCAAAAATCATTTTGAACATCAATTATAAGCAAAATATCACCGCTAGAGCCGATATTTAATTCACTTAAAGATATATTACTATTTGAAGCATATAGATTTGAAACAGAACCTCCTGTATATGTTAATAATGATGAAAAGAGTGAATATTTAATAAATTTTCTTCGATTTAAAATCATAATAACCTTTCTAAAGAGTTTAAAAATAAAAAAACATTATAGCATATTATAATATATTATAATATATTTTAACTATGTTAATAAAAAATTACATAATTATAAAAAATTTTATTCATTAATACATGGTAAATTAAATATGAAAAAAATAATGTTATTAGGGTCTGGTGAACTAGGTAAAGAAGTCATAATAAGTGCGCAAAGACTAGGCTGCGAAGTCATTGCTGTGGACAGATATGAAAATGCTCCCGGCATGCAAGTTGCAGATAAATTTGAAGTTATCAATATGCTAGACCACGTTGAACTTTTAAACTGTATAAAAAAACATAACCCAGATTTAATTGTACCAGAAATTGAAGCAATTAGAACTGAAGCTTTGTTAGAAATAGAAAAAGAAGGCACAACTGTAATACCTACTGCTAGAGCAGCAAACCTTACAATGAACAGAGATAAAATTAGAGATTTAGCAAAATCTATAGGATTACCTACGGCAAAATTCCAATATGCTGAAAATATAAATGATTTTACCAAAGCAGTTGAAGAGATAGGAATACCATGTGTGGTTAAACCTGTTATGAGTAGCTCTGGTAAAGGACAAAGTACAATTAATGAAGTTTCAGATATTGAAAAATCTTGGAACTATGCAATAGAAGGAGCTAGAGGAGATAGAGTAAGAGTTATTGTAGAGGAGTTTATTAGCTTTGATTACGAAATTACACTTTTAACTGTGAAACAAAAAACAGGGCCTACCGTATTTTGTCCACCTATCGGACATTTTCAAGAAAGAGGTGATTACCAATACAGTTGGCAACCTCAAGATATGAGTAAAGAAGCTATCAACCAATCACAAAAAATAGCAAAAAAAATTACAGATGAACTAGGAGGAATGGGTATTTTTGGCGTAGAATTTTTTATTAAGGATAATAAAGTTATTTTTAGTGAATTGAGTCCTCGTCCCCATGACACTGGAATGGTAACTATGAAAACACAAAGATTAAGTGAATTTGATTTACACGTGAGGGCTTTTCTTCAGTTACCAATTACGCAAAACATGATTGATGATAACTTCAATAAAGGAGCAAGCCATGTTGTACTTGCTGATCAAGAAGGTAAAGTACATTCTTACGAAGGAATAGAAGAAGCTTTGATGGATGATAATATCGATATAAGAATATTTGGTAAATCAAACGCTAGAAAATATAGAAGAATGGCTGTAGTATTATCACCTTCACTTGATAAGGCTAAAATAGCAGCAAAAAAAATTAAAGTAATAGTAAAATAAAAAGTTATTAAATCTCGTTATTTAATCTTTCTTCTAATTGTGTTATTTGTAACTCTAATTCACTTGGGATAAAATCACCAAATCTATCGAAGTGCTCTTTTACTTCGTCTATTTCTTTTAAGCCTTCAGTTTTAGGAATTTCTATTAGCGAAGAAAATTTTTCATTATCAAATTCTAAGCCACTCCATATAATATCTTCAAAATTTGGAACCAAACCAAAACTATTACTTTTTGCTGATACTTTTCCTTTAACTCTATCTATAATCCATTTTAGTATGCGCATATTTTCGCCGAAACCTGGCCATAAAAAATTACCCTCACTATCTTTTCTAAACCAATTAACTCTAAATATTTTTGGAGAGCTTTTATGATACTTATGACCTAAATCTAACCAATGACGCCAATGTTGTGCCATATTGTATCCACAAAAAGGCAACATAGCAAAAGGATCTCTTCTAATTGATGCTTGATTTATAGCAGCAGCTGTAGCTTCTGATCCCATTGTTGAAGCCATGAAAATTCCATGGTCCCAATTAAATGATTCATAAACTAATGGAAATGTTTTTGATAAACGTCCCCCAAAGATAAAGGCTTCAATAGATACTCCTTCAGGATTTTCCCAATCCTCATCTAATGAAGGACATTGTGAAGAAGGAACAGTAAAGCGAGCATTAGGATGCGCTGCTTTTTTATCACTATTCGGCGTCCATTCATTGCCTTGCCAATCTATAGCATGACTTGGTGGATCACCATCCATACCTTCCCACCACACATCTCCATCATCAGTTAAAGCCACATTAGTAAAAATACAATTATTCTTTAACATTTCCATAGCATTTGGATTTGTACTATATGATGTTCCTGGGGCTACTCCAAAAAAGCCTGCCTCAGGATTAATAGCTCTAAATTTTCCATCTTTATCAGGTTTAATCCAGGCAATATCATCTCCTACAGTTTTAACTTTCCAACCTTCAAATCCTTCAGGTGGCATCATCATAGCTAAATTAGTTTTACCACAAGCACTCGGAAACGCAGCTCCTACATAAGTTGTTTGTCCATTAGGGTCTTCTAGGCCTAAAATTAACATATGTTCAGCAAGCCAACCTTCTTCATTTGCCATTTTAGAGGCAATCCTTAATGCAAAACATTTTTTTCCTAAAAGAGCATTACCTCCATAGCCAGATCCATAGGACCATATTGTTCTTTCTTCTGGAAAATGAACTATATATTTATCCTCAGGATTAGGAGCGCAAGGCCAACTTATATCTTTTTGGTTATTTATTAATGGCATACCAACTGAATGCATACATTTTATAAAATTATTTTTATCTCCTAAGATATTTAAAACTTCTTTTCCCATTCTAGTCATTATTCTTTGATTAACTACTACGTAAGGACTATCTGAAATTTGTACACCAATATGAGAGATAGGAGAGTTTAAAGGTCCCATTGAAAATGGTATTACATACATTGTTCTGCCAGCCATACAACCTTTGAATAAGTTACCTAATTTTTCTTTCATGGGATCTATGTCAAACCAATTATTAGTAGGCCCAACATCCTCTTGATTTGAGGTACAAATAAAAGTTCTATCTTCTACTCTAGCTACATCACTAGGATGAGAACGAGCTAAAAAACAATTTGGTCTTTTTTCTTCATTTAACCTAATAAAAGTTCCAGCTTCAACCATATCTTCACAAAGTCTATTATATTCCTCCTGCGAACCATCACACCAATAAACATTTTTTGGCGTGCATAAACTTTCCATTTCTTGCACCCAATTTTTTAAAAATAAATTATGTATTTCCATGAATTGAAACTTTCCCAAATTGAAATAAAAATTAATTAGAAACATGAATCTAAATAGAAATCAACCATTTATTATTTATTTGTTTAGGTTAATTATGATAGCAATTTATGTGAAAGAGTATTTAACTTTTTTATGTCTAGATTATAATCACAAATGTTTGAACAGGGTCTACCTGAACAAGTTAAACAAGCATTAGCGTTATTATTTATTGATGCGTATGTTATTAAAGCTTTTTTAGAATTTTTATAGTCTAATGCATACATCTTAGATCTCATTACTTCTGATATTTGCACATTACTAGGACAAGAATTTTTACAAGATGAACAACCAGGCGGACAAATATTCTCATGATTTATTTGATAATATTTTTTTAATAAAGAAAAATACTTTTGATTATTATATTTTTTATTTGTTGAACTTGTTAATTCATTAATTAATGAATTAGATGTCATAGAAATTATTGCTGCATCAGCATATTCAGTATCTAACGCCCATTTAATGGCCGCTTGCGCATATGTTAAATCTTCATTTTCATATGGTCTCATATCATTTAGTCTTGCTCCTGCTAAAGTTTTCATAGCTATAATACCAATACCTTTAGTTTTAGCTTTGTGTAACACTTCAGGTAAACGCGGATTTATAGCTACGAAATGAAATGTATGTCTTAATTTTTCTAAGAATTTTGGATCCTGTGCAAAACTAAATGCAGATAATATTATATCAATTAAATTATTATCAATACAATATTCTAAACAATCTGCTAAATTACTTCCATGACCTGAAACACCACTATATCTTATCTTACCATCTAATTTTGCTTTTTCTATAAATTCCCACCAATCAGTATTTTCTAATCTAGTAATAGAGTTTACTGCATGATTGTAATATATATCTATATAATCTGTTCTAAGCCTCTTTAAAGAATCTTCAAGAGATTTCATAAAGTCTCTTTTATTGTCGTAAGTACGTGCTTTAGTTTTAGAACCAATAACTACATCTTGTCTAACATTTTTTAATGCATTACCAATAGAAATCTCAGAATCACCACCATGATACGATTCTGCAGTATCAAAATATCTTATTCCATTATTAAAAGCATGTTTAACAATTTTTTCATCAGATGTACTGGATGATCCATATCCAATATTTGGTATAGTTAAATCTGTATTTCCTAACTTAACTAATTCTGGTTTTAAAACGTTATTTTCAGCATTTGCAAATTGTAATTTACCCGTAAATCCTGATAGTAATACACTTAACAATAAAGACCTACGATTTAAAAACATAATATATACCTCATATTATTTCTTATTATATCTTAATATATAACCTTTATTATTTATCAATATTATTGAGATTAATAAAAATAAAATTAACACAAAAACTTTATTAATCATCCAATTAGTATCCCAAATACTCCAGCTAGGTAATATAAAAAATTTATACAATTTATAAATAATAATAATTAATTCTAAAAAACATATCAATAAACCTAAATAATAAGTTTTATTTGATATATTTAAAAAACTCCAACCTAACCATAAATGTGCTACCCACCAAAAATCCCACATTATAAACTTAGAAAAGCTTTCACCATAATTCAACGCATATATAATGGGAAATACAAATTTAATAAAAATAGTCCATAATGCTATTATAAATAGCCAGGCAGCAATAAAAACAGGTAATTTATATCTTAAAGAAAAAATTAATTATATTCCTTATATTTATATAAAATTTCTATTAATCAATCTTATCTTTATTAAGCATTGTTTTTTTCTTTTTTATTCTTTTACATAAGAAATATGTTCCACCTAATAAAACTGATGAAATTATAGTTTTTCCAATAATTTTTGTAATGAACATTTTACACCTAAATTAAAATAATAATTGCATATAATATAAAACATATAAATA
>CEUL01150047.1_pt1 | contig 27174 bp, 26 predicted proteins | sample 427021 | NCBI WGS metagenome assembly CEUL01 (sample SAMEA2622800, study PRJEB7988) | marine metagenome | isolation source: saline water (ENVO:00002010), including | reverse complement strand
AGTAATTTTAGAGACATTATGTATTTTGCTCCTACATAGATTATAATCAATATATATTTTTTATATATTGATATATGAAATATATAATTATTAAAGGTATTAGAAAAGTGAATAAAAAACTTAAACAATTAAAATTTAGATCTTGGCATCGTGGCATGAGAGAAATGGATATTTTAATGGGAGGTTTCTATGATATGTTTCATAAAGAATTCTCTGATAAAGAAATAGATGAAATTGAGAAATTTATTATACCTCTATCTGATAACGATTTATATAATTGTTTTCTAAATAAAATAAATTGGCCTAATTCAATTTCAGCCAGTTTAAACAATAAATTAAAAATTTATTCTAATGAGAATGGTTTGAACAATTCTTAAATCATTTTTTAAAGATAAACATACTATAAATGTTGGAGGTATAATTGAAGGTTTAGATGTTTTTTCTATTGGTGATACTATTATTAAAAACGAAAATGTATCACTTGCATATGTTTTAAAAAATGAAGATAAACTTTATAAGACTTCACAATTAATTAAAGAGATATATCCTAATATAAACTATGCAATTCTTCCCGCTTGGGATTGTTTACCTTATGATAGCGTTTCTCCTAGTACCAGAGTATCTGGTGAGAGAATTAATTCTTTCTTAAAGATATTAAATAAGAAAAAACCAGTAAGGTTAATTTTATTAACGGTAAATGCATTATTACAAAAAAATATACCGTTAAAACACTATCCTTCAAGTGTTCATACTTTAACTGTAGGTAATGAAATAAATTTATCTTTATTTGTCCAGAATTGTATAGCTGCAGGTTACAGAAGGTCTGGAAATGTTATGGATATTGGTGAAATAGCAGTAAGAGGAGGTATTATAGATATTTATACTCCTAATTATACTGAACCTATAAGAATAGACTTTTTTGGAGATGAAGTAGATCAATTAAAGTTTTTTGATCCTTTAACTCAATTAACAAAAGAATCAATTAATGAAGTTCTAATTTTACCTACATCCGAAGTTCTACTAAATGAATATAATATCAATGCTTTTAAAAATAATTATAGAAAGGTATTTGGGAGTAATTCTTCTCAAGATGATTTATTTCAGGCAATATCTAATGGAGATCGTTACCCTGGGTTAGAACATTGGGCAAGTCTATTTTATCCTAAGTTAGAATCTATATTTGATATTCTAGAAAATAATTATAGTTATATTTTTGATTCTTCATTTGATAATTATTGTAATATGCGTTTTGACGATATAAATGACTATTATAACACAAGAAATATTACATATAAAGAATCTATAAAATGCAAAAATTTATTAAACTGCTATAAACCTCTAGCTTTAGAGGAATTATACTTAAGCAGAAAAGAACTTGAAAAATCAATTTCTAATATTTCATCAATTAAATTATCTCCATTTAATAACACTGAAACCGGAAATAACCTCAAAGGAAAAAGTATACCTAATTTTTGGTTAAATAAAAAGATTAAATCTATGGATTTATTTGAAGATTTAATTTCTTATATTAAGTCTCAAATAGAAAATGGCTATAAAGTTATAATCGCATGTAAATCGGCCGGAAGTAGAAAAGTTTTTTCTGAGCAGTTAAATAAATATTCTATCTCTAATATAGATTTTGGAAATTCTTGGGTTATTAAAAATTTTAGTTCAAATAATATTATATCTCTTTTAATTGCTAATTTTGAAAAAGGTTTTGAAATCGGAAATAATATAATCATTTCTGAGACAGATATTTTTGGAAAGCGATATTCAAAAGTAAATAAATCTAAAAAGTTAGAAACTGCCCTCCAAGAAGCAGAATCTTTTAATATTGGAGATTATTTAGTACATTTAGAATATGGTGTTGGTAGGTATAATGGTCTTAAAGTTGTAGAAATTAATAAAGTAAAGCATGACTGTATTGAACTAGAATATTTGTCTAAGGATAAGTTATTAATACCAGTACAAAATATTAATTTATTGAGTAAATTTTCTAGTAAAGATTCACAGCCATTATTAGATAAACTAGGAAGTAAATCTTGGAGCAATAAAAAAAGAAGAGCTAAAGAAAAAATAAAAGATGTTGCTGAAAACTTGGTTCGAATTGCTTCGGAAAGAAAACTTGGAAATGCAGTTAAGTTAACTTGTGATAATAATGATTTTAATGATTTTATCTCTAAGTTTGAATATTATGAAACGGATGATCAACTTGATGCTATAAAAGATGTTTTAAAAGATATTAATTCTGATAAACCAATGGATAGACTTATTTGTGGTGATGTTGGTTTTGGAAAAACTGAAGTTGCCATGAGAGCAGCATTTGTAGCAGTAAAATCAAAAACTCAAGTTTTAGTTATAGCTCCAACTACAATTCTTGCTCGTCAACATTATGAAACTTTTTCTAATAGATTTAAAGATGAGAATATTTCAATTGCACATTTGTCTAGACTAACTAATTCTAAAGAAAAGAATGATATTACCTATAAGTTAAAAGAAGGCTCTATAGATATTGTTATAGGAACTCATAGCTTACTATCTAATAAAATATTATTTAATAATTTATGTTTAGTAGTCGTCGATGAAGAACAAAGATTTGGTGTCTCCCAAAAAGAAAGATTAAAAAATTTAACTGTAAATTCTCATATTTTAACTTTAACAGCGACGCCTATTCCTAGAACTTTACATATGGCTTTATCAGGTATTAGAGATTTATCTATAATTGCATCAGCACCTCTAGAAAGGTTACCTATTAGATCTTTTGTAACTCCATTCAATGATTTTAATATTAAAGAGGGTATTCAAAGAGAATTACATAGAGGGGGGCAGGTATATTTTATTGTTCCACGTATAAAAGATATAAAAGATCTTGAGGATAAAATATCGTCATTAATTGATAATGCAACAATTTCTTCTATTCATGGAAGAATGACTCCAAATGAAATTGAAAATACTATGATGAATTTTTATGAAGGTAAGATCAATATTTTGATAGCCACTTCTATTATTGAGAATGGATTAGATATACCTAATGCAAATACTATTTTTATACATAATGCTGATATGTTTGGCTTAGGTCAATTGTATCAACTAAAAGGTAGGGTAGGTAGGTCAGACAGAAGAGCTTATGCTTATTATTTACTAAGTGATAATAGAGATATATCTTTGAATGCTGAAAAAAGATTATATGCAATTCAATCTTTGGAAGGTCTTGGTGCAGGTTTTAGTCTAGCAGCACATGATTTAGATATTAGGGGTGCTGGTAACTTATTAGGCGATGAACAATCAGGACAAATTAAAGAGGTAGGAGTAAGTTTATATCAGCAATTACTAAATGAAGCTGTATTAGATCTTAAAGGAAAAGTAAAAGTTAAAAAAGATTTTTCTCCACAGATTAATCTTCAGGCACCAGCATTAATTCCAGAAGATTATATATTAGATTTAAGCATAAGACTTCAAACTTATAGAAGGTTAGGAAATATAAATAATATTAAAGAATTTGAAAATTTTAGTATTGAATTAATAGATAGGTTTGGCAATATACCCAAAGAATTAAATTATTTAATAAAGGTAATGAAAATTAAATTAAATTGCGAAGAATCAGGAATTTTAAGGATTGATAGCGGAATTAATGGAGCCACTTTAGAATTTATAAACAATGGATATATTGATCCTAGTAGCTTTATGAACTGGTTAGAAAAGTCAATTTATCAACTAAAAATTAGAAATGATCAAAAATTAATTCTGCATTATAAATGGAATAACATAGATGAAAGACTAGATGTTATTGATGCATTAACGAATGAAATTAGATCTTTATCTAATATTTAACTAGGACTTTCTAATAAGCAAGTTTCAAATATTTTTTTAAATACTTCGCTTTCCTGAGCTCCTGAAATAGCATAATTGTCATTTATGATGAAAAATGGAACACCGCTAATACCTTTTGATCTAGAAATTTCATCGGAGTTTTGAACCTTTTCTTTTATATCCTTTCGATTTATAAGAAATTCTTCAGAAAAACCTTTAATATTATTAATTTGAGCTATATCATTTAATTCATGAAATTTGCCTATATTTTTTCCATATATAAAAAAAGCTTCGAATAAATCGGCAGATATTTTATTTTGTAAGCCTGACTCTTTACTTAATTCAATTAACATATGCGAATAAAATGAATTAGGCATCATATGTATTTTTTCAAAATTAAAAGTAATATTAGAAGATAAACCGGCCATCTTTATTTGATTATAAACGCTATCTGCCCTTTCTTTGCCTCCAAATTTTGAAGATAAATACAGTTGCCTATTAATACCTTCTTTTGGCATTGTTGGATTTAGCTGAAAAGCGTGCCAATTTATATCAAAGTGTTGGTCACTATAATCCTCTATTGCTTTATCAAGTCTTTTTTTACCAATATAGCACCAAGGGCAAACTGTGTCAGATACTATATCTATTTTTATCATTATTTTACCTTAAAAATATTTAATTCTTATGATAAGAATTATTATATCAATTTAAAAAAAAATAAAGGATAAAAAAATGACTAATTCTCAATTTTTGGAAAAACTAAATCTTAAAAATAAAACGGCATTAGTTACAGGAGCTTCAAGAGGATTAGGTAGGAGATTTAGTACTTTATTGAGTAATATGGGAGCAAATGTAGTATTGGCTGCCAGAAATAAAGATAAACTATTAGAAACTGAGAATATTATAAAAAAATCTAATGGAGAATGTTATTCAGTTGATATAGATGTGAATTCTGAAGAGTCTATTAATAACGCTTTTGAAAAATCAGAAAATAAATATGGTGAAATTTCAATACTTATAAATAATGCAGGTATTGCATTATCTAAATCATCTCTTAAAACATCTATTCAAGATTGGGATAGTGTAATTAATACAAATCTCAGAGGTGTTTTTGCATGCTCAAAAGTCTTTGCTAATAGATTAATAACTCACAAAAAACCGGGTAAAATTATAAATATATCATCAATAGCAGCTGAAATAGTTTTAGGAAATTATTTATCTTCTTATTGTGCATCAAAAGCAGCCGTAAGTCATTTAACTAGAACGCTAGCATTTGAATATGCTAAATATAACATTCAGGTTAATGCTATTGCACCTGGTTATATTCTAACAGATTTAAATAGAAATTTTTTTGAAACTGACGAAGGTAAAGAAATGATAAAAACTATTCCTCAAAAAAGATTAGGTGTACCTGAAGAGCTTGATGGAGCGTTACTTTTATTATGTACAGAATTAGGGTCATTCATGACTGGAAGTGTAATAAGAGTAGATGGAGGACATGTTATTGGTTAATGTTTAAAAACTTAATATTAACAATAAGGCCAGGATTATTATTATTAAGGGAGATTTGTGCCTCGTGAAGTTTTAATATAGCCTTAACCATACTTAATCCTAACCCATTTCCTTCAGTTTGTCTGTGTTTTTCTAGTCTGACAAATCTATCAAAAACCCTATTAAAATCTTTTTCTTCGATTCCTTCTCCATTATCTTTAAATTCAACATTAACTATATTATCTGTATTGAATAAATTAATTTTTATTTTTCTATTTATATCATTTTTTGTATATTTAATTGCATTATCTAATATGTTTGTGAAACTTTGAGTTAATAATATTTTATTACCAAATACTTTAAGGTCTTTCTCTAGATTACTACTAAATATAATATTATTCTCTTCAAAAACAGGCTTATATATTTCGATAATAGAATTAATTAAAAGTGTTAAATCTACAATTTTAAAATCTTGTTTTTTCTCGCTTTCAAAGCTTGCTATATCAAGTAAGGCGTTAAATATTTTAATTAAATTATCAGCTTCAATTACAGCTTGATTTATATATTTTGTACTACTTTTATTTGTAACTTTTAAAGCCACCAATTCTAAATTAGATTTTAGCTTTGTTAAAGGTTTTTTTAAGTCATGAGCAATATTACCAGATATATTTTTTGAGTTATCTACTAACTCATCAATTCTTTCTAACATTCTATTAACATTTGTCGCTATCTGTATGTATTCATTATTAATAATTTTATTATCAATACGTCCATTCAAATCATTATCTGTAATATTTTGAATCGCATTATTTAAAATATTAACTTTTGTTAAAGAATATCTTCCAAGAAATATACTGCCTACTATGCCTGAAAGAATAATAAAAATTATTGTAAATATAATAAGGTTAGTAAGAGCATTAGATATTAATATTTCAGGTTGTACATCTCTACCTACCAATAGTTTTAATCCATTTTTAAATTCAATAATTTTTGCTCTACAATTGTGTGTGATAATTTCAGAGCCGAGAGAACGGCTTATTGCAAAATTAATAAAACCATCTTCATCAATTTTTTCTTCAGGCCATGAATTTAGATTGCCGGCAATTTTATTTTTATCGACATCAGTAGCAATATATATAGCTGTATTTTGATTTTTTGATCTTTGATTAATAGTTAAATATAATTGTTGTGGACCATATTTTAAATAAGTTTTTACAAGATACTCGTATTCAATATTTATTACTCTATTATTTTCTTTCTTCATAACTTTATATGTGAATTCATATACTGACAAAGATAAAACTATTATAATAAATATAAAAAATAGTGAAAATATTAATACTGTTTTTGCAGTTAAAGCTCTAAAGTAATTTAAAAACATTATTAAACTGAATTATATTGGATGCTATATCCAGCACCTCTAATTGTATGAAGTAATTGTATATTGTGACCTTTATCAATTTTTTTTCTAAGTCTACTGATATGGACGTCTATTATGTTAGTTTGTGGGTCAAAGTGCAAATCCCATACCTTTTCTAATAACATAGTTCGTGTTATAACTTCATTAGAGTTTTCCATTAAGACTTCTAAAAGTTTATATTCTTGTGGTTGTAAATTAATTAATATTGAGTTTCTAGTTACTTTTCTACTTTTTTTATTTAAAAGTAAATCATGAATTTTTAACACATCTATATCACTTTTTGGGTTTTGTCTTCTATTTAAGGCTTCGATTCTAGCTATTAGTTCTGAAAATGAAAAAGGCTTAGTTAAATAGTCATCACCTCCAGCTTTAAGTCCTTTCACTTTATCATTTACTTCTCCTAACGCAGATAGAAAGAGTACAGGTGTTGTAATTTTATTATTTCTAATTTTAGTTACAATTGTTAAACCATCTATTTCAGGTAACATTCTATCTAATATTATCACATCGTGATCATTTAAATAAGCTGCATCAAGTCCATCATTTCCATTAGAAAAGGCATCAACTATATGACCAGACTCTTTAAGGCCTTTCTTAATGAAATTTAGAGTTGATAGGTCATCTTCTACAAGTAATATTTTCATAATAAATTTCTTAACAAAATTAATTTATTTTAATCTAACATTTTATAATTAACCCAGCAACAGGAGGTAAACTGGGCTAATTATTGGATACATTATTTGAGAGCTTTATATATAATGATATAATCTATACAATTTAAGGTTGCAGTATGATTGCTAAAATATTAAAAATTGTTAATATTTCTTATTATTTTTTTAATGTGTAAAACTGGAGTATTTTATGAACTTAACATTTAGTGAAGAAGATTTAAAATTTAAAGATGAAGTAAAAAAATTTATTGATAAAAACTTGGATAAAAGTACACAAAAAAAAATAAATAATGGACACCATTTAAGCAAGGATGATCTGGTAAATTGGCAAAAAAAATTATATGAAAAAGGTTGGATGGCACCTAATTGGCCAAAGCAATATGGTGGAACGGGATGGAGTATTACACAAAGATATATATTTGATGAAGAGTGCGGTGCAGCAGCAGCACCGTCTGCGTTACCATTTGGAGTAACAATGGTTGCTCCTGTAATAATTAAGTTTGGAACTGAGGATCAAAAATCAAAATACTTGCCAAGAATTTTATCTAGTGATGATTGGTGGTGTCAAGGTTACTCCGAGCCAGGATCTGGTTCTGATTTAGCTTCTTTAAATACAAAAGCAGAAAAGGTTGAGGGTGGTTATATTATTAATGGAACAAAAACATGGACTACATTAGCACAACATGCAGATATGATGTTTATTCTGGTTAGAACAAATTCAGATTGTAAACCACAAGAAGGTATATCATTTATGCTTTTAGACATGAACGCTCCTGGCGTTTCTGTAAAGCCTATTATAACTCTTGATGGAGGACATGAAGTAAATATGGTTTATCTTGAGAATGTAACAGTTCCAGATGAAAATTTGATTTTTGAAGAAAATAAAGGGTGGACAGTTGCTAAATACTTACTTGGTCATGAAAGAACTTCTATTGCTGCAGTATCTAGATCAAAAAAAGCATTATCTAAAGTTAGAGAAATAGCAAAACTTAATATTAATGGTAATTCAACTTTAAATGAAGACTCAAGGTTTATGGATAAAGTAACAAAATGTGACGTAAGGCTTCAAGCACTAGAGTATGCAGAATTAAAAAGCATTTCAGATGATGTTAAGGGAATTCCTCCTGGCCCAGAGGCAAGTATGTTAAAGATTAGAGGCTCTGAAATTCAACAAGAAATAACAGAACTAGTCTTAGAAGCTAGTGGTTATTATGCAAATCCTTATCAACCTAATATAATGGATATTGGTAATAATGAGCCTTTAATTGGCCCTGATTGGTCTTCAGCAGCTGCCCCTAAGTATTTTAATACAAGAAAAACTACTATTTATGGTGGTTCAAATGAAATTCAAAAAAATATATTAGCTAAAATGGTATTAGAATTATAAGGAGTAAAATAATTGGATTTATCACTAAATGAAGATCAAGAATTAATAAAGGCATCTGTAGAAAAATTTATAATTGAAAGTTATGATAGTGAGAGCAGAAGAAAAACCATAAAAAGTAATTTGGGCTCTGATGAAAATATTTGGAAGCAATTTGCAGAATTAGGTTGGTTAGGTTTACCTTTTCTAGAAAAGGACGGAGGCTTTGGAGGAGATTCTATGGACCTTAACATTTTAATGAAGTCTTTTGGTAAAGGTTTAGTAATCGAGCCGTATTTATCTACAGTAGTTCTATCTGGTTCTTTATTAACTCTTTGTCCAGAAAGTAAAATTAGGAATTCAATTATTAATAATATTATACTAGGAAATAATAAGGTATCTTTTGCTTATGCAGAACCTACTTCTAGATTTAACTTAAATGATGTAACTACGACAGCGAAATTAGATAATAATAAATGGGTATTAAATGGTCATAAATCGGTTGTTTTTGGAGCAGGGCAATCTGACTTTATTATAGTTTCTGCTCGAACTAGAGGTAATAGATTTGAAGAAGATGGAATTTCACTTTTTATAGTTGCAAAAGATACTTCAGGGCTAGAAGTTCAGGATTATGCTACAGTGGATGGTTTTAAGGCTGCAGAAGTGAAACTTAATAGTATTCAATTATCACCAGAACAATTAATTAGTGTTGAAAATGAAGCTATTGATATAATTAATAAATCAATAAGTAAAACATTAGTAGCAGTAGCTGCTGAGGCCTCTGGTATAATGTCTAAAATGTACGAAATGACTTTAGAATATATAAAAACCAGGAAACAATTTGGTGTACCAATAGGAAAATTTCAGGCTATACAACATAGAACTGTTGAGATGTTAATATTAAGCGATGAAATGAATTCATTAGCATCAATGGCTGCTTTAAAAGCAGATAGTCCAGAAGGTATAAAGTCTACATATGCTTCAAAAATTCATATTGGTATTGGAGGTAGAAAACTTGGCCAAGAAGCTATTCAGCTTCATGGAGGTATGGGAGTCACAGAAGAAATGGATATAGGACAATATTTTAAAAGAATTACTATGTTAGATACTTTCTTAGGTAATTCAGATTATTATTTAGGGGCTTATTCGAAATTAAGCTAATATGTATTAAATGTCTTTCAATAATAAAAATAATTTTTACTCGCTTCCCATAAGTAAAAATATTGGTTGTCTTGGTTTTATAATTGGAATTTTTATTATATCACTTATATTATTTTTAGGATTTTTTGTAGGTTTATTTGTTCTAGGTTTTATTACTTTATTTTATATTTATAAATTTTTTAAAAATAAAATTAATAAAAACAATAATTTAAATGATAATAATGAAGAATATACCGAAGCAGAATTTATTGAAATAAATGATGACGATAATAACAAATAATTTTTAATTTTTATTATGAATGTTTTCTTGTTTTGCTCCTAAATTTACAACTTTCTCATAATTTTCATTTATAAAATCTAATTTGCCATTTATAAATATTAAATGGTTACTTAAATCTGGAAATACTTTATTAATTAAGTTAACTGTTTTCCCTACCTGAAATCTACTTAACTTATTTGTACCTTTACTATCTATAATGGAAATTTTATAAGAAAAATTTTTGTAAGAAAATTGAAGCTTATGCATTTCTTCTAATAATATAATATCCTCTATACTTTCAAAGCTACTAATAAGCATTATAGAAATATTATCTTTACTATAAATAATATTTTTGATTTCATTTAATGTTGAAATAATATGATCATTCTCAGATAAGAATAGTAGTGGCTTATCATTTGATATATCAATTAAATCTGTTTCATATGGTCCTTTTATAGTTAGGGTTTCTCCGTGTATCAAGGAATGATTAAAAAATTTATTTATGTTTCTATTCGCATTTTTATTTATTAATAGATTTATTGTCCCATTATTTTTTTCATTTTGATTTATAGAATCTAAAATGTAATATTTTTTATTATTTTTTATACTCGGAATTACTATTTCTATATAGTTTGATTTTTTATAATTATAAATAAACCTTTTAGGGACTGAAATACATAATTCTATTATGTTTTTATTAATATTTTTTATAGAAAGTATTTCTGAAATTATCTCTCTTGCTTTTGATAATTCTACTCTTCTAGGTATAGGTGCTAGAGGTTCTATTTTTATTACATCAGATTTTGCGGCTGCTTGACAAAGTAGAACAATATTATTTTCTTTTTCATCTTCAGTAAGAATATGATTAATTTTATTATTTCTTTTAAATTCTCCATTAAGTACTTTTGCTTTACAAGTTCCACATATTCCTGATTTGCAACTGTAAGCTAATTTAATATTTTTTTCTAATGAAGCTTCTATAATATTTTTATCTCTTGATATTGTATAATTTAGATTATACTTAGGTATTATAATGTTAGTATGTTCAGAAGACATATTATTTCCACTTAATAGAACACCCTATACTTGGGTTATTAAAGGGCACATCTTCATTTTTAGAAATTGCAATCATTGAAGAAAATAATTCTCTGATATCGCTGTTATTTGGGTTTTTTACTCTTCCTCTATATTTTAAAGATAAATTTTCATCAAAGCCAAAAAAATCTGGTGTGCATAATGCATTATATGATTTTGCAACAATTTGATTTTCATCATATAAGTAAGGAATATTAAATTTATTATTTTTTGCAAACAAAACCATTTTTTCAAAACTATCTTCTTCGTATACATTTACATCGTTCGGCATAATTGCGACAGATGAAATTCCATACTCCTTTAATTCATTTGTATCTTTAACCAAATCAGAAATAATTTCTTTAACATAGGGGCAATGATTGCAAATAAAACAAATTAAAGTACCTTTATCACCTTTAACTTTCTCTAAGCTATAATAACTATTATTAACACCTAAAAGGTGAAAGTCTTTTGCAATAAAATTAGTATCTATGCGACCAGATTCTGTTAACATAATTATTTATATTCCTAAATTTTACTTTTTTAAATAATAAATTATCATAATATACTTGAAAGTATTCGTAAGTGATACTATTTATGTGCAATAATTTTTTGCAAAGGGAAATTTAATATATGTCTGTTTTGATTGAAGTCGATCATTTAACAAAAAGCTTTGGCCCATTTATAGCAGTGGACAACATTAGCTTTTCTCTCAAAAGGGGAGAAGTTTTAGGTTTTCTTGGTCCTAATGGTGCAGGTAAGACCACTACTATGAGAATGATAACGGGGTTTTTATCACCTACTGAGGGTAACATTAACGTATGTGGTAATGATGTCACTAGATACCCCTTACAAATTAAAGAAAAAATAGGATATGTTCCTGAAGGAGCTCCTCTTTATGGAGAAATGACCGTATTAAATTTTTTAAATTTTATCGCAGAAGTTAGAAAAATTCCAAAAAAAAAGGTAGATAGTGCTATAGAAAGCGCTATAAAAAAATTAGGTTTAGAATTAGTATTGTATCAGCAGTTAGAGACATTATCAAAGGGATACAAGAGAAGAGTTGGTTTATCTCAAGCTATCATACATGATCCAGATGTTTTAATACTTGATGAACCTACTGACGGTTTAGACCCTAACCAGAAACATGAAGTTAGAAAATTAATTAAAGAAATGGCTTCAACAAAAGCTATAATTATATCTACTCACATACTTGAAGAGGTGGATGCAGTTTGTACAAGAGCAATGATAATTTCTAAAGGAAAAATGGTAGTTGATAAATCGCCAAAAGAGCTATTAATTGGTGCCCCAAAAGGTTCAAATTTAGATGACGTATTTAGAACTCTTACAATAGGTGATGATAAGGTAGAAAATTAATGAATACAGTTTTATCAATAACAAAAAGAGAAATAAGTGGTTACTTTGCTACTCCGGTTGCATATGTATTTATTGTTATATTTTTAATTATGTCCGGTCTGTTTACCTTTTATATGGGAGGCTTTTATGAAAGAGGCCAAGCTGATTTAACATCTTTTTTTGAATGGCATCCATGGTTATATTTATTTTTAATTCCGGCTATATCTATGAGGTTATGGGCTGAAGAAAGAAGAAATGGTACAATAGAATTGTTAATGACTCTTCCTATAAGTACTTCACAGGCAGTATTAGGCAAATTTATTGCTGCATGGTTATTTACAGCTATATCTTTAATGCTAACTTTTCCTATGTGGATTACAGTTAATTATCTCGGTAATCCAGATAATGGAACTATTATAGCTAGTTATTTAGGAAGTTTATTAATGGCAGGCGGATATTTAGCAATTGGTTCCTGTATCTCATCTTTAACAAAAAACCAAGTTATAGCATTTGTTGTTACTATAGCAGTTTGTTTTTTATTTACAGTAAGCGGTATGCCAATAGTTTTAAATTTCTTTTCTAGCTGGACTCCACAGGCTCTACTAGACACTATTGCTTCATTTAGTTTTATATCTAATTTCACAGATTTAACACAAGGTGTAATAGATATTAGAAATATAATATATTTTATATCTCTAATTCTAGCGACTTTGACATTGAATGTCATATCTATCAATTCTAAAAAAGGGATATAGAATGTTACTCTCTTTATTAAAAAATGATAATACATCTTCTTCTACTTTAGTTAGATTTGCTGCTTTTGCAGTTATAATTCTATTTATTTCTTTAAATACGCTGAGTAATCAACTGTTTTCTGGGGCTAGATTAGATCTTACAGAAAATAATCTTTATACTTTAAACCCTGGAACATTTAAGGTTATTGAAACTATCAAAGAACCTATTACATTAAGGTTATTTTTTTCGGATAAATTAAGTAGAGATATTGCTCCTATGAGAGAGTATGGTCAGCGAGTAAGAGAGTTGATAGAAGAATACGTGGTAAGATCTAATGGTATGATTAGACTAGAGAGAGTTGATCCTGAGCCTTTTACTGATAATGAAGATTTAGCGATCTTATATGGTTTGCAGGGAATGCAGGTCTCTCAAGCAGGAGAAAAGTTTTATTTTGGCTTAGTTGCAACTAATTCTACTGATGATATATCAATAATACCATTCTTTGAACAAAATAGAGAAACTTATTTAGAATATGATATAAGCAGAATAGTCAATGATCTAGCTAATCCTAAAAAAAAGAAATTGGGTTTAATTAGCTCATTACCTATTAATGGTGGATTAGCATATCCAGATGCTCCAGCATCAGATTATGTTCCTCCTTGGGAAATTTATAATAGATTAGCAGAAGTTTTTGAAATTATTAGTATTCCTTATGAGTCTAATGAGATATCCGATGAAATTGACTTACTTATGGTAGTTCATCCTAAAGACTTAAAAAACTCTACAAAATATGCAATAGATCAATTTGTTCTTTCCGGAAAGGGCGCAATATTTTTTGTTGATCCTTATTCTGAAGTTGAGAGAAATGCTTTACCATTAGAGCAAAGAAGAACATATATTCCTGGTTCAAATTTAAACACACTTTTTAGTAATTATGGCGCATATGTGGAGCCTGGAATGATAGTTGGTGATAGAATATCTGGAAGAAAAGTTACTATAGGAAGATCACAAAATTCAAGAGTTATTACCTATGTACTATGGTTAGCTTTATCTAAAGATTTAATGAATCCTAATAATTTAATTACTAATGAATTAGAGTCTATTTTAACAAATACTCCAGGTGGTATAATAAGATCTAAAGATGCAAAATCAAAATTTGAAATATTATATAGTTCAAATGCTGATTCTATGTTTATAGAAAGATTTAAAATACAATTTAGGCCAGACCCAACTTTATTATTGTCTGAGTTTCAAACTGATAACAAAGTTAAGAATCTTGCAGTTAGTTTAACAGGAGAATTTAAATCTACATATATTGATGGACCGCCTTTGTCGGAAGATGGAGAAAAAATTATTGTAAATAACTCACATCTGAAAGAAACTAAAGAGGGTAATATATTAATTTTTGCAGACACGGATATGTTATCAAATTCAATTTGGACACAAAAACAAGATAATTTTGGCAAAGAAACATTTACTCCAATATCTGATAACGGCTCTTTAGTAATTAATGCTGTAGAGTTTCTTGCAGGGGGAGGAGAATTAATTGCTCTTAGAACAAGAGGTACTTCAATGCGACCTTTTATTGTTGTAGAAGAACTTCAGAAAAAAGCTGAAACAGCATACAGAGAAACAGAAAAAAGTTTACAGAATGATTTGACTAATACAGAAAATAAATTAAGAGATTTACAAAGAGGAGCATCTATTGCAACTCAAGATGGAGCGCCAATTTTATCAAAAGAACAAGCTGATACTCTTCAAGAATTTAAAGATCAGATTATAAACATTAGAAAAAAGCTTAGAGATGTTCAAAGAGACTTGAGAGTTGATATTGAAAAATTAGGATTAATGTTAAAGCTTTATAATATATGGATTGCTCCAATATTAGTTACTATTTCTTCAATTCTCGTATTTATTATGAGAAGAAGGAAAAGAATTAATCATTTAGCTAGTATGCGAATTAAATAATAAAGGATAAAAATAATGAAGCAGTCAAATGCTTATTTAATTATATTAATTTCTCTAATTTTTGTTGGGCTTACATTTTTTGTAAGTCTTTATAGAGACGCTGAAAATAGAAGAGTAGAAGGAGAAAGATTTTTATTTCCAAAGCTAAGCGTTTCAACAGATGAAAATAGTCTTAAATTACTAAACGAAATTACTGAAGTGAATATAACGAATAATAAAGAAAGTTTTTCAATTATGAGAGATGAAGATAGTTGGTATCTTCCTGGTTTAGCAAATTTTCCAGTACCTTTAGATAAAATAAAAAGAGTTATAGTTGGTGTTGCACAATTAGAAACTATAGAGCCTAAAACAAAAAATACGGAACTCCATGGAGAACTTGGTTTAAATGATGTTGATAATGAAGTTAACTCGGCAAGTAAGGTTACTTTGATTAATAACGATAAAGGGGAAGTAGCATCTATATTAGTAGGGAACGACTCCAAATTTGGAAAAGAAACTAGATATGCAAGAAAGCCAAATAATAGTCAAAGTTGGCTAGTATGGAGAAATTTTGATGTTCCAGAATCTGAAATTGATTGGCTAGATGATACTTTATTTACAGTTCATAGAACTAGAATAGCAGATATCACCATTACTCATGCCGATGGACATGAAGTTCTTATAAAAAGAGATAATTATTCTGAGCAATATTTCAAGTTACAAAACTTAGATGATGATACACTGCCTGTAAACCCTTATGTGGGTAATCAATTAGGAAGTGCTCTGGATAATGTTTCGTTAATTGATATTCGGTCTAAAGATGATATTTCTTTTTCTGATAAAGCTACTACTATTGTTTATACAACATTTGATGGATTGAAAATAGTCATAAAAAACGAAAATATTAAAGGTTTTAATTGGGTAAATTTTGTAGCTACTTCAGATATTAAATTAAGAAGAGAGCTACCAAAAGATGGCCCAGTAAATGTAGGCTTGCCTGAAATGGAAACTTTTAAGAGTGTAGAAGATGAAGTTGTTAAACTAAATGCCAATTTTAGTGATTGGGTATTTGCATTAAAAAATGAAAAACATCAACAATTTAATAGTAGACTTGAAGACTTAACAAAAAAGAAAGATGTTGATATTAAAGAATAGTTTATTCACCATCAAATTCCATTAAAGAGTAAACATTATTACCATTATCAATTAATTTTTTAGAGCCGCCTAAATTTGGTAAATTAACCAAAAATGAGTACTCATATATTTTAGCGTCTAATTTCTTTATTAAGTTTCCTGCGGCTATTGCAGTTCCACCAGTGGCTATTAAATCATCAACTAATACTACTTTTGAATTCTTACTAAGTGCGGAAATATCTATTTCTAATGAATCAGTTCCATATTCTAATAAATATTCTTCAGATATGACATCGCAGGGAAGCTTTCCTTTCTTTCTTATAGGTACAAAAGAAATACCTAATTTTTCCGCAATAATTGAACCAAATATGAAACCTCTTGCTTCAATGCCTGCAATAGCGTTAATATTTTTATTTTTATAACGATTTAAATAAATATCAGATATATATTTTAAGGCATTTCCGTTGTATAGTAATGTTGAAATATCACGAAATAATATTCCAGGCTTGGGATAATTTGGGACAGTTCTTATGAGACTTTTTAAATTCATTATTATTCCTTTTTTATTTATATACTCTAATTATTCGTTATCAGATAATAGCAATATAAATAATGATATCTATGGAGTAAATACTTACTATACTACGAATGAAAAAGATACGTTAATTAGTATAGCAAGAAAGTATGGTATTTCATTTGCTGATATATTATCTGCAAATGATGTAAATATGGATCCATGGATACCAGGTAAGGATAAAAAATTATTAATTCCAAAATCTCATATTGTGCCTTTAAGTAAAAGAGATGGAATAGTAATCAATATCGGTGATCTTAGACTATATTATTTTGAAGAGGGCGAACTGATTGATACTTTTCCAATTGGAATAGGAAGAAGTGGTTGGGAAACGCCATTAGGAAAAGCTAAGGTTATAAAAAAAAAGCAAAACCCTATCTGGATACCTCCTGAATCCGTAAGAAAAGAAGATCCAAGCTTACCAAAAGTTGTTGCTGCAGGTGATGATAATCCATTAGGTAATAGAGCCATTTATTTATCAATGCCCTCTTATTTAATACATGGAACTAATAAACCATATGGTGTTGGAATGAAAGTTTCGCATGGTTGTATAAGGTTATATCCAGAAGATATTGAGACTTTATATGATTTAGTAGTAGAGGGAACAAATGTAAATATAATAAATCAATCAATTAAAGCAGGTTGGAAGGATAGTCAATTATATTTAGAAGTACATATACTTCCTGATTATGTTACTAGCAGTGATGAAAAACAAGTTATTAATAGTTCTGACTTATATCCTCAAGCTTATGAAGTAATTCAAAGAGCTGCAGGTTTAGACATAACTAAAGTAGACTGGGATAAAGTTAAAGAAGCTGTAAAGAAAGCTAATGGTATACCAATAAATATTACGATTTCAGAATAAAAAAAGGGTTCTTAAATTAAGAACCCTTTTTTTTATAATAAAATTAAGTATTATTTACGAGATATAGTTTCAAACATTCTATCTATTTTATCATTAAGCGCTCTTAAAGCAGCTTGATTTTGATTAGCCATCTCGACACCACGTTCAGCAATTCTTCTAGCTGTTTGAGCCGCCTGAAAAGCTTCATTAGCTCTTGTATTAGCTGCATCTGCAGCTGCTTGTGCGGCTGCAATAGAGTCATCTTGCATTTGTTCTGAGGATCCTGTTGCACTCATAGCTTCCTTGGAGGCCATTTGAGTATTTTGACATGCAGAAAGACTAACTATAGCAGTTCCAACAATAGCTAACATTAATATTCTTTTTATAATTTTGTTCATTTTTAAGCCCCAAATAAAATATATATATAACTTTAGTACACCATTATATATTAAATTGCAAAAAATTAATAAATTCTAGCTTAATAAGTAGCTCTTCCTCCTGATAAATCAAAGGCTGCAGCTGTACTATAAGAACATTCATTAGAACTTAACCAACAAATTAAAGCAGCTACTTCACTAGGTTGACCCATTCTTCTCATTGGAATTTTTGACACCATATATGCCTTATGTTCATCACTTACCTGTGATAGCATTTCAGTTTCTATAACCGCTGGAGTAATACAATTAGCTAATACTCCGGTTTCAGCAAGTTCTTTTCCTAATGATCTGGTAAATGTTATAACACCTGACTTAGATGCACTATAGTGAGCAGCATTTGGATTGCCTTCTTTTCCAGCTACAGATGCAATATTAACAATTCGTCCATACTTATTCTCTACCATATCCTTTATTACTTCTCTACAACATATAAAAGTTCCATTTAAGTTAATATTTATAACTCTTCTCCATTCATCAGGATCTGTTTTTTCTATAGTTGCATTTATTCCGGCAACTCCAGCACAATTAACTAAAATTGAAGGAGAACCCAGTTTATTTCTAACTTCGCTAGCGGCGTTACTTACAGAATTTTCATCAGATACATCAACTAAAACTGAAAGGGAATTTTCTCCAAGCTCATTTTGTATATTATTTAAAGTATCTTGATTATAATCCCATAATGCTACTTTAGCTCCGTTATCAATCATTCTTTTTGCTGTTTCTTTGCCAATACCACTTCCTGCACCAGTTATAATTGCTACTTTTTTAGAAAAGTTTTCACTATAATTAATCATTTCAATCCCCTATCATTTAATATATAATTTTAATCATAATAATATTATAAGATAATTACATATGAAACAATTGAATAAACATAATATAGCTATAATTCCTGGCGACGGTATTGGACCAGAAGTTATTAATTCTGGCTTAAAAGTTATCAGAAGATCATTAAGATTAGATAATATATCAATAAAAGAAAAAGTATATAATTGGGGCAGTAATTATTATAAAAAACATCAATTAATGATGCCAAAAAATGGTTTAGAAAAACTTAAGCAGCATAATGCAATATTTTTTGGTGCAGTTGGTGATGAAAAAATTGCAGATGATATTACATTATGGGGTCTTAGGCTTAAAATTTGCCAGGGATTAGATCAATTTGCTAATATTCGACCATCTAAGTATATTGAAGGAATTAAATCTCCTTTAGATAAAAAGATAGCAAAAAATATTGATTGGTTAATAGTAAGAGAAAATAGTGAAGGAGAATATGCTGGCTCTGGAGGAATTGTACATAGAGATCTTCCAATTGAAATTGGAAGTGAAGTAGCAATTTTTACTAAAGAGGGATGTAGAAGAATTCACGATTATGCTTTTAAATTAGCTTTAAAAAGACCAAGAAAACACTTAACATTAATTACGAAATCTAATGCTCAAAGACATGGCATGAAGCTATGGGATAAAATGTTTTATGAAGTTAAAAGAAAATACCCAACAATAAAAACCGAAAAACTTTTAGTAGATGCAGCAACGGCAGTAATGGTAAATAATCCGGAAAAAATTGACGTTATGGTTGCAACTAATTTACATGCAGATATATTATCTGATTTGGCTTCTGCTTTATCTGGTAGTCTAGGAATTGGCGCTACTGCAAATATTTCTACTGATAAAAAAATTCCATCTATGTTTGAGCCAATTCATGGTTCTGCATTCGATATTGTTGGTAAAAATATTGCTAATCCAATAGGTGCTATATGGAGTGGAATGATGATGCTTGAACATCTTGGAGAAAAAAAATCAGCAGCTAGAATATTTAAAGCTATAAAAATATATGCAAATAAAAATGGCCCATTTACCCCAGATTTAGGAGGAATAGCTTCCACAGATCAAGTTACAAATGAGATATTAAAACTTTTAGACTAATTATTTTAATAATTTTATGGACTTTTTTCTTTAAAAAATATCTAATCCCATTCTAATAATTTTTATTTGGAAAAAATATGAGTATTAAACCATATACTGCTGTTGGATTAATTCCAACAGTTAGAGGTATCAGACATAGATCTGATATTAAACATAATTTAACACATATAAAACATTTAACTAAAGCCGCATCATGGCTTTCTAGTTTGGATATTCCGGTTAGATTAATAGCTGTTCCTGAGGGAGCATTACAAGGTTTTAATGACGAAGTATTAGATGCTGAACATGAAGATTTTGCTAAAACATGTTGTATAGATATTCCGGGATGGGAGACAGATATGTTAGGAGGTATTGCTAGACAATATAACAGTTATATTATAGCACAAGCTAAGGCTAGACATCCTGATTGGCCTAATAGGTTTTTTAATTGTGGCTTTATTATAGATCCTTCAGGCGAGGTAATTTTAGTCCATTATAAAGTTTCTCCATTATTTCCAGTAGAACATTCTGTTTGTCCACATGATGTCTATGATTGGTGGATTGAAAAATATGGAAATAATTTAGACGCATTTTGGCCAGTTGTAGAAACTGATATTGGAAGATTAGGAATTATGATGGCTAATGAAGGCTCTTACCCTGAAAATGCTAGAGCCTTAGCATTAAATGGAGCTGAAGTAGTATATAGAGCTTCTTATCCTCACCCAGCAACAGGTAATGATATGTTTGAAATACAGAGTAGAGCTAGAGCTTTAGATAATAATATGTATGTCTTAGCTCCAAATATGGGTACATATTATTTACATAAAGAGGGAGATACACCTATAGATACATTTGGAGGGAGATCTTATATAATTGATTATAAAGGTAAAATAGTAGGTAGGCAGGATTATGGTGGTTCTTCTACTTATGTTTCAGGTGTAGTTGATATAGAAGCCTTAAGGTTTCATAGAGAAAATGCACAATGGGATAATTGGATGAAAGATATTAGAACTGAATTATATCAACTCCTTTATAAGGATCCAATCTACCCAAAGAACTTGTACCTTGATAGAATTCCTATGAAGCATAAGGAATATAAAACTAAAGTAATTGATAAACAGATAAAATTATTGCAAGATAAAGGTATATGGGTTAAGTCCAAGAAATAAAATTCACAAGGAGAGGTAGATGTTTAAAAAGGGAGAGCAGGATGTACTTTCTGCGTTAGATCAAACTAATTATGAAAATGAAAGAGTAAAAATTTTATTAAATGAATATGAGATGCCAACACATTGGTACAATATTTGCTCTGATTTAAAAACCCCACTGGCTCCTCCATTAAATCCTGGAACTGGAGAAGCTATTGGGCCTGAAGATCTTGCTCCGCTATTCCCAATGGAATTGATTATGCAGGAGGTGAGTACTGACAGGGAAATTGAAATTCCTGACCAGGTTAGAGAAATATATAGGCAATGGAGGCCAAGTCCCCTTTATAGAGCAAGAAAGTTAGAAAAAGCGTTAGATACACCAGCTAAAATTTATTATAAATACGAAGGAGTAAGTCCTTCTGGAAGTCATAAACCTAATACAGCAGTTCCACAAGCCTATTATAATAAGGAAGAAGGAGTTAAAAAGTTAACTACGGAAACAGGTGCTGGACAATGGGGTTCTTCTCTTGCATTTGCTGGTTCAATATTTGGTTTAGAGGTAGATGTTTATATGGTTAAAGTCAGTTTTAATCAAAAACCTTATAGAAGAGCATTAATGGAAAGTTTTGGTGCTAGATGTGTTGCTAGTCCTAGTAATGAAACAGAATCTGGTAAAGCTATTTTAAAAGATAGTCCCGATAGTACTGGCAGTCTTGGTATTGCTATATCGGAAGCTGTAGAAATGGCTGCCCAAAGGGATGATACTAAATATGCATTAGGAAGCGTTTTAAATCATGTACTTTTACATCAAACTATAATAGGCCAGGAAAGTATGAAGCAACTAGAGATTGCAGGTGACGAACCTGATGTGATAGTAGGTTGCACAGGAGGAGGTTCAAATTTTGCAGGTATTGCTTTTCCTTTTATAGGTAGAAATTTAAGAGGAGAGAGTAAAACAAGAATAGTTGCCGTTGAACCAGCAAATTGTCCTACTCTAACAAAAGGTAAATATGCATATGATTTCGGCGATACAGGACATTTAACTCCGTTAGTAAAGATGCATACTTTAGGATCAGCATTTGTACCTCCTGGGTTTCATGCAGGTGGTCTAAGATATCATGGTATGTCTCCATTAGTTAGTCACTTAGCTAATGAGAATGAAATTGAGTGTACTTCATATAAACAATTAGAATGCTTTGAAGCAGGAGTTACCTTTGCAAAAGCTGAAGGCATATTGCCTGCTCCAGAAGCAAATCATGCTGTAAAAGGAGCTATTGTAGAAGCTTTAAAAGCAAAAGAAGAGGGAGAAAGTAAGACTATATTGTTTAATTTATGTGGTCATGGGCATTTTGATATGCAAGCTTATACAGATTATTTTGGAGGAAAGCTAAAAGATCAAGATTATGATGAAAGCGAAGTTGCTATGGCTTTAGCAAATTTACCATCTGTATCAGCTTAGTTATTATTTAAAAAATTATAAATTTTGTTCGCAATTTCTTTTGGATATTGTGAATGAGGACTATGTCCACAGTTTTCTAGCTCATATCTTTTTATAATTCCTTTAGAATTATTTTCTATACTTTCAATTTGTTTGATTGTTCCGTATGTGTCCTGTTTTCCTTGAATTAATAAGATAGGGCAGTAAATTTTATCTAGATAGTCTTCTATATTCCAATAATAAAATTCTTTAGACAACCAAGCATTACACCAACCATTAAATGCTCCGTATGGATCTTGATGATATTTTTTAAGTTTATCTTTTAAATTACTGTTATCCCATAATTTTTTAGCATCTCTTATTCCTTTAATGGAAATGTCTTCTACAAATACATGAGGAGCTTCTAGAATCATTGATTTTACTTTATTTCCACTACCAGCATAAATTAATGCTATTGAAGCTCCATCGGAATGTCCTAGTAAAATAGGAATTTTAATATTTAAAAAATTTAAAATTTTTGGTAGATAATATATTGCTTCTTGATGCATATAGTTAGTTTTTCTAGGTTTATTTAATGCTGAAGAGTTCCCCATACCAACTCTTGAGTAAATAATTACATCACGTTTTGTCAAATTATAAATTTCATTCGGAAAATTCTTCCATAATGCTATTGAGCCAAGACCTTCATGTAAGAAAATTATAGGCTCTAAAGTAGAATTTTTATGAATAAGAGATTTGATTTCAATCTTGTTATCATCAATTATTAGATAATCGTTTATTTCATTCATTATTTGTTCTTAATTTAAATCTTTGTATTTTTCCTGTAGCTGTTTTAGGAAGCTCATCTACAAATTCATACCAGCGCGGGTATTTAAATGGTGTTAATTGCTTTTTAACATGGTTTGTGAGATCAAGTTTTATATTCTCTAATTTTTTTGAATTAGTTTTCAGTATTATATAAGCTTTTGGCTTAATTAAATTATTATTATCTCTATTTGCTACAACTGCAGCTTCCAAAACTTCTTCATGTGTTTGTAAAGCAGCTTCAACCTCAAAAGGAGATACATATTGCCCAGAAACCTTCATCATATCGTCAGCACGTCCACAATAAGTATAAACACCATTTGAGTCACGAATATATTTATCACCAGTTTTTGTCCATTCACCTTTAAATGTTATAGAAGTTTTTTCTGGTTTATTCCAATATGAGCTTGCACTGGAAGGCCCTTTTATTTCCAACTCAGCAATTTCATTATCATTTGCTACTTTTCCATCATCATTAATAAGCCTCGCTTCATAACCTTGTACTGGCTTACCAGATGCCCCAGGAGTAATATTTTCAATTGTATTTGAAATAAATATATGAAGCATTTCAGTAGAACCAATTCCGTCTAGTACCTGTACTCCTAAAAAATTATACCATTTTTCATATAAATTTGCAGGAAGAGCTTCTCCTGCTGAAACAGATAATCGTAAGGATTTAAATAGGTCTGAGTTTATTTGCGCATTTAATAATGCAGCGTAAAGAGTAGGAACTCCAAAAAATAATGTAACAGATTGTTTGTTTATAATATTTGACACCGATTCTGGAGTTGGTCTATCTGCCATTAGCACAGATGTAGCTCCAACACTCATAGGAAATGTAAGCGCGTTTCCAAGCCCATATGCAAAAAATAATTTTGCTGCTGAAAAGCAAATATCATTTTCAGTTATACTTAATACTGTTTTTGCATAATTATCTGATGTTGCAATTAAACTTTTATGCATATGAAGAGTTCCTTTAGGAGATCCTGTAGAACCAGAGGAATATAACCAAAAAGCTATATCATCACCATATGAATTGTATGGAGTTTCCTTATATTCTATAGTCTGATTAATTAAACTTTTTAAATCATTATTATTATTTAAAATAATTAAAATATCATCATTTTTATCAATTATGGGTGTAAATTTATCAATTAAGTGTTCTGATATAATTACAGCTTTTGCATCTGAGTCTTCAATCATATATTTGTAATCTTTACTAGGTAGCAAAGTATTTATACAGATCGGAATAATTCCTGTCCAAATTAGGCCTAAAAATACTATGGGGTAGGATATATTATCGTCCATACAAATTATAACTCTATCGTTAGCATGAATATTTTTATTTGTTATAGAATATGAGAAAGCCTTAACTTTAAGATAAAGGTCATTGTATGTAATTTCTTCATTATTATCTATAAAAGCTATTTTATCTGGGTTTTTAATGATATTTCTGCTTAAAAGATCGTATGCTGCATTATATTTTTTGTTTTTAATTGAGGCCATTTTATAATTGTTCTTTAATATTTTTTGTAAACCATTCTAAGGCTACTTCTTCCGGTAAACTTCCATCTGAAGCATCATGATAGAATGGATCACCTATCTTAGTTGCATTAAGAGAATCTAGCAAATCAGAAAACTTTTTTCCTCCATATGCAAAAGTATCTCTGTATGTCATATCACCTAATCCGAATAATGCATATCTAATATGGCTTAGGTCAGGAGATAATTCTTTCAATTTATTATAAAAATCTTGAGCACTATCTGGAACATCTCCTTGGCCGTAAGTAGAAGAACATATTAAAACCGGATTATTTGCATTAATTAAGATATCTACATCAGCATTGTCTATTTCGATAATATCTGTATCTAAATTATTTTCATTACAATATTCTGCTATATCCTCAGCTGCCATAAGTGCTGTTCCAGTCATAGTAGCCACTAAAATTAAAAGTTTTTCAGAGTCCATAAAAAATTCCTTATTAAAAAAGTTTACATTTTAAATATATATGCATTATAATGCATATATTATTTATCATCTGTTATGAAAGTTGTAAATGAATAATATACAGGAATATAAAAATAATATTTTATTAGAACCATCAAATCCTAATAAAGAGGATGATGAAAACAATATAGGTTTGCTTGTTAAAAAATATCGACTCAAAAGAGGTATGACTCGCCAAGTTTTAGCTAATAAATCTGGAATCTCTCTGAGGTATTTAGCTCAATTAGAAAGTGGAAAGGGAAACCCAACGGTATCTATAATTTCTAATATCTCACATGCATTAAATCTATCTTCCTATGAGTTTTTTTATAATGAAAAAAATATCATTGATACGGATTTGCTTGATTATAGGTTTAAGAGTTTCAATTCTAAACAAAAAAATAAAGTTTTTGAACTCATAAACAAAATGTATAACGAAAATAAGTATAAAAAAAGTAAGAATAAGATCGCTTTTATAGGGTTAAGAGGAGCAGGAAAGTCAACTCTAGGTAATATGTTACATGAAGAGTTTTCTTACCCTTTGTATGAAGCAACCAACGAAATAGAGAAATTAGGAGGCATGAATATAAATGAAATTATTGAACTGGGTGGTCAAGGTATGTATAGGCGTTTTGAATTTGATGTAGTTAAATACTTATTTGAAAATCATAGTAAATTAATTCTTCTTGCAGGTGGCAGTATAGTTTCAGAGGATAAGACTTATAATTATGTTTTAAATAATTATTTTACTATCTGGATTAAAGCTAGTCCTAGTGAACATATGCAAAGAGTATTAAACCAAGGGGACTCACGACCAATGAGTTCTAACCCTAGAGCTATGGATGACTTAAATAATATATTAAATGAAAGAATAGCACTATATTCAAAGGCAGATTTAATAATTGATTCTGAAAATAGGAGTGCAGAAGAAGCATACAAAGATTTAAAGACTAAGTTAGTTTAATTTGATATTTTTAAATAGTGCATTATATTGCATATACTGGAGGTAACTATGATAACTTTTGAAAGAGAACCTGATAGCTATAAACATTGGAAAGTAGAGATTAAAAATAATAAGGCTACTTTATTTTTGGATGTTTCTGAGAAGGATGGAATAAAACCAGGTTATGATTTAAAACTTAATTCTTATGATTTAGGTGTAGATATTGAGTTAAATGATATAGTGCAAAGAATAAGATTCGAACACCCAGAAGTTAAGGTAGTTGTGATAACTTCAAGTCAAGAAAAAAACTTTTCGGCTGGAGCCAATATATACATGTTAGGTCAATCTGAACATACTTGGAAAGTTAACTTTTGTAAGTTTACCAATGAGACCCGAAATGGTTTTGAAGATTCTAGTGAATCTGGGTCTATAAAATTTATAGCTGCAGTGAATGGTATTTGTGCTGGAGGAGGTTATGAAGTAGCTCTGGCATGTGATGAAATTTTACTTATAGATGATAGGTCAAGTACAGTGAGTTTGCCTGAAGTTCCTCTCTTAGGAGTTCTTCCTGGAACTGGTGGAGTAACCAGATTAATTGATAAAAGAAAAGTAAGAAAAGACCTTGCTGATATTTTTTGTACAAATGCTGACGGTGTAAGAGGTAAAAAAGCTG
>CEUL01045452.1_pt1 | contig 27277 bp, 28 predicted proteins | sample 427021 | NCBI WGS metagenome assembly CEUL01 (sample SAMEA2622800, study PRJEB7988) | marine metagenome | isolation source: saline water (ENVO:00002010), including | reverse complement strand
TATTTTAAATTTTATGGTTTAGATAGAGAAAAACTTAATTTTGCAAAAAGTGATGCCCTAGTCATGCACCCTGGCCCTATAAATAGAGGAGTGGAAATAGATAGTGAACTTGCAGATGATATAAATAGAACTCTTATTCTGGAACAAGTTGAGCTTGGAGTTGCTATAAGAATGTCAGTAATTGAACATCTAATTCATAATTTAGAGTTAAAACATGATGAATATAAAAAGTAATAAATTAGTTTTTAAAAATGCAAGAATAATTGATCCTTTCTCAGGTTTTGATAATATCGGAGACTTAATTACCGAAGATAAAGTTATAAAAGATTTTGGAATAAATTTATTAAAGGAAAATAGTCCTGATGATGCTCTTATAATAGATTGTAAAAATCACGTTCTATGTCCAGGATTTATTGATTTAAATGCAAATATAGGAGAACCAGGAGAAGAATTTAAAGAAAATATTAATACTGCTTCAGATGCAGCTTTAGCATCTGGAATTACTAGTATAGTTTGTATGCCTAATACAGACCCAATAATCGACCAAATACCTATTATACAATATATAGAAAAAAGAGCTAAAGAAACTAATGGAGTAAAAATATATCCGTCCGCATCAATTACAAAAAATTTAGAAGGAAAACAACTTACGGAAATGGGTTTATTATTAGAAGCGGGAGCAATTTTATTTTCAGAGGCAAATAAAGTTATAAGTGATACTAAAGTAATGAAACAAGCTCTAACGTATGCTAAAAATTTTGATGCTACTATTATGATATCTCCACAAGATCCGGATCTTTCTAAAAATGGCGTAATGAATGGTGGAGCTCTTGCTAATAGATTGGGATTACCAGGAATACCTAAAGTTGCAGAAATTATTCAAATAGAAAGGGATATTAGATTATTAGAAAGTACAGGGGGTAAATTACATTTTATAAATATAACTACAAATGAAGCAATAATTGCAATTGAAAATGCTAAAAATAAAGGTTTAAATATAACTTGCTCCACAGCCCCCCACTATTTCACTTTAGATGAAACAGCTGTTGATGAATGGAAGACATTTGCTAAAGTTTTCCCTCCATTAAGAAATAGAGAAGATAAAGAAGCTATATATAACGCAATAACTCAAGATAAAATTGATATAATATCAAGTCATCATTCGCCACAAGATCAGGATAGTAAAAGATTGCCTTTTGAACAAGCAGAGTTTGGTATAATAGGTTTTGAGACTTTGTTTCCAATATCCCTTGATTTACACATTAATGGTAAAATGAAACTTATAGATTTAATAGATAAGATTACATATAAGCCTGCAAAATTATTAAATTTAAATACTGGTAAAATTAAAGTAAACTCTCCAGCTGATTTAACATTAATTGATGTAAATACTACACATAAGTTAATATTAGAAAATATGAATAGCAAATCAAAAAATTCACTTTTTGATAACTATAATGTAAAAGGAAAAATATTGTGCACAATTGTTGATGGAAGAATAGTTTATTCCGAACCAAATTTTAAATATAGTTAGGAAGATGCATGATAGCTAATATTATAGAATTATTTTCTCATCATCAAGTCATTTTATATGTTATCTGTAGTTTTTTTGTTGGTGCCATTCCTTTTGGTTTAATACTTACGAAAATATCAGGCTATGGAGATATAAGAAAAATAGGATCAGGAAATATTGGAGCCACTAATGTTTTAAGAACTGGAAATAAATTATTAGCTATTTTAACTCTTTTTTTAGACATATCTAAAAGTTTTATCATACTTTACTTAGTTAAAATTAATTATGAATTGATACTTCAAGAAAATTTATTGATTTATTTATATGTATTTATTTCTTTATTATCATTATTAGGTCATATGTTCAGCCCATTCCTATCTTTTAAAGGAGGAAAAGGTATAGCAACAGCTGCTGGAATACTTTTTTTTATAAATTGGATCATAGCGGTTTTTACGTTATTTATTTGGTTAATAACGGTAATAAGATTTAAAACATCTTCTTTAGGAGCCTTATCTGCTAGTTTTATTTCCCCTTTTTTGTTTTGGTTTTTGTATAAAAGTAATTTTATTGAATATACAAAAATATCTGTTCTAGAAGTTTATTTAGTTTTATTAATTACCATTTTAATATGGATTAAACATATCCCAAACATTAAAAGACTAATAAGAGGAACTGAATCAAAAATATAAATAAAATTATTAATTTAAAAAAATAATTTGCTAAAATGATAAAAGATTATTAATTGTGGATTTATATTTTTAATTTTATTTAGAGTTATTATGAATATTGTAATCGTAGAATCGCCAGCTAAAGCTAAAACTATAAATCAATACCTAGGTAATGACTATAAAGTTTTAGCATCATATGGACATATAAGAGACCTCCCAAATAAAAAAGGGTCTGTAATGCCAGATGATAATTTCTTTATGAAATATGAAGTACAAGATGACAAAAAAAAGCAGATACAAGCTATTATCAAATCAATTTCAAAAGGAGATACTCTTTGGTTAGCAACTGATGCTGATAGAGAAGGTGAAGCAATTGCATGGCATATTCATTCCTTTTTATCTGAGAAAAATAAGTTAAAAGATGTTGAAATTAAAAGAGTAATATTTAATGAAATTACAAAAAATGCAATCTTAGAAGCTTTTAATAGTCCAAATAGCATTGATATAAATATGGTGGATGCATATCAAGCTAGACGAGCATTAGATTACTTGATGGGTTTTTCTCTTTCTCCTGTATTATGGAAAACACTTCCAAGAGCTAAATCAGCTGGAAGAGTACAATCTGTTGCTCTTAAATTAATTTGTGATAGAGAAACTGAAAGAGAAAAATTTAAACCGAAAGAATATTGGACAATTAATTCTTCATTTAAGAAAGGTGATAGTGAATCATTCATAGCTAACTTAACTATTTTAAATAATAACAAAATTAAAAAATTTGATATTAGCAATAAAGACAATGCAGATGAAGCAATCAACCAAATTAATAATGTAAATAATTATTCTATTAACTCAATTCAAAAAAAACGAGTTAAAAACCATCCTGCAGCTCCATTTATTACATCTACACTCCAACAAGAAGCATCAAGAAAGTTAGGTATAGGGGCAAAAAATACTATGAGAATAGCTCAAAGCTTATACGAGGGAATTGAAATAAATGGAGAAACAATTGGTTTAATTACCTATATGAGAACAGATTCTGTCAATTTATCTAATACTGCAACAGAACAAATTAGAGAATTAATACAAAAAAAATATGGAAATCAATATATTCCGGAAACTCCAAATAAATATTCAAAAAAATCTACTAATGCGCAAGAAGCACATGAGGCTATAAGACCAACGGATATTAATAAAATACCTGAGGATATAAAAAACTTTTTAGATGAAAGACAGAGACTTTTATATGAATTGATATGGAAAAGAACAATATCTTCACAAATGGAAAGTGCAGAGATTGATCAAGTGAGTATTAATATCTTATCAGAAAAAAAGGATATTGGATTTAGAACTTCAGGATCAATTCTAATTTTTGATGGCTATAAAAAAATATATACTGAAGATATAGATGATAGTGAGCAAGATGAAGATAAAAATACTAATATTCCGAATGTTAATGAAGATGATGTACTAAATTTTTTTGATGTAAAATCACTTCAACATTTTACTGAGCCTCCACCGAGATTTACTGAAGCCTCATTAGTTAAAAAGTTAGAGGAACTTGGTATAGGTAGACCATCTACATATGCATCTATAGTGTCTGTTATTAAAGATAAAGGTTATGTAAAATATGAAAAAAGAAGGTTTGAACCTGAAACAAAAGGAAGAATTGTTACAGCATTTTTAAATGGTTATTTTAGTAATTATATTGAAGAGAACTTTACAGCTAAACTCGAAGACCAATTAGATAATATATCTAAAGGTCAAGAAAATTGGAAAGATACTCTAAAGAAATGGTGGTTACCATTTAAAGCCACAATAGATGATGCCTCTGTTCTAAGAGTAAGAGATGTTGAAAAGCGTATAGATAATGATTTAGGACCACATTTTTTTCCAGAATTAGAAGATGGATCTGATCCAAGAAAATGCCCGAAATGTAAGGAGGGTAAATTAAATATACGTTATGGAAGAAGTGGAGGATTTATTGGTTGCTCAACACATCCTGACTGTGACCATACTGCGCAATTAGTAGTTGGTAAAGGTAAAGAATCTAGTAAGTTTAACCCTATAACATTAGGAGTAAATGATGATAATATCCCTATTACATTGAGAGTAGGTCCATATGGACCTTATGTACAAGCAGGAGAAACCCCAGAAAAAGGAGACAAAAAAGCAATAAAACCTAAACGAGCATCTATTCCTAAAAATATAGACCTAGATAGTGTTACTCTTGAAACTGCTTTATCAATGCTTGCCTTACCTAGAGATATAGGGTTTCATCCCGAGTCAGGAAAAATGATTACTGCAAATAATGGAAGATTTGGGCCATATGTAAAACATGGAAGTACTTTTGCAAGTATTAAAGGTGATGATGAAGACGTTTTTACAATAGGAATAAATAGAGCTATAGATTTAATTGTAGAAAAAGAAAATAACCCTTCAAAAAAAAGAAAAATTTTGAGAAAAAAAACAAAAAAATAAATTAATTATTATACTATCTTGACACACCAAATAGTTTAGGTATTCTCTGCATCAAAATATAGGGTGAAAAATAATGGCAAAACCAACTACTATAAAAATAAGGCTTAAAAGTACTGAGTCGGGTTTTTTCTACGTAACAAAAAAAAATAGTAGGACTATGACAGAAAAAATGGAAGTAAAAAAATACGATCCAATAGCAAGAAAACATGTGTTATTTAAAGAAGATAAAATAAAATAGAATTACTTCTGACCCAATACAATATGGAAACCAGTATAAAAATTAATAAAGACTTACCTCTCTTAATTTGTGATGCAGATGAGGTGATATTTAATTTTATGGACTCTTTCGATAAATTTCTAAATAATAATGATATGTATTTCTCGTATAATACATTTAAGTTAAATGGAAATATAATTAATAAAACTAATAATAAGGCTATAAGCAAGAATAAAATACCTACTATAATATCAAACTTTTTTAGAGATCACACATTAGATATGCCATTAATTAAAAATGCTAAAGAAGTGCTATCAGAACTTAATAAAAAATTAAATATTGTAATACTCTCTAATATTCCGCAATCATCAGCAGTTGATAGAGTTAAGTGTCTTAAAAAAAATAATATGCATTATACTTTTATAAGTAATGAAGGACCCAAAAACACAAAATGTTTAGAATTGGAAAAATTGACAACAAAAAAAGTATTTTTTATTGACGACTTACCTAATCAAATTTCATCTGTTAGTAATAGTTGTAAAAATATTATAACTATCCATTTTTTACAAAATCAAAAATTAATTAGAATTATTCCAGAGATAAAAAATTGTGATTATAAAGTAAATAATTGGATTTCTTTAAAAAATATTATTCTTAAGAATATTTAACAATCTGGCTTATTAATATAATAGTGTTTTTTTAAGGAACCAATAATTTGATAATCAAAATAATCAAAAATTACCTTATGCACAACACCATCATTTAAGCTTACTAAAGTTTCTATCTCATTTTTAGGTTCAGAAATTACATCTCCATATAAAAAATTAGCTGAACGTAAAACTTTATAATTACTCATTCTGTCTAATATAAATGTTGTCACGTTATTTAAAGATTCATCATTTTCTCCAGTAAAAACTAGACTGTTATTAAATTTATTTGTTAAATCATTCTCTAATATGCTAAAAAAATGTTGAATTGGGTAAAGAGTATCAGTAGGAATTTTTATTATTTTATTACTTGGTTTTATATATTCTACCTCTGCATGGTTTTCTGTCTTTTTAGATTTTCCTTCATAAGTTATAACTTCTTTATCATTAATAATTACTTTGGAGATAAACCTAAAAGTATCATGATTTTTTGACTCCCATGAAGAATATCTAAATGTATTTCTAACTTGAGATCCATTTTTATCTGTTATATCAATAGTTGTATTTTGATTTACTACCCAACCATTGCATACTTCCTTCACGGATAAATGCATTTGTCCAACGGCATTATGTACTTGTGATGAATTAGTAACTTTACCTATATTTAACTTATATATGGCTTCATGAGACTTAAATGTAAAATTAGTATGTTTATCACTTGCATGAATACTTATATTAGCAAAAAAAAATATAAAAAATAGAAATATAGTTGTTTTCAAAATAAACCTCTTTATCTTTAAAAATTAAATGCTACATAAACTAACATTAAATTAAAATATCAATATGATATGATAAGTAAAGGAAGAGATATGAATATTATTGATGAAAAATTAAAAAGTCTAAATATTGTTTTACCTTCTGCACCAAAACCTGCAGCAAATTATATACCATATGTAATTTCTAATAATTTAATCTTTATAGCTGGTCAAGTTCCATTCGAAAATGGTGAAATAAAGCACACTGGTAAAGTTGGAGACAATATAGACATAAATAAAGCTAAAGAAATTGCAAGAATATGTGGGCTAAACATAATATCTGTGTTAAATGATGCATTAGATGGTGATCTATCTAGAGTAACTAAATGCGTAAAATTAGGTATATTTGTTTCCTGTACAAATGATTTCCATAACCAACCAGAAGTTGCAAATGGAGCATCTGATCTAATGGTCGAAGTATTTGGAGAAGCCGGGAAGCATGCTAGGTTTGCAGTTGGTACAAATAGTTTACCAAGAAATGTTCCAGTGGAAGTAGATGCAGTATTTGAATTTAAATAATGTATTCATATAAAACTTATAATAAAATTTCTTCTATAGGTAAAAAAAAATGGGATTTATGCGCTAAAAACTCAAATCCCTTTTTATCTTACACATTTCTGAATAATATCGAAGAATCTAAATCAATAGGACCTGGTACTTCGTGGCTAGCTAACTATCTATGTATTTTTGATAAGAAGGAAATAATAGCAGTTGCTCCTATGTATATAAAACTAGATAGTCAAGGTGAATACGTATTTGATCATACATGGGCAAATGCATATTACAATGCTGGAGGTAAATATTACCCTAAACTACAAATATCAGTTCCTTTTACTCCAGTTACAGGAAATAGAATATTAATAAAAGATAGTATAGCCTTAGAAAAAAAAAATGAAGTCACTAATTACTTTGCAAAAATTATCATTAATATTACTGAAAATAATTTTTCTTCAGCACATATAACTTTTTGTACTAAGCAAGAAAGTATAGCCCTTAATAAAAATACATTTTTAACAAGAATAGGAGAACAATTTCATTGGAAAAATGATAATTATTTAAATTTTAATGATTTTTTAAACTCATTAACTTCTAGAAAAAGGAAATCAATATCTAAAGAAAGAAAGTACATTAAAGAAAAAAATATTGAAATTATATTAAAATCAGGGAAAGAAATAGAAGATGTGGATTGGGATTATATGTATGATTTCTATATAAACACTTCAGAAAAAAAATGGGGTAATGCTTATCTTAATAAAGATTTTTTTAAATTATTAAAAAAAAATTTTTCAAATAAAATCTTAATCATATTTGCTAAGGAATCAGGGGAAACTATAGCAGCGGCCATGCATATAATGGGAAATAAATCACTTTATGGCAGGTATTGGGGTTCTATTAAAAATATTAAATATCTACATTTTGAATTATGCTATTATCAAGCAATTGAATGGGCTATTGTAAATAAATATAAATTTGTAGAAGGTGGGGCTCAAGGTCCGCATAAGATTCAAAGGGGATATTTAGCAGCAAAAACCTATAGCTCACATTATATAGCTAATATAAATTTTAGAAATGCTATAAAAGATTTTTTAAACAAAGAAAAAGAAATTATAAATAATGATATTCAAACCATTAATCAAGAATTTACACCTTTTAAAAAAAATTAATTTATACTTTTTTCTTTAGATTTTGAAGCCAGTGATATATCAAATTTAAATATTTCTTTTTTGAACGAAATTTTTATGTGACCACCATTTACCAGATCACCAAATAGGATTTTATTAGCAAGTGGTTTTTTTATTTCTTCCTGAATTACTCTAGCCAACGGTCGTGCGCCAAATACTGGATCAAAACCTTTTTTAGCTAATGATAATTTAGCGCTTATATCTAGCTCTATTGATATCTTTTTTTCTTCTAACTGTGCTTCTAATTGATCAATAAACTTGTCAACAATTTTTTCAATTACATCCTCATTTAGATTTTTAAATTTTATTATTGCATCTAATCTATTTCTAAATTCAGGAGCAAACAAATTTTTTATTGCCTCAGTATCATCACCTGTTCTATTTTTTCTTTCAAAACCTATTGGAGCTTTAGCCAAATCTGCTGCACCGGCATTTGATGTCATTATTAAAATAATATTTCTAAAATCAATGGTCTTACCATTGTGGTCTGTTAGTTTTCCATGATCCATAATTTGTAGAAGAATATTAAATAAATCAGGGTGAGCTTTCTCAATTTCATCTAATAGCAATACAGCATGAGGATTTTGATCTACTTTATCTGTAAGCAAACCTCCTTGATCAAACCCAACATATCCCGGAGGAGCACCTATTAACCTAGAAACAGAATGCCTCTCCATATATTCCGACATATCAAATCTCATTAATTCTAAGCCTAAATTTCTAGCTAATTGTTTGGATACCTCAGTTTTACCTACTCCTGTTGGTCCTGTAAATAAATAACAACCAATTGGTTTATCAATATCCCTTAATCCTGCTCTAGCTAATTTAATCGCGTCAGAAAGCTCATTAACTGCCTCATCCTGACCATAAACCACTAATTTTAAATCTCTTTCAAGGTTTAATAATTGATCTTTATCACTAGTATTAACTCTTTTAGACGGAATTCTAGCTATTTTAGAAATAATATTTTCAAGGTCAGAAACACCAAGCATTTTTTTTCTTCTTGAAGGAGGTAATAACCTTTGAGAAGCTCCCAACTCATCTATTACATCAATTGCCTTATCAGGTAACTTTCTATCACCAATATATCTATCACTTAAATCTACTGCGGCTTTTATGGCAGCATGCGTATATTTAACTCCGTGATGCTCTTCATAATAAATTTTTAAACCATTTAAAATTTTTACCGCATCCTTTTTTGTAGGCTCTGCTATATCAATTTTTTGAAATCTTCTAACTAAAGCCCTATCTTTCTCAAAATGACTTCTATATTCTTTATAAGTAGTTGATCCTATACATTTTAGTTCTCCCGATGCTAATGCTGGCTTTAAGAGATTAGATGCATCCATTGAGCCACCACTAGTCGCTCCTGCTCCAACAACTGTATGTATTTCATCAATAAATAAGATTGCTCTACTATCTTGAGATACCTCTCTCAATATCGCTTTCAGTCTTTCCTCAAAATCTCCTCTATATCTAGTCCCTGCCAACAAGGTTCCCATATCTAAGCTGAAGATTATAGCTTCTTTTAAAATATCTGGCGTATCCCCATTAACAATTTTTCTTGCTAGACCCTCTGCTATTGCTGTTTTTCCTACTCCAGGATCTCCCACATATAAAGGATTGTTTTTAGTTCTTCTGCATAAAACTTGTATAGTTCTATCTACCTCTTTATCTCTTCCAATAAGTGGATCAATTTCTCCTTTTTTAGCTTTTAAATTTAAATTAATACAATATGTTTCAATTATACTTTTCTTTTTATTATCAGTATTATTTTCAGAATTTTGGTTTGTTTTTTCCTTATATATTCCATCTGATTTTGAACCATGACTTATATAAGATACGGCATCAAGTCTTGTCATATTTTGTTTATTTAAATAAAATACTGCATGACTCTCTCTTTCACTAAAGATAGCTACAAGGATATTTGCTCCAGTTACTTCTTCACTGCCAGACATTTGAACGTGATTAGCTGCCCTTTGTATTACTCTTTGAAATGAAGTAGTAGGTTTAACCTCTTCACCTTTATTTAATTGTAAGGCCGTTAATTCATTAACAATAAAATCATTTAGAACAGCTCTTAATTCTTCAATATCTACATTACATGATATTAATACCTCATTTGCATCTTCATCATCTATTAAAGCACATAATAAATGCTCTAAGGTAACATACTCATGTTTATTTTCAGCAGCAATCTTGAAAGATCTATTTAATGTTTTTTCTAATCTACTAGAAAGCATTATTCTTTTTCCATAGTACATTGAAGTGGATGCTCATTTTTTCTTGCGAAATCCATAACTTGAACAACCTTAGATTCAGCTATTTCATAAGGATATAATCCACATACGCCCATACCTTTTTGATGTACATGTAACATTATTTGCGTAGCTTCAGTTCTAGTTTTTTTAAAAAATCTTTCTAAAACTAAAATAACAAATTCCATTGGAGTATAATCATCATTCATTATTAAAACCTGGTAAAAAGATGGTTTTTTTACTTCTATTTTTTCCTCAATAATAGTTCCTGTATTATTAGAATTTGTATTATTATCTTTAGAAGTCATGAAATTAAATCCCGTTTTCGATTAAATAATATCCATATATAACATTATATAAACATTTTTATAATGAATTCTACAAAATATAGATATTAAGTTAAACTTAAATTAAACTTATTTAAATAAAAATTCAGCTCTTTTTGAAAATCTTTGAGTGATTTTTTACTTTTTGCTTCAATTCTAGCTACTAAAACTGCTTGAGTATTTGATGCTCTTAATAACCACCAACCATCTTCCTTTTCTATTCTTAAACCATCTATCCTATTTACTTTAATCTTTTCATTATTTAGAATACTATATAACTCTTCAATTACCCTAAATTTTTTATCATCAGAGCACTTTATTTTAATCTCTTGTGTGGAATATGTCTTAGGAAGACTATTTAAAAAATTATCTAAAGTGAATTTATCGTTAATTAATTCTAGTACTCTTAATGCTGCATATATTCCATCATCGTACCCAAGATATCTATCAGCAAAAAATATATGACCAGACATCTCACCAGCTAATGGTGAAGATATTTCTTTCATTTTAGATTTGATAAACGAATGTCCAGTTTTCCACATAACTGGAACTCCACCTAATTTTTCTATTTCTTGAAATAAGTTTTGAGAAGCCTTTACATCTGCTATTATTGGTGAATTTGGCATATCGCATAAAACTTCTTTTGACAAAAATGCTAAAAGCTGGTCTCCCCAAACTATATTACCACTGCTAGATACTACTCCTAATCTATCACCATCTCCATCAAAAGCTAAACCAATATCTAGTTTTTTATCTATTACTAAGTTAATCAATTGTTCTAAATTTTTTGGGTCTGTAGGGTCAGGATGATGCGATGGAAACATACCATCTATATTTTCATTAACTAAGGTATGCTCTCCCGGCAATAAATTTACAATTTTTGAAATAATATCTCCTGCAGCACCATTTCCTGGATCCCAAGCAACTTTCAAAGATTTATTAAACTTATCTAATTTTATAGACTTAAGTAAAACATCTATATATTTATCTGAAATAAAATAATCTTCTTTACTTCCAAGCCGATAATTCCATTCTCCATTTCTAGCTTTCTCTCCAATATCAAGTATATCTTTTCCAAAAAATGGTATTTTTCCTCTCATAATTTTAAAACCATTATGATTTGGAGGATTATGTGACCCTGTTACCATAATTGCCCCATCTGATTTCAAATAATGAGCAGCAAAATATAACATTGGTGATGGTCCTAACCCAATATCTATTACATCTGCTCCTGACTCATATAAGCCTTTTTTTAAGTTTTCAACTAACTCAGGAGAAGATAACCTTCCATCTCTACAAACAATAATAACTTTTTGTTTTTGACTAAAAGAAGAAGCAAAAATATTACCTAATCTCTCAGCATCAATATTATTTAAAGTATTACCAAATTCACCCCTAATATCATATGCGCGTAATATATTTTTATTAAAAAAGTGATTATTAGACATATTTTAAATACTACCTCTGCCTATACTCACATATTGAAACCCCAATTCACTCATAGAATCTGGTTTATATATATTGCGTAGGTCTATGATAACAGGCTTATTTAATAAAGTTTTTACTTTATATAAGTCTAAAGCCCTAAATTCATTCCACTCAGTAATCAAAACAATTGCATCAGTATTATTAATACATTCATATGTATCATTCATCCATGTTACACCCTCAAATTCTTTCATTTCTTTTGCAATAGACATTCCTGCAGGGTCATATACTTTTACCTCTTTAGTAATTTTAATTAATTCAGGAATTATCACTAAAGAAGGAGACTCTCTCATATCATCTGTATTTGGTTTAAAGGTTATACCTAGTATAGAAAGAGATTTATTTTTTAATGGTCCTAGAGCATCTTTTATTTTTTTAACCATATTAACTTTTCTGGCCTCATTAACCTTAATAACACTATCTATTATTGCACTTTTAGCACCTACTTCTTTTCCTATCTCAGATAAAGCTCTTGTATCTTTTGGAAAGCAAGAGCCGCCAAAACCAGGACCAGGATGGAGAAATTTTGAACCAATTCTTCCATCTAAACCTATTCCTTTTGCTACCTCTTGAATATCGGCTCCTACCCTTTCGCAAATATCAGCCATTTCATTAATAAAAGTTATTTTAGTAGCTAAAAAGCCGTTAGCGGCATATTTTATGAGTTCTGCCGTTTCTCTTTTAGAAAAAAGAATAGGAGTTTCTCTTAAATTTAATGGCCTATATAATTTTTCTAAAATAGATTTAGCAAAATTACTTTCTACTCCACATATAACTCTGTCTGGCCTCATAAAATCTTCTATAGCTGAACCTTCTCTTAAAAACTCAGGATTTGAGGCAACTTCAAAATTAAGGTTTATTTTAAGTTCTTTTCTATAATTAAGCATATACGACTCAATATTTTTACCGGTACCAACTGGAACTGTAGACTTTGTAACTATTAATTTTGGATCGGCGTCTATATTAATCAATTCCGCTATTTCTTTAGCAACTTCATATATATATTTTAAATCTGCTTTATTATTTTTTATATTTGTAGGAGTACCAACAGCTATAAATATTGCATCACTATTTTCAAAATCTTCAGCTAAATTTGTAGAGAAAGATAATCTTTTTGCTTTAACATTTTTCTTTACTAAATCCTCTAAACTAGGTTCATATATAGGAATTAAACCATTATTTAGATTATTTATTTTATTTTTATCTTTATCTATACATGTTACATTAAAGCCAAATTCGGAAAAACAAGCACCTGATACTAATCCAACATAGCCAGTTCCTATAATAGAAATATTCATAAATTTATTCCTTACTTAAGTTTTTAATGATTTCTTTAATTTGACTTTTATATTTGTCGTCATTCATAGCTATTGATAGTTGTGCATTTAGTGCACCTATTACATTTCCACAATCAAATCTGTTTCCTTCAAATTTATAACCTATAACATTTTCATTAATTATTAGTTTTTTAATTGCATCCGTTAATTGTATTTCTCCTCCGGCACCTAACTCATGATTTGACAACTCTTTTATTATACTAGGATTTAAAATATATCTACCTATTATAGCCAAATTTGATGGTGCATTTTTTTTATCTGGCTTTTCAATCATATCCTTAATATGATATGTATTACTTTCATTTTTATAATAATCAATAACTCCATATTTATTAATATTATTTTCATCTACTTCCTGAATTGCCACTACATTAGATTTAAAATTTTTATAAGCCTTTATTAGTTGTTTAATACATGGAACTCCTGATATTATTAAATCATCTGGTAACATTACAGCAAAAGGTCCAGAAATATATTTCCTAGCACACCAAATTGCATGCCCTAAACCTAAAGGCTTGTCTTGAATTACTTCTATTAAATTATTTTCCGAAATTAAATTTTTAGATATTAATTCTAAATGTTCAGATTTTTTATCTTTTAATTCACTCTCTAAATTTTTATTTTTTTTAAAATAATTAGTAATAGATTGTTTATTAGGAGAATTAATAAAAATAAATCTCTCTATTCCTGCTTTTTTTGCTTCACATACTGCATAATCTATAAGAGGTTTATCTAAAATAGGTAAAAGCTCTTTTGCAACAATTTTAGTAGCAGGTAAAAATCTAGAACCTAATCCAGCAACTGGAAAAACAACTGTTTTAATATCATCTGAAGAACACATATATATTTACCTATTTAAATTTGTTAGTTATATTCTTAAAGTTACAATTCTATTACATCTTCGATAAGCATTTGTAAACTTTCTCTGCCATTCCATTCTGATATTTTTAATCTTCCAATAACATGCGCCTGATATTTATTCAAAAGGCTTTTTCCTAAAGCAGTCCCAACGCTTCTAAATGCTATAGCATCTAATCTATGATTAGAAGTATCTGAAATACTACATTTAATATGTTTTTCTCCTACTATTTTAACATTATAAAGATTCGCATCTTTAATTATAAATTTTGGCTCAGGATTTCCAGCTCCAAAGGGTTCTATTAAACTTAACTGCTTAATTAAACTTGGAATAGCTCCACTTACAGAAACTGCCATATCTACAAAATATTCTTTTTTAATAGTTTTAGCTTGATTGTTAATTTTATTATTAAGAAATATTCTCAAATCATTTATTTTTTCTTTTTTAATAGTCAAACCGCAAGCCATAGGATGTCCTCCTCCATTAACCAATATACCTGATTGTTTGGCAGCAGTAATCATTACACCTATATCAATACCGGATACAGACCTACCTGAACCCTTAGATTCATTTCCATTTTCAGAAATAATAATAGCAGGTTTATTAAACTGATCTACTATTCTACTTGCTACTATGCCTATTACTCCAGAATGCCAGTTATGCCCGTGTAATATTAAAATATCATTTTTAGAATAATTGTCAGCCATTTTAATTGCTTCTACTAAAACTTCAGATTCTAATTTTTTTCTCTCTTCATTTAATAAATTCAGATGAATAGATATTTCTTTTGCATATTGCTCATTATCTGTTGTTAATAACTTAGCTCCAAGATCTGGCTCTCCAACTCTTCCTCCAGCATTTATCCTTGGTCCTAATATAAACCCTGCGTGAAAAACATTAGGAAAATCTTCTATATCCGAAACTTGAAATAATGCATTTATTCCAGTATTTTTTCGCTTTGACATAATTTTTAAACCATGTCTTACAAAGGCCCTATTTGGACCAATTAGAGGAACTACATCACATATTGTTCCTAAGGCTACTAAATCTAATATAGAAGATAAATTTGGAGAGTCTTTTTCTTTTATGAAACCTATACTTATTAATTTACTTTTTAGAGCTCCAATTAACATAAACGACACCCCAACAGCTGCTAACATACCCAGACCAGTCGGGTCATCTATTCTATTAGGATTTACTACAGCTATAGCCTCAGGTAATTTAGCTTCGGGCATGTGATGATCAACAACTATTACATCTAAATTAATATTTTTTGCAAAAGTTAGTTCATTAAAAGCAGTTATACCGCAATCTACCGTAATAACTAATTTTACTCCTTGATCTTTAAGGTACTGAAATGCTTTTTTATTTGGTCCATAACCTTCCTTTTGCCTATCTGGTATATATATAATAGGTTCAATACCAAATTGTTTAAATGATTTGAATAAAACTGCAGAGGAAGTTGCACCGTCAACATCATAATCTCCAAAAATTGCAATTTTTTCTTTAGATCTGAATGCTTCATATATTCTATCTACAGCTATGGACATGTCTGTTATAGAAAATGGAGAGGGAAGGTTCTCCCTAAGGCTTGGTCTTAAAAAACCCTCTACTTTATCTATATCAATACCTCGCGAACAAATTATTCGAGCAAGAAAATCACTTATCTGCAAATCTTGAACTAATTTATTTACTTTTCTCTCTTCTATATTTTTTAAAGACCATGTTTTATCTTTTACAGAGTTATAGTAATAATTACTCAATATTAATCTTCAATAATACTTTTTTTAGTAAAATTATGTTCAGCTGAAATTGTTCTTACAGTTCCTGTTTTTGATCTCATTATTATTGACTCCGTACTTGCTCCTGAATTCCATCTTCTTACTCCTCTAAGCATAGAACCATCAGTTACACCAGATGCTGCAAACATTACCTCACCATGCGCCAATTCATTTAAACTATAAATTTTATTATAATCGGTAATACCTAATCTATCCGCCCTACTTTTTTCATCATTATTTCTAAAAGTAAGCCTTCCCCACATTTGACCTCCTATACATCTTAAAGCAGAAGCAGCTAGAACACCCTCTGGAGCACCACCGCTTCCCACATACATATCTACACCTGTATCTTTGCTAGCCGTAGCTATTACTCCTGCTACATCTCCATCAGAAATTAACATTATTCTAGCACCAGCTTCTCTCGTTTTAGCAATTAATTCTTCATGACGTGGACGGTCTAATATACATACTACTAAGTCAGATATAGAAAGCTGTTTAGCTCTAGCTAAATTTTTTAAATTATTATGCGGAGAATTATCAATATTTACTATATCTTTTTCTAATCCAGGTCCTACTGCTATTTTATCCATATATACATCGGGAGCATTTAAAAAACCTCCATCTACTGCCATCGCTATAACTGCTAGAGCATTTGGGCCTCCAGTAGCACATATAGTGGTACCTTCAAGAGGATCTAAAGCTATATCAATTTTTGGACCTCTACCTGTTCCTACTTTTTCACCAATATATAGCATGGGAGCCTCATCTCTTTCTCCTTCACCAATTACAACAGTACCCTCTATATCCATTCCATTTAAAGCTATACGCATAGAATCGACAGCAGCTTGATCGGCTGCTTTTTCATCTCCTCTTCCCATCCATTTAGAAGCAGATAAAGCAGCGGCTTCTGTTACTCTAACTACTTCTAAGGCTAAATTTCTATCTAAAATACCTGTCTCATTTCGATCACTCATATTTTTACTCCCATTTATATTTTTTCAACCCTTATTAAATGTGGCTTAATAATTATTGTATCTAAATTTTCTATTTTATTTATAGCATTAATAATATTTAATTCATTACAATCATGAGTTAATATTATAATATACTTTTCTTCTTGAATTTCATTTCCTTCTTGTATTACTGAATCTAGAGAAATATCGTTTTCATCTAATATTGAGGTTATACTTGCTAAAACACCTATTTTATCACTTACTAAAAGCCTTAAGTAATATTTTCCTACTCTAGACATTATATTTTTATATTTTAGTTCATTTTTTATTGAGTGAAAATTATTAAAAAATTTATTACTCTTTGCTGCATTTATAATATCAGATACAACAGAGGAAGCTGTTGGCTCTGCTCCTGCACCTTCTCCTATAAAGGTTAATTTTTTACTATAATCTCCTTCTAAAAATACAGCATTTAATGCTCCACCAATTCCTGCACTTATAGATTTTGATAAACATAATGCAGGATGAACTCTAAAGTCTAATTTATTATTATCAATACTCGCAATACATATAAGTTTAATTTTATATCCTAACCTATCTGCATATTTTATATCTTCAGACTTAATAGAGGTAATTCCTTCAATATATACATTATCCAAGTTAGGTTTCGCTCCATATGCTAATAATCCTAAAATTACTAATTTGTGGGCTGAGTCAATTCCTTCAATATCAAAAGTTGGGTCTGCTTCAGCAAAACCTAATTCCTTTGCCTTAATTAATGCGTCAGCAAAAGATTTAGAATTGTTTGTCATATCAGATAATATGTAATTACATGTGCCATTTAAAATTGCGTGAATACTGATTATATTATCAGAAACTAGACCATCTTTAATGCTATTTATTACAGGAATTGCCCCAGCAACTGCTGCTTCATAATAAATTGCTGAACCTATTTTTGATATCCGCTCGTGTAAGTCATAACCATATTTTGCAATTAATGCTTTATTTGCAGTAATAAATAGCTTCTTATTTTTTATAGAAGAATATGCTAATTCTTTAGCCAAACCATCACTTCCTCCAATTAATTCTACTATAGCATCAATATCTTCTCTTTCAGTAAGCTTTAAAGGAGATTCTTCCCAATCATATTTGTTAATATCTATGCTTCTAGATTTATTCTTATCTTTAGCACTAATAGCTTTAATTATTATATTTTTACCAGATTTTTTATTAATATTATCTAATTGATTTTCTAATAATTTTATCGTAGCCAAACCTACAGTACCTAAACCAACTATCCCTAGAGAAAAACTGTTTGCATTATTCATTTTTTATTTTCTTCATAATTATCAAAAAATAATTTTACATTTTTTATAGCCTGACGAATTCTATATTCATTTTCTACTAAACCTATTCTAACATAACCTTCGCCATTTTTTCCAAAACCAATACCTGGAGAAACTGCAACTTTTCCATATTTAAGTAATTTTTTTGAAAATTCTAAAGATCCAATATTTAAAAACTTTTTTGGTAATTTTGCCCATACAAACATTGTTGCTTTAGGTGAATCCATTTCCCAACCCACTCTGCTAAATCCCTCTACTAAAATATTCCTTCTTTTCATATATACTGATCTAATTTCTTTTACACATTCTTGAGGACCATTCAGAGCTGCTATAGCAGCCACTTGAACTGGAGTAAAAGCTCCATAATCTAAATAAGATTTAATTTTTGTTAATGCTTGAATTAAACTTCTATTTCCTACAGCAAACCCTACTCTCCAGCCAGGCATTGAATACGTCTTACTTAACGAAGAGAATTCCACTGCAATATTTTTTGCTTTTGGAACTTCTAATATAGATGGAGGAATTTCCCCATCAAAATATATTTCCGCGTATGCAATATCTGAAAGAATATATACCCCATATTTTATACAGATATCTACCACCTCTTTAAAAAAATCTAAGGTAGCTATTCTTGTTGTTGGGTTATTAGGATAATTTAAAACTAAAGCTTTTGCTTTATTATTTGTAGAAGACAATATTTTATTAAGATTTTTAATAAAATTTTCATTCGGAGAATTATCTATTGATAAAACAGAAGCACCAGCAATTACAAAACCATAAGGATGAATAGGATAACTTGGATTAGGTACAATTACTTTATCTCCATTAGCAGTTATAGCTGAAGCTAAATTTGCAAGACCTTCTTTAGATCCTAATGTTACAATTACTTCATTTTCAGGATCAACATCTACGTTAAATCTTCTTTTATAATAATTAGATTGTGCTCGCCTAAGACCAAGTATTCCTCTAGATACAGAATATCTATGAGATTTTGGGTCTTTAATCGTATCACATAATTTATCAACAATATGCTGAGGCGTTGGCATATCAGGATTACCCATACCAAAATCAATAATATCCTCACCTAAAGAACGCTCTTTTGCTTTCATAGAATTAACTTCTGCAAAAACATAGGGAGGAAGCCTTTCTATCCTGTCAAAATTTTTATTTTTATCCATTTTCTTCCTAATTTAACTATAAAAGCTTTATAATTTTAATTACAAAATCTTGACTAATATCGACAATAGAATTTAATCTAATATTATTGCTTTTAACACCATTCGATAATAGAATTATTCTAATTTCATTTATAATATCATTTAAATTAGATTTTATATCATTTGACTGGATAAGAATATCAAAATTTTCATAAATTTGTGCCTTCGCAATCAATATTAAAAGGTCTTTATTAGACTCAGTTAAGACCATTTTATTATTTTCATAACTAAAATAACCTATTAAAATCCCTTTTTTAGGATGTACTATATTTTCATACTCATGAAGACTTAATAAATCGGCTAAAGTTCTTGATGAAACAGGCGTATAATTTATACTTTGATATTCGGATTCATCTAATAAGGACCATTTTATTAATTCTTCAATATTTTTATCTAATTCACTGAAAGTTTTTTTTTCACAAGAAGTAAGAAAAACTATTAAAAAAAAGTATTTTATACATATTTTTAGGTAGCAAGTTATCATAATAGATATTTTACCTATTATGGAAACATAGGAAAATTAGTTAAACCATCTGTTTCATTAAAACCCAACATTAAATTAAGATTTTGAATAGCTTGACCAGCAGCACCTTTAATTAAATTATCGATAACTGATATAATAACAACTTGATTTGTAGTTTCATCAAAAAAAGCTTTCATTTTACATAAATTTGTGCCTCTTACATCATTAGTGGAAGGAAGTGTTTCTGAATATTTAACAAACTTTTCTTCTGCATATATATCTTTTAAACATTTTATAACACTCTCTATATTTGAATTATCATTGATACAAAAATAAATAGTTGATAATATTCCTCTTTTTATAGGTAGTAGATGAGGTGTAAAAAGAATCTTATAAATAGAAGAGCTATGAGCACTGATCTGACTTTGTATTTCAGGTCTATGCCTGTGACTAATTAAACCATATGCAGAAAAACCATCAGAGACTTCCCCATAAAGTAGATTATTTTTAAGTGTTCTACCTGCACCAGAAACACCCGATTTTGAATCTACAACTATAGTACCTTTTTTAACAAAATTACCTTTAATTAATGGTAACAATGGAAGCAAAGCAGAAGTCGGATAACATCCTGGATTAGCTATAAATCTTGATTTTCTTATTTTATCTCTGTTTATCTCAGTTAATCCATATACAGCCTCTTGCTGTAAATCAGTAGCCTCATGATGTTTTTCATAAACTTTTTCGTACAATTCAATATCATTAAATCTAAAATCTGCAGATAAATCACAAATTTTTATATCACTTGGTAGTGAAGATAATATATTTTGCGTTTTACCATGAGGTAGACAAGATATTACTGCGTCAATTTTAGAAAAATTAGTATCTTCAATTTTTTTGAAATCAGGTAAATTAATTCCACTTAAGTGAGGATAAATCTCTGAAACACTCATTCCTGCATTACTATCTGCAGTAACATCTACAATATTATAATTTTTATTATTTGCTAACAATCTTATTGCCTCAATTCCTGTATACCCGCTTGCTCCAAGTATTGCTATATTAACAGTATTAGTGTGTTTTTTATTTTCTGACATTTATATACTCCATCAAAAAGGTTTTTTAAGTAAAAAAAAAGCGGTTGTAAATTAACAACCGCTTTAATAAAAAAATAAAAAAAAATTTATCTTTTAGAAAACTGAAAGCTTCTTCTCGCTTTTGGTTGTCCATATTTCTTTCTTTCGACTCGTCGATCATCTCTTTTAATAAAGCCTGCAGTTTTTAAGGCTCCTCTTAATTCAGGTTCATATAAAGATAATGCTTTGCTTACTCCGTGTCTTAATGCACCTGCCTGCCCAGTATGCCCCCCTCCTACTACTGAACAATTTATATCATAAGTTTCTTTTCTTTCTACTAACTCAAGAGGCTGAGATATAATAATTCTATGAGTTTCTCTTTTAAAATATTTTTCTACCTCTATACCATTAACTATTATTTTTCCTGATCCAAGTTTCATCCACACTCTAGCAATAGATGATTTCCTCTTTCCAGTAGCATAACTTCTTCCAAGTTTATCTAATTTTGGTAAATTATCTTCATTTAATGTTTTATCAGCTACAGTATCTAAAGTGTTGTCTTCAGTATTTATATTTTCTTCATTATTAATCATTTACTATCTCTTTTATTTTTTTTATTCATAACTGCTATATCTACAAGTTCAGGTTTTTGTGCTTCATGTGGATGCTTATCACCAGTATAAATATATAACTTTTTTAATTGCTCTCTTCCTAAAGGTCCTTTAGGAATCATTCTTTTTACAGCCAATTCCAGTGCCTTCTGGGGTTTTTTACTTTCTAATATTTGTCCATAAGTTTCTGATTTTATCCCTCCAGGATAACCAGTATGCCAATAATGTATTTTATTATTTGACTTTTTACCCGTTAGAGTAACTTTTTCTGCATTAATCACAACTACATTATCTCCACAATCAATACTAGGAGTAAAACTTGGTTTATGTTTACCTCTTACATAGTTAGCAATAACCACTGATAATCTGCCTAAAACTATGTCTTTTGCATCAATTAACAGCCATTTTCTATCTATATCAGATGGACGAGCTACATAGGTCTTCATAATACTTTTCTTTCAACAAAACATTTAATAAACAATAAAAGCGGAGTATGCCTAAAAGAAGCAAACTGTCAATGTTTGTAATTAAAAAAATCATTAAATAATTTATCTTTTTAAATAAAATATTAATATAATATATCAGTTATGTTATAGTTACCAAGTAAATAACTATTATTTTAATATACTGGATATAAAATGTCTTCAACTAAAAATAATCTGCTCTCATATGAAGAAGTTGATAAAATAGCAATATTAACTTTAAACAGACCTAATCAACAAAACGCTCTATCTTCGGAGTTAATGACAGCTTTATTAAATAAACTTCATGAAATTAAAAATAATAAAGATATTAAAGTTGTAGCTTTATTTGCTAATGGAAAAAACTTTTGTGCTGGGCACGATTTAAAAGAATTAAAAGTTGATAAAAGTGAAAAAAGATTTAAGCAAATATTTGAACTTTGTAGCAGTTTAATGCTTGAAATTTTAAAATTACCCAAACCAGTTATTGCAGGTGTTCAGGGAATAGCTACTGCAGCAGGTTGCCAGTTAGTCGCTACTTGTGACCTAGCGATAGCTTCGGAAAGCTCTAAATTTGCAACTCCGGGAGTAAATATTGGTTTATTTTGTTCTACTCCAATGGTAGCAGTGTCAAGAAATATTCATAGAAAACAAACAATGGAAATGCTTTTAATGGGAGATTTCATATCTCCGTCTAAAGCCAAAGATATCGGATTAATTAATAATGTAGTAAAAGATAATGACCTAAAAGATGAAACAATAAAAATAGCAAAAATGATAGCTACAAAGTCTACTACTACAGTTGCAATAGGTAAAGAAGCTTTTTATAAACAGTTAGAAATGGGCATAGAGGATGCTTATAAATATACAAGCAAGGTAATGAGTTCCAATATGTTAAATAAAGATGCTCAAGAAGGAATATCTGCTTTTATTGAAAATAGAGATCCCATATGGTCTGACAAATAAAGATTTAATATGAAAAATAATAAGATAATAACTTATGATGATCAGTATATAAGAGATATTTTGGATAATACGAAGAATATAGCTATGATTGGTTTAAGTGCTTCTTGGCAGAGACCGTCTTATTTTGTAGCCAAATATTTGATAGATAGAGGTTATAAAATATTTCCTATAAATCCTAAAGAAGCAGGGAAAAAAATTTTAAATCAGAATGTATATTCTAGTATAAACGAGATTGATGAAAAAATAGATATGGTTGATATATTCAGAAAATCATCAGACGTAGATTTTTTAATTAATGATATATTAGAAGCCTCTCCTAAAACTATTTGGCTCCAAATAGGCGTAATAAATTATAAAGTTAATAGCATAGCTAAGAATAATAATATTAATATTGTTATGGATAGATGTCCAAAAATAGAATATTGCAGACTGTCTGGAGAATTAGGATGGGCTGGAATAAATTCAGGTACATTTTATAATAAAAGACGAATGATTAAATCAATAATGAAATAGGTATTATATGGCAACACCAAAAAATAATTATAAATTTGAAACTAGAACCATACATGCTGGAGCAGCTCCAGATCCTTCTACCGGAGCAAGAAACACTCCTATTTATCAAACAACAGCATATACTTTTGATAGCACTGATCATGCGGCTTCATTATTTAATTTACAAAATTTTGGTTTTATTTATTCGCGTTTAGGAAATCCTACGGTTTCTGTTCTAGAAGAAAGAGTAGCAAATTTAGAAAATGGAAGAGCAGCAGTTGCTTGCGCTTCAGGACACTCAGCACAACTTTTAGCGCTTCATCCTTTAATGGAGCCAGGAGATAGAATAATAGCATCACAAAACCTTTATGGAGGCTCAATCACTCAATTTAATCATGCCTTTAAAAAATTTGGATGGGGTGTAGATTTTGTAGATGCTACTAATGTAAAAAATATAAGTAAATTGATAAAACCGAATCATAAATGTATTTTTATTGAGAGTCTTTCTAATCCAAGTGGAATAATACTAGATATAGAGAAAATTGCTAGAATTGCAAATAATGCAAAAATTCCACTTATAGTAGATAACACTATGGCTAGTCCGTATTTATTCAAGCCCTTTAACTGGGGAGCTGATATTATTACACACTCTTTAACAAAGTTTATAGGAGGACATGGTAATTCAATGGGAGGTATTGTGGTTGAAAATGGAAAATTTGATTGGTTTGCTTCAGATAAATACCCTTCTATGTCCAAGCCTACAGAATCTTATCATGGTTTAATTTTTGCTGAAACTTTTGGAGATTTTGGATATTCTATGAAAATTAGAGCTGATTCGCTAAGAGATATAGGGTCAGCACTTTCTCCTAGTAATGCTTTTTACTTTATTAATGGACTAGAAACTTTACACCTAAGAATGGAAAGGCATTGTTCTAATGCGTTAAAAGTATCAAAATTTTTAGAAAAACATAAGAAGGTTTCCTGGGTCTCCTATGCAGGACTAGAGAGCAGTAAATATAATAAATTAGCAAAAAAATTTATGAAAAAAGGAGTTGGGCCTGTATTTACTTTTGGCTTAAAAAATGGCTATGAAGCAGGAAAAAAATTAATTAATAATATAAAAATTTTCTCCCATGTGGCTAATGTTGGGGATACTAGGAGTTTAATATTACATCCTGCATCTACTACTCATAATCAATTATCAGATTCTCAAAAAAACAAAGCTGGCGCTGGACCTGAGGTTATAAGACTATCTATAGGAATTGAACATCACCAAGATTTAATAAAAGATCTAAGAACAGCATTATCTTTTGTATAATTTATTAATTTGGCTCTAATTCATCCATAATAATAACTTCAGGAGAGCCATCAAAAAATTTTGCCATTTCTTTACCATATATTTTATAGTGATCTGTCTTAGTATGTTTGGTTAAGGCATTCTTATCTTTATAGCCTTCAAGAAAAATATATTTATGCGAGGATTCTTTATATAATCTATAAAATAAATTATCTCTTTCTTTAGAATTAACTGCAATAACTAATTTTTTAGCTACTTTTTCAAATTCTTTTTCCTTACCATTAAGTAAAGAAATTTTCGCTATAACTCCAATCAAAAAAAATCTCCCTCAAAATTGGTCGGAACGGCCGGATTCGAACCGACGACCCCTGGTCCCCCAGACCAGTGCGCTACCAGGCTGCGCTACATTCCGTCTTATCCTTATTTATCATTAATTATATTATTAATATCAGTTTTTATTTCATTCAACAGTTCTATATATTCTTCTTCATGACTAACAAATTTTAAATTCTTATCTTTTTTAAGATGTCTTTGAACACCTTTAATTGTATAACCATCTTCAGAAATTAATTTTTTTAAATATTTTAAAAAGAATACATCTTCTTTCGAATAATATCTATGGCTATTTTTTCTTTTTACAGATTTTAATTTACTAAACTTTGTTTCCCAAAAACGAATAATATGCGAGGGAATATTTAATTCTTTAGAAACTTCCCCAATTGTTTTTAATGCATCAATTTTTTTATTCATATGATAAAATCTCTAGTTTATTACTTTAAATTTAATCTAGATTTTAGCTTCTCTGAAGCATTAAAAGATATAACTGACCTAGCAGTTATAACTGATTCTTCTCCAGTTTTTGGATTTCTTCCAATTCTACTATTTTTCTTTCTAATTTTAAAAGTTCCTAAATTAGGTAACTTTAATACTTTATCCTTTTTAATAGAATTAGAAAGGTTATTTAAAATTAAAGAAACTAATTTTAGTGATTCAGACCTACTAAATCCTAATTCTTCTTTTATACAATTAGCTAAATATTCTCTAGTAATAGTCTTTTTCATAATCAAATCTCTATATTATTTTATATATAGAAACATATATTTATAAATAAAAAAACTATTTTTTCTAATGCATTGATTTTAAATTATTTAATTCTTTTTTAATTAAATCATTATAGTTACCAATAGACATTTCAGTAGCTAAATCAACAGCATGAGCAAAACTGATAGAATCTGCTCCTCCATGGCTTTTAACAACTATACCATTTAATCCCAGAAGAACAGCACCATTATGTTTCCTAGGATCTAATTTCTTTCTTAATCCTAAAAATGATGACCTACCTATAGCAAAAGAAATTTTACCTAAAAAACTTGAGTTAAATATTTGCTTCAAATACTCACTACACAGTTTAGCAGTTCCTTCCGCAGTTTTTAGCATAATATTACCACTGAAACCATCACAAACAACAATATCAAAATTACCAGTAATGATTTTATCGCCCTCAACAAAACCTACATAATATTTAGATAAGTTACTTCTTTCCATTGCACTAGAAGCTTCTTTAATGATAGTGCTGCCCTTATTTTCTTCTTCTCCTACATTTAATAATGCTAACCTAGGATTAAGTTTGCCCAACACATTTTTAGCAAAAACTATACCCATGACTGAAAAGTCTATTAAATTTTGGCTACTACAATCTATATTTGCACCTAAATCTAGAGCGACTATCTCCCCAGAAATAGTTGGCATAACCGCTGCCAAAGCAGGTCTACTTATTCCAGACAATTTTCGCAGGCCAAATATAGACATAGCTAATAATGCGCCACTATTTCCTGCTGATACAATTGCTCCAGCTTCGCCATTAGCAACTGCATCTATTGCTAATCCCATACTTGTTGTTTTTGCTCTTCTTAAGGATTTAGAAGCTTTTTCATCTGCTCTTATCCAATCTTCAACATGTACTATTTTTACTATATTTTTTAAACTATCTCTATTTTTTAATAATGGTATTAATTTATTTTTATCACCATAAACTAAGTATTCAACACCAGGGTTTCTAACAGCAGATATTGCTAAACCTGCAATTATAGACTTTGGTGCGTTATCACCGCCCATTGCATCTATTGCTATAGTATTTTTTACCATAATGAGAATATTATATTATTTTAATCTTCAGCTGAAGCTAAAACTTCTTTTCCATCATAATATCCGCATCCAGGACATATGTTATGTTGACGCTTCATTTCTCCACAATTAGCGCATTCAATTACATTTATTTGCTTAAGAGAATCATGAGACCTTCTTTGACCTCTCCTCGAACGAGAAATCT
>CEUL01094773.1_pt1 | contig 27356 bp, 27 predicted proteins | sample 427021 | NCBI WGS metagenome assembly CEUL01 (sample SAMEA2622800, study PRJEB7988) | marine metagenome | isolation source: saline water (ENVO:00002010), including | reverse complement strand
AGAAATTTCTAATAAAATAATTGAAATGTCTCTTTCTGAGCTTAATATGTTAATAAATCTATAAAAATAGATAGATTTAAAATATGTATTATAATATATATTACGCCAATTTATGTTTATAATATTTTTATTATTATTAAATTTATAAAGGCTTAGATATGCACATTATTTCAGGAAATAGTAATCCAATTCTTGCAAATCAAATAAGCAATGAATTAAAAGTTAAAATTATTGATGTAACTGTTACTAGGTTTTCAGATCAAGAAGTATTTGTTGAGATAAATGAAAATATTAGAGGTAAAAATATATTTTTAATTCAATCAACATCTATGCCAGCAAATGATCATATAATGGAATTATTAATAACAATTGATGCGTTAAAAAGAGCCTCAGCTAATACAGTCACAGCCGTTATTCCATATTTTGGGTATGCTAGACAAGATAGAAAAGTTGGGCCTAGAACGCCTATATCAGCTAAATTAATTGCAGATATTCTTACTACTGCAGGTATAGATAGACTTTTAACCATAGATTTACACGCAGGACAAATTCAAGGTTTTTTTGATATACCTGTGGATAATTTATATGCTGCACCAGTTATTACAAAAGATATTTTAGAGAATTACAAAAATAAAGATCTAGTTGTTATTTCTCCAGATGTAGGAGGAGTTGTCAGAGCCAGAGGTATTGCTAAAAGAATTAATGGTGATCTCGCAATAGTGGATAAACGAAGAGATAAAGCTAACGAATCAGAAGTCATGAATATTATAGGTGATATAAATAATAGAGATTGTATTATAGTTGATGATATTGTTGATACAGCTGGAACATTATGTAATGCAGCAGAGGCCTTAATTAATGCAGGAGCGAAGAGTGTTTCAGCTTATATTACTCATGGAGTTCTATCTGGTCCAGCTATTGAAAGAATAAAAAATTCTAAATTAAATGAGTTGGTAATTACAGATAGTATTGCTCCAAGTAAATTAATCCTTGACGCGAGTAACATACGTATATTAAACCTAGCTCCACTGATAGCGGAAGCTATAAGGAGAATTAGTTCAGATAGTTCAGTTTCTAGCTTATTTGACTAATGTTAATTTTTTAAATTAAAAGTATTTATTTTATTATTATAGGAGTAAACAATGGTAACGACATCTAACCTTTCTGCAGAAACTAGAAAATCTGTAGGAAAAGGTAAATCAAGAGCATTAAGAAGAGAAGGCAGAATACCAGCTATTGTTTATGGTAATAAAATAGATCCAGTAGCTGTCTCAATAAATGAGAGAGATTTAAATGCTGAGCTAAGAAAAGAAGGTTTTTTTAATAGATTGTGTAATCTTGAAATAGAAAAAGAAAATATAAAAGTTTTACCTCAAGAAATTTCTATACATCCAGTCACCGATAAAACTGAACATATAGATTTTTTAAGAGTTAGTGATAACACCAATGTTACAATAGAAGTTCCAGTAAAATTCGAAAATGAAGAAGAATGCCCAGGAATAAAAAAAGGGGGAATATTAAATATAGTAAGATATAATATAGAGGTTTCCTGTCCTGCATCAAATATTCCAGAACTTTTTATTATAGATCTTACAGGTCTTGAATTAGGAGATTCAATTCGTTTTAGTAATATTAAAGATGTTTCAGAGGGAGTTACTCCTACAATTACAGATAGAGATTTTATTATTGCAAGTGTCGTAGCACCAGCAGCCCTTACTTCAGAGGAAGAAGAAGAAGAAAGTGCTGAAGGAGAAGAAGGTGAAGAAGATATAGCTGAAACAGAAACTAGTTCTAGTGAAGAAAAACCTGCAGAAGAAAATGATAAAAAAGAAGAATAATTAATTTATAGAATGGAAGTAAACTAGTGTTAGTCTTAGTTGGACTAGGTAATCCAGAAACTAAGTATAGTATGAATAGACATAATGTTGGATTTATGACTATTGATAATATAATAAAAAAATATTCTTTTTCTCCACTTAAAAATAAATTTCAATCACATATTATTAAAGGGCATATTAATGATAACCCTTTAACTCTAGTAAAACCTCAAACCTATATGAATTTATCCGGTCTAAGTTTAAGTCTAATAAAAAAATTTTATAAGCTTAAAAATGAACAAATTATAGTAATTCATGACGATTTGGACTTAAAAGTTGGAGATATTAGAACAAAAATTGGAGGAAGTTCTGGCGGACACAAAGGATTAAAAAGCATAGATTCTCATATAGGTAAAGATTATATTCGAATAAGAATCGGTATAGGTCATCCTGGAGATAAGCAACTAGTGAATAACTACGTTTTAGGAAATTTTAATAAAGAAGACTTATTTATAATAAGTACTTTAATAAATAATATAAGTTCAAATTTGAGTTTTATTTTTGAAAATATAAATAATTTATCTCAAACACTCTCAGAAATTATAGGAAAAGGAAAATAAAATGGGGTTCAATTGTGGTATAGTAGGCTTGCCTAATGTAGGAAAATCAACTCTATTTAATGCCCTTACAGAAACAAATTCAGCAAATGCAGAAAACTATCCTTTTTGCACTATAGAACCAAATATAGGACGTGTGGCTTTAGTTGATAAGAGATTAGACGAATTGGCCAAAATAAATAATCCCAAACAAATTATCCCTACGTTTGTTGACTTTGTTGATATAGCAGGCCTAGTGAAAGGCGCAAGTAAAGGGGAAGGATTAGGCAACCAATTTTTGGCAAATATCAGAGAAGTCGATGCTATTTGTCATGTAATTAGATGCTTTGATGATAATGATATAACTCATGTTAATAATAGAATAGATCCTCTTCATGATATTGAAGTTATAGAAACGGAACTGATGCTTTCCGACTTAGAAAGTCTTAATAAAAGAATAAACTCTGTAGAAAAAAAAGCTAAAGGTGGAGATAAAGAAGCAATAACAACTATAGAATTAATGAAAAAAATTATTATAAAACTTGAAAATGGAATTCCTACCAGAGAAATGGAATTTGCTAAAGAAGATTCTATACTTGTTAAAAATCTAAATTTATTAACAATAAAACCAGTTTTATTCGTAGCTAATGTTGATGAAAATGCATCAGTTGAAGGAAATAATTACTCTCATAAGTTAAATGAATTGGGTCTTTCTAAAGGAATAAAAACAATTACAATGTCCGCTAAATTAGAATCTGAAATATCTGAAATATCTGATAAAGAAGAAAGAAAAGAGTTTTTAAATGCAATGAACTTAAATGAGTCTGGTTTAGAGAAATTATCAAAAGCTGGCTATAATCTTTTAGACTTAATAACATATTTTACTGCCGGACCCAAGGAAGTCAGGGCATGGACTATTAAAAAAGGTACTATTGCAAAAGAGGCTGCAGGAAAAATTCATAATGATTTTTCTAGAGGTTTTATTGCTGCTGAAACTATTTCTTTTAAAGATTATATTACAATTGGTGGAGAACAACAAGCTAGAGAAAATGGTTTCATAAGAACAGAGGGAAAAGAATATGTTGTAATAGACGGAGATATTATTGTATTTAGATTTAACGTATAAAAGAATATAGGAATATAATATGAGCAATAAAATAAAAATTAAATCTGCCGATGATAAGGATATCCCAGTATATATTTATGAACCATCTATTGAGAGGATTGGGGCAGTAGTTTTAATTCAAGAAATTTTTGGAGTAAATGAACATATTAAAGATGTTGCAGAAATATTTTCAAAAGAAGGATTTGTTACATGGGTGCCTGATATTTATTACAGGATTGAAGATAATGTTAATCTTGGATACTCAAATGCTGATATAGAAAAAGGTAAAAGTCTAAAGGATAAATCAGGTTGGGAATTACCCACCATGGATATATTAAGCTGTATTGCTAACCTTAAAGTAAATTACAACGTAGCTACTATTGGTTTTTGTTATGGAGGCTCATTATCATGGAGAGCCGCCTGCTTAGCTTACGGTTTAGATGCCTCTGTATGTTTTTATGGATCACAAATTTCTAGTTTCTTAGATAAAAGCCCTAGATGTCCTACTTTAGTTCATTTAGCTGAAAAAGACCCTACAATAAATAAAGATGAGCAAAATAAAATAATAAAATTTTCTAAAGACAAAGAACCAGCTATCACAATACATAATTATAAAAATGTAGATCATGGATTTTTTTGCGACAAAAGAGAGAGTTTTGATAAAGAAAGTAGAGATTTGGCATATATGAAGACAATAGAATTTTTAAAAGAATCGTTATAATAATATAGATAGGAGCTACAAATGAAACTTAATTTAATATTTAAACCATATAACTTACTTTTATTTATTACTTTAATTTTAATTACAATATGTAATAATATATATGCTATGGATGAACCAAAAGAACTAATAATTACTGATTTAGAAGTAGGTAATGGAAGAACAGCTGTAAAAGGCAAAGAAGTTGCCGTTCACTATACTGGCTGGTTGTTTGATTCAAAAAAAGAAGCTACAAATTATTGTGATGCTAAAGGAAATCAATTTGACTCTTCAGTAGAGCGAGGTATGCCATTTCAGTTATCTTTAGGCCAAGGTATGGTAATTCAGGGATGGGAAGAAGGTTTAATTGGAATGAAGGAAGATGGCAAGAGATGTTTAGTAATTCCTCCCTCAATGGGATATGGTAATAGAGCTGTAGGAAATGGATTAATTCCAGCCAATTCCACGCTGATTTTTGAAATTATTTTATTAGGTGTAAGATAATAAATGCAAATAAAAAAACCTTATTTAGGAATTATAGGTGGAAGCGGCATATATGATTTAGATAATATCTCAAATGTAAAATGGCTTAATATATCTTCAAAATTTGGAAAGCCATCTGATAAAATTCTAACAGGTATTATAAATGATATAAATATTGCATTTCTACCTAGACACGGAAAAAGTCATAATCTACTTCCATCCAATATAAATTATAGAGCAAATATTGATTGTTTGAAATCATTAGGAGTAACAGATATAATATCATTATCTGCTGTAGGAAGTCTTAAAGAAAATATTAAGCCTGGAGACTTTGTAATTATTGATCAGTTTATAGATAGGACATTTGCAAGAAGTAAAACTTTTTTTAATGATGGAATTGTTGCACATGTATCAATGGCCAAGCCTACATCCGAAAACCTTCGTAATATTATATTTGAATCAGCTCCTGATAATATAAATATTCTTAATGGTGGAATATACATCGCTATGGAGGGGCCTCAGTTTTCGACATTAGCAGAATCTAATCTGTATAGATCATGGAACTGTGATGTCATAGGTATGACTAATATGCCAGAGGCAAAGCTAGCAAGGGAAGCAGAGATCGCTTATGCTACCATTGCAATGGTGACAGATTATGATTGTTGGCATCCTGATCATGATGCAGTTACTGTTGATAGTATAATTAAAGTACTCAATACAAATTCTTTAAATGCTAAAAATTTAGTAAAAAATATCGTAAAAAAAATAGCTACAGTTGATTGGAACTGGGATGACCCAGCATACAGTGCTTTGGATTATGCTTTAATTACTCCTGAGGAAGCAAGGCCTGAAGAAGCAAAAAATAAATTACAAAATATTTTAAAAAGATTTAATTAGCCTTTTATTTTCTTCCAAATTTTTCTGTAAGAAAGAAATAAAACACTTGTCATAAAAACTAAAAAAAGAAAAACCCTAAATCCCATAGATTTTCTATCATTAAGTTCCGGTTGTGCAGTCCATGCAAGAAATGAAACTAAATCTATAATTTCTTGTTCCATAGTAGCTTCCGTCCCATCCTCATACTCTACATCATCACCATATAGTGGTTGAGGCATAGCTATTACATTTCCTGGATAAGCTATATTATAGTAACCATTTATTGGCTCCTTATCTTCAGGAACATCTTCGTATCCTTTTAAAAGACTATAAAAATAGCTAGCTCCTCCTGCCCTCGCCTTAATAATTAGAGATAAATCTGGAGGAATGGCACCATTATTATAAGCCTTAGCCTGATTATCATTTAGATATGGACTTACAAATCTATCTGATGGAATAGCAGAGCGCATGTTTACTTCACCATCTGAGTCTGGCTCTCCCATAACTTCAAATTGTGAAGCAAATTCCTTTACTTGATCGCTAGAAAAACCAATATCTAATAGGTTTCTATATGCAACATGTTCTAGGCTGTGACACCCTGCACATATTTCGTTATAAACTTGTAGACCTCTTCTTGCAGAAGCTTTATCAATGACGCCAAAAATACCATCAAATGAAAAATTCATTTTTGTAATTTTAGCATCAGGACCAGCAGCAAAAGCCTTACAGAAAAATGTATTAATAAAAATAAAAGATATAAAAAATATTTTAATAATTTGATAATAATTTTTCATAGCTATGTTTAACCTTTAATCGGTTTATTTAATACTGATTCAGATATACTATTAGGGAGCGGCCTAGGAGTTTCTATTATGCCTATAATAGGCATAAGTATAATAAAATGCGCAAAATAGTATATTGTAGCTAATTGTCCAATTAAAATAAAGTGTCCTTCTGCTGGACTGCCTCCTACCCATGTTAAAATAATCACATCGATAAATAATAGCCAAAAGAATTTTTTATAAATAGGACGAAATGTAGCAGATCTAACTTTTGAAGTATCTAGCCATGGAAGTGCAAATAAAATTAAAATGGCACTGATCATAGCAATCACACCACCTAATTTATCTGGAACTGCTCTTAGAATTGCATAAAAAGGCAAGAAATACCATTCAGGCACAATATGCGCTGGAGTTTTTAATGGATCAGCAGGTATGTAATTATCAGGATGTCCTAAAAAATCAGGAGCATAAAAAACAACTGCGGCAAATATAGTTAATACAAAACTAAGTCCAAATAAATCTTTAATAGTATAATAAGGATGAAAAGGTATAGAATCCTGAGGTCCTTTTCTGTCTATGCCTAACGGGTTATTAGATCCGTGCGTATGAAGAGCTACAATATGTAAAATAACGACACCAACAATTAAAAATGGAAAAAGATAATGCAATGCAAAAAAACGATTTAAAAGAGCATTATCTACTGCAAATCCTCCCCAGAGCCATTCTACTACAGCTGTTCCAACCACAGGTACAGCAGAAAATAAATTTGTAATCACTGTTGCACCCCAAAAACTCATTTGACCCCAAGGTAAAACATAACCCATAAAAGCAGTAGCCATCATAAGTAATAGTATTATTAAACCTAACCACCATAAAACTTCACGAGGAGATTTATATGATCCATAATATAAGCCTCTAAATATATGTATATAAACAACGATAAAGAAAAATGACGCCCCATTCATATGAATATATCTAATCAACCAACCATAATTTACATCTCGCATAATATGCTCGATACTTGCAAAAGCTCCTTCAACGCTTGGGGTATAGTGCATTGCAAGAACAATACCTGTAACAATTTGAATCATTAAAAATATTCCTGCTAAAGATCCAAAGTTCCACCAATAATTTAAATTTTTAGGTGTAGGGTAATCGACTAGAGTATGTTGTAGTGTGCTAAATATAGGTAATCTATAATCTATCCAACCTATAACACCTTTACCATTTTTAGTATTACTCATAAAAAAAGCCTTTCATCTAATTATCCTATTTTAATAGTAGTTTCATCTAAAAAAACATAAGGAGGTATTTCTAAGTTTGTAGGGGCTGGCCCCTTTCTAATTCTTCCCGAGGTATCATAATGAGATCCATGACATGGACAGAACCATCCGCCATATTCTCCTTCCTGACCAAGAGGTACACAACCTAAATGTGTACACACTCCTATCATAACTAAATATTTTGAATTTTGCGCTCTATCTTTATCTAGCTGTGGATCTTTTAAAGAATTAACATCTATATCTTCTGCTTTAGAAATTTCTTCATCTGTTCTATATCTAATAAATAATGGCTTACCTCTCCAAAGTACACTTATCGATTGTCCAGGTTGTAATGGTTCTAGATCAACTTCTACAGTGGCTAATGCTAATACATCAGCAGAAGGATTCATTTGATCTATCAAAGGCCAACCTGCCGCTACTAAGCCAGTAGCTACAGTCACTCCTGAAGTTATATGAATAAAATCTCTTCTGGTCTTTTTTTCATCAGTTGGATTATTTTTCAATTTATTTACCTCTATTAAAAAAAATAAAATGATATTTATCTATAATACTGAAAGTACACTCGCTTATAATTTTGACATTTTTTAAAATTAAATTAAATTAATTACTTACTATAGATTAAAATATTATTAGACAAGCTTTTTTCAAGCTAAATTTTAAATTAAATTATGGATATAAATTTACCTATATAAATGTGAGCTATGATTAAAAATAAAAGTAATTACAATAAATATAAATTTATAGAAAAAAATTTTTATAATCTAAGGAATCAAATTTGTTCCGAATTTGAAAATATAGAAAATAGTTTGTCATATTCTTCCAATAATAATTCAAATATAGGAAAATTTAAAAAAAAAGCTTGGAAAAGAAAACCAGATAAAGGTTTTTCATCAGGTGGTGGCGGAGTAATGTCATTAATGTATGGAAGAGTCTTTGAGAAAGTAGGTGTAAATATTTCTACTGTTATGGGCTCCTTCTCTGAAGAAATGAAAAATAAAATACCTGGTGCTAAATTTAATCCAAATTTTTATGCAACAGGCATTTCCTTAGTTGCTCATATGCACTCTCCCTTAATTCCTGCAGCACATTTTAATACTAGATTTATTAGAACGACCAAAAACTGGTTTGGAGGTGGAGCTGATCTTACTCCTACTTATCTAAATAAATCAAAATCTATCAGTAATTTCTTTCATAAAAACTTAAAAAAGACATGTGATGATTACAATCCAAAATATTATCCTGAATATAAAAAATGGTGTGATGAATATTTCTACTTACCTCATAGGAAGGAAAAAAGAGGATTAGGTGGAATATTTTTTGATTATCTTGAAGATGATTTTGATAAAGATTATGAATTTGTAAAAGATATAGGACAGACCTTTTTAAGGACTTACTCTAAAATAATATCAGATAAAATTAATTTATCTTGGACTAATAAACAAAAAAAAGATCAACTCATTAAAAGAGGACGTTATGTGGAATTTAACTTACTATATGACAGAGGAACTGCATTTGGACTAAAAACTGAAGGTAATATTGATGCTATATTTATGTCTTTACCTCCTCAAGTTTCATGGAAATAGACTTAAAATACTATTTATATATTTAATTAAGAGTGAAATTTTTTAATACTATTTAAACATTCAGTGTAAGATGGTTTGCAATCTTTACTAATCCACCAGTCTTTGATTTTATCAAGTAATTGCCCTACTTCTTCTCCCTCTTTTACCCCTTTTTTTATTAAATCATTTCCAGAAATTGGAAATTTAGGAGGAGCTTTATCAAAAGCACTCTTTAAATCTTTCTTTATATTAATATTATTTATTAACAAAATATCCTTCAAATCCATTACATCTAATTCTTCATTATCAATCCAAAGATTTATTATTGTAGTTTTATTAATATTTTTTATATTTAAAAGCCAATTAACATTTCTTTTTAAGAGTCTTTTGTCATTTTTAGATAATTTAAATTTTTGAGTAACTATTGATATAATTTTATTTTTGTCAGTCTCTTTTTGAGGTAAAAAGGAAATTAAAAAAGAAACATAAATTATGAAAGGATAATTAATTCTATTTTTATACTTACTTAATTTTATTGATACGTTTTTTAATAAGTTTTTATTTAACTGATAATTATTAATTGAAACAGGTTCAAATATATTAGTTAAAACATCATTTTTTATTATTTTATTAAGAATAATAACAGAGTTTTTACTTGTTAAAATTTTATTAAATTCTAACAATAATCTTTCAGCAGATAATAAATTAAGTTTTTTTGCTAACTTAACACATGCATTCATTGAGTCATTATCAATATTATCTAAAAACCTTGATAAGAATCTAAAATATCTCAGCAACCTTAAGTAATCTTCCTCTAATCTTTTACTTGGATCGCCTATAAACCTTAGCTTTTTATTTTCTAAATCCTTAAAACCATTCCCTGTAAAATCTAATATTGATCCAAATTCATCTGAATACAAAGCATTAATAGTAAAATCTCTACGATATGCATCTTCTTCCCATGTTCCTCCATAAATTACTTTTGCATGCCTGCCATCGGTATGAATATCTTTTCTTAAACTAGTTATTTCATAAGATTTATTGTCATAATAAACAGTAATAGTGCCATGCTCTATTCCCGTAGGTTTAACATTAAAGCCAGAATCTAATAATATTTTCATAGCTTCTTCTGGTAATAATTTTGTCGCAAAATCAATATCTTCCACTGGTTCATCACATAACCAATCTCTAACAGCCCCCCCTACAACCATAGTTTTATCTGACCCACCTAAAATCTTTAATATTTTAAGAGGCGCTCCCGATGACCAGGGAGGGTTTGTATTTAAATTAACGCTCAACATGACCAGGTTTTATTCCATCTTCTGTAAGTTTTGGAGGTATATATTTACCGCCTGGTTCTTCCCCAAATTGAATAAACCTAAATGAAACTAAAATTATTCCAAATGCAATTATTGCAATGATAATGAAAATAAACCAAGGAGCTTTTTGGCTATCATTAACCTTCTTACTTTTTCTAGTAAATAAAAACCAAAGTAAAAGTAAAAATAAAAATATTATTATTGGTAAAAATCTGATAATAAATACACTCATTTAATTTTTTCCTTTATGCTTTTATTCTAGTATACTTTCATTATTTCGCAAAAATTAACAATCATTCTTGCTGTAGAACCCCATATTCTTTTATCTTCCCAATTATATTCATAATATGAGTAATTCTTTCCTTTATACTCAGCATTTTTATTTTTTAGATTATTTTTATTAAAAAAAAATTCTAAGGGAACCTCAAATATATCTGCAACTTCTGACGCTTGAATTTTAGGGATAAAATTATTGCTAATAGAACCAATTATTGGTGTAACTTTAAAATTTGTTCCAGTAATACATTGATCTATTTGTCCTAAAATTTTTATATGCCTGTCTTCAATACCAATTTCTTCATAAGCTTCTCTTTTTGCACAATTTATTAAGCTTGTATCATTTTTTTCAAGTTTCCCTCCTGGAAAGCAAACCTGTCCAGGATGTGATCCAACATTTTCAGACCTTGTGGTTAAAATTACATTAATTTTTTCTTTTTTTTGAATTAGAGGAAATAAAACTGCTGCAATTTTATATTTTTTATCATCTTCAATTCTTTTCATATTATTGTTAGTTAATGACATATCAGCTATCAGCAATTCTTCTCTATTTAAAAGAGTCTTCTCAATTTTTAAGTAGAAATTATTCAAAGTTATAATCCAATTATAAATATTTATTTCTAGATTTAGGTTTATCTAAAAAGAAAAAATCTTTTCCACTATATACTCCATAATGTGAAACATTTTTAATTATTTTTAGTTCTAATAAATCTACTAACTGATAGTATACAACCCTAGACAGTTTTGCTATTAATCCTTTTTTTACTAAAACATAAGGAATTAATTCATCAGAATTATTTTTTTTTTCCAACCAAAGAGGATTTTTTTTATTAAGCATGAAGTCATAATCAACATTTGTTTTAAAATAGATATATGGAAGTCTATCTTTTTGTTTTAAATACATTTCCTTGATTAAATAAGGGGCATCTAATACCTCAATTAAAACATCTTCTACAGGAGTTCTTAAATGAAAAGTATTATCCTCATCACGAACAAGAATTGTAGAAAATAGTTTTACCATGGAATGACGAGTAATTTTAGATTTATTATAATACCAATCACCATTCTGATCTATTAAAAAGGGCGCTTCATTCATAATCAATATCTAACCAAAACTTTATAAAAAATCTATAATATAATTTTTAATTTAATTTCATCTAAAACTATGATAACAAACGTATAAAATGATTGATCTTTAAAACTATACATATTGGGATAGTACAGAATGGTAAATAAATCACCGAAAGAAATTAAAGCCGTAGAAAAACTCAATAGCGACCTTGCTAAAGTTAGAAACCATGTAAAAGAAATTATTTTTGGTCAAGATGAGGTTATAGATAAAATTATTATTACATTATTATCAGGTGGACACACACTTTTAGTTGGCCTTCCTGGTCTAGCTAAAACTAGATTAGTTAGAAGTCTAGGAACAATAATGGGTTTAACTAGAAAAAGAATTCAATTTACTCCTGACCTTATGCCTACTGATATTCTTGGATCAGAAATTCTAGAAGAATCTTTGAAAGGTAAAAGAAGTTTTAAGTTTATAGAAGGACCTGTTTTTTCACAATTTCTTCTTGCTGATGAAATAAATAGAGCTAGCCCTCGAACACAATCAGCACTTCTTCAAGCAATGCAAGAGAGAAAAGTTACAGTAGCAGGAAAAAATTATGATTTGCCAGAACCGTTCCATGTTTTAGCAACACAGAACCCAATAGAACAGGAAGGTACATATCCCCTACCAGAGGCTCAATTAGATAGATTTTTAATGCAAGTTAACATTACTTATGCTGATAAAAAAGCAGAAAAACAGATGCTAATTGCCACTACAGGTGTAAATGAAATGGAACCTAAAAAGTTAATGACGGCAAAACAGCTAATTGCAGCACAAAATTTAATTAGATCAATTCCAGTTGGAGAGCAGGTCATAGAAGCCATCTTAACTTTAGTTACAAATGCTAGGCCTGAAACATCAAATATAAAAACAATTAAAAATAGTCTAGCTTGGGGTCCTGGTCCTAGGTCTAGTCAAGCCATGATGATTGCTTGCAGATCAAGAGCTGTTCTTCAGGGAAGACTATCTCCTTCAGTTAATGATGTTATAGCTTTAGCAGAACCTATATTAAAACATAGAATGAATCTTAACTATTCCGCTAGAGCAGACGGCAATTCTCTTAATAAAATTGTAGATGAATTAACTCAACTTATAAAATAAGCTAGTATATAAAAATGCAATTAAAAGCCGAAGAATTATCAAGTCAAATTTCCTCTTTATATATAAAAGCTGATAGAATAGCTAATACTATTTGGGAGGGATTCCATAATAGAAATAAAGATGGTGTAGGAGATAACTTTTGGCAATTTAGAAAATATGAATATGGAGATCCCGCTCATTTGATTGACTGGAAGAAAACTGCAAAATCTAATGAAACATTTATTCAAGAAAAAGAATTACAAACTCTTCAAAATTTTTTTATTTGGAGAGACACTTCCGAATCAATGAATTTTAGCTCTTTAGATAAAGTTAATACAAAACTTTATAGAGCAAACTTACTTACATTAACATTAACTATAATTTTATCTAAATCCGGAGAAAATATTGCTTTAAACGGCATAAACTCAAAATTATTTAAAGGAAAAGAGGCAATTAACTTTATTTCAAACCAAATTACTGAAAAAGTTATAGATAATTATAAATCCGTACCAAATCTAAATGATATAAAAAATAATTCTTATGTAATTTTAATTGGAGATTTTTTAAATAATATAAAAGATACTGAAAAAACCGTTAAAGAATTATCTAATAGAGGTATAAATGGTATAATTATTCATATACTTGATCCAGCTGAGGTAAATTTTCCTTTTAAAGGAAGAATAAATTTTAATGGTTTAGAAGATGAAAAAGAAATTCTTATTGGAAAAGCGGAGTCAGTAAGGAGTGATTATAAAAAAACTATAAAATTTCATATAGAAAAATTAAAAAAATTAACAAATTCATATTCCTGGAAATATTTCCTGGATATATCAGATCAAGAACCAAGTATTTCATTAAATAAAATATATAATTTATTGGCTAATATAAATACAACAGAATTAAGGTCTTAAATATGACTTTTTTAACAGCATTGTCATTTGGTAGCCCACTAGCACTTTGGGGTTTACTGTCTATACCAGGTATATGGCTATTATTAAAAATATATCCGCCAGCACCAAAAAAAATTTATTTCCCAGCTATAAGTTTTCTAAATAACATTAACAATGATGAAGAAACAGCGGGAAATACTCCTTTATGGTTATTATTATTTAGAATTTTATTAGTTATAATATTAGTATTGGCTTTTTCACAGCCAGTATATAATGCCAAACCAAAATTTTTAAATGATGGACCTTTAGTTTTAATTATAGATAATGGGTGGTCCTCTTCCATTAATTGGGAAAAAAGAAAAGAAAATTTAATAGAACATATAGACAGAGCTGAACAACAAAAAATACCGATAATAATTCTTCCTACTGCTCCAAAAAGTGAAGCTTTAAAAGATGAATTATTACTTCTAGACCCTGCAGATGCTAAATCTTATGTAGAACTTTTAACTCCCAATCCTTGGCCTTCAGATTATAAATTACTCAATAATAAATTAGAGGAATTAACTAATAATAATGATTATAATATTGTCTGGTTATGGGATGGTATTGATCATGAAAATGATGATAGTTCGCAAGTATTTTCTAAAAAATTAGAAAACATTGGAAATCTTAATGTTATAGATTTTTTAAATAATTCTCCCATTAAGATAATAAATAAGATAAGCAACACCTCTAATAATAATTTAATAGTTGAAGTACAAAGAAATATTGGATCAATAGAAGAAACAATTTTTATAAGGGCAAGTGGTAATAATGGTAAATTACTTAATAGAAAAAAAGCTTTTTTTAAAGAAAATGAAAGAGTTATCAATATAGACCTCTTAATACCAAATGAATTAAGAAAAGAATTAGTATCTATTTCAATTGAAAATACTAATAACGCAGGAGCAACATATTTATTTGATGAAAAATGGAGAAAAAGAAATGTTGGTATTTATGGTGATAAAGAAGCGTTTAGAACACAACCATTATTATCTCCAGCTTATTATTTAGATAGAGCTATTAATTCATTTCATAAAGTTGAAATCTCTCAAATAGAGGAACTTATTCAAAAAGAGCTATCTGTAATAATTTTACCTGGTGTTGGAACAATTAGTAATGATATTAATTCAAAATTAAAGAATTGGATAAAAAATGGAGGAGTTTTAATAAGGTTTGCAGGACCAAACTTAGAGGGATCTAATACCGATCTTCTTCCCGTAAAATTAAGATCTATTGATTCTAGATCATTTGGAGGAGCTTTAAGTTGGTCAAAACCAGTAAATATTAAGGAATTTTCTAAAGAATCTCCTTTATTTGGAGTAAATATTGATAGCGATATTCTTATTCAAAAACAAGTTATTGCAGAGCCTTCAACAGATTTAATTTCTAAAACTTGGGCGACACTTGAAGATGGAACACCACTGATTACCGGAGAAAAGTACGATAAAGGTTGGAATGTTTTTTTTCATATAACTGCTAATGCAGATTGGTCAAATCTGCCCTTAACTGGAACTTTTGTTGAAATATTAGATAAAATTATTAACATGTCATCTGGAAAAATTGATAGTACCGATATAGTTCCATTATCACCTTATAAATTATTAGATGGATTTGGAAGATTAGTTGACCCAACCAGCGATGCACTTCCCACTGATTTTAGTAATGAAAACCTAAAGCCTTCTTCAGGACACGCACCTGGTTTTTATGGAAATGAATTATATATGAGATCACTAAATTTAGGTAATTCATTAGCATCATTATCACCTCAAACTATTACCTTCTCTGAAGATACTATTCTTGAAGATTTTTCTTCTAAAGATACATTAGAGTTTAAGTCATATTTATTAATTTTATTTTTAATTTTAGTATTTCTAGATTATCTAATAAGCTTAAATATTAGAGGAAGAATTAATATTAATAAAATATTTAGTTTATCAAAATTAGTAATTTTATTATCAATTCTTCATATGTCTTTCAATATAAATATTGCTGATGCTAATACTAAGGTATCTGCCCTAGAAACACATTTAGCATATGTTATGACACTTAATGAAGAGATAGATGCCACTTCTTATTTAGGTTTATTGGAACTAACAAAAATATTAAAAGAGAGAACGTCTGTTGAGGCAGGACCCCCAATAGGTATAAATATTATTCAAGATGATATCTCTTTTTATCCAATAGTTTATTGGCCAATAGTACCAAACAATAGTATTTTATCAGATGAAACAATAAAAAAAATCCAACTTTATATGAAGAATGGCGGTTTAATAGTTTTTGATACAAGAGACCAAAGTCCTAATAATATAATAACTAAAAAAGTTAGCCAGGAACAAATATATTTAAAAGAGATATTAAAATCTCTAGACTTACCCGCTTTAATAGAAGTTCCTGATAATCATGTATTAAGAAGGTCATTTTATCTACTTAATGAGCTTCCTGGAAGATATACAGGAGGAAGTGTCTGGGTAGAAGCAACGGCAAGAAATTCTAAAGATGGAGTATCTTCAATAATAATAGGAGGCAATAACTGGGCAGCAGCTTGGGCAAAAGATAGTTCTAATAAACCTATTTATACAGTTATACCCGGAGGAGAAAAACAAAGAGAATTTTCCTATCGCTTTGGGATAAATTTAGTTATGTATTCTATGACAGGTAACTATAAAGCAGACCAAGTGCATATTAAATCTATATTAAAAAGACTCAATAACAATAGCCAAGAAAATAGCGAGTGAATGTGATGAATAGTCTATATTTTTATCCGCTAATAAATACATATTTATTAATAACTGTATTTATTATAAGTTTGATTGTTATATTTATTGGTTTTAGATTAAAGGTTCCTGGAAATATTTTCAAAACTATATTATTATTGATTATTATCTTATCTATGGCTAATCCTACCGTTATATCTGAAAATAGAGAAAATATTCCTGATACAGTTGCAGTTCTATTAGACCTAAGTCCTAGTCAAGATATAAATAATAGAAAAGATATTGCTCAAAAAGCCTATAACACAATCAAGAATGAGCTTGAAAAAATTGATAGCTTGGATATTAGGTTTAAGACAATTAATGGAAAAAAAGGTTCAAAAATATTTGAACCCTTAAAATCGATGGTTGGGGATATTCCCCACGATAGATTAGCTGGTGCTATAATAATTACAGATGGCCAGATTATAGATGTGCCAGATAATCAAGAGAATCTTAATTTTAAAGCTCCTATTAATGTTTTGCTTACAGGAGAAAAAGAAGAGAAAGATAGAAGACTAATTATAGAATCTGCTCCTAGATTTGGCATTGTAGGAGAAGAAATTAATATTGATATTAAAGTAGAAGACATATCAGCAAATACACCTAATGCTTTAGTAACTATAAATATGAATGATGAAATAGAACAGTCTAGATCTATACCTCTAGGTGAAATTGTTACAATAACAATGCCTTTAGAGAGAGCAGGAATAACCTCTCTAAATATTGAAGTTGAGCCTGGAAAAGAAGAATTGACTCTTCAAAATAATAAATCTGTTGTAGAAATTAATGCTATTCGCGAAAGATTAAAAGTAATGTTAGTATCTGGAGAGCCTAATATGGGCTTAAGAAGCTGGAGAAATCTTCTTAATTCGGACCCATCTGTTGATTTAGTTCACTTCACAATATTGAGACCTCCCAATAAACAAGATTTAACTCCAGTTGGAGAACTCTCACTTATTCCATTCCCATCTCGCGAATTATTTCAAGCAAACTTAAATGACTTTGATTTAATTATATTTGATCAATATCATCTTAGAGGTATTTTACCTCAATTTTATATACAGAATATTGTGGAATATGTAGTAAATGGAGGCGCACTTTTAGACGTATCTGGTCCTGCATATGCAGGTCCTTATAGTTTATCTCTATCACCATTGCAAAATATATTACCAACTGAACCCACTGGAGAAGTAATAGTTCAGGAATTTAGTCCAACTATGACATCATATGGGGAAAGACATCCTGTAACAGCAAACCTAAAAGATAATAATAGTAATTCTAACTGGGGATCATGGTATAGAATGGTAGAGGGCTTAACAATTGATGGAGACGTTTTGCTAGAAGGACCGGATTCAAGACCATTGCTAGTTCTTAATAGAGTCGGACAAGGTAGAGTAGCTCAAATACTCTCTGACCAATCATGGGTATGGACAAAACCTGGCTCAAATAAGGGTCCTCAAGCAGACCTTCTAAGAAGATTAGTTCATTGGTTGATGAAAGAGCCAGAATTAGAAGAAAATGAGTTATCTGCAAGAATAGATAATGATACTATATTAATTACTAAGAACTCCCTAACTTTAGACAAAAAAGCAATTATAAGTATATCTCCAGATAACGTTAAAAAAGAAATTTTCTTAGAAGATATTGGTAACGGAAAACAAATAGGTAAAATTTTATTTCCAGAAGAGGGTACATGGAAGTTTTCTTCTGGTAACTCTAAAATCTCACTAATAGTCGGAAACAACAACTCATCAGAATATATAGATGTAAGAACCACAGATAATTTAATTAAACCAATAGTTAATCTCACTTCTGGGTCAATAAATTGGATAAATAATGATAAAGAAATACCTAATATTAAATATTTACCCATAAATAAAATATCTAAAAATAGTAATAATTTAAAACTAGTGCAAAATGAAAAATATTTTATTAAAAGTCTTCAACAATCCTCTTTGTTACCATGGTATTTAGTTCTAATTCTAAGTTTAATTCTTCTTTTCTTATCATGGTACAGAGAAACAAAATAAACTAATAAAAATGTCTAAAATCTTACCTAATATTGATATTGAGAAATCTTATGAGAATAAAATCAATGGTTATATATGTGGAATTGATGAGGTTGGAAGAGGTTGCCTAGCAGGACCAGTAGTAGCTGCAGCAGTAATTTTAAACTTTAATGAAATACCTATAGGAATAAATGATTCAAAAAAATTATCAAAAATTAAAAGAAAGTTAATTAATGAAGATTTAAAAATTAAAGCAATAGATATTGCAATTGGAGAGGCCACTAATATAGAAATTGATGAAGCAAATATATTAAATGCAAGTTTATTAGCCATGAAAAGAGCTTATGAAAATTTGACAACTCCAATTAAGCTTGCACTAATAGATGGCATTCATTCCCCACAAATCAACTGTAAAACTATTAATATAATAAAAGGTGACTCTAAAAGTCTTTCAATAGCCGCTGCTTCAATTATTGCAAAAACATATAGAGATAATCTTATGGAAGATATTGGAAAGAAATATCCAAAATATAATTTTAAAAATAACTCTGGATATGGTACAAAAGAACACTATCAATCAATAAAATTAAATGGTTTAACCAAATATCATAGAAAATCTTTTAAATTATTTAAATGAAATTAGTTTATAAAAATATAAAGTAAAGAATCAGCATATGGAAAAACTTATAATAGGAAACTGTGTTAAAGAAATGTCTAAAATGAATGACAAGTCTGTAGATATGATATTTGCAGACCCTCCATATAATTTACAGCTATCTAAAAAATTATTAAGACCCGACCAAACGAATGTGGAAGGCGTGAATCATGAGTGGGATAAATTCAATAGTTTTGATGCTTATGACAAGTTTACAACTGAATGGCTTAGTGAATGTAAAAGAGTATTAAAAGATGACGGAACTATATGGATTATAGGCTCTTACCATAATATATTTAGAGTTGGATCCCAAATACAAAATTTAGGTTTTTGGATTTTAAACGATGTAATATGGAACAAAACTAACCCTATGCCTAATTTTAAAGGCAACAGATTTACAAATGCACATGAAACTTTAATTTGGGCGAGTAAAAGTAAAAATTCTAAGTACACTTTTAACTATAAAGCTATGAAGGTGGCAAATGATGATAAGCAAATGAGATCAGACTGGTCCTTACCAATTTGTTCTGGAAATGAAAGAGTAAAAAAATTAGGTAAAACTCTGCATCCCACTCAAAAACCTGAATCATTACTTCATAGAATTATTATTTCTTCCACCAAAAAAAATGATTGCATTTTAGATCCATTTTTTGGAACTGGCTCAACTGGAGTTGTAGCTAAAAGGCTATCTAGAAAATTTATAGGAATAGAACAAAATAAAGAATATATGCAATATGCTAAAAAAAGAATAGAAAAAACAAAGGTTTTAAAGGATAAAGAAATTACTATTACCAAAGACCTTAAAAGTGAAGTTAAAGTCCCTTTTGGTAATTTACTGGATAGTGGGATGCTTAAAATAGGAAGCAAACTACATGATATTAATAAAAAACATAAAGCTGTAGTGAGAGCAGATGGAAGCTTACTAACAGATCAGAAAGTTGAGGGATCTATTCACTCAGTTGGGGCAAAAATACAAGGACATAATGCTTGTAATGGTTGGCAATTTTGGTATTTTGAAAAAAATGGTGAACTCATATCTATTAATAAACTTAGAGAAAAAATAAGAAGAAATAAAACAAATAAAGTTAATACTAATTAGACTAAATTAGCTACTTTTTTCATTAAAGAAGGAAGTTGCCCTTTAGCTTTATTAAGATCAATCCACTCACCTTCAATATCTATTCTATCAATAATTTTAATATTGTATACATTGAGTATAAGGTTAAAATGACTAAAAGTATGATGGATAGGACCTTTTATACTGTCATTTGTAATAAGGTCATCAAATAATTTGCTAGTTGGAATATTTTTTTTATCAATAACCCATAAGGAAGATGGAAAAGATAACATTCCTCCAAGCAATCCTTTGCTGGGTCTTCTGATAAAAAGAAACTTATTATCATCTTTTCTCTTAATTAAATAGCAATTACCATATTTGATAATTTTTTCTTTAATTGGTTTTTTCTTATTAATTTCAATTAGAGCATTTTTATTATATTTAAAAGTTTTACAAATTTTGTTTATTGGGCAAATAGAACATTTTGGAAATTTTGACTTACAATATTTTGAACCAATATCCATAATTGCTTCATTAAAATCACCTGGCCTATCTTCAGATAATATATTTATAGCAAGTTTTTTAATTGATATATTGCATAAGTTATGTTTGTTATTTATTCTAGAAATAACTCTTTTAACATTTACATCTAAGGCTACTTTATGCTGATTGTAAGCGATAGCACAAATAGCAGAGGCGGTATAATCTCCAATTCCAGGAAGTTTAATTAATATTTCTTCTTCCCTAGGAAATACACCATTAAATTTTTCGATAATTTGCTTTGAGCACTCATGTAAATTTCTTGCTCTTGAATAATAACCCAATCCTGCCCAATAAGTTAATACTTCTTCTATATCTGACTCAGCTAATATATTTATATTTGGAAATCTAGTAATAAATTTTTTAAAATAAGGAATGACAGCCATAACAGTTGTTTGTTGTAACATAATTTCGCTAATCCAAACCTTATAAACGTCAATTTTATTTTTATCTGGCTCCCTCCAGGGTAAATTTCTTTTTTCTGAATCATACCAGTTTAAAATAATTTCATTTGTATCCAAAGCTGAGATCTTTCATAATCAAATAAATAACTTTACTTAGAAATTATAGATATGAATTCAAGAAAAATAAATAACCCAAGAAGAATAAGTTATATTTCAAAAAGTATTACAAAAGATATTTTTAAACAAAGAGGCTTCAAGGAACAAAAAGTTATAACTAATTGGAAAGATATTGTTGGGGAAGAAATAAGTTTATATACTTTACCAGAATCTTTAACAAAAAGTAGATTACTTGTTATAAAATGCGAAAGCTCAAATGCCCTAGAATTTCAGTATCATATTCCAAAAATAATTGAAAGAATCACTACAATGATGGGATATGCTGCAGTTAAAAATATTCGAATAAAACAAGGTAATGTTATAAGTAAAAATAAAACTATAAATAGAAAAAAAAATACCCTATCTAATAAACATAATGAGGAATTACAAAAAATTTTATCAAAAATAAAAAATAAAAATTTAAAAAATAAATTAATTAACTTTTCTAAATCTTTTTTCTCAAATATAGATTAGAGAAAATATATAAGGAGCTTAAAATGAAAATATTTACCCATATATTAATTCTATTTAGTTTAATACTTCCTATGTATGCTTTTTCTGAGGATAATGCAGAACCCCTTCCTGGAAGAACATTAGGTAATGAGTCTGCCCAAATAATAATAGAAGAATATGCTTCTATGTCATGTGGACATTGTGCAAGTTTTCATAACAATTCTCTAAATAAAATTAAAAAAGAATTTATAGATACAGGTAAAGCTAAACTTATTTTTTATGATTTCCCGCTAGATAGGGGAGCTATGATAGGTTCGATGATAACACAATGTATGAATGATAAACAGTTTTTTCCTGTATTAAGTATTCTCTTCCAAAAACAAATAGAGTGGACTCAGAGTGATAACCTATTGGAATCAATAAATAATATTTTAGCTCCTATTGGATTAGATAAAGAAAGGATCTTATCATGTTTAGAAGAAAATGAAATTAACCAAAATAGATGGAAATCCTTATTAGCAGGAAGAAAATACGCAATTGATATTAAAGGTGTAGAAGCCACCCCTACTTTCTTTCTTAATGGAGAAAAAATAGAGGGTAAATTTGATATAAAAAAATTAAAAGAACTTTTGAAATAATTAAATAAATAAAAAGAATATTTTGTATATTAAAAATAATATAATACAGTATATAGTATCATTCTATTTTTTTATGGCTTCTTAATGAAATTTACTAAACTTAAAATAACTGGCTTTAAATCCTTTGTTGATACTACCTTATTAGATATCAAACAAGGTCTTACAGGTTTAGTCGGTCCTAATGGCTGTGGAAAATCTAATATTGTTGAGGCTATTAAATGGAATATGGGCGAAGCAGGTCCTTCAAGGCTTAGAGCAGGAGAGATGAATGATTTAATATTTGCTGGAACAAAAGGTAGAGCCTCTCGAAACTCAGCTGAAGTCATTCTTACTATTGAAAATATTGATAACTCATTACAATCATATGAAAATAATGTTGAATTAGAGGTATCCAGAAAAATAGAGAAAGATGGGGGGTCCACCTATACAATTAATAATAGAGAAGTAAGACAGCGAGATGTACAGATTTTATTTGCAGATTTAGCTATAGGTTCTAGATCAAATGCTATTGTAGACCAAGGACAAGTAGGTCAAATTATAAATTCTAAACCTCAAGAAAGAAGAAAAATTCTAGAAGAAGCGGCAGGAATTTCTGGTATTCATGCCAGAAAACATGAAACAGAATTAAAATTAAAAGCTACTGAATCAAATTTAGAAAAAATTGAGGAAATTATATATAATGATCAATTAAGATTAAAAGAATTATCCCGACAAACTAAACAAGCTAAAAGATATAAAAATATTTCTGAAAATATAAGAAAAATTGAAGCTATTATACTTTATCAACGTTGGAATGATTTAATTGAATTTATTGAAACAAATAAAGAGAAATTAAATTTATACATAGAAAAGGTAAATGATATTTCCAGAAATATTTCTAAAAAAGAACTATTAAAAAATGAATTAGGTGAAGACCTACCTGCTCTAAGGTCAGAGCAACAAAATCGTTCTAATTTATTAAATAAATTTCAAGTTGAATACAATAGCCTTATAAATAAAGAAGACAATTTATTAATAGAGCAAAAAAATCAAAAAGAAAATATTATATATATTGATAGAGAAATTTTAAATGATAATAAAATATTTAAAGAACTTAGATTGCAATCATATCAATTATCTAAAGAAATAGAACAATTAAAAGATAATAACGATAAATCTAATCTCAATAAACTTAAGTTAAGCTTAGAAAAAGCAAAGAATGAGGAATATACAATTACAGAAGAGCTTAAAAATGCTGAGAGAGATTTAAATATTAATATATCTCAAAGAAAGAATTATAAAAATGAAATAAATAAACTACAATTAGAAAAAGAAGAAAATATTTCTTTTATAGAACAGGCTAAGAAAGAATTAGAAATTTTAAAAAAAGAAAATTTTAAAAAAGAAAATAAAAACACATTTATAAATCAAATAAACAACTTAAAAACTGACTTACAAAAATTAGATGACGAAGAACAAGCCATTTTTAAAAAATTAAATTTAGTTAATGCTAAAATCAAAGAATATGAAAATAGTATAAATAAGCAAAATATAAATTTACAAAATAGTTATAGAAATATTGAACAATATAACGCATCAAAAAATATTTTGACTAAATTATTTGAAAGTGAAAATGATAATATTGTAATAAATTCCTTAAAGTTTCCTATAGGATATGAGAAAGCTATAGAGGCAAGTTTAGGACATGGGCTTAAAGCGTCTTTAGAAAAATCAGATATTGAATGGAGAAATATTGAACAAAAATCACTATTCAGTCTTCCTGGAAATATAAATAGTTTAAGTAAATATGCTAAAGGAGTTCCAGAGGTTGAAAATATATTAAAATTAACTGGGATTGTGAATTCAACTTCTGAAGGTGATGAACTTCAAAATAAACTTAAGCCAGGACAACAATTAGTTACTAAGAATGGCGGGTTATGGCGTTGGGATGGTTATACTCATAATGAAAAAGCTGAAACGCCAGCTAATCAAATATTACAAAATAAGGCTAACCTTATAGAGATTAATTCTAGAATTAAGAAAACTCAGAATAATATTGATAACAATAAAAAAAATATTGAAAGTTTTGAAATTAAAATAAAAAATGAAGAAAAGATTAAAAATAAATATAGTGCAGACATATTAAATATAAATAATAAAAAAGTAACTGCGAGAGATAAAATAGAGCATGTACAGAACAATTTAGCAATTTATATTGAAAATAATAGTGAAGAGAACACAAAAGTTGCTCTTTTAGAGTCATCTATCGAAAAATATAATCAAACTAATAAAATATTGGTAAACTCACTTAATCAAATTAAAAAGCAAGAAAAGTTATTGATAAAAGAGGATTTATTAAAAAATACTATTGAAAAAATTTCTCTTAATAATAGTAATAAAAGAGAAAATTTAACTAATCAAATATCTATTTATCAAAAAGAGTTAAGTTTTATAGAAAATATAGAAAATCAAATAGAGCAATTTAATAATGAAAAAAATAGACTATTAAATCAAACAGATAATATTACTGAAAGATTGAGAAAATTAAAAAATAGAAAAAAAGAATTAAATAAAAATCTTAAAAATTTAGAATTAAAACCCAATCAAATAAAAAAGAGTAAAAAAAATATTTTAGAGCAAATAGATAAGAATAAAAAAGAATTATCTGAAATTGAAAGTCGGCTTTCAGTTAAAGAAAATAATAATAAAGAAATTAATTACGAACTTAAAACTTTTAATGAAGAATTAATTAATCAACGAGAAAATAAAGCAAGAATAGAAGCTTTACTTGAACAAGCCTACGAAAAACAGAAAGAAGATAAAGCCACAATCTCAGACAAACTTAACATTGACCCAAATAATTTTCATAAATTAATAGATATTAGTGAAAATATACCTAACACAGAGCAAGCAAATTTAGATTTAGAAAAATTACTATTACAAAGAGAACGAATCGGGCCAGTAAACTTAGTTGCAGAAGAAGACTCAGAAAAATTAATTGAGAAATTAAACAATATTGAAAAAGAAAAAGAAGATTTGGTAAATGCTATAGGTAAATTGAGAACTAGTATCAGGTCAATTAATAAAGAAGCTAAAATTAGACTTATGGAAGCATATACAAATGTAAATACTAATTTCAAAATGTTATTTACTGAGTTATTTGGAGGAGGAGAGGCTTATTTAGCTTTAACTGATTCAGAGAATCCTTTAGATTCAGGTCTAGAATTAATGGCATCTCCTCCCGGTAAGAAGTTACAACAAATGAGCTTACTTTCTGGAGGAGAACAAGCCTTAACGGCAATGGCATTAATTTTTTCAGTTTTTCTTTCTAAGCCTTCACCGATATGTATATTGGACGAGGTGGATGCACCTCTAGATGAATCAAATGTGGATAGATTTCTAGATCTAATCGAATCAATTTCAGAGAAATCAAAAACTAGGTTTTTAATAGTTAGTCATAACAGATTAACAATGGCTAGAATGCACAGATTATATGGGGTTACAATGCAAGAACCCGGTGTCTCACAGTTAGTTTCCGTGTCTTTGAAAGAAGCAGTAAAATTTGATAATGTTGAATAAAATATTGCTAAAATTAAATTTAATTAGCATTATTGACAGTGGTGAATGTATACTTTATGTTTTGCAAAAATCATGATTTTTCAAAGTTTTTAATATGGCCAAACAAAAAAAAATAAATGATTTAGGTGATTCTTTAAATAATTTATCTAAAAAAATAGATAATATTAAAGCAAAAAAAGTTAGTGAGGAGCATAACAATAAAAACAAAAAATTTACTGGTTTTGCTCATGCATTTAAGATTGTTTCGGAATTATTTGCAAATATTTTAGTAGGAGGTTCTATAGGTTGGACTTTAGATTATTTTTTTAGTACAAAACCAATTTTTATAATATTATTTTTGATTATTGGATTTATTTCAGGTATTTACACTTCATATAAATCGTCAAAAAAATTTGCAAAATTTTGAATTACATATTATTACTTTTTAAGCATAAAATAAGGATATAAATTGTCAGAAAAACACTCTCCACTAGACCAATTTTCTATAAATAGAATCTATGAAATGAAGATTGGAGATATTGATGTATCCCTTACAAACTCATCTGTTATGATGATTGCAGTTTTAGTTATTTTAAATATTTTTCTAGTATACTCTACAAGGAAAAAGTCTGTTATACCTGGTAGGCTTCAGTCTTTAGCAGAGATGAGTTACGAAATGATTTATAATACCACTAGAGATAATCTAGGAAAAGAGGGTGTCAGATTTTTCCCATTAGTATACTCATTGTTTATGTTTATTTTACTATGTAATATGTTAGGTCTAGTTCCTTATAGCTTTACTGTAACAAGTCATATAATCGTTACATTTGCTCTAGCCTTTGGAATATTCTTACTTGCTACAGTTTTAGGTTTTATACTTCACGGTCATAAATATTTAAGACTTTTTCTTCCTAAAGGAGTACCTATCTTTTTGGCTCCTCTTCTTGTTCCAATAGAAATTGTCTCTTATATTTCAAGACCTATAAGCCTTGCTGTTAGATTAGCTGCAAATATGATGGCCGGACACACAATGATAAAGGTTTTTGCAGGATTTGTAGTTGCCTTAGGTATTTTTGGAATAGCACCATTTTTATTCATAGTTTTATTATATATTTTAGAAACTTTAATAGCATTTTTACAAGCTTATGTATTTGCAGTATTAACCTGTTTATATTTAAGCGATTCATTTCACCCAGAACATTAAAAAAGGAGATAAAAGATGGATATAG
>CEUL01024152.1_pt1 | contig 27654 bp, 23 predicted proteins | sample 427021 | NCBI WGS metagenome assembly CEUL01 (sample SAMEA2622800, study PRJEB7988) | marine metagenome | isolation source: saline water (ENVO:00002010), including | reverse complement strand
AATAATTATTATTTTTTAAAATTCACAAAATCCAAATGTATATCCATAGGGATTTTTTTTAATTCAGCCATTACCTGTTGTAAATCATCAATTTTTTTTCCAGTAACACGGAGCTGCTCTCCTTGAATTTGAGATTGTACTTTGATTTTTAAATTTTTAATAAAAGTATTAATCTTTTTTGATTGCTCTTTTGAAATGCCTTCTTGTAACTGAATGCTTTGACGAACTGACATGCCTGTAGCAGGTTCAATATTTAAAAAATTATAAATTTTAATTGAAAGGCCCCGATTAATAGATCGATTACGTAAAATGTCAGCCATAGCTTTTAGGGCCATTTCATTGGCTGCTTCCAAGGTTATAGTTTTGTCATTTTTATTGAATTGGATACTACAGTGTTGGTGTTTTAAATCATATCGGGTTTGTAATTCACGTATTGTAATATTAATTGCATTATCTACTTCTTGTATATTAAATGTACTTACTATATCAAATGATGGCATAGCCGTTTCCTTTCTTATGATTCAATGTAATGGCACCCTTTACTAGTACGGTCTTCAATAGCAGCACTAGTAATCGCAACAGCAGTTTGAATACCGTTTCTAAGTCCAATTATATCAGGGGTTAGTTTAGCTTTTTGATAAAATTTTTCAATATCATATTGCAAATTACGTAAAATATGTTGTGCTCGGTGTAATCGTTCCCTGGTTCTAATAAGCCCTACATAATTCCACATGGTGTTTTTGATAGTAAGCCAATCTTGTGCAATCAGTGCAGGATCTATCTGCTCTGTTTCAGGAACCCAATTAGTCGTGTTAGGTTGAATGTTGTTAGTAACATGTTCAGCGGCATTTTTACCAGCGATATATCCCCATACTAAACACTCTAATAAAGAGGTGCTTGCTAATCTATTTGCTCCATGTAGCCCGGTGCATGACACTTCGCCAATTGCATAGAGCCGCTTTAAAGAGGTCCTTCCATATAAATTAACCCCAATACCTCCACAGCTATAATGTGCAGCAGGAACTACCGGAATAGGTTTGGCTGTAATGTCAATTCCTAAATTAAAACAATGTTGATAAATATTTGGAAATCGACCCTTAATCCATTTGGCTTTTTTATGAGAAATATCTAAATAAACACATGGATGGCCAGTCTCCATTAAAGCCTTATGAATTCCGCGCGCTACTACGTCTCGTGGTGCTAAATTATGTAGTGAGTGTAGGGGATACATAAATTCCTTGCCGTTTACATCATACAGTTTAGCTCCTTCACCTCTAAGTGCTTCAGAAATTAAAAAGCGTCCAGATTCATGAAAAAGTGCCGTTGGATGAAATTGAATATATTGTAAATTAAAGCATCTTGCTCCAGCACGCCAAGCCATTGCAATTCCGTCTCCCCGTGATTCTTGTGGATTTGTAGAATGTAAATATAGTTGACCTAATCCGCCTGTTGCTAAAATAGTTTTATCAGCATGTAACATAATGATTGCATTAGTATCATTATTAAGAACCACCGCCCCAAAACAACCAGGCTTATTATAAATGTCTACCGAATCTACTGAATGATGAGAATAGGTTAATAAATCAACGGCTGTGTGGTTTGTATAAATAGTGATGTTTGGGTGTTGTTGTACTTGTGTTAAAATTGCTTGATGAATCATTTTTCCGGTAGCATCTTTACAATGAATAATCCTGTTATGTGAATGGGCTGCTTCTGTAGTAAATAATAATTTTCCATCTGAATCTTTTTCAAATGGAACATTGCATTGTTTAATTAAAATGTTTTTAACTAATTGAGGTCCCTCGTCCACCAGCTGTTGCACAGCGGGCTCATAATTATGATTATGCCCTGCAGAAATAATGTCATCCTTAAATTTGTTTTGTGGTTCTGCTGCTTCGTTTAGTACAATGCCACCTTGTGCCCAAGGCGTGTTACCACTTAATAGGTCCTTACACTTTGTAATCAGAACCACTTGTTTGTTTTGGTCTGCCGCAGTTAAGGCGGCAACAGCGCCAGAGAGTCCACTTCCTATTATCAAAACATTAGTATTATTAGTGTTCATAATACAACAAATTCCATTTTAATGTTTTTAGATTGAGCTTGGTGTGTAAGAGCCCCAATGGAAATGCCATCTATATCAAGATTTTTATAATCTAATAAATTTTTTAAGGTGATTCCACCTGAAGATTCAACAAAACATTGAGGAAGTTGTTTCCGAATTAGTGTAGCACACTGTGTGGTTTCTTGGGGGTCCATGTTGTCCAATAAAATAGCATCAATGTTTTTTTTGTGTATATGCAATAAAACTTTTAATTGATTAAGGTTGTCTACTTCAATCTGTATTTTTTTGTTAGGGTTGTGCTTTTTAATGTGTTGTATCGCATCAGACAAATTAGTTAATAATGTTAGATGGTTATCTTTAAACATAACCCCATCTAATAAATCTAATCTATGGTTATAACCACCTCCAATAGTTACAGCATATTTCTCAAAAAGTCTAAGTCCAGGAGTAGTTTTGCGTGTGTCTAATATTTTTATTTTAGTAGAATTTAAGGTGCTCACATATTGGTGTGTTAGTGTAGAAATTCCTGTTAAACGTTGTATTAAATTTAATGCAACCCTCTCTTTTGATAAAATAGAATGAGCCGTGCCAGAAATAGTGGCAATAATATCACCTGCACAACAATGCTCTCCATCTACTTTATTATATCCAATTTTGTCATTAGAAAATATGTGTGTTATAATTGGCATTCCAGATAATATTAAATCTTCTTCAGCTATAATGTGTGATGTAATTATATTGTTGTGTTGATACGTGGTGGCCTGACTAGTAATATCTTGATCAGAACAGTCTTCCTTTAAAAATTCTATTATTTTTTTTGTGACGTAATCTTCTGGTAAAGTGTTATGTTGTGTATAAAGTGTATTCATGCACTTAACTCTAACATTTTTAATAAAGGGGGGGTTGCTTTGTCCATAATATTCGGGTTTAATTGTATTTCTGGACTTAGTGTCTCTAATGCTTCAATCATTTTATCTAAAGTGTTAAGTCGCATATAAGGACATTCATTACATGCACACCCCTCATTGTTTGCTAATGGTATATATTGTTTGCTAGAGTCTAATTTTTCCATTTGATGTATTACTCCAGGCTCTGTGACAATAATAAATTGAGTTTTCGGGCTCTTTTGGGTGTGTTTAATCAGTGCAGTAGTGGACCCAATAAAGTGTGCATGGTCTAAAATGTTTTGTTCACATTCAGGGTGTGCAATTACATCGGCATCAGGATATCGAACTTTTAACTTAATTAATTCTTTAATAGAGAAAATAGCATGTACTTGACAGTAGCCGTTCCATAAAGTTAGTTCGCGTCCTGTTTTTTTAATTAAATATTCTCCTAAGAATTTATCAGGAGCAAATAAAATAGGTTGATCTTGGGGAATACTCTGAATAATTTTTTCTGCATTGGATGAAGTGCAAATAATATCAGACAGAGCTTTCACTTCTGCAGAGCAATTAATATATGATACTAGGGTATGGTTAGGGTGATCTTGAACCCAATTAACAAATTCTTGAGAGGCGGCGCTATCTGCTAATGAACAGCCCGCATCTAAGTCGGGTATTAATACTGTTTTTTGAGGATTTAATATTTTGGCTGTTTCGCTCATAAAGTGTACACCACAAAATAAAATAATATCAGCATCCGTTTTTTGGGCATATTGTGCTAATGCTAAGCTATCACCCATATAATCTGCAATATCTTGGATGTCCGGATCTTGATAATAATGGGCTAAAATAATTGCATTTTTATCTTTTTTTAATTTTAATAATTTTTCAAGTTTTCCCATATTAGTTCGCTTGGTAAATTTGTAACATATTTGTAGTGTTTTTAATGTTTTCTAAAACCCCGGAAGATAATAAAAAATTATCACCTTTTTTAATTAATTTTTGTTTAATGAGTGTGCTATTAATCATATGATATAGCTTATGAATGTCTTTCGGTTGTTTTTTGTGAATGGGCAAAACACCCCAAATCATAGACAGTTGATTACATACATTAATAGAGGGTGTAATTGCCACAATAGTAGCATGAGGGCGAAACTGGGCCATTTGAATGGCTGTTTTGCCAGAATCTGTTAAGACCACAATGACTTTAATATCAAGATTAATAGAAATAGAATAGGCCGCATGACAAATCGCCAAATAATTATCATTAATTTGTTGTGATACCGAATCCAAAATGTTGCGATTAAAATTGGAAATGTCTAAATCAGATTCAATATCACTTGCAATTTTCGACATCATAGAAACTGATTGTATAGGATGTTGACCGGTAGCCGTTTCAGCAGACAGCATGATTGCATCTACGCCATCATAAATTGCGTTTGCAACATCGTTGACTTCGGCACGTGTTGGGGTATCGCTATAAATCATTGATTCTAACATTTGAGTAGCTACAATACATGGTTTTTTATAATAAATACATTGATTAATAATTTGTTTTTGTAATTTAGGTAAAGAGCTTAATTCCATTTCTACCCCCAAATCACCACGTGCAATTAAAATGCCATCATACTGATTAATAATTGCATGTAAATTATCAATAGCCTCTGGTTTTTCAATTTTAGCAATAACAGGGATGTGGGCTTGGTGTTGTTTTACAATTCTTTGAATAGGATAAATGTCTCGGGGTGACCTTACAAATGATTGAGCAATCCAATCTACCTTAAGATCAATGGCTGCCTTAATGTGTTGTTTGTCCTGGTCTGGAACTGCTGGAATTTTAAATTGCACCCCTGGAAAGTTGACACCTTTATGATTATCTATGGTCCCTTCATTTAAGGCTTTAACAATGAGTTGTTGGTTCTTAGTAATATTTAAAATTTTAAATACTAACATACCATCATCAATTTTAATTTGAGAATTAGCATGTATTGTTTGAAAGTCCATTTTAGTATCAATTAGAATATCAGCATTTGCATGCCCAACACTATATTCTTTATTTTTAATAATTTGAATAGTGGGGGCATTGTCAACAAATTGGGTGCGAATTTTTGGGCCCCCTAAATCTATCATAACAGAAATGCTTTTGTTTAGTTTTTTTGCTTCTTTTCTAATCATCGTAATATGTTTTTGAAGCTCTTGCATATCATGTGTGTGCGACATGTTAATTCTAATCACATTTAGCCCGGATATTAACATTTTTTTTATTTTGGCTACATCATTACATGCTGGACCAAGGGTTGCAATAATTTTAGTTTTTTGCATAAGTTTAATCTTTCAATATTATAGTAATTTAATTATTCCATATTAATTAAAAAGCCCTCTATTTGATATTTTAAAATATGTGCCAGCACAACTACATTTGCAATATAAGAAGAGGGATGTTGACCGTGTGGTTGATGGGAGCCACAGCTACAGGTAATAATCCCGTTTTCTTTTTGAGCATATAAAAACTCGGTGTTGATAAAATCAATATTAAAGTGATTCTGAGCACCAATAAAGGGGTTCTCTCCAATGCGATTAATGTGGTCGTTTATGAAAAATAGATGCCCTGGTTTTTGTGTGGGCACATGAGTATAATCATATATGTGTATTGTGCTGGGGCTGTTGGTTTTTAATAATGTGTAAATTTTTTGATATTCAGAAAATGATACACAATAAAGCTCCCCTTGTTTGGGGTGAGTAGGAATAAAAGCTTTGGGTATCGCCTCATTAATTAAAAATATGTTGTTATCTTTTGCCATATAATATTGTTCCTAATCTAAGGTGGGTGGCCCCTTCTTTTAAAGCATAAATATAGTCTCGACTCATTCCCATTGAAAGTGCCGTACATTGAGGTGCTAGCTCTGATTGAATCTTTGTTTGTATTTTGTACATTTTATTAAATAGGGGTTGTGTGTCTTTAGGGTTAGATAAAAAGGGTAAAATGGTCATAACCCCTCTAATAGAAATGTTTGATAATAGCATAATTTTCTCTATTTGTGAATAGATTGCATTAGGTAAAAACCCATATTTTTTCGGGTCTTGACCAATGTTGATTTGAATATAAATTTTTTGCTTTTTATTAATTGTGTCTGCTTTTGTATGAATATCGTGAGCCAACTTAATAGAGTCAACTGTTTCAATTACATCAAACACCTTCAAAGCTTTGATGGTTTTATTGCGTTGTAGGTGCCCAATTAGGTGGGGCTCAATTTTATGGTCAGGAGATAAATGGGGGGTTTTGGATAAAAATTCATGCACACGGTTTTCGCCAATACAGGTGAGCTTGTTTTGTATAGCCGAATGAATGGCTGTATAATTAAAATTTTTAGTAACCGCTACAACCTGGACTTTGTGGGGGTGGGGACTGTGTCGGGCAATGTTAGAATTAATTATATTTAGAGCATCAATATTTAAGCGGTGTTGATGCATACCTGTTGCCTATTCACTAGGTGACTGATCAGCATCACCTTCCTCTTCACCAAACTCTTCATCTTGATCTTTAATGACTTTAGTAACGCTGGAAATGGTGGCCCCATCATCTAATCTTAATAGTCTAACCCCCTGTGTGTTACGACCAATAATACGAATATTTTGAACAGACTGTCTAATCATCACGCCTTGTGTGGTAATAATCATTAAATCATCTTCTTCGATAGTTTCCATAATAGATACCAGGTGTCCGGTTTTATGGGTTTTTTTCATCGTGTAAACACCTTTTCCTCCTCTAGATTGAATACGATATTCATCTAACATGCTGCGTTTACCAAAACCATTTTCTGAGGCAACCAATACAGACCCTTCGCGCTTAGCAATTAACATACCTATCACCTCATCAGTTGCTCCTAACATAATGCCTCTAACCCCTTTGGTTCTGCGGCCTGTGGCTCGAACCTGGTTTTCTAAAAACCGAATTGACTTTCCTTCTTTAGTGGCCATAATAATAGTATCTTCTCCATTAGAAATTTTCGCTTGAATTAGTTGGTCGTCTTCATTAATCTCCATTGCATAAACTCCGCCTTTTCGTGGTTTGCTATATAGAGATAAAGATGTTCGGTTAATAATACCTTTTTTAGTAGCCATTACAATAAATTGATTATCTTCAAAAGTAGAAACTGGTAAAAATGCTTGAACTTGCTCGCCTGGCTCACACCCAATTAAATTAATAATAGCTCGACCTTGAGAGGTTCTAAGGGCTTGAGGAATTTGGTGTACTTTTAACCAATAGCATTTGCCTCTATTGGTAAAAAACAACATTGTGTCATGAGTGGAAGCAATAAATAGGTGTTCTACAAAATCATCCTCTTTGGTGTGGGCCCCTTTCATGCCACGACCGCCACGCTTTTGGGTTTTCCATTGAGTTGTTGCTAACCTTTTAATGTACCCATTATGTGTAATAGTTAAAACCATATCTTCTTCAGCAATCATATCTTCTACACTTAAATCTCCACTAAATGGAATAATTTCTGTTCTTCTTGCATCTCCATATTTTTCTAATAACCGGTCTAACTCTTGTTCAATAATTTCGTTTTGTAATTTGTGACTTTGTAAAATTTCTTTTAATTCTTTAATTAGGTTCTGTAATTCATTAAACTCCTCTACAACTTTATCTATTTCTAAAGAGGTTAATTTTTGTAACCTCATATCCAAAATTGCTTTAGTTTGTTTTTCAGAAAATTGAAATGTTTGCATTAATGCGCTCTTTGCAGCATTTGGGTCTTTTGATCCTCTAATAATAGAAATAACTTGATCAATGTTTTCTAAAGCCTTTTTCAGTCCTTCCAGAATATGGGAGCGATCTTCAGCCTCTTGTAATTCAAATTTGGTGCGGTTAATAATAATTTCTCGTCTAAAGTCTAAGAAATGTTGTAACATTTCTTTTAGACCCATAATTTTGGGTACCCCTTCAACTAAAGCCAAAAGAATAACACCGAAAGTGTCTTGAAGTGCTGTATACTTATATAAATTATTTAAAATAACCTCACCAATAGCATCCCTTTTGCATTCTATTACAACCCTAATGCCGTCTTTGTCTGATTCGTCCCTTAAGTCGGAAATTCCTTCTAGTTTTTTATCTCTAACCAGTTCAGCAATTTTTTCAACTAGGTTTGCTTTGTTGACTTGATAGGGAAGTTCAGTAATAATAATTTTTTCTTTCCCATTATCTTGTTCGGTAATAGAGGCTTTTCCGCGCATAACAACCCGGCCACGGCCTGTTGTATATGCAGATTTAATACCATCAGACCCCATAATATATCCTGCGGTAGGGAAGTCTGGCCCTTGGATGTGGTTTGCAATAATTTCATCTATACTAATTTCTGGGTTTTTAAGTAGGGCTATAAGGCCTGTGGCTAGCTCACAAAGGTTGTGGGGTGGAATTTTGGTGGCCATTCCAACAGCAATTCCTTCTGAACCGTTCATTAAAAGGTTTGGTATGATTGTAGGTAACACTGTTGGTTCTTGTAGTGAGTCATCAAAATTGTTAGCAAAAGCTACTGTGTTTTTGTCAATATCTTGTAACATTTCAGCCGCTATTCGATCCATTCTAGCTTCTGTATAACGCATAGCCGCAGCATTGTCTCCATCTATAGAGCCAAAGTTTCCTTGGCCATCTATTAGGTTGTATCGTAAAGACCAAGGTTGGGCCATTCGGACTAAAGAATCATAAACAGAGCTGTCGCCGTGGGGGTGATATTTACCAAGAACCTCTCCTACAATTCTAGCTGACTTTTTGTAAGACCTGTTCCAAGTTGCTCCTAGGTCAGAGGCTCCATATAACACCCTTCTGTGTACTGGTTTTAATCCATCTCGTACATCAGGAAGGGCTCGGCTCACTATTACGGACATGGAATAGTTTAAATAAGACTCTTCCATCTCATTAATAATGTCTCTGCTTTGAATATTTCCGCTATTATATATATTTTCTTCTGTCATATTATAAATCTAAGTTTGATACAAACTTTGCTTTGCTTACAATAAATTCTCTTCTTGGTTCAACCTCGTCACCCATTAATCTGGTAAATACATCGTCTGCTTCTATTGCATTATCCATTGTAACTTGTAATAGTGTTCTAATTTCAGGGTCCATGGTTGTTTCCCATAATTGGGTGGCAGTCATTTCTCCTAACCCTTTATATCTGGCTAGAGAAATTGGTGTTTTGCTTTCGCTTTTCATTTGATCTAAAATGAGGTCTCTTTGTTCGTCTGTATAGGCATACTCTATTTTTTTTCCTTTGGTAATTTTATATAAAGGTGGTTGTGCTATATATACATGGCCCTGTTCAATAAGTTGTGGCATTTTTCTAAATAAAAAAGTTAATAATAAGGTTCTAATATGGCTTCCGTCCACATCCGCATCTGTCATAATTACAATTTTATGGTACCTTAGTTTAGTAATATCAAAATCACCAACAGAGGTTTCTTCTAGGTTGTCTGAGTCTCCACCAAATCCTGTTCCTAAGGCTGTAATAATGGTTTGAATTTCGTTGTTAGAAAGCAGTTTGTCAATTCGGGCTTTTTCAGCATTAATAACCTTTCCTCTTAAGGGTAGTATAGCTTGAAATTTTCGGTTTCTTCCTTGTTTGGCTGTGCCTCCAGCAGAGTCTCCCTCAACAAAATAAATTTCACTAAGGGCGGGATCTTTTTCAGAGCAGTCGGCCAACTTTCCTGGTAGGGCAGAAATGTCTAATACACTTTTTCTTCGAATTAGTTCGCGAGCCTTTTTTGCTGCCTCTCTTGCTTTGGCTGCATATTCTGCTTTTGTAATAATTTTTTTTGCTACTTCTGGGTTTTGCTCAAAAAAGCTAGTTAACCCATCTGTAATAAAAGAGTCACAGATGCCTTTAATTTCTCCGTTGCCTAGTTTAGTTTTGGTTTGTCCTTCAAATTGTGGTTCTGGCACCTTGATGGATAACACACAGGTTAATCCCTCTCTAACATCTTCTCCGCCAAAAGATATTGTTTTCCCTTTAACTGGTTTTATAAGGTTGTTTTTTGTTGCGTATTTGTTTAGGGAGCGGGTAAGGGCCGTTTTAAACCCTGCTAAATGTGTCCCCCCCTCAATTGTGTTGATGTTGTTTACAAAAGTTAAAATAGTTTCGTTGTATGTTTCATTATAACACATTGACATTTCAATAGGGGTGTCGTCTTTTTCTCCTTTAAGGTGTATAGGGGTGTCAAATATGTGTGTATGATTTTTGTCTAAATATTTTACAAACTCCAACAGGCCCCCATCAGATAAAAACTCCTCTTCGTTTGAGTTGTTTTTAAATATTATTTTGATCCCACTATTTAAAAAAGACAATTCGCGTAGCCTGTTTTTGATAATTTCAGGGTCGTAATTTTGTCCCACAAAAACAGAATAATCTGGCCTAAATGTTATTTTTGTTCCTCTTTTGTCTGTTTTTCCTGACTTTTCAACCTGTGTTTGGGGTATTCCAATTTTATATTCTTGGGTATATTTTTGGTTGTCGCGATGAACCTCTGCTTTACACCATTCTGATAGGGCATTTACAACTGATACCCCTACACCGTGTAACCCCCCTGAAACCTTGTAAGAGTCTTTGTCAAATTTGCCTCCCGCATGTAAAACTGTCATTACAAGCTCTAAACCTGACTTCCCTTCTTCTTTATGAATATCAATTGGGATTCCTCTGCCATTGTCTTCTACAGAAATAGATCCATCTGATAAAAGCTCAACAGTTATTGAGGTGCAGTGTCCCGCCATTGCTTCGTCAATAGAGTTGTCAACAACCTCCCAAACCAGGTGGTGAAGCCCTTTTTTTCCAACATCCCCAATATACATGGCTGGTCTTTTTCTAACCGCCTCTAAACCTTTTAAGACTGTTATGCTTTCTGCTTGGTATTGTTTGTTGTTTGTCATTTTATTTTTATTTTTGTTGTTGTTTCTATTTTTGTTTTAAACATGTTGAGTTCGGCTTTCGCTTCCGCTGTTGTTGTTTCTATTACAATGGTGTTGTTATTTAAAAAAATGTTTTCAATGTGTTTGTCTAAGAATTTTTCTCCTAGATTTTTTTTTATGTTTTTTTCTGTTTCTGAGACAAGGTCAAAACCTTTTTCTTGAAAAATTGTATCTATTATTGCCTTTATTGTTGTTTGCATTTTTAAATTCTTATTGGCATTAATAGTGTTGTGGTTTCTGTTCCTTGTTCTCCCTCTTGTTTGAAAATTGTCGCACTTAATGGGTTTTCTGTTAGTATGTTTATTTTTTCTGTTTTTTGGTGTTTTAGTATATCTAATAAAAGCTGCCCGTTAAAGCCTATGCTGATTGGCTCTCCAGATGTTGTTGCAACAATTTCGTCTGTAGCAGACCCTCCCGTTTCATGGTCTTCTGCTGAAATGTTTATTTTGTTGTTTTGAATTTTTAAAACCACTTGTTTTGTTGTTTTGTTTGACATTAAAGAAACTTTTTTAACAGAGTTTAAGAGGTCTTTGGTTTGCACTTGTGTTGTGTTAGAGTTTTCTTTTGGTATAACATTTTCATAGTCTGGAAATTTTTCTGAAATAAGTCTTGTAGATAGTTTTGTTGTTTCTGTTTCAATGCTTGCATAGTCTTTATAAATGTTTAGTTCTGCTTTTTTTGTGTTTATTGGTCCTCCGCCTATGATGTTTAAGAATTTTTGTGGAACCAGCATGTTGTGTGTGCTTGTGTTTTCTTGTTGTGTTATATACTTTACTAGCCTGTGTCCATCTGTAGAAACCGCTGTAATGCTTGTGCTTGATATATTAAAAAGAACTCCGTTTAGTGTTGGTTTTAGCTCGTCTTTGGAACAGGCATATGTTGTGTTTTGTATAGCCTCTTTTAAAAAACCTGTTGATATTTGTGTAATGTTTTCGTTTATTTTTCTCTCTTCTGGAAACTCTTCTGTTTTGTTGCACATCAAAACATACTTTCCTGTTTCGGTGTTTATTCTCATTCTTTGTGTTTCGTTTACACTAATAGAAACCACCTTTTCATTTATTGTGTTTGCTATTTCTAAAAGTTTATAAATAGGCGCACACACCTCTCCTTCTTTTAGGTTTTTTGAGGCACACTGAATTTCCATTTCTATTTCTAGATCTGTTGTTCTAAAACTAACACCTGAGGTTCCTTTTGTTTTGATTAAAACAGTAGAAAGAATAGGCAATGTTGTCCTTGAGGGGTTTATTTTAGAGAGTGTAGAAAGAGTAGAAAACAGCTCATCTTTTTCAATTGTAAAATCCATATTGTAATTTAATATATTTATATAATAAATATTAATAATTATTTATATATATCTATAATAATAATAATAAGGGGTGTTAATTGTTGATAACAGAAAAGTTGATTACCTTAAAAACTTAAAAATATTAAGTTTTTTTTAAACAGTTAATAAAAAGCTTTAAGGTTATAAGTTGGTGAAAAAAGGTTAATAAAATTTTTTAATATATAAATCTTCTGAGCTTTTGTTAATAAGGTTAGCAATTTTGTCTTGCATTAATTTATTTTGAGTTAAATTATAAAGCTCTGTATAAGAGTTTTCTAAAGTTACAAAACCACCCTCACGAAAATCAAACAGTCGTGCTAAATAAACATTATTATCTTCAACAACAAGGGGATGAAAACCGGAAGAGTCTGTTTGGCTGGCATCTGTAAACCTTCCAGGCAAAGATGATAGGTTTATATTTTTATATAAACCATGCATTTTTGTTTTTTTTGGTTCACCAAACCGATCCAAAACCTTAAAATGGGAACACAAAGAATCAAAAGTATCAACAGAGTTATAAACATCATACTCACCCAAAAAAAGCTCAAAGTTTTTTAAACTTTCTTGCACATCTTTCTCATCACTTTCTACCCTTTTTAATATATGAGACGTTTTTATTTTTTCACCTAAACGGTCCTCTAACAAAACAATATGATAACCAACAGCTGTTTTAAAAGGGTCAGAAACCTCTCCCAAACCCAACCCAAAAGCCACACTTTCATACTCAGGAAACAAAGATCCACGAACAACAAAACCCAGCTGCCCCCCAGAAGAAGCAGACCCAACATCATCAGAATATATTTTTGCCATATCTGAAAACGAACAAAGGCCCGACACAACACTATCTTTTATTGAGGTTAAAAAAGAAACAACCTCAAGCTCTTTTTTTTGACCCAAAACAACAGGCCACTCAAAAACAGCAAAACTCACACGATCTTCTAATAAAGGCAAAGAATCTTTATATGTGTTATAAAAATGTTTTACATCTAAAACAGAAGGAGAGGTTTCTCTATATAACTGACCAGTAAACTGCTCTATCCTCAACCCTTTTTTAATCTCTAGTCGTAACTTTGCTCTAATCATAGACAAAGGTTCTCCAAACAAAACTTCTAGCTGATTAACTGAACCTGCAAAGTCTATCCTTTTTTGAATCTCTCTCTTCAAAGACTCCTCTACAACCAAATTGTCTACAAAAATGTTTGTATCCTTTAAGCTTAGTTGATACAACACCAAATTATCTACCATTTGGTTTGCGGTGTTAATATATATATTTTCAAACACTGTAGGGCTTTTAAAAGGATCAACCCCCCGTTCTTGTGCCAACAAATAAGCCTGTTGCATAACATCACTTTTTAAAACAACCTCTTGCTCTACCACAGCCAACACACCATCAACAGTCTCCTTTTTTGTTTGAGATTGAAAACCAACCTGAGAAAAAGAAAAAACCACAAATAGACACACCAAACCAAACCTAATCACCATATAACCACCCATCATTTATAATAATATTTTTTTGTTTTTCTATTCCCACCAAAAAATCCTCTTTTTTCTTCTTTTGTTTTTCTTGTAAAAGAATAGCCTCTATAGAACTATAAGCCACCTCTAATGTTTGGTTATGTTTTTTGTTTTTTAAAAAATAATCCTCAACCTCTTGTTGGGAGGGAAGAGAAACAGACCCCATCAAATCTTTTAAAAAGGCCCGCTCTAAAACCCCCGCCTTAATATTTTCGTATTGAGACTTAAAAGTGGAACCAAACTGCAAACCCAAATCCAAACTTAAATTAAAAGCAATATCCCTTAAAACAATCGTGGTAAAATCTTTTTTTATCTCCGCCAAAGATGTATAAAAAACACTTTTATGTAAAGAGGAGTTTATTTTGTGTGCAAACCAAGCCCCACTCAAAAGGTTTCCATCATACTCTAACACAACCTTTTGATAATTTTGTAATATTGAAACTACATCAACATCTTTTCGAGTTTTATTTGCGGGCCTCTCTTGCTCTAGCTTAATTAAATTTACAAGCTCCAACAAAGCAGCCTCATTAAACCTAACACCATGTTGGGACACCAACAACGAATCATGGTTAGCGGCCAAATCTTTTAAAGGCTCTTTAATATAGGCTGTTGCAAAACGAAAAGCATAGTCGTCATACATGTCTTGCTCTAACAACCCATACCTTGATTGTCGAACAGAGTCAACCTTCACAACATGAAAACCAAACTCAGTTTCAACCACCCCTAAACACCCAACACACAAACTAAAAATACCATCCTGAAACTCTGGCACCGTTTGACCCAAAGAAACCCAACCCAACAAACCTTCGTTTGCAGACACACCAGGATCGTCCGAGTAACGCAAAGCAAAAGTGCTAAAGTTTCCACCAACCACAATAGAGTCTTTAATAGCATTTGCCAACATCTCAACATCCCGTTCGGAGTGTTTTAATAAAATATGTTTCACATAAAGTTCGTTTTTGAGGTTTTGTTTACAAAACGATAAAGCAAAATGAGGGGTGACGGTTCCTAAAAAATAACGCATATAATACTCATTCACCAACATCATATTAAACCTGGCATTTAACTTATTAGTGGTTTCTATATCATACTGCAGGCCAATTTTTTTTGCCCCCAAAACAGCCGCCTGTTGTTTTAAAAAACCAAAAAAAAGCTTCTCTTTTTTATTTTTTTCAGAAATACCAAGCCACTCTCCTTTAGGAATATAATTATAAAAAGAAGCCTCTAAAATAGGGGTGCCATTTATTTTTGCCACCCAAACATCAGACCCCAACAAACAACCACAAACCAAAATAATTAAAAATTTACCCATTTAATGCCTCCACAAACCTTAACAAAAAAGACCCGTTTATATTTTGTTTATTATTAAAAACAACAAACAGGGCAGTTATATTGTTTGTAACTTTAAATTTATAGTCTTTTATTCCAAACCCCTTAGAGGCTGCTCCCAGCAACACCAACAACCTGTCCATGTCACCAAAAGAGTTATCAAAAGACAAAACAAGCCGGTTTAATTTACACAAAACATGTGAAATTTTTAAACGAAAACACACAAAACTAAAAAGCCGCATATTTAAAAGATTTGTTGTTTCATAAGGCAGAGGACCAAAACGATCCAACAACGAACCCCTAAACATTAAAACCCGCTCTTTTGAATATAAAGTATTTAACAACCTATAACAACGCAACCGTTCATCACCACTTTGAATATATTTTTGTGATAACAAACAGGCAAAATCAACATTATACACAAAATTATCCACAAAAAAATTAAAAGAATCTCCCAACACACTAAAAACAGAGCGAGACATTAGTTTGGAATAAAACTCAAAACCAAAATCAAAAGACTTGCCGCTTTGTTTATAACCAAACATTACACCTCCTCCCCTAATTTCCAAATCTGACTTTGCGATACTATAACCAGAGCCTAGAGAAATATTTTTTTCAATTGTTTTTAATCGCAATCTTGCTTTTTGTGTTAACACAACCCCTTTTGGAACCACCATATGTGCAAACCCCTGTTTATTAGAACGACCAACTCGCCCTCTAATTTGGTGTAGTTGTCCCAACCCAAAACGGTGAGCTAAATTAACCACAATAGTATTTACATTTGGTATATCCACACCTGAACCAATAATTGATGTACACAGCAACAGGTCCGCATTGCCAGCTATAAATGACAACATGTTTTTTTCAAGATCCTTTGGGGGAAGCTGTGCATGAGCAACAATAACCCTAACCATGGGACATAATTTTTCTATATATCTTTTCATTGATAAAATAGAAGCAACATTATTATGCACAAAAAACACTTGTCCCCCCCGATCCACCTCAAAATTAACAGCTTTTTGAATTAAAAGGTCATCATAGTAATGTACAAAGGTTTGAATAGGTTTGCGTAGTATGGGGGGAGACCTCAAAACTGATATAGAGCTTAAACCAGATAATCCTAAATTTAAACTTCTTGGTATTGGTGTGGCCGACATTAACAAAACATCCTTACTTACCACCCCTCCCAACAAACCTTCCTTTTCTTTTACCCCAAAACGATGCTCTTCATCTATTACAAAAAGTCCAGCATGCTTAATAAAAACAGAATCATACACAAACGAAGAGGTTCCAATTAAAATATCTATACCCCCCCCAATCCAACCTTCTTTTATTTTCCTCTTTTCTTGCGCAGAAATAAATCTTGTATATGCCGAAACATTAACTCCAAACCCTTTAAAACGCTCCTTAAAAACTCGCAAATGTTGCATAGCCAATACCGATGTAGGCACCAACACCAACACCTGTCCACCATTTACCACCACCCTAAAGGCGGCCCGCATACAAAGTTCAGTTTTTCCAAACCCAACATCCCCACACAAAAGACGATACATCGGTGTCTCATCTTCTAAATCTTTTTTAATTTCTGTCCACACAACTTCTTGGTCCGGGGTATCTTGATATTTAAAAGATAACAAAAATTCTTTTTCTAAACCCCCCCCATCTATATAGGGGGGGCGATATACAGTTTGTTTGTTTTTATAGAAAACAACTAAACTTTTAACGTTTTCTTCAGCAATAGCTTGTGTTTTGTTTTTTTGCCTTTTCCACACACCTTTTTTAGATATAGAATGTAAAGATCGGCCCCCAGATGTTTCACGTGAAACAAAAGAGACTTTATTTAACATCCTCATAGACACCCTAACCACACCATCTGAGTATTGTATTTTTATAAACTCTTCCCCCTCTTCTTGTGCTGGTAAAACAAAATCGGACAAAACCCCCACACCAAAATCCTCATGACACACATAATCCCCCCTCTCAAGAGCAACATCTTCTGGTTGTATTAGGGCCGCTGTTTGGCCCTTATATGACAAAGGAGCAAAAACCATATCATTATATTTGTATGCAGAAAAATGCAAACACTTTGAATAGACCACACCTTTGTTGTGGGCTTTTAACTCTTCATAATTGACAGGAGACCATTTCCCCTTTTTGTTGTTTGTGTTTTGTTTATATATTGGAATCTTATATTGTTCTAGAACATGTAATACATTTACCGTTTTATTTTTATTACCCCTTTTTGTTAACACCACCTCTTTTACGGGGCTATGTATAGATAAGCCTGTGCTTAGCTCATAAAATGCCAACCAAGGAGTATCATCATAAAAAAACATTCGAATCGGCTTATCATATATTGGAGAATAAAAATCTACCACACCACCCTTTATACTATATTGTCTTGGCAAATCAACCCGATCCACACACTCAAAACCAACATCGTTTAATGTCTGTAATAATTGACTATATTCAATGTTATTATTTATGGCCACACTTTTTTGAGCCTGAATATAATCATAATTTATACACCCCTCTACAAACACAACGATTCGCACATCTTTAAAATTTACTTTTATTGCATATGCTAATTTTTCTTGAAGCTTATCATATATTGACACAAAACCCTCTACAGCCTCACCAACCATATAGGGCATAACTAGAATATGATTATTATTTAAAACCAATCCATATGCTGCTGATATTTCTCGATACTCGCTGAGCGACACCTCAAAAGCCCAACACTCCCCAGCTGCCAATGCACAATCTATACCACTTAAAGCAGATAGGGACTCTTGTGGATTTAATAAAGTCTGTTTAGCAATTTTTTCTATTTGAGACATACAAATTGTTTCACATGAAACATTATTTGGTGTGAGATGTTAAATAAATTGAGAGCACCGCGATATCTGATGGTCGCACACCCGCAATTCTGCTGGCCTGCCCTAAAGTTTCCGGCTGAACAGCAATAAGTTTTTCTTTAGATTCTGATGATAAATTTGTAATTATATCATAGTTTGTGTGTTGTGGAATTTTCAGCCCCTCTAATTTTTTAATCTTTTCAATTCGCTCTAATTCACGCTTTTCATAACCAGCATATTTAATGGCCGTTTCTACAGAAAATAACAGGTCCTCAGCATAGTGTTTAATTTTTTCGTTGACTCTAGAATCATTTAATGTGTTTATGGTGAGCTCTGGCCGTTTTAACAGGTTTGACAAGGCCTCTGTTTTACCTTGATAATTTATTTTAATTGAGTTAACGATTTGCTGTAGATCATTATAGTCTTGTTGATATTGCATAAAAAACTTTTTATCTTTTGTATTTAGCATGTTATGTTTAATTGCAATGCCGCACAACCTTAATGGGGCAGTATCTGCCCGTAAAAACAATCTATTTTCTGCTCGTGAAGTAAACATACGATAAGGCTCATCAATATATTTGGTAATTAAATCATCAATTAACACCCCAATATAAGACGAGGTTCTACTAAGCACCAGAGGTTTGCTTTTATTAATATAATGGACAGTGTTGATGCCCGCCATTAGCCCCTGTGCTGCCGCCTCTTCATATCCTGAAGTGCCATTAATTTGGCCCGCACAAAATAGGCCGTTTATTTTTTTTGTTTCTAGGGTTGCTTTTAGTTGATAAGAGGGCATATAATCATATTCAATAGCATAGCCTGGTCTGATTAGTTTTATTTGCTCTAACCCCTTAATGCTGCGCAATGCCTCAATTTGCACATCTTCTGGCAGGCTGGTTGAAAAACCATTAATATAGATTTGATTAGAGCCCTCCCATTCAGGCTCTAAAAATAATTGGTGGCGATCTTTATCTGCAAAGCGCACAACTTTATCCTCTACACTCGGACAATAACGTGGACCTACCCCCGTAATGTTTCCCGCAAACATAGATGAAAGGTGAATGTTTTTATTGATAATTTGATGTGTTTTTTTAGTTGTATAAGCCAAGTAACATGGGATGTTTTTTGGTTTAAAGGGGCGCGGAGTAAACAAAGAAAAAGGTAAGGGTTTTTTTTCTCCGCCTGCCACCTCAAGCATTGAAAAATTAATTGAATCTTGTGCGGCCCTAGGGGGGGTACCTGTTTTTAGGCGGCCTAAAGTTAAGCCGTGCCCTTGTAAAGCCTCTGTTAAACCATATGATCTCTTTTCTCCTATTCTTCCCCCTTTATATTGTTTGTTTCCTATGTGTATGAGTCCTGACATAAAGGTTCCACAGGTAATAATTATTGCATTACATGGCACGATACCAGTTTTGTTAAGTACCGCTGCAGATATTTTGTGATTTACAATTTGAAAATCTACCACCTCATCTTCTATAATTTCAATATTAGGATTATTCAAAATAAGGTTTTGAACAAGAGCAGTATAGCGTATCTTGTCTACTTGCGATCTGGGCGACCACACAGCCCGCCCTTTTGATTTATTTAAAATTTTATTTTGTATTGTTGCTTGATCTGCGATTCGGCCCATCACACCACCTAAAGCATCTATTTCTTTTACTAAATGTCCTTTAGCTAAACCGCCTATTGCAGGATTACAAGACATTCTTCCAATAGCAGCCTTATTTAATGTTACCAAAATAGAGGACAGCCCCATCTGTGAGATTGCTAATGCAGCCTCAATACCAGCATGCCCGCCCCCAGCAATAATAATTTTATTTTCCAACACAAAACCCTTTAAAAATATTATTTAATATTTCATTTGAGGTAATTTTACCCAGCAACTCCTCAAATAGGTCAATACCGGTTCGTAATTGTGATGCCACAATATCCATTTCGATATTAGCATTTACATTTTTCAAGACCTCCTGCAGCACCTCGTGCACCCTTTCTAACAGATTAATTTGTCGCATATTACACAGCGCAATATTGTTGCTATCCTCTTTTTCAATTCCCACCCTTATAGATGTTAATAATGTTGTTAATAACAAATCAATTCCCAGATTTTTTTTACATGATATTTCTATTATATTTTTTTTATTTATATTTTTTAAATCGTCGCACTTTGTTTTAATTAATATACATTCTTTTTCTTTTAAAAAGGGGATTTGTTCAGACAGTCTAACAAAAGACTTCTTAGGATTTAAATCATCTAAAACAAACACCACATCCGACCTTTTGGTGATTTCTATTGTTTTTTCTACCCCAATTGTTTCTATTTGGTCTGATGTATTTCTATATCCAGCAGTATCATAAAAAATAAAAGGAACCCCTTTTATTTGTATATGAGACTCTAATGTGTCTCTAGTGGTTCCTTTGACTTCGGTAACAATTGCTTTATCTATTCCAACAATTCTATTAAATAATGTTGATTTTCCTGCATTTGGAACCCCCAATAAAACCACCTTATAACCTTTTTCTAATCGCTGTAAATATAAAGACACAGTTAAGACCTCTTTTATGCCCCGCATAATTATTGTAAGCTGTTTTTTTATTTCTTCAACTGTAATATGGTTAATTTCTTCTTCATTAAAATCTAATTCATGTTCTATAATAGACTGTATATTTACTACCTTTTTTCGTAGTTTTGTGATTTTTGTTGAGGTTTCTCCAGATTCTAAATTTTGTAATGCAACACCATATTGGTTACTATTTTGATTAATTTTTGCGGCAATTGATTCAGCCTGTAATAAATCTATTTTTCCATTTTTAAAAGCTCTATATGAAAACTCGCCAGGATAGGCTAGTCGCACCCCCTTTTTTATAAATTCATTTATAATATTTTCAACATTTATATCATTTCCATGACAAAAAATTTCCATCATATCTTCTCCAGTAAATGATTTTGGTTGCTGATAATATGCGATCATACAAGAATCTAATACTACTTTAGAATGTGAAAGTTTAATTTTTTTTAATACAATATGATTTGGTTGAAAAATAGAATTTGGCCACATTTTTTGTATTATATCCATTAAACCCACACCAGACATTCTAATAATTGCAAGTGCCGATTTACCTATTGGGGTAGCTCTGGCTATAATAATATCTGTATTATTATAATCCATGAAGTATCAGTAATTAAATTTGTAATTGTTTTAGTTTATGCTGTTGTATAAAATTTAAAATATTATAAATTGTATAATATAAATTTAAGCCTGATGGAAAGGTGTTAAATAACAATACAAAAAAAGCATTCATAAAATACATAGCAAATTTTTGTGAAGGCTCTGTAGATGTGGCAGTAGTTTTCATACTAAGAAACATTACAACACCCATTATAATTGGCAACAATGCAATTCCATGACCAAAAAAATAGTTTATTCCTGGTATATTCTTTAAAAATGCAAATTGTATAATTATATCTGGTTGGGACAAATCAGTAATCCAAATAGGCAAAAACTCAGCACCACGAAACTCTATTGTTTTTCTAAACACTTGAAACAGCGCAATCAATAAAGGCATTTGTATTAATATTGGCAAACAGCCCCCTATTGGATTAACACCTTCTTTTTTGTATAATTCCATAGTAGCTTGACTTAATTTACCTTGATCGGCTTTATATTTTTCTTGAATTTTTTTAATTTTTGGTTGCAGTTTTTGTAATTTTTGATTTGATAAAAAACTTTGTTTTGTTAAAGGGCCCGTAAAAATTCTAATTAAAAATGCAAATAAAATACATATAATACCATAATTAGGAATAATGGCATATAGAGTAGTTAATAACCATAAAATTATTTGTGCTAAATAACCAATAATAAACCAACCAAACCCAAATAATTGAACGAGGTGTGAGGTTTGCTTTGCTTCTAGATGCTTTGTATCAATTGGACCTATATATGAATACACATGAATCGATTCATGTCCACTGCCATATTCGCATTCTATATTATTATATACAAAATTTTGCAGTTTTAAATTTTCATTTTTTTGTGATTCAAAAGTTACATTTTTTATTTTTTCTGTTCCATACTCCTGATTAGTAATTGCTTTCATAAAATATTTAGTTTTTAAGCCAGCCCAACCTATGTTATTATATACAAACCGTTCCCCTGCTTCACTAATATATTCTTCATCATAACTCTTTTTATCTTCCACAAAAATTGTTGACATACTTAAATCTTCAGACACATTTTTTTCTGTAGGCTCTAACCCTCCATTCCATACTAAAGTATATTGCTTAGAGGGGTTTAGATTAGAAAAAATATGATTTACTACATATGATGTATCATGCAAAATAGTATTTTTAGTAATTCCCTTATCTGACCGGCTTTGAATATTGTGTGTTTTATTATTTGAATCGTACTCTATTAATGTTTGGTCATCAGAAAACAATACGAGAGAACCACTTTCTACTAAACAAGGATTACATGTTTGTGTATTAATAATTTTAACAGGGCTATTTTCATCATACACCTGTAATTGATAATCCCAATATCCTAGATGTTTAAAGCTTTGCTTTTCTTTTTCAATGATTGTTAAATTAGAAATAGAGGTTCCCCCATTATCCAAACCCAACTCCATCAAGTCAGTGCTTATGTTGAATTGATTAGTTTTAAAATTAAAATCATCTATTTTCTGGACCTCAACCTCTACATGTTCTATATTTGTTGTTTCTACATCCCGCTCAGGCTCTGCATTAGTTTTATTAGTTTCCATATTTGGGACGACAAAGAATGTTTGCCAAGTAAAAATGAACAGAAAGCTTAAACTTAATGCTAATAATAATCGTTTAAAATCCACTATCTAAACCTCGTCAATTCCATATGCATTAGAATAGGGGTGGCACTTCAGTAAACGCACACAGCCTTTACTAATACCCTTAATCACACCATATTTTTTTAATGCTTGAATCATATACTCTGAACAGGTTGGATGAAATTTACAATTTCCAGCCCACAACACACCCAATGTCTTTTGATATATTTTTATTACTATTATTATTAAATAATTCATATTGCTAATTTACTGCAAAATTCTTCAAAGGACAGACTTAATTCATCCCATGAATAATTATATTTAATTTTTTTATTTGGTTTTATAATAATACAATATCCCTTTAGTTGTGTTTTGCTGTATTGCTTGAATAATGAACGACAACGCCTTTTAAATTGGTTACGCAACACTGCATTCCCTTTTTGTCTACTCACAATAAATGAAATGGATGTACTTGGATATTTTGTATAATAAAACAACAAATCCCTGACAGGCAGGGATTTTGAATGATATAATATTCTTTTAAAGTCTTTATTTAAAACAGAGCTTTTCAATCTTCACTAACAGTTAGCTGCTTTCTACCTTTTTTACGTCGACGAGCCAAAACAGCTTTTCCATTTTTTGTACTATTTCTTTCTCTAAAACCGTGTTTATTTTTTCTTTTTCTATTACTTATACGAACAGTTGTTTTCATAAAAATCCCCTATAAAGCCCCGAAATTTAATACATTCCAAAATAATAACAAGACAATTTTTATTTATTCTGACGATTTAATAATTGTCTTAATACCCCCACGCGGATTAAAATCACCTACCACTTCAATTGTTTTGGGATCACAAGCTCTTTTAAAATCTTCTAAAATACAGTTTGTGACATGTTCATGAAAAATTCCAACATTTCTATACTTTACTATATATAATTTTAATGATTTTAGCTCAACTATAGATTTATTTGGCACATACATAATTTTAATAGTACCAAAATCAGGCAAACCAGTTCTTGGACACACACAATTAAATTCTGGAATGCTTATCTCAATTTTATAATCCCGATTTTGGTATTCGTTTGGTACAATTTCTAAATCTTGATATGTTGGTTTGTTTTTATTCTCCATAAAAAAAGGGGCACAAAATGAGCCCCTCTCCTAAATTATTATTTGCCCCATCTGGGCGGCCTACGAATTCTTTTACGCTTATATGCTCTTTTGCGTAACAACTCATTTTTATTATTATCAATTTTTCCATGTGCTGCTAATAAAGAACTAGTCTCATCTAATTCACTATAATATAAATCCATTTCAGATTCATTTTGTGCCATTAAAAATGTGCCCAAACATACACAACACACAATTATTAACCATTTTTTCATTAGCAAATCCTTTCAGTATTCGACTACAATATATATTAAATTTAATATATAAACCAATATTTTTTTAAACTATTGTGATGGTTATCACTTCTTTACTGTGTAATTATTTTAACAATACCACCTCAGTAGCAATCACCTCTATTATTTTTTTTCCTTTTTGTTGATTACTGGTCCACACCCGACTCCTAAGACTTCCTTCTATATATACCAAACTGCCTTTTGTAATATTTTGAGTTGTATAATCTGCTATTTTATTAAATGCAACAATAGTATGCCATTCTGTATGCTCATGTTTCTTTTTTTCTATATCATACCATATTTCATTTGTAGCTACCGAAAAAGATGCGGTGGACACACCTTTAGGGGTATATCTCCCTTCGGGCTTTGCACCAACATGTCCTATTAATATTATTTTATTTATACTTTTCATTTTCTATTTATTGGCAGTGATACTATAAATTTTGTGCCACAACCCACTTCGCTCTCGATTATTAATTGGCCACTATGTGCTTCTACAATTTTTTTTGTAATTGCCAAGCCCAAACCAAACCCACTTTTACTTTGTTCTTTTGCTACGCGCCCCCTATATAATGGTTTAGTAATTTCCTTTAATTTATTTTTTGGAATTCCCACACCAAAATCTTCTACTATAATCTGCAAAATTTGTTGTTTTAACACTACACTTAATTCAATTAATTTCTTTTTCCCACCATACTTAATTGCATTATCAATCAAATTTTTAATTGCTAATGACAATTTATATTTATCTACATTAATTTCATAATCTGGAATTTGAGTTATTATTTTAACCCTTTTTTCAATTTCATAAAACATACCACAAGCATCATCAATTAAATTTTTTATTTTAATCCTTCCCTTTTCTAAGTCTTCTACATATGGTGTTGACAATTTATCTGATAACAACATATTAGAAATCATATCTTGTAAATAATTAATTTCTTTATTAATTGAATCTTTATCTGCCCCTTCCATTTCCATATTAGCTAATACAAATTTTAACCGTGTTAGGGGTGTTTTTAATTCATGACTAACATCTATTAATAAATTTTGTTTTTGACTAACCAGCCTATCAATATCTTTGGTCATTTTATTAATACTACGTGATAATTGCCCTAATTCATCTGTGCCCTGTATTGGTATTAAGGAACTTAAATTACCTTTTTTTAAATTAATCACATGTTTTCGAATTAATTTAATTGGGTATAAAAATGAACTAATAATCCAAAATAACACTGTTAATAGTATTACAATCGCAATTGGCACTATTATAGCAGGCCAATAAATATCTAATGCGAGATCATAATCTGTAATTAGCCACACTCCCATAATTTGATTATTATTGATTGGATATTCTACAAAAGTAGCAGGCAAATTAGAAGTGCCTCTATATTTTTGTTGAGCGAAATATTCCCCATAAGATACCCACACAGTATTTTTTGGTAATTGCAAGATTTCATTACTTAATGTGGGGGTGTCCATATAGCTCGCATATAAGTGTGGATTAAATGCCGAGTCTAACTTTATTAGGTCTAGTGTATATACCAAACTGTCTGTTAAGAGATTTAATTCATTATTATTATTGCTATCTTGAAATATTCCCACATAAGCCATTAATTGTAGTTTGTTTAAATCTTTCTGTATTAATAATTTTGGTATTGAATCATTACTATTTATTTGCTCTGCCCAATTACGAACCAATAATTCATGTAAAATTAAATTTTGATAATCATAAATTAAATCTGTGCTTTGATATTGAGCTTTTTGTGATTGATTTGTAATAAACCAGATTACGGCTGTAAAAATAAATATTACAAAAGCAATTTTGCTAAACAGCGAATCTTTGAATTTTTTGAAATTAAAATTTATTTTTTCACCCTGTCTATAAATTTATAACCGACACCATGAATTGTTTTAATATATTCCGTATCAGGATCTAATTTATTTAATTTATTTCTTAATCTACTAACCAATACATCAATTGATCGATCATATGATTGCCAGGTAATGCCACGCAACTGTTCTACTAAAAAATCGCGATTTAAAATTTGACCACAATTTTCTGCAAAAATTAATAATGCTTCAAATTCTGTAGTCGATAATTGTAATAATTTCTCATTTAATTTTACTTGCTGTTTTAATTTGTCAATTTTTAAATGTTCAAAAATTAATTGATCTATCATTGATTCTGGATTGGTGGTACGACGCAAAATAGATTGTATTCTAGCAATTAATTCTTCCGGTTCAAATGGTTTGGGCATATAATCATCCGCACCTAATTCTAAACCAATTACCCTATCTGATACCTCTCCTCTTGCAGTTAACATAATAATTGGTATCGTAGAGGATGCTCTAATTTTTCTCAACAATTGGAAACCATCCATTTCCGGCATTGTAATATCTAAAATAATTAAATCAAAATCCTCGTTTTTAAATTTCTCAAACCCTAATATTGGTGAATTTTCTATTGACACTTTATATTTATGTTTTTCTAAATATGTTTTAATAAGATCTGTTAATTTTCTATCATCATCTATAATTAAAATATGATTGCTCATAATATTCTCCGATTTAGTCCAATTGATTTTTTATATTATTAATTATTTGCTGTAATTCTATCTCTTTATTTAGTTTCTTTTTAATTGTTTTATGTGCATGTATTACTGTGGAGTGGTCTCTACCACCGATTTGTTTGCCAATACTTGCTAATGATAGACTAGTTTTTTCTTTAGCAATAAACATACATATTTGTCGTGCCAATGCAATTTCCATATTTCTTCCCTTACCTAAAATCGATTTTTCTGTTACTTTCATGATTCGCCCAACAACTTTTACAATATTATTTATATCAATTCTATTAATTTGTTTTTTACCAACATGTTTTTCTAACACCACTTTTGCTAACGATAAATTAATATCCTCTTTTTTTAGCGAAGATAATGCTAATAAATTTACTAAAGCACCCTCTAAAGTTCTAATATCTCCTTGAATATTGGATGCCATAAACTCCATTACATCATATGGAATTTCTAACCCATCATGTTCTGCTTTATTCATCAATATTGCAATACGTGTTTCTAAGTCAGGTGGTTGAATATCAATCACTAAACCAGATTGAAAGCGAGAAATTAATCGCTCTTTAAAACCTTCCATTTTATTAGGATGGTTGTCTGAAGTTAAAATGATTTGTTTGCCATTTTGATATAGCGAATTAAATAAATGAAAAAATTGTTCTTGTGTCTGTTCTTTTTCTTTAAAAAACTGTGCATCATCCACTAGTAACATATCTACATTTCTGTATCTTTTTGAAAATTCAGACGATTTATTTTTTTGAATTGAATTAATAAAATCATACATAAATCTTTCTGCAGTAATATAAATTAATTTGCAATTTGGGTTTTTATCTACCATCATATTTCCAATTGATTGTAGTAAATGTGTTTTGCCTAACCCTGGAGAACTATATATTAAAAGAGGATTAAATGGAGTTTGTCCTGGCAATTCTGCAACTGATAATGCTG
>CEUL01148646.1_pt1 | contig 28366 bp, 39 predicted proteins | sample 427021 | NCBI WGS metagenome assembly CEUL01 (sample SAMEA2622800, study PRJEB7988) | marine metagenome | isolation source: saline water (ENVO:00002010), including | reverse complement strand
GGCGAGCAACCGCGGTAGGGATCGCGCCTCCGTCAGAGATTTGAATAAATCCGTCCAGGGGATTACGCTTGATTCCGCCCCTCCCGCGAATCCGCCAAAAAAGGGCAAATGACCCAACTCCCCATCAGGTGAGACTATGCCCAACCCATGTGAGAACACAGTAGAGCACCTCACTCAAAGCCTGTTCAATATTCGAGTGGGAATCCGATACCACATGCGACGACAAGCTTTTTACTCGCTGTGGCATCGATTAACAGGCGTAATGTCTCTCGTATTCGGCTCCGCAGCCTTCGCGGCATTGATGGGCCAGTACGCTCAATTTTCAATATGGTTGTCCGCCGCAATCGTGCTGGTTCAAGCACTCGATCTGATTTTTGAGACAGCCAAATCCAGTATTCTGCACGAAAGCCTAAGGCAGAAGTACATCTCGCTAGAGGCAAAAATACTGCACAAGCAGGGCCTCACCGAGGATGAGTTCAGCGCCATCCAACAAGACATTAAACACCTAGAAATTGAAGAACCACCCATAAAGCATTGGTTATTAAAAGAGTGCGTGAACGCGGCTCTTCGTGTGTCTGGCTACGATCAAGCCGATCCCGATGAGGCCAAGCTTTTTCAGCAGCTAAATACCTTCCAACGCACCTTTAAGCATTTGTATTAGACCTCAGCATTACCGGTTACAAGGATGTTCAATGCGTTATCTGATTGCAGCCCACATTTTCCTGATCGCCCTCGCCACCCCTGCCTATACGGCTGAGATCTACAAATGCATAGATGCAAACGGTCGCCCCATCTTTAGCCAAATGCCCTGTGGCCGCGATGCAGAGAAAACCACCATTACCCCTCCTGATGAGATCGGCTCAGTCTCAACAGACCGCAACAGCCTTCAAGCGCTCAAGCAGAGTAACAGACTGCGAGATATCGAGCGCGATATCGCAGCAGAGAATCGGCGTATACGAAGCCTGCAACGCCGCATGGATATCGAACTTGAAAAACTACGGCAGAAAAAAAACCTAGCCAAGAACAACCTCGCCGGCGCTCAGTGGGAACAGAGCATTTCCGCCGAAATGAGTAGTGTTGTCGAGCGATACAATGCCAAGATTAGTGCAGCAAACCTTGGTGTAAGTCGTCTTGAGGGCGAAAGAGACAGGCTTATAAGGGCGAATAAAGACCCCCACAAAGGCACCAGCCCTGCAAAATAATCGGCGTCGAACCGAGTTCAGCAAGATGAAATTGAGAAAGGAATCACTATATGCATAAGCGAAACCACCAACCCTTGTACATTTGTACACGTATTGCGCAACATATCTAAATAGATATAATGGCGACATTCGAATTCACCCCAAGCGCCGCGAATGATTTGGCGGCGCTCGCAGAAAGCGATCACGAAGTTGCAGCTGAGATAGCGTTTGTTCTCCAAGAAATGGCCGACAACCCTGAGCTAAGGGATAGGTTACTTGAGGAGAAGTGGCGTGAGGATGAGTATGACATCCAGCGGTGGCTAGCCGCTAGAGACGCTAGCCTTGATATTTTCAGGCTCAAAGTTTGGTTGCCGCCGGAACGATTGAACGGTCTCGAAGATCCAATATACAAGAGGTTGAGTAAATACAGGATAGTGTACTCACTGATTCCGGCCTCTCAATTTGTAGCGCGGCCGTATACGTTAGTACTGGCCTGTGTCCACAGGAGGGAGTTTGACTATGGAGATGACCGAGAAAATGGAATTGCGCAAAGAATACTTGAAGAACTCAAGGATATTCTCTGACCAGAACGGCCTCAGGCTTTTAGTTGACCGCGAAGAGGTTGTAATTAAAAGCAACATACGCCATGTCGATTTTGAAGGCTTCGTAAAAGGCCATGCAAATTGCACCAGCGTATCGAGTGTTATTGAAAAAATTGCCTCAAAAAATACAAAATTTAAAGATAGCCTGATCAACGCCAGAAAAAAGAGTCTTAACACTTATTTCCGCGGTGAAACTGGGTTGAAGCGACTTCGCCTGCAGGCTGGCCTGTCACAGGCGGAACTAGCAGAGGCATGCCAGACCACACAGCCTTATATCGCGCGCTACGAATCCGGAGGGGCTGAGCCAGGACTTTCTCGTGCTGTAAAAATGGCTGCCGTCCTGAAATGCTCAATAGAAGAACTGAATGAGGCATTCGAGCTAACACGGAAGAGTCAGCAGGGTTAACAACCTCCTGCCAAGCGGAACAATTTATGGAACCATACAAATTTGGCGCAATTTTTTGCGACGAAATACGACATGAAGACAATGGTAAAATTCTAGTCCTAGGCGCATATGGCGACCAGCTGATTTTCCCAAATTTCCCAAACTATATTGGCTCATTCACTGCGCTATTTTATTTTGAGTTCCCCCATGGAGAAGAGCTATCAAGCTTTGAGGTCCAGTTGCTGGTAGATGGTGAGTGCGCCTCAGATTTGGGCGCTGATCTTGAGAGCCGGGGAATAGCGGAACTTAATGCTACTGGTAAAGAGAGTATCCGTGGGAGTATCAAGCTAGTAGAACATGAGTTCACGAAAGACGCAGTTATCGAAATCCAAGCGATAATTGATAATGAGCTAACTATAAAAGGTCCCTCACTACTCGTCACAGCGCGAGATTAGCTCTGCCCCTCCCCCCCAAGCCGCCTTCAGAGGTGGCTTTTTTGTGTCTGCTATACTCTATCAACGTCGTGAACTCAGGAGCGCTGAGCGCCAACCTCCCACGACGTAGGAGCCACCCGCTCCGGGGTCGCCCTGGTAAGGCGGCTTAAGGGCAATCCTCCGAGAAGGAGGCCGATAATCCGAGAAGGACCGGCAGAAGTTGCCTAGCGCAGCGGCACATTCTAGAAACGGCAACTGCAACCGCTCGCAAGGCGGGATATAAAATTGAGCCCAGTAAACTGAGCTCATCCGGATGAGCCCCCACATGAGGCCAAGCCCATGAAGGCCAAGCTCACCATAGAAGTCAAAATTGAGGTTAGCAAAGTGATAGCTGAGCTCACCAAGCTCGCTGTCATTTGCAGCTACCTTTATTGAGACTTCAGAAAGTCCACGGGGCCTGGGGGCACCCAGCCTCGTGGCAATTACTTCCCCCCTACCCAGCAGCACGCTCAACTAAACACCACCTTCAAACGAGGCTTTTTGCCTCAAGTAAAGGCACCTAACAATGCCCTCCCCATCACTTTAGCAACTCCCCGCATAAACTCAGCAAAAATAATAGCATTTGCTATTGACTTGACTCGATAGCATTTGCTAATTTTACTCACACAGAACGACTGTGTTGCTTCAGTCGAGAATTTTCGTTTGCTGAGCGCACAACGATTTCCCCCAAGGTCTTGTACTCGCAGTTTGAGCACCGTTTTGGAGAGATGACGCATGGATGAATTCACAGAAATCACCGGCCCGACGCTTCGAGCCACCCCCGCAGGCCTGCTCACTGCAAAACAGTGCGCAGTGACGCTGTGGTCTGGCGAGGGAAAGACCAATGACGAAATCGCCATGATCCTCGGGATCTCGCCGCGCACAGTGAAAGCCCATCTTCTGGCCTGCTGTGACCGCCTTGGCGCCAACAGCAAGGCCCATATGGTCGCCAAAGCATTTGTCTCTGGCGTACTGCATGGCACTGCTGCGCTGGTGCTGGCCCTCATGCTGGGCGGCACTGGTAGCAACGATGTTCAGAAAATGCGCGGGGGTGGCCGTCGGGTCGCCTCTCGCCGGGGTCGCGAGGATTACTGGGAGCAGGTCGCCCCAGCAAGCTCTGCACCTCATTTACCCAGCTTCAATATGGAGATTGCCTGATGAAAGTAGATATCCCCCGCAGCATTCCTCTGGAAAAGCTTGCCGCCTTTGCCGACTCGGTCGACTGCAAAGTTGTGCGCACCAGTGCCGATGGCCTCGCACTTCGACCCAAGGCATCGAAATGCAAAGTGATAGCTCTGCCCCGGCGTTTGCGGGCACTGCCATCGCCCACCGGCCCCTCTGTGGCTTAACCGTTAACACTGGTCCAAGGACGGGCCACTTCTGCAAAGGAGCCATATAGCAATGAAAGCAGCTGACTTGATTGCACTCTTACAAGAGGTGCCAGCAGAAAGCGAGGTGGATATCTGTGTCGGTGAAGATGGCCGGGGCGATTGGTGCCAAGTTGGTATTCAATACACCGCCACGCGTGCTTTCCAGTACGACCATATCGGCAATCAGACTGAGCACCGAGTCATCATTTCCGAGATCGTTACGGAGACAGCAGAATGATGCAGTTCAAACGCGCTGTCGCACTTACCTTTCCCTCACTGCCATCCATCACCGGTGAAAGTTTGGAACGCTTGGCATTCAAGCCGTGCGGCAAGCAAGAGCTGGCATCGAGCGGCTTTGTCTCCCCCCGGGGGTTTGACAGCTTAGTTGGGCAATCTCCAGATAAGTCTCTGACTATCGTCTGCCTGCAGACCGAAGAGAAGCTGTTGCCACCAACCGTGATCAAACGCGCGCTGGAAGACCGGGTGGCACAAATCAAGCGCAGCGAGGATCGCACACCGAACCGTAAAGAGCGTCAGGAGCTGAAAGAGGAGATCACCTTTGAGTTTCTGCCCCGGGCATTTACTACCCTTCGTCGCACAAACGCCATTATCGACCACACCAATCACCTGATCTTGGTCGATGGCGGGCAAAAGGCGGGGGAAGCCGTCACTGTGGCAATGCGGGAGGCACTGGGTTCACTTCCCGCGCTCCCTATCGCAACCAAACTGGCGCCTCAGCGGGTAATGACCGACTGGCTGCAGAATGGCATGCCTGACCAGATCACCGTGGGCGACTACTGCAAGCTGGAAGAGCTCGCCGACGGCGGCGCCGTACAAACCTGCAAGAACGATGACCCGCAGAGCCCCTTAATTGGCAATGCCCTGGAGGCCGGCCGCCAGGTTGTTGAGCTCGGATTAGAGGTGGATCCCATTGCGTTCATTCTCACCGGCTCTCTGGCCCTACGCGCTATCCGCTTTTCCGACATGGCGGTGGAGTCGGCGCTGGAAGGTATCGAAGATTTTGAGGCGGAAGCACAGGCCGCGCTGCTACTGAACGCCACCGCCTTGGCAGGCGCGTTTAACGCCATTACCGCTGCGCTGGGCGGATTAGAGCAAGCCGAGTTGCCATTGACCACGCCCACCCTCGCCTCTGCCGGGAACTCAACTGAGCGCGCTCCTGAGGCTGAGCCCTCAATTGCCGACATTGATCCACTTTTGGCGGATGCCCGCGATTTAGTAACTAAGGCAAATCGAGCGTCGGTCAGCTTTCTGCAGAGAAGTCTGCGCATCGGCTATAACCGCTCCGCGCACCTGATCGAACTGTTGGAAGCCGAGGGCACAGTCAGCCAAATGGCTGCCAACGGTGCCCGCACCGTTCTTCTGGAGCCTACCGAATGACACCCACTCGCAACGAACAAAAGGAGCTTCTGCGCAAGCAGATCGAGGAGCAGACAACCGACTACCTACGCCGCGGCGGCAAAATCGTTATCGGCAGCTGCCATCAAGCACGTCGCCCAATCGGCAAAGTTAATGCCCAGCTACCGGTACGCCAGGCCTATGTCTAAGCGAACCTGCGAACTCAGAAGCTGCAGCAAGCCATTCGCCCCAGCCCGTGCATGGCAGAAATACTGCTCCAAGGCCTGCAAACAGGCCGCAGAGCGTGCCAAGCAAAAGGAGCAGCAGATAGCAGCCGCATCGGTGGTTAAGGGAAAGAACGCTGCAGCAGTCGCCCTCGGACGTTTGGGCGGGCTGGCAACACAGCAGAAGCGGACGGCAGAGCAGCGCCAGGAATTCGCACGGAAAGGCGGCTTAGCCAGAGCCGCCCAGGCAAAGCAACAAAGGAGGTCTCATGAGAATAACAGCTAAAAGCCCGCGTTATCACACCAGGCGGCTGCGCCAGCAATGGCGAAATAGCCACAAGCAGCACCCCATGCCAGTCTCACAACGCCGCATTGATTGGCTTGTGCTCATGCTGGCGATCATTGCCACCCTCGCCTGCTTTGCTACCGCGCGGAGGATCTTGCCGTGATGTTTGCCAGCTTTGAAACATGGCGTTCAGCGAAGGCTGACGACTTGGCCGCCGACAACCCCCTTCTCTACTGCCCTGAGTGTGAAGGTGAAGGCGAATGTATCAAGGAGTGCGACGAGTGTGGGCACGAAACAGAAAGCGAATGCCAATGCTGCGATGGGCAAGGCAAGGTCCATTTCAACGATTTGGACGCCAAAGCCTGGAGCGGGCTATTCACTCACCACGCCTATTTTAAAGAGCTGGTCGAGGTTTCACACGATCTGTCCAGTCATTGCGGACGCGATTTCTTTGACCTGATGTGCGATGCGGTGAAAGTCAGTGATCGGGCCAGTCTGGGCAGGTTTGCATGAGAAAGACCATCAAGAGTAGTTGGGGCTTCTACCGCCTAGAAGTGGTGACGGAGAACACGGCAATTTTTAAGGGGAAGTAACGCTGTGAAGAACAAACTGACCGACCTGAATAATCATCTGTTTGCCGCTCTCGAGCGCCTGAATGACGAGAGCATAAAAGGCGACGAGCTGGAAGAAGAAATCAGCCGCAGCAAGGCTGTCACCGGCGTTGCCCGAGAGATCATCGCAAATGGAAAGCTGGTGTTAGAAGCGCAGAAGGAATTCGGCGGCATGAATACCGCGCCAGACATGCTGGGGCTGGAGAAAAGGTCATGAGAGGCCAGTGGATTCAATACAGCCCCGAAGAGCTTGAGTTTATCCAAGAGAACTGCACGCTCCCCAGGGCCGAGCGTTATCGGGTGTATCAGGATGAATTCCATCGCCCAGAAGTAAGCCAGGCAAATCTTGACGCCCTGTGTAAGAGGAAGCGTTGGCTAACTGGCCGAACCGGGCAGTTCAAAAAGGGCAACATCCCTCACCCGAGTGCTCGGCCAAGTGGACCGAATGCAACCAGCTTCAAAAAAGGCCATGTACCACCAAATCGCAAGCCACTATGGAGCGAGAGAATCTGCACCAAAGACGGCTACATCCTGATGAAAGTCCCTGAGCGCGACCCGCATACAGGATTCCCCACCAGGTACAAACACAAGCACGTATGGATTTGGGAACAAGAGCACGGCCCAGTCCCTAACGGTATGGTGGTGAGCTTCATTGACGGGGACAAGATGAACTGCAGCCTAGATAACCTCGAGCTGCTACACCGAGGTAACTTGGCGGTGTTTAACAAGCTGGGCGGAAATACGCTCCCTAGCGATACTCGCACCGCCGCCAAGCTGATTGCGAAGGTAAGTACGAAAAGTCGCCAGCGGAAGGAGCACCAGCCATGAAAGAGCGGCCGATTCTATTCAACGGCGAGATGGTGCGGGCCACTCTGTCAGGCCAGAAGACGCAGACTCGGCGGGCCTTATCGCCACAACCCGTCACCGTTCAGCAGGGGCTCATCGGCCCGCTGAACGGGTCCGGTAACCTACTTGTATGCAAGCACGGTCAGCCAGGCGACCGGTTGTGGGTCCGGGAGACTCACGCGATTGTGCCACGCACCGCCTATGCCATGAGCGATGGTGTCGATCAGGTTTTTCGTCCTGGCAACGATCACGATGCTGCGATATTCAAAGCGGGCTGGAAATTATCGCCCCCAGGGCGTTGGCGCCCCTCAATCCACATGCCTCGCTGGGCCAGCCGCATCACTCTGGAAATCACCGGCGTTCGCATCGAGCGGCTACAGGACATTACAGAGGAAGATGCGCGCGCCGAGGGTATCAACTGCTATCCATTCATCCCCGATGATGGCTACCCAGTTTGTAACGGCTATACGCATCTGGATGACGATGGAAAATGCACTCTGTGGCCTACCGCCAAGCGTGCGTTTGAAAATTTGTGGGAATCGATAAACGGGCTTGGATCATGGGAAAAAAACCCGTGGGTTTGGGTTCTTGAGTTCAAGCGGGAGGAATCATGAGCAAAACCTTCGCAAAAGCCAGCTGCTACCCCCTGCACTGGCACGACGCCGCCAACGACGGAATGGTGGTTAGTGCAGAGCATGTCCGAAAACTATGGACGGTGTTGGAAGAAATTCAGTAGCCGTTGAACCGAAATATGCAGCGGTTTATCCGCTGCCATGAATTGTTATACGACTGGAGATAGATCATGAGCAGAGAGCAAGACATTGCCGACATAGAAAATTTATACCCAGCAGATGCAGACGGCAGCACTCGCCGAATAGGCGCCGATATGCTCAATCAGGCGCGCAATGAGGTGTCGGATTGGCGGGAAGAATCAGACGCCGTGTTAGCCAGGTACGCCCAATTGTGCCGGGCGGAAGCTGGCGTATAACCCCAAGCACAGCCGACCGAGCGTAGCGAGGGTCGGATGCTGCGAATTGTTATGCAACAGGAGCTGAAATGGACGCTATTGATGAGCTTACCGGGGTTGAAGATGTTGGGTTCGGCCCGGTTGTAAAGATGGAGACAATTTGTAAGCAATGCGACTCAGTGATTAAGCGCAGCATTGCGGGATACCACGGCTGCGACACCTGCGACATGTGGACGACTGATGTGCGGTACAGGTCGGTTCGGATGTTCAGGACTGACGTTGCATAACCCAGAGTGAAGGGGCTGCGCGTTATGTGCGCAGTCCCGAGCGAAGCGGGCTTACACGAATTGTTATAACGCGAGGACTTGAAATGAACGAAAGAATTAAGGCAGTGCTAATTGCGGCGCTGGATGTGGCAGACGGACGGCGCGGCGATGTGAGCACAGAGGATGGAGATTTTGCGACATGCTCAGTGGAAAACATGATCGAGCTGGAGACGGCCTTTTGCGCGGCTTTTGATACCGAAACCGACGATGTTATTGCGAGCGAGATACTGCCAAAAATTCAAGCGTTATAACACGATGATATGAAGACCGTGCAAGGTATGAGAGATGTATAGAGTGACGAAGCGAGCGCGCCAACAGCAAGAGAAGTTTGCGGCCATGGGCAGGAAGTCGCAGCTTGTCCAGGCGGAAAACCGCCTCCGCCTCCCCCGCCAGATCTGGGAGCCGCCACCTGTCCGGCGTGCGATCACGATCACCGATTACGACTTTGGCAAGGTGACTCACACGATGGAGCTCCGCAGGTCTGATCGGATTGATTGCTACGACTGCTATATCAACGGAGAACTCTGGAAATCCCGAATTGGGTGGAGCCGAGTTACAGAATGGCGGCGCAAGGCAATGCCACGAGTGAGAGCGATATGACCCGATATCACCTCAGCGACGCTTTGCTTGGCTGCATGACAATGCGCTGTGCGCATTTTACAGGACTGAAAACTAACACGCCCTTAGCAGCGGTCATGTTATGGCCTTCGCAAGCAACAGCGGCACGATTAAACGGCATTGGCAAAATACGAAAACTGACCCGATGGAGGGCCTTATGAGCGCTGAACACGCCCTCGCCTACCCTGTTCGCTGGGTGAAGACGCGAAAATTCATAGAACTCACCGGCGAAAGCAAGGGTAGTATCGACGGACATATCAATAACGATGATTGGCAAGAGGGCGAAATCTGGCTGCTGGGAACCGACGGCCAGCGTCGCTTCAACTTACCGGAGTATGACCGATGGGTCGAAAATTCCCGACAGGCGTCACGCCGCAAAAAAGCTCAATCCAAATCTGGTTTATCTGGCGTGAGTACAGTAAATCCAAGGACGGCCGGATCTGGGAAACGCTCAAGCTCACCCCCACTGCGGCTAACATTGCGCGAGCGTCTAGGGTCAGAGAGGAAATCCAGTCAAAGATAAACTTGGGCGTAATGGACGGAAGGGAGTACCACAAATACTTCCCTCGCTCGAAAAAGCTTGCCTGGCTGGGCATCCCGAACTCGACAAACCCCACGTTCTACGAACTCGCCCAGCAGTGGCTGAATTCCGTTGAGGTCAGCGACGCGACGGCCAGAGAGTACAAAAAGGCCCTTGAGTGCTACTGGATCCCTCAGTGGTACGACGTGCACTTCCGCAGCATCCGCTACAGCATGATCAAGCAGGCAATCTCAGAAATGAAATTCCCCAGCGCCAAAACCCGCAACAACGCGCTGATTCCCTTGCGAGGAATGTACCGAATGGCGCTCGAGGACGAGATCATCGACACCAACCCAATGCTGAAGATACCGAATCTCAGGCATCAAAAAACACCGCCCGACCCCTACACGACAAAAGAGCGCGATGTGCTGCTGAGCGATCTCAGGAAGAACGAACATATTGTCTTCTGGGCCTACTTCCAGCTCGCCTTCTTTGCTGGCCTCAGAAACCCGAGTGAACTTCTCGGCCTGTGGTGGCCGAAGGTCAACTTCGTGACGGAATCGGTGCGGATAGACAGAAAGCTGTCGCGGGGCAAGTTCGTGGACGTGACGAAAACAGCAGAAGTTCGGGATGTGCGCCTATGCAATAACGCCATGGCCGCGCTAAAGGCGATCAAGGCCCACAGCTACCTGAGCGGGGAGCAAGTGTTCTGCCTTCCTGAGGGGCAAATAGCCATCGCCGAGAAATGGTTTCGCCACGCCTGGGACCGTGCCCACAAGCGCACAGGAATACGCCGCAGAGAAATGAGGCAGACTCGCCATACCTGTGCCAGTCAGTGGCTCATGGAAGGCCTCAGAGAGCGATTCTGTGCCCGCCAGCTCGGCCACTCACCGGTGATGTTCGCGACAATCTACAGCAAGTGGATCAATGAACAGGGCGACGACGCTGAAATGGCGAAGCTGAACAAGGCTCGGGAAGGGTAAAGTCGTGAAATGTGGTAAATCTGTGGTCAAAAAAATAGGGGAACAGCTAAACAACTGATTCCCCTATTCAAATATGGTCGGAACGGCAGGATTCGAACCTGCGACCCCCACACCCCCAGTGTGGTGCGCTACCAGACTGCGCTACGCCCCGAAATGAGGGGCAGAATCATACCCCAACTAAACAGCACTGTGAACTATCTTTTTAGATCTTTTAACAAATCTTCCAGTTCACCGATTAACTGTTTAATCAATAACTTGGACTGGGCGGAATCGCCTTTAGCCTCATCCCCCGACATGCGCTGCCGCGCACCACCAATGGTATAGCCTTGTTCATATAACAGGCTGCGGATTTGACGAATCATCAGCACGTCTTGGTGCTGATAATAGCGGCGGTTACCCCTGCGCTTAACGGGTGCCAGTTGAGGAAACTCCTGCTCCCAGTATCTCAGCACATGCGGTTTGACGCAGCAGAGCTCGCTGACTTCACCTATCGTAAAGTAGCGTTTTCCCGGGATCGGTGGCAGCTCGTCGTTATGACTTGGTTCCAGCATAGTCCTCTACCCTGGATTTCAACTTTTGGCCTGGTCTGAAGGTCACCACTCGCCGAGCAGAAATGGGAATTTCTTCACCGGTTTTGGGATTGCGCCCAGGCCGCTGGCTCTTATCACGCAGGTCAAAATTGCCAAAGCCGGAAATTTTGACCTGTTCATTATTCTCTAAACAGTGGCGAATCTGCTCAAAAAACAGCTCGACAAGCTCTTTCGCCTCACGCTTGTTCAGACCGAGCTCTTCATAGAGGCGCTCCGCCATTTCTGCCTTGGTGAGGGACGTCATCACATTCAGTTCCTTAAACTGGCCCCGAAGCGATCCTGCAACGCCTGCACTACCGCCTCTACAGATAGGGTAACTTCTTCCTCATTAAGAGTGCGGGATGAATGCCGGTACGTCAAGCCCAGGCCCAGGCTTTTCCTTTCTGGATCAATACCTTTACCCTGATAAATATCAAAGAGCTTCAAGTTAACCAACAACTCCCCGGCCGCGCTCTGCACACAATCCAGAACGGATTGCGCGGTCACATCGCTAGGCAAAATAACCGCTAAGTCACGGCGGAGCTCGGGATAGCGCGAAACAGGTTTGAACGCAGGCACACCTACTTCGAGCAGTGCATCGAGGTCTATTTCGAAGAAATACACGGCCGATGGCAAATCCAAGTCACTCTGTAGCGAGGGGTGAAGCGCACCAATGCGTCCAACGCAGTGCTCTCCTTGATAGACATTTGCTGTTTGCCCAGGGTGCAGCGCCTTGTGCTGCGCCGCCTCAAATCGCAAAGGTGTCGCGGCAGGGGTAATCAGCGCTTCTAAATCGCCCTTAAGATCGAAGAAATCCAGCAATTCGCCACCTGAACTCCAATTTTCCGGATCTCGTCGCCCAGACAACAGCGCACCCAGCGTGGGAATCTGCGCCAAGCCCTCAGCGGATGGCACAAAACGCTGCCCAATTTCAAAGAATCGCAAGCGCGCCTGCTGACGCTTGCTATTGTATTCCGCGGTCTTCAAGAGGCCTGGCAGAAGAGAGTCACGCATCTGCGCCATATCGGCGCTAATTGGATTCAATAAGGTCACGCAATCTTCGCGCTCGGAGAGTTTCGCGTTGAGCACAGGGTCGACAAAACTGTAGCTAATGGCCTCCTGGTAACCACGGGATACCAAGTGCTGCCGTAAATCCATGACAGCTCGCTGCCCTTCCGGGCGTGACTTTATAGCCAGCTCCGAGCGAATGGGTTTAACCGGCAGGCGATTATAGCCATATACCCGGGCGAGCTCTTCGAGCAAGTCCACTTCGATGGCAATATCAAAACGCCAGCTCGGCGGGGTTACCATCCAGCCGCTGTCCTGACGCTCTACCTGCATACCTAAGCCTGTCAGGATTTGCTCGACTTCTTTAGCCAGCAACGGCATCCCCAGCATTTTCTCAATACGCGCCTCACGCAAGATTACAGGGCTGCGGCTTGGTAAAGCATCACTACTCGCCTCGGTCAACGGCCCGGCTTTGCCACCGCATATTTGCAATATTAATTCGGTGGCGCGCTCAATTGCTCGTTCTGCCAGGGCGAAGTCCACACCACGCTCAAATCTATGCGACGCGTCAGTGTGCAAACCATAGGAGCGCGCCTTGCCGGCAAGCTTCTCTGGGGTGAAAAATGCAGACTCCAAGAATAAGTCTTGAGTCGCAGCAGATACCGCACTGCTCTGCCCGCCCATAATGCCGGCGAGCGCCAACGGTTTCTCATCATCGGCTATTAACAGGCTGTCGTCACGAAGCTCCAACGTTTGCCCATCAAGCAACTCAAGGCTCTCGCCTGGCGTTGCCGTGCGCACGTGAACGGCGCCGCTGATAGCCGATAAGTCAAAGGCATGCATGGGCTGACCGAGTTCAAGCATAACCAAGTTGGTGACATCCACCACAGGGTCAATGCTACGCGAACCACAGCGGCGCAATTTTTCTTGCAGCCACAAAGGGCTTTCTGCCCCCATATTCACACCACGCACCACGCGGCCCACATAGCGCGCGCAGTGATCCGGTGCCGCAATCTTTACGGTTAGCTGATCGTCGATGGAAGCTTCTACCGCGGCCTGCGCTGGCTCAGCAAACGCCATATTATTGAGAACGGCCGCCTCGCGGGCGACCCCTCGAATACTGAGGCAATCGGCGCGGTTTGGGGTCAAACCCAGCTCGATAAGCTTATCGTCAAGCCCTAGGTAACTACGAATATCCTCACCCAACGGCGCATCGCTGGGCAATTCGAACAGGCCATCAGACTGCTCCGCCATTCCCAGCTCTTGCTCGGCACACAACATACCAAAAGACTCTACGCCGCGCAGCTTGGCTTTCTTTATTTTGAAATTACCGGGCAGGATCGCCCCTACCATGGCCATGGGCACTTTGATTCCTACCCGAGCATTGGCGGCGCCGCACACAATTTGGAAACTTGCCTGGCCATTACTCACTTGGCAAACTTGCAGCTTGTCGGCGTCAGGGTGGCGCTCTGCAGCAGTAATCTCAGCAACAACCACACCGCTAAAATCACCTGCGACAGGCTCAATGGCATCGACTTCCAAGCCGGCCATCGTCAATTGTGCAGACAAATCGTCACTGTCCACACCGGGGTTTACCCACTCTCGCAACCACTGTTCACTAAATTTCATGCTCTATCCGTATCCGACTGTTAACGTTGCCTAGCTAGTAGCTCGATGCATTTACTGGAATTGCTCGAGGAATTGCAGATCATTTTCGAAAAATAATCGCAGGTCATTGACGCCGTAACGCAGCATTGCAAGGCGCTCCACACCAATACCAAACGCAAAGCCGCTGTATTTTTCAGGGTCGATATCAGAGTATTCGAAGACCTTGGGGTGCACCATTCCGCAACCGAGAATTTCAATCCAGCCGGTGTGGCTACATACGCGACAACCCTCACCCCCACACATCACACACTGAATGTCGACCTCTGCCGACGGCTCTGTGAAAGGGAAATATGACGGCCGAAACCGTACGGCGAGGTCTTTTTCGAAAAAGGCGCGCAAAAACGATTCCAGCATGCCTTTCAGGTCGGCAAAACTGGACTCCTGGTCAACGAGCAAGCCTTCAACCTGATGAAACATCGGCGTGTGCGTCAAGTCGGAATCACAACGGTACACGCGCCCCGGACAGATCAGCTTTAGCGGCGGCTCACTGGACTCCATCACCCTCACCTGCACGGGCGAGGTATGGGTACGCAGTACCGTACTGGCATCAACGTAGAACGTGTCGTGCATCGCCCTCGCCGGGTGGTGGGCAGGGATATTTAAGGCTTCGAAGTTGTGGTAGTCATCTTCGATTTCAGGCCCTTCAGCGATATCAAAACCAATACCTTCAAAAAATTGGCTGATGCGCTCTATGGTCTTCGTTACCGGGTGCAGGCCACCCAGCTGCTGACCGCGGCCAGGCAGGGTCACGTCGATAGTTTCGGCCGCCAATTTTTCTGCGACAGCAGCCTCTTCCATCTTAGCCTTTCGCTCGCCAATTTGCTGCGCAAGTGCCTGCTTAACCCTATTGATCTCGGCACCCGCTGCCGGGCGCTCCTCGGCCGATAATTTGCCCAAACCTTTGAGCAACGCGGTGATATGCCCCTTCTTTCCCAGGTAATCAACACGCAATTGCTCAAGGGCACGCCCATCATCTGCCGCAGCGATTTTCTCTGCGGCCTCGGCGGCCAAGGCTTCAAGATTCTCCATTCCCCACTCCTGACTCAGGTACTCGGCTGGTAACTGCCGGGCGCAAGCGCCCGAAAAAAAAATAGGGAAAGAGCGAAGCTCTTCCCCTATCCAATAGTGATATCTACAACCGCTGGGCGGTGGCAGGCATCAGGCCAGAGCTGCTTTCGCGCGTTCTACCACGGCAGCAAAGGCTTCTTTGTCGTGCACGGCTAAGTCAGCCAACACGCGACGGTCCAGTGCGATCTCTGCCTTTTTCAAGCCAGCAATCAAACGGCTGTAATTCAAGCCATTGGCACGAGATGCAGCATTAATGCGGGTGATCCACAGTGCACGGAAAGTACGTTTCTTAACGCGGCGATCGCGGTAAGCGTATTGACCGGCTTTGATTACCGCCTGCTTAGCTACACGATAGATGCGCGAACGCGCTCCGTAGTAACCCTTGGCTTGCTTCAAAATCTTTTTATGACGACGGTGTGCTGTCACACCACGTTTTACGCGGGGCATAGTCTATTCCTTATCTGTTGAGATGACGGTAATCAAATGGCGCGAAGCATGCGGTCGACCAGAACTTTGTCCGACTTGTGGACAGCACTGGTGCCACGCAGCTGACGCTTACGCTTGGTGGTCATCTTGGTAAGGATGTGACTCTTGTGGGCGCTTTTACGCTTATAACCGCTACCGGTTTTTTTAAAGCGTTTTGCCGCTCCGCTGTGTACTTTAACTTTTGGCATCGTTAGATACTCCGCATTGCATCAATCAATTAAGCAGGCCCTGAGAGCTCACTGCTTTTTCTTTTTCGGGGCAATCACCATCGTCAGCTGACGACCTTCCATTTTTGGATACTGTTCTACAGCGCCGTATTCAGCGAGGTCTGCTTCCACTCGCTGCAACAACTGCATACCCAGCTCCTGGTGGGCCATCTCACGACCGCGGTAACGGAGAGTTACCTTGGCTTTGTCCCCATGCTCGAGGAAACGTATCAGGTTGCGCAGTTTTACCTGATAATCCCCGTCATCCGTCCCAGGTCGGAATTTAATTTCCTTAACCTGAGTACGAACCTGGTTTTTTCGGGCCGCAGCTTGTTGCTTCTTGGCCTCGAAAACATGTTTTCCATAATCCATTATCTTGCAGACCACCGGATCCGAGTCCGCAATCTGCACTAAGTCTAGGCTGGCTTCCTGGGCGGCAGTTAGCGCCTCCGCTAGCGGGACAATGCCCACCTGGTTACCTTCAGCATCGATCAACCTGACTTGACTGGCTTCAATATCTTGATTTATCAGTGCGCGTTTACCGCGCCCTTTTGCGTTATCGCGTTTAATTGCTAGCTCTCCGATATTGCACGGCTGCGGGCAGCCACGCCTTCGGCAAGGATGCTCGCTAACTCATCAAGTGAGATCGAGCCCAGATCCTTACCACCTCTTGCACGCACTGCTACAGTCCGACTTTCCACCTCTTTATCCCCAACTACCAGGATATAAGGCACCTTCTGAATTGTGTGCTCGCGGATTTTAAAGCCGATCTTCTCATTTCTCAAGTCCGAGTCGACCCTAAACCCACGATCTTGCAGGAATTCTTTCACTTCTGACACATATTCACCCTGTGCATCGGTGATATTGCAGACCACCGCCTGCACCGGCGCAAGCCAAAGCGGGAATGCGCCCTCGTAATGCTCGATCAAAATACCGATAAAGCGCTCGAAAGACCCCAATATTGCCCGGTGCAGCATTACCGGCGTCTTGCGCTGGCCGCTCTCGTCCACATATTGCGCGCCCAGGCGGCCCGGCATTGAGAAATCAACCTGAATCGTCCCCAACTGCCAAACCCGACCAATACAATCCTTGAGGGAAAATTCAATTTTTGGCCCGTAGAAAGCGCCCTCTCCTGGCAGCTCTTCCCAGGGCAAAGACTTGCTATCCAAGGCTAGTGCCAGCGCCTCTTCGGCCCGATCCCAATCCTCGTCGCTACCAACCCGCTGCGCAGGGCGCGTCGACAGGCGATAGATAACGTCACTGAAACCAAAATCGGCGTAGACGTCGTGCAAAAAGTCGATAAATTGTGCCACTTCCTGCTGAATCGACTCCTCCGCGCAAAAAATGTGAGCGTCGTCCTGGGTAAAACCACGCACTCGCATAATTCCATGCAGGGACCCTGAGGGCTCGTTGCGATGACACGAACCAAACTCTGCCAGCCTCAGGGGCAGATCCCGATAGCTGCGCAGTCCCTGGTTAAATACCTGCACGTGACAAGGGCAGTTCATTGGCTTCACAGCCACTTCACGCTCATCAGCCTGCAGGCGGAACATGCCATCGCTAAACTTGTCGGCGTGTCCCGACTTCTCCCACAGCGAAATATCAACCAGCTGAGGAGTTTTAATCTCTTGATAACCATGCTTGCGCTGCTGGTCTCGCATATATTGCTCAACAGCCTGATATATGCCCCAGCCCTTGGGGTGCCAAAACACCATTCCTGGCGCCTCTTCCTGCATGTGAAACAGGTCGAGTTTTTTAGCAACCTTGCGGTGATCCCGCTTTTCCGCCTCAGCAATCCGGTTCAAATAGGACTTAAGGGCCTTCTTATTCGCCCAGGCAGTGCCATAAATACGCTGCAACATGGCGTTATTCTGATCGCCTCGCCAATAGGCACCGGCCACCTTGGTGAGTTTAAAGGCTTTCAAACGGCCAGTACTGGGAACATGGGGCCCCCGGCACAAATCCATCCACTCACCCTGCTTGTAAACTGAGATCTCCTCTCCCTCAGGCAGGTCGTGGATAATTTCAACTTTATACTCTTCGCCCATATCGGCGAACGTTTTAGCCGCCTCTTCACGCGACATTACCAATCGCTCGACAGCTAAATCCTGCCCGGCGATGGCCTCCATTCGTGCCTCGATTTTCTGCAGGTCATCAGGTGTAAAAGCACGCTCAAAGGCAAAATCGTAGTAGAAGCCATCTTCCACTGTTGGGCCAATCGTTACCTGCGCGCCCGGGAACTCCTCCTGAACAGCCATCGCCAGCAAATGCGCCGTAGAGTGACGAATAATCTCCAGGCCCTCTTCGTCGCGATCGGTGATAATCGCCAGGTTGGCATCTTGCTCGATAAGGTAGTGAGTATCGACGAGCTCACCGTCCACCCGCCCGGCAAGAGCCGCCTTGGCAAGGCCTGGACCAATGTCGGCCGCTACACCCTCAACGGTAATCGGCGTGTCGAATTCACGGGTACTATTATCGGGGAGAGTAATAACAGGCATGACTGTTCCTTATCCAGTGGTGGCCGCTACGATAGGCCACATGTAAAACGCTATTGCGCAAAAATTGGGGCGGCTATTATGAACACCGATCCCAGGCTCTGCAAGGCTTAAGCCGCAAACAAAAAACCGCGCCGTAGCGCGGTTTATCTACTGACTCTGGAGGGGTATCCAGAGGCGCTAATACTCAGCTACTGGCCTTGTCTGGCGTGGCAGCCGCTTTCTTTGCCGGTGCCTTTTTCGGCGCTGACTTCTTAGCAACTACTTTCTTCTTCGCAACCTTCTTAGCCGCCGCTTTTTTAGGGGCACTTTTCTTCGCGGCGGTTTTGCGAGCTGCTGACTTTTTAGCGGCAGCTTTTTTAACCGCCGCCTTTTTAGATGACGCCTTTTTCTTGGCGGTTGGCGCCGCTGCAGGCTTGGATGCGGTCTTTGCCAATGCCGCTTTGGCAGGCTCTGACAACTTGGCTGTCAGTTGTTTGACCGCCATCTTGTGCTTGCTGACAAGTTTGCGCTCAATAGTAGCGAGCTTCGCTTTGTCCTCTGCGTTGCGCTTTTTGATAAACCGCTGCTCGAACTGTTTAACTGCTTTGGCTAAATCAGCGTCTGCCTTACTCGCCAGCGCTTCGGATCGCTCTTGAATTTTTTGGCGAACCGCAGCCTCCGAGGCAGAGATTTTTGCAATGACTTTTGCATCAGCTAATGCCGACTTACTACTGGCAACCTTCGCACGTACTGTTCGCAATTTTTGGTTTGCCTTACTTGCTGCAGCCGACGCACGCTTGGCAGCATTTTTATCTACCGCCTTGGCCGTTTTCTTTGCCTTCGCCTTAGCAGAATCTAGCTTCGCTTTCGCTGCTGCTACCGCCTTGCGTTCTTTAGCTAACATCGCCTCAACTTTCTTCAAACCTTCCTCGGCTTTTTTAACGACGGCATTTCCGGGGGAAGCGGCTTTTTTAGGCGATGTTTTCTTCTTTGCTGCAGTGGCAACTTTGCGCTTTGCTCTTGGCATTTTATTCTCCTTGGCGAACAGCGTTATGCTATTTGTTTAAAAAATAGCATACATAGTAAGCAGCGCAAAATTTTCGCAAAAAAATCAAACGCTTTGTCTAACTTAACGACTTACTTTTTCAGAGACTGAGAAACAAATGGACGACACAATTCCAGCATCAAATCTTGATGGGCATCGCTATCATTCAAACACGGGATGTAATTAAAGCCTTCCCCACCGTGCTCCATGAAAATCTCTTTTGCTTCGCCATCTATCTCTTCCAGTGTTTCAAGACATTCAACAGCAAACGCTGGACACATTACGTCCAGGCTTTTCACCCCTTCTGCCGGCAACGCTTCTACAGTTCTGTCGGTATAGGGGGTTAACCACTCAGCCTTACCCAGCCGAGATTGAAATGTTCTCAGCCACTGGGTGTCATCCAGTTCAAGGTACTTGGCCACGGCCTCTGCGGTTTCATTGCAATGCTGTTCGTAGGGGTCGCCCAAATCCACATTTCGCTTCGGAATTCCGTGAAACGACATGAGTAAGCGCTCTGCCCGGCCGTTCTTCTGCCAGTGTGCTTTAACACTTTCCCCAAGGGCCGCCACATAGGCCTCATGGTTGTGGTAATTGCGCAGCCATGACCACTGAGGTATGTCCCGCATGCGAGCAAAGCAGCGATATACGGCATCCATCGCGGCCGCCGTGGTAGTCGCTGAATACTGTGGGTACAACGGCACAAAAAAGATGTTTTCGACACCGGCGTCGCAGAGCTCATGTATTTGAGACTCCACACTGGGCTGCCCGTACGTCATGGCAAGCCGCACCGTGATATCCGCATCCGGGTACTCCTGAGAGAGTTTGCTGGCAACCCCCTCAACTAAACTTTCTGAAAAATGCCTGAGCGGAGAGGTGTCGCCAAACCATATTTGTCGGTAGGCCTTTGCCACACGAGGTGAACGAAAAGGAAGAATAATAAGATAGAGTATCGCCAACCAAATAAGCCTGGGAACCTCGACCACGCGTCGGTCTGACAGAAACTCCCGCAAGAACCGCCGCACCCCAGAGGTATTGGGAGTATCTGGCGTACCCAAATTGATAAAGACTACCGCTGTTTTCATTTTTCACTTTCCAAGGCGTGCGAGATGCATCTTACGCGATTGAACAAACATTCGGTTTATAGCAAAAAAGAAAAACGGCGCCTAAAGGCGCCGCAAATCGTAAAACCAGACTGCCACAACAGCGCCTAGTCTTGAAGCGCCTCGAGCACGCGCCGGGTAATTTCGTCTACGGTGCCCACGCCGTCAATGCGCGAATAGCTAGGCGCATTTTCTCCGTCCAGCTCACTGTAGAAAGCGACCAGGGGCTTGGTCTGCTCATGGTACACGTTCAGACGGTTGCGAACAGTCGCTTCCTGGTCATCTTCACGCTGAATCAAAGGCTCGCCGGTAAGGTCATCTTTGCCTTCTTCTTTAGGTGGATTATAGACCACATGGTAGGTACGACCCGATGCCTCGTGAGTTCGGCGGCCACTCATGCGAGTCACAATTTCTTCATCAGCAACAGCGATCTCCAGCACGTGATCGATATCAACGCCGGCCTCTTGCAGAGCCTCAGCTTGAGGAATGGTTCTGGGAAAGCCGTCAAATAGGAATCCGTTTACGCAGTCTGACTGAGCAATACGCTCCTTAACCAAGGCGATAATGATGTCGTCGGACACCAGGCCACCCGTCGTCATAATATCTTTCACCTTCAGGCCCAGCTCACTACCCGCCTTTACCGCCGCACGTAACATGTCGCCTGTGGAGATCTGAGGAATACCAAACTTCTCAGTGATGAACTGGGCTTGCGTCCCCTTACCGGCCCCTGGAGGCCCCAACAAAATAACGCGCATGCGTAACAACTCCCAAAGGATTAAAAAAAGCTCTACGGCCAGTAACGGCGCCAACTAATGCGATTGGAATGGCTGGAACATACCTTGCAGCAAAAGCTCTGAATGGCTTTTCTACCAACGTCTGCAAACTGATTAGTCGGTCTCGACGGCTGAGGCGTCGAACTGGTCGCTTTTCAAAGCCGACAACGATACACAGCTAAAGGCCGACACACAAGCCTACTAAGGTCGAAGACCGCCCTGTGACTACACGACAGCCCCGCCCTTAGGTAACCGTCGATCTCTGAGCGGCAAGCTAGCGCCTCACTCATTGAATTGCACCTGTTGCAGGCAAAATGGCATCAGCCTTTGGGGCTGAGGCTAAAAATCCACCACTCGTTGCCATTCGTCGCGCATTTGAAATAAGCAAACCCCTCTTCTCAGTCCTGTATTGCGAATTTATAGCCGCAACAGGCGTGACGCAATTAGTGTGAACAGGCCCTAGGCAAGTCCCCAAGCTACGTACTAGTATCAGAGTGTGAATACTCTGCGATGACAGGAACTGGCAAATGAAAGTACGGGATTTGTTATCACTCTGGGAACAAACCGCCAGCAGCGGCTTAACCGAGGATTGCTACAAAATACGGCTGCCACTGGAGGACGCCGCCAAGCTGAAAGCGCTGGCAGAGCTCTATCCCAGGCGCCACGTTGAAGAGCTAATCACCGACCTGCTTAGCGCGTCATTGAACGAACTCGAAAGCGCCATGCCCTATGTCCGCGGCAAAAAAGTTGTTACCACCGATGAACTCGGCGACCCCATCTATGAGGACGTTGGCCCTACGCCTCGCTACCTGAGCCTGACTGAAAAGCACATGTCAGCCCTGAGAAACCGCAACAAGCACTGACCACAAGTGGGCTACAGGCCCGCTTGTTTCGCATCTTGCCAATACTGTTCTAGCAGGGCTCTCGGTGTGGCGGCAGTGCCTTCCTGCCCCCCGGCCTGTTGTTCAACATAGCGAAAGCGTCGCTCGAATTTCTGGCCCGCCGCTCGCAGTGCGCCTTCGGCGTCGTGCTTAAGGTGACGACTCAGGTTCACCACGGAGAAGAAAACATCGCCGAGCTCATCGGCTATTTCCTCACGTTGGCCGCCGTCTATCGCTTCTTTGAGCTCGGCCAGCTCATCTTCCAAGGCAGCCAATACACCTGCCACATCGTCCCAATCAAAGCCAAGACGACTCACCCGCTTTTGCAGCTTTTCTGCTCGATTCGTCGCTGGCAGCGCTAATGGAATATCATCTAGGGCACTCAACTGGGCCTTTCCCCGGCGCTCCTCTGCCTTGATTTCCTCCCAGCGCTGCTTGATTGCGAGTTCATCAGGCGGCGCTTCTCCACGGCGACTTTCCAAGGTTCCATCGGGAAAAACATGGGGATGACGGCGCAGAAGTTTGCGAGTGATGTCATCGACAACGTCGTTAAAGGTAAAGTCGCCCTGCTCCTGCGCCAGCTGGCTGTAAAAAATTAACTGGAACAACACGTCGCCCATTTCCTGGCGAATCTGATCCGGGTCAGCGCTCTCGATCGCATCGACGAGCTCATAGACCTCTTCGAGTGTATGAGGGACGATGCTTTTAAAGTCCTGCTTTTGATCCCAGGGACAACCATCTTGAGGGTCGCGCAAACGCGACATCAGTTCGCGCAAGTCATCAATGCTATATTGCTTTGCCGCCATCATCCTTCCTTAACACGTTTCACCGCTACGACATTCGGCAAGCCATTTAGGCGGCTCAACAGGCCCGACAAAGCGCCGACATCACTAATTTCCAAACGAATACGCATCGTGGCCATGTGGCTATTCGTGTCGGTAACCGTATTCAGGGAAATTACATTCACCTTTTCTGTGGCCAACTGCAGGGTGATATCGCGAAGCAGGCCTTGTCGGTCGAAAGCCTGCAACTCGATATCAACAGGGTAAGTATCGGTTTGCTCAACTTCCCAGTCGACGGCAATAATTCGGTGCGGCTCCACGCTCTGAAGTTGCAGAAGCTTACTGCAATCTTGGCGGTGAACGCTCACGCCACGCCCCACGGTGATGTATCCCGTAATAGCCTCCCCAGGCAGAGGTTTACAGCACCTGGCGAAGTGCGTTAACAAGTTGCCAACGCCGCTGATCCGCACCTTACTGCTATCTTTGGAGGTTTTGCTCGGCGCCTTCAGGCGTGGCAGTACTTCTTCAGCGGCATTTTCATCTTGCCCGATCAGCTGGTTCGCCAGACGGACAATTTGTAGCATGCTGATTTCGCCGGCCCCCACCGCAGCGTACATATCCTCTACGCTGGCACAATGGGTTTGATCGGCAATGTACTTGTAGTCAACGCTATTGAGCGCCAAGCGGCGAAATTCTTTTTCCAGCAACGCGCGACCAGCGGCAATATTGTCTTCCTTAGCCTGCTGTCGAAACCAATGTTGCACTTTAGTGCGAGCCCGGCTGGTTTTTAGATAGCCCAGATTACTCTGCAGCCAATCGCGGCGAGGTTTGCTCTCTTTCCCGGTGAGAATTTCAACGCGCTCGCCGGTATTCAGGGTGTATGTCAGTGGTACGATGCGGCCGTTCACTTTAGCGCCGCGGCAGCGATTACCCACCTCAGTATGGATGTGATACGCAAAATCCAATGGCGTCGCGCCGTTTTGCAAATTCACAACATGGCCATCTGGGGTAAACACGTAGACCCTGTCCTGGGCGCGGGTGAACTGCTCCGCGACGTCACTGCTGCTGCCACTTTCCTCATGCCAGTCCAACACCTGCCGCAGCCACGCTATTTTTTCGTCGTAGCTGTTATTACTCTTGGCGGTTTTGTCTGCCCCTTTGTACATCCAGTGAGAGCACACACCAAACTCTGCTTCCTCGTGCATGCTTCGGGTGCGAATTTGCACTTCCAGAACCTTGCCCTGGGGGCCTATCACAGCGGTATGGAGTGAGCGGTAGCCATTTTCTTTGGGGCTGGCGATGTAATCATCGAACTCGTTGGGAATATTTCGCCACAGGCCGTGGACCAGACCAAGCACTGCATAGCAAGCCTTTACATCCGGCACCAGCACGCGCACCGCGCGAATATCGTAGACCTGGGAAAAACCAATCCCCTTGCGCTGCATTTTCCGCCAGATGCTGTAAATGTGCTTCGCTCTGCCGGCGATATCAGCGTCAATGCCATCGGCCTTGATCGCCGTGGTAAGCGTGTGAATGACCTCGTCGATATAGTGTTGGCGGTCTAGTCGCTTCTCATCCAACAGTTTGGCAATTTTTTTGTATGCCGATGGCTGCAGGTAGCGAAAGCTAAGATCCTCTAACTCCCACTTTATGTGGCCAATACCCAGGCGGTGAGCCAGAGGCGCGTAGATGTCGAAAACTTCTCTCGCAACACGATAGCGTTTCTCTGGGCGGTTCTTCACCGCGCGAATCGCCGAGGTTCTCTCTGCCAACTTAATCAGTGCAACGCGAACATCGTCGACCAACGCCACCAACATTTTCCGAATGGTTTCGCTTTGCGCCTCGGACTGCCCCAGCACCGGAACATCCAACTCTGCGTTAACTTTGGAAATGGCCGCCATTCCCAATACGCCATCAACCAGCTTCGCCACAGAGCCGCCAAATTGCTGCTCCAGGTCACTCAGCGATAACCTCGCTTCTCGAACTGCGCGAAACAAGGTCGCGGCAACCAGACTGTCTTGATCCAAATGCAGGTCGGCAAGAATTTCCACCATTTCCAGGGCGGTGAAAAAGCTATCCCCACTGACATCGGGCTCTGTGCCCGCACTGCCGCTGGCGCACTGTTCGGCGAGCTCAAAGGCACGGAGCAACTCACTGCGCTCTATGACGCTGTCATCTATCGACAGGCGCTCCATCCAGCGCGGGATATCAACACGCCCGTCGGCTAACTGTGGGTAATCCTCTCGGACCTTTACCATGGTATTAACTCAATCATTTTCCGACTGGTTTCAAACAAGGCGGCAATACCGCCGCCTAGAAAACGCCGGTGGACAAATAGCGGTCACCGCGGTCACAAATAATGGCAACAATTACGGCGTTTTCCACCTGTTCGCTAAGACGAAGCGCTCCGGCGACCGCGCCACCGGAGGACACACCACAAAATATCCCTTCCTGCTCAGCAAGTGCTCGCATGGTTTTTTCAGCCAGTTGCTGATCAATATCCATCACCTGATCGACCCTTGGGGCCTGATATATTTTTGGCAGGTAAGCCTCAGGCCAGCGGCGAATACCGGGAATGCTAGAGCCATCTTCTGGCTGCAGCCCAACGATCTGTACACTGGGGTTTTGCTCCTTAAGGAACCGGGAGACGCCCATAATGGTACCGGTGGTTCCCATCGAGCTGACAAAGTGGGTAATACGTCCATCGGTCTGACGCCAGATCTCAGGGCCAGTTCCCTCATAGTGAGCCAGGGGGTTATCAGGATTTGCAAATTGATCCAGTACCTTTCCCTCGCCTCTTGCCTGCATCGCCAGGGCCAAGTCTCGCGCCCCTTCCATTCCCTCTTCTTGACTCACCTCGACAAGGGTGGCGCCATAGGCAGACATTGCCAATTTGCGCTCACTGCTCATATGGCTTGGCATGATCAGCACCATCTTATAGCCGCGAATGGCAGCGGCCATCGCCAGCGCGATCCCCGTGTTACCGCTCGTCGCTTCAATAAGCGTGTCACCAGGTTGTATATCGCCCCGAGCCTCCGCGCGCGCTATCATACTCATAGCCGGACGGTCTTTAACGGAACCAGCGGGGTTATTTCCCTCTAGCTTCAGCAAAATCGTATTACTGCTGTCGCGATTAAGGCGTTGCAACCTCACTAAGGGTGTATTGCCAATACATTGCTCAATGGTAGGAAAATCTGTCATTGCAGTAGAGACCTCAAGCCGACTTCAGCAGCGCAGCAGGGGAAATCGTTGCCCCAGCTGCTATAGGCTTCAGTGATAAAGCGGCCACAGGATGGCAACCGCGTAAACTTTTGGCAGTGATAATACCACTGCCCTAGTCATAGGCTCCAGTTCACATGCGCAGGCGATACGGATTTAAACGGCTTATCTTGATCATGGGGCTACTGCCCGTACTTCTCATTTCGGTGGGTTTCAGTGCCTACCTGACTCAACAGCAACTGGCAGACAGCAGAGAGTTGCTTACTCAGCGTGCCAAATCCGCCGCCCAGCAGCTGAGTGTTGTCTCTAGCCATATGATGCAGGACCACCACGAAGATACGCTGGCCTATATTCTACATACGGCGCTTGAGGAGCCCGGTGTACGCGCGGTGAGTATCTACAATAGTGACCTCGAACTCATCTCGCACGCAGGCCCCGGAACGCCACCGCCCAATGTCGAGGGATTGAGCCGGTTTATGCCCTTTAAGGTCATGGATCAAGCCGATGATCTCCAAATTACGTGGGCGATTCATGCACCGCTATCTACAGAGGGCCATCAGACCGATGCAGATGGCCACCTCGGCTGGGTGCAAATGAGCTATGGCTGGCACCAATACGAGCTAATGAAGTACCAGAGCTACCTCGCCGCGGCGATTTTTCTGGGCCTCAGCGTCCTCGTTTGTATCTTGTTTTTTAGTTATATCAATCACAACATCGGCCGCGACTTACAAATTCTGCGGATGGCAACTCACCGCCTCACCAGCGGCCAGAGAGACTTACACATTCATGTTCCCGGTGGCGACGAATTCAGTGAACTAGCCGAGGATCTCAATGAACTGAACGCGGCGCAGGTGAGGGAGCTAAAGGAGCTGCAACTCAACCTCGAACAGTCCAACAGCGACTTACGTGAAACCTTAGAAACGCTTGAAATACAGAATATCGAGCTTGACCTAGCTAGGCGCGAAGCCGTCACTGCAAGCCGAGTTAAATCGGAATTTCTCGCCAATACCAGCCATGAAATTCGCACACCTCTGAACAGTATTCTGGGTTTCAGTAATATTCTTCTCAAGGCGGATATTCGCGGGCGACAGCGCGAAGCGGTAGAGACCATCCGCAACAGCGCCGTTAACCTACTCACCATCATCAACGATATTCTCGACTTCTCCAAGCTTGAGGCTGGGAAGCTGGTGTTCGATAAAGCCCCAGTGCAACTCCGCGAACTTGCTGAAGATACCTTGATCATGCTCGCTCCCGGCGCAGCGGAGAAGCGTCTCGACCTTGCACTGTTTGTCGAGAAAGACACCCCTGAGGCAATCCTCAGCGACTCCCTCCGACTCCGGCAAATGCTGACGAACTTAGTTAGCAATGCGATTAAATTCACCCCAACCGGAACCGTTCGCGTCGATATCTCCTGTAGCGAGCGGGACGACGATTACGCAACACTGACCTTCAAGGTCACTGACAGCGGCATTGGTATGAGCGCAGAGCAGCGCAAGCATATCTTCCGAGACTTTGGCCAAGGCGATGCATCTGTCACTCGTCAATATGGCGGCACCGGGCTGGGACTGGTCATTGTTCAAGGCCTGGTTAAGGAGATGGGCGGCGAAATCGGCGTAGAAAGCGAGCTCGGACACGGCTCTACCTTTTGGTTTAGTCTGCGCTTGGCAATTGATCACAATGCGATGCAAATGCGTGACTTCCAATCCCTACAGGGTAGTACTGTTGCCTTGTATGACAGCAGCCCGCTATACGGCCTCGCCATTTGCGACCTGCTCGAAGGCTGGGGCATGAACGTGCAGCTCTGCCAGGGAATTGATGATATTAATACCCAGGCAGACCACTGCATTCTGAGCTTGGATGCAGAGGAGAGCTGCCAACCGCTACCCACTATTCATCGCGACGGCGCCTGCGTGGTTTTGAGCTACCACAGCGAGGAACACCCACAAGACAATAATGTCTGGCTCAGCAAGCCGGTTTCTCATGTTCGTCTTTTTGACGCGCTGAATACGGGCCTGAGCGATGATAACCAACTCAACAACCGACATTTTCGCAATAGCCAAGTGCTCATCGTTGATGACAACCCGTCTAACCTGCTCATACTCTCCACCTTTCTGGAAGATGCCGGCATCAGCCCCGTCAGCGCTCAAAATGGCGTGGAAGCAGTCAGCCATTGCCAGGAGCAGTGTTTCGACCTGATATTTATCGACATCCAGATGCCGCAGCTGGACGGCATTGCCGCAAGCCGCCAGATACGCCAGCGCGGAAAGAACCAACACACCCCAATTGTGGCGCTGTCGGCCTACCTCGCACCGGAAAACCCCTCACAGCTGCGCGAT
>CEUL01111334.1_pt1 | contig 28397 bp, 27 predicted proteins | sample 427021 | NCBI WGS metagenome assembly CEUL01 (sample SAMEA2622800, study PRJEB7988) | marine metagenome | isolation source: saline water (ENVO:00002010), including | reverse complement strand
ATTTATATTGATATTGGGAAAGCGTATTCTGATAAAATAGAGGTATGGAAAGTTTAATGAAATCAAAATTTTTATTGTTAGTATCATTATCATTAGTATTAACTTTATTAATTACTTCTAATGATAAAGATCTTTTTGCTCAAGCAGATGTACCTGAAATTAAGGCTATTACATTGTATGGTTCACTTAGCATATCTGGCGGAGCTGATCCTAATGGAATGAAGCTAACTGCTCGTATTGGGAATTATGAAACGGAACCTGTGATAATAGGTGAGAAAAATTCTAACAGATATGTTGGATTGTTTGTAAACCCGCCTACTGTACCTGATCTAGCTGGCCAAAATATAGAATTTGTTCTTGAATCACAAATAATTGCATCTCAAACAACTCCTTATATGTATGAAGATACTACCGGAAAATATAAATTAGATTGGGCTTTGCCACAGTTAAGAGAGTTGAATTTATCTTTTTCATCTGCTCCAGTAGCTACTCCAACTCCAACTTTGACTCCAACGCCTACTCCTGTAATTGTTGAGCCTACTTTTTATGAAGGTGTAATTAGAGCTGGTTCAATTCCACCGCCAGATGGCACTTTGATTTTTGCTCAGATTGATGACTATACTAGTGAACCTGCACAAACTTTTGATAATGGTAAGTTTTTTATTACTGCAGACCCTGTTTTTGATATTTATGTAGGTAAAGTAGTGGATTTTTACATAGGTTCAAATAAAGCATTGCAGTCTAAAACATTTACTCCGGGACAGTATGAATCAGATTTTATACTGGTTTTTTCAGCATTTCCTACTCCTACATCAACACCTTTGCCACCTACGCAAACACCAACACCTACGTCTACTCCTGAGCCAACTCGTACCCCAACCCCAACCCCAACCCCTACAATGGCACCTATTCCAACACCCACTCCAACTCCCTTAAGTGATGATAGTAGTTCGGATAAAGTTGCTTTATCCAATGGAGATGGTGATTCTGGGAGTGGAGATTGTTTAGCATCAGGAGGAAGAGCTAACTTAGGAAATATAATGTTATTAATTTCACCTCTGTTATTCTTAACTTTTAGAAGATTTAGAGTAAATTAATTTTCTAATAAAATTATTTTTTGTTCTTCGGAGATGCTCGACTTAGTAATACTTATTTTTTTCTCTATGGTTGGTTCCTTTATACCTAGTTCTACAAGTAATTTTGATACATTATTATTTGAGATAAGTACAATCTTTGATTCCAGTGATCTAATCATTGAAGCAAGTTCATTTATTTCTAGACTACTGGATGATCCATCAAGAATTAGTATATCTATTTTCCCAATTTGCTGCATAACCTGAGCAGATAGTTCATGGCCTGGATAGCCAAGGACACCTAACCTTAGATTTTCGATATCAACAACGTATATTACATTTATATCTCTGGATAAGGATGGTTCAGTGAGAGGTGAAGGGATTCCTCTAATAGCAATTCCTTTAATTTCATATTCTCCTGGGCTGTCAATTATATTAACTTTTTTATCTTTATGAGGATTTAGGTTGAATCCAGAAAACAATTGAGTTTCTTCTGAATTGTTATCAGAAGGATTGATTAGTATATTTCCATATGCTGATGATACTTCAAAGAATGATTTTCCTTGCCATCTTATTTCCATATCATATTCCTTTTTTGCTAAAATTGTTATTATTATTATTAAATATCCCAAGTAAAATAGTATTAAATATTAAGAGATAAAATTACTTTTTATTAGAAGTTTATTTGTATATACAAGATTTAAGATAAATGTATGACTACTAACAAAAGAGATTATTATGAGATATTAGGCTTGTCACGTAATGCTAATTCTGAAGAAATCAAAAAAGCTTTTCGTCAACAAGCCTTAAAATATCATCCTGATAAAAATAAAGATCCTGATGCATCTGAGAGATTCAAGGAAGTCAACGAAGCATATCAAGTATTGAGTGACCCAGAAAAAAAATCTCAATATGATCAATTTGGTCACGCTGGAGTGAATAATGGTGGAGCGTCTGGCTTTGGAGGATTCGAAGGCTTTGGAGGCTTTGGTGATATATTTGACTCTTTCTTTGGTGGAACAACATCCGAGAGAGCAAATGTAGGTAATGATTTAGAGTATCAAATAACAATTTCATTCAAAGATGCCGCTTTTGGGACAAAAAAACAAATAAACCTATCTAGAAATGAAAGATGTGATACTTGCAAAGGAAATAAAGCTGAACCTGGTTCTAAAATTGAAGAATGCAGTGTGTGTCAGGGAACAGGAAAAATATCAAGGGTACAAAAAACAATTTTTGGACAATTTCAACAAGTTACTTCATGTTCAACATGTTCTGGCGATGGGGTTAAAATAAATAATAAATGTAAGATATGTGGTGGGTTAGGGATCAAAAATAACTCTAGAAAAATTGAAGTTTCTATTCCTGCAGGTATAGAAGATGGGACTAGGTTAATCATACGAGGTGAAGGAGAATCAATTGGGAAACAAGGAAAAAATGGCGATTTATATGTTCATGTACTAGTTGACGAAGATAAGCATTTCAATAGAAAAGGTAATGATGTTGTAGTTTTAGAAGAGATTAGTATCGTTCTAGCCACTCTTGGAGGAGAAATTGACATTAAGACTTTGGATGGAAATGTAAAGTTGAAAATCAAGCCTGGTACTCAATCAGATTCAATAATTCGATTGACAAATCTTGGTATACCTTTTGTTGGTCAATCATCAAGAAGAGGCGATCAGCTCGTGAGGATAAAAGTTCTTACCCCAACTAAAATTGATGACACTGAAAAAGCTATTTTTATTCATCTAGCAAACTATCTTAAACTGGATAATGTTAATAAAGATCTAGACGAAAGTATTATTAGAAAATTCAAAGATTTTTTCAAATCTGATAATAAATAATTTTAGGAGATAATAAAAATCGAAAATCAATGGTTAGAAATTTCTATAAATACTCCCTCAGAATTTGTTGAGCCGTTTACTCAAATACTAATAAAAAATATAGGCGAAAATTTTTCTGTAGAAAGAGATGTTGATTATAATCCAGATGAGGGTGAAATAATTGATCCTAACTCTTGGGTAAAAATTAAGGCTTGGATGCCTACGGATGATACTTTAGAAGTAAAAAAAAATTCAATAGATGTTTCTCATAAATTATTAAATCAAATCATAAAACTTCCAAATATAGACTATAAATATGTTTCTATAAATGACTGGAAAAATCAAAAATTTGATCCAATTGAAATTGGAAAGAATTTAGTAATTTTACCAACAAAAGATTATGAAAATAAATTTAGGAATAAAAAAAAGATATACTTAGAACCTGGCTTAGCATTTGGTACAGGTCATCATCCTACGACAAAAATGTGTATTGAAGAGTTAGAAAAAAGAATCCATATTAACGATACAATTTTAGACGTGGGGTGCGGGTCTGGAATTCTTATGATTGCTGCACAGGTTTTAGGAGCTAGTAAATCTTACGGTATTGATATTGATGATGATGCAATAAATTCCGCTAAAAATAATATAAAAAATGCAGGTTATGAAAATGATACATTTTTAGCAAAGACAAAATTATCAGAAACCAATTTCCCTAAGAAATTTGATCTTGTTATGGCTAATATTGCTTCAAAAGTACTTATTGAAATTTCATCAGAATTAATCTCCCTATTAAGTAAAAAATCTACACTGATAATATCAGGAATTCTTGGAGATAAAATTAATGATGTCATAAAGTCTTTTGAGTTATCGGGAGGTAAAGTTATCAATACAAGATCTATAGACTCTTGGCATGTTTCTATAATTAAGAGAGGCTTCTAGTGCATAGATTTTATTATAGTTCTTTAGATGAAAATCAAAATATAATTGAACTTACTGATGAAATTTCATTTCAGATAATTAATGTATTGAGGCTAAGAATAAATGAACAATTCATACTATTTAATGGTGCAGGTTATGAGGCAGTTTTTATAATATTAAAAAAAACAAAATCAATTACTTGCAAATTTCATAGCACTATTAGTCCAATTGATGAACCAAGTGTGAAAGTTAAGTTTATTATTGGATTATGTAAACCTGAAAGATTCGAACTTATTCTTCAAAAATGTACTGAATTGGGGGCATTTGATTTTACTCCAGTTATAACAGAACGGGTACAGGGTGGCGAAAACGCTTATCCGTCAGATAAAAGACTATTACGATGGGGAAAAATAATTAAAGAGTCTGCAGAACAATCTGGTAGAACTTTTATACCAAAATTAAATAAACCAGAAACATTAGTTGAAATTATTCAACAAAAAATAAAAAATGATAAAGTTTTATGTTTGTGGGAGGATTTTGAAGGGTACACAATTAATCAAGCATTAGATGAATTAACTAACATTAAGAGTTTAAGTGTAATTATTGGTCCTCCAGGTGGTTTTTCCAAACAAGAAGCTGAGAATCTAAAAAAATTAGGAGTAAAATTAGTTTCTTTAGGAAAAAGAATTTTGCGAACGGAAACTGCAGCAATAGCGGTTATGGCATCTATTATTTATCATTATAGAGATTTTAGAGATTAGTTTTTAAAATTATCGCTGATACTCTTAATGAATCTATTAATTTTCATTTCCCATGAAGACTTATTAATTTTTTCTTCTTGTAGAGTTCTTGAAAGAAGATCATTTATTACTAATTTTGGTTCCTGTTTATCATAAAGAACAGATTTAGTAGCTTTGACAATAGGCATTTCAATATTATATTTTTCTGACAAAGTATAAGCTGCTAGTGTTGTAGGATAACCTTCTATTGTTTGACTAATTTCATTCATAATGAAATTAGTTTTTTTGCCTTTAGCTAGGCCATACCCGAATGAGTAATTTCTACTCAGATTTGAGTAGCATGTAGCCATTAAGTCTCCCATACCGCTCAACCCTGCAAAGGTTTCAATTCTAGCCCCCATTGCTAAACCTAAAAACATAATTTCATGCAACCCTCTTGTAACAAATGCTGATTTAGAATTATCTCCCAAGCCAGCACCATCTATAAAACCAGCACCAATTGCTATAATATTTTTTAATGAACCCCCTAGTTCTACTCCGATAATATCGTTTGATGTATATGTTCTAAATTTCTTTGAATTAAATATATCTTGAACAGATTTACATGAACTTTCATCTGAAAATGCTATAGTTGCAGTTGCTACTTTACCTTCTAATATTTCATAGGCTAGATTAGGTCCTGACATTACTCCAATATTTTTTGAATCAAACTCAGGAAGTTCAGAAATAATTATCTCAGATATACGCTTTCCAGTATTTATTTCTATGCCTTTAGATGCAGATAGTATGTACTTTGTATCGGAAAAAAATAACTTGTTATTTTTAAAAAATTCTCTTATTGTATTAGCAGGCAGTGTAACAACAATTAAGTTTTTATTTTTTGTTACTTCATTTATATCAGATGTAACATTAATATTTTTAGGCAAATTATGATTAACACTTAATTTATCGTTATACCTGTTTTTTTGAATATTCTTAGCTTGATCTTCATTTCTACACCACATAGTTACTTTGTTTCGTTCACTTAACAAAATACTCAATGTGGTGCCCCAAGCACCATTACCTATAATTCCTATATTTAGCAAAATTTACCTAATTTTGTTTCTTTTTTGGAGAAGCTTTATTTTCCAGCTTACCCTCTTTACCTTTTATCAGTCTAAGAAAATTAGCCCTATGACGCAATAGGATTATCAACCCTACAGGAATGCAATACAGTAAGTCCTCATATTTTGAACCAAAAATTTCATAAATGCTAAAAAATAGTAAAGATAACAGACTTAATAAAGTTCCAATAATTGAACCTAGAGAGATATATCTAGTGATTATAGCAATTGATACACCAATCAGTGATAAAGCCATTGCTATTGGTGATAAAAAAATTAGTGTTCCAAAACCGGTTGTAATGCCCTTCCCACCTCTAAATTTGATATAAATGGGATAACAATGCCCTAAAACTAATAAAAATCCTGAGAATGGTATTATCCAATAATCATTAGCAATATGACTAATAATATATATAGATATATACCCTTTCAATATATCCAAAATTAATACTAAACCTCCGAGTTTAGGCCCTAAAGTTCTTGCAACATTAGTTGCTCCTGAACTTCCACTTCCATAACTGCGTATATCAACACCCTTTGCAAATTTTGTCACAATGACCCCAGTTGGAATAGAGCCAATAAGATATGCAATCGAACAAACTAAAACTATTTCTGGTAAATTATTCATATTTTCTATTCATAAATGATAATTTTATTGGAGATCCGATAAAACCATACCTATTTCTTATTATATTTTCAAGATATCTTCTGTAACTAAAATGAATTAGTTCAGGATTTTTTGTAATTATATCAAAGCTTGGAGGAGCCACTTTTTTTTGAATACATCTATAAATTCTAGGTCTTTTTCTTCCAAATCCAGGTAATGGATTTTTACCCATTGCTTCAAAAATAATTTTATTAATTTCTGAAGAAGGAATTCTTTTATTGAACTCGCTATATACTTCAAAAATAGAATCAAAAATTTTTGATACTCCAGAATTATTTATTGCAGATGTAAATAATATTGGTGTGTTTGGAATAAAATTTAGTTTCTCAATAATCAAATTTTTAACTTCATCTTTTTTAAGTTGTAATTTTGGTGCTAAATCCCATTTATTCACGATGATAATTGTAGCTCTATTAGCGTCTTTAATATATCCAATGATATGTGAATCTTGAGATGCTATTAGTTCACTTGCATCTAAAACAATAAGTGATATGTGAGACATTTCTATAGCTCTAATAGTTCTCAGAGAACTATATTTTTCTATTCCATTTTCAATTTTTCCCCTTTTTCTAAGACCAGCTGTGTCTAGAAATGTAAGTTTTTTTTCGTTAAGAATTAATTCGTAATCAATCATATCTCTTGTGGTTCCAGCTACCTCAGACACAATTGATCTTTTTGAATCTATAATTGAATTAAATAATGCTGATTTACCCACATTTGGTCTCCCTGATATTGCGACACGAATACTGTCATTTTTTTTATCATCATCATTAGTATGAACTAAATAATTAAAGCTTTCATTTATAAGATCATCAATTCCGAGGTTATGGTATGCACTTATTGGTATCAAATTATCAAATCCAAGTGAATAAAAATTATATATATAATTGCTTTTCTCCGGGGTATCAACTTTATTAGCTGCTACGATAATTGGTTTATTAATTTTTCTTAACATTTGTGAAATCTCTCTGTCAGAATCTGTAATGTCTTCAGAAGAATCAACAGTAAAAATTATTAAATCAGATTGTTCTAATGCAAGCTCTACTTGTGACCTTATTTGATCCCACATTAACTGATCATGAGGTTGATTTTCAACACCAGCGGTATCGACTAGAATAAATTTCTTATCGTTCCAGACAGTATCAATAGAAACACGATCTCTTGTAGTTCCGGGAATATCACTGACAATAGCTATTCGTCTTCCAGCTATTCTATTAAACAATGTAGATTTGCCAACGTTTGGTCTTCCAACGATTGCGATTATTGGTATTGACATATTTATTTTCTTATAATTATTTTTTCTATTAATGCCATTTGAGACCACATACGATTTTCTGATTGTGGAAAAACAATTGATCTTTCATCATATAACAAATTTTCTGATATTTCTTCATTAGGATGTGCTGGTAAATCGTGCATAAATTTTACATTTTTTGATGCCATGTCAAGTAAGTTTTCATTTACTTGATATCCGTCGAAGGCTGCTCTTCTGATTTCTTGTTCTTTTTCCTGCCCCATGCTTGCCCAAACATCAGTATATATAATATCTGCGTTTATAACTGCTTTTTTGGGGTCGGATATTTTTGTAACGGATCCCCCAGTATTTTTAGCATAACTATTTGCGCCATCTATAGTTTTATCATCAATTTCATAATTATTAGGAGAAGCAATTACTAGGTTTGCACCTGAGCCTGCTAATGCGTAGGATAAACTTCTGGAAACATTATTTCCATCGCCAATAAAAGCTATCTTCGATCCCTTGATTTTAGTTAAGTTTTCCCTAATAGTTTGAATATCTGCTAGAGCTTGGCATGGATGCTCGTGGTCAGTTAATGCATTAATAACTGGGACAGATGAGTATTTTGAGAACTCATGAATTTTTTCATGTTCAAATGTTCTTATTATTATAATGTCAGCTATTCTTGAAATTACACTTGATACATCTCTAACGGATTCTCGGCTTCCTAACCCAACTTCTTCAGGACCGAAATACAATGGGTTTCCTCCGAGTTTCTGTATTCCAACCCAAAATCCTAATTTTGTCCTTAATGACGGTTTTTCAAAAAGTAAAACAGCATTTAAGTTTCTTAATGCGTCACATTCAGAACCTGACTTTAGTTCTATTGCTCTGTCAGTAATTTCATTTATATCATTAGTTGATATATCTTTGAATTCTAAAAAATGATTATTCATAATTTAATTATTGCATATTATCATATTATATAGTTGTTGAATATCCCTAATTTAGGAATAACAAGAAAGGGATTTTATATTCTAATGTTATGCTCATTTCTTAATTTTTCAGAAAGAATATCCGACCGATCTTTTGTCAGTGTTTGAAATAAGGGTGATCTGACATTTTTCCATAAAGGTTCATTGAATTTTTTAGCAAGCATAGCTTTTTGTGCAGGAATAGGAGCATAATCTTGGAAAAGAAGCCTAACATTTCTAACTTCCTCCATAATTTTATTTGCTGCTTCCCAATCTCCGTTATGGGCAGATTCTATAACTTTAGAAATATTTTTACTATTAATATTTGCTGTGGCAGATATACAACCCGCCCCACCTAATTTAATTGAATCTATAACTAAAAGCTCTGCACCAGGGTATACTATTAGTTGATCAATTTCTAGAAAAGATTTTGTGTTATTCCAATCTCCTGTGCTGTCTTTTATTCCTATAACTATATCAGGATATTTTGACTTTAATTTACTCACTAATTCAGTAGATAAAGGGACTCCAGTCATAGCTGGTATGTGATAAAGATAAATTTTTAAATCAGGGTGATTAATTTCTGAGATAAGCTTTTCGTAATGATTAAATAGACCTTCATCTGATACGCCTTTATAATAAAAAGGAGGGAGCACCATAACTCCGTGACAACCTAATTCTATGGCATGTTTACTAATTTTTACCGTATCAGGAAAATTACAAAGACCTGTACCTGGAATTAGTACTTTTGGGTTTATACCACTTTTCACCATACTTTCCAATGCATTCATTCTTTCTGTATTACTAATTGATAATGCCTCCCCTGTAGTTCCAAAAGGAGCTAATCCTGAGCAACCATTTTCTAAAAGATATTTTGCAAAATTATTATAAATTTCATTGTTGAGAGAAAGATCATTATTGAATGGAGTTAATATTGGTGCAATAAGTCCTTTAATCATTTTTAATTTCCTTCATTTTTTTGGTTGAAATTTTAGTAATGTAGGTTGATTGTTTTTGTGAACAAAAACTGGGCTTAATTTCATTCCTATAACTAAGTTTTCTGGTTTTGGCTCAACATTAATTATATTCGTAGGTATTATCACACCTTCTTTTAATTTTACTAGTGCAGTTATATATGGAACATGGTCAATAAAATTTTTATGCGGAGCCACGTAAACTATGGAAAATGTATAAAGTTCAGCTTCCCCTGAAACTTCTACCCATTCTAATTTTTCATTAGGATTATGGATAGAAATTTCTCTAGGAAAAAATTGAAATTTTTTTGTATTTTTTGATCTTTGGATGAAAATTTTTTCTTTTTTTAAGTTTTCCCAATAAAAATCAGATTCTGGTTGGGCAATAGGTTGTATCATTTTATAATTTATCCTAATCTTTTCCTAGTATAACTGTACCTGTTGAGGATAATAATCCTCCAGTCCCATGAACTAATGCGAGATTACATTTATTTAATTGTCTATCTTTAGCTTGATTTCTCATCTGTCTAGCAGCTTCTACTACAGTAAAAATACCATACATCCCAGGATGAGTATATGATAATCCTCCACCATTAGTATTAAGGGGAAAATTTCCACCTGGTCCTAATATTTTAGACTTAATAAAATCTGGGCCATCACCAGGTTCACAAAATCCAAGATTTTCAAGGGTAATCAATACTGTATAGGTGAAAGAATCATATAACATAGCTAAATCAAAATCTGCGTGAGATACTCCAGCCATTTTCATAGCTTGTGGTCCCGTGTAAGTCCCAAAAGCTTTAGTTAAATCAGGCATTTGGGATATCATTGAATGATCATGTCCTTCAGCTGCACCTAGTATGGATACGCTTCCATTTTTTGAATCTTTTGCACGTTCTTTACTTGTTATCACAATAGCTGCACCTGCATCTGTAACAAGACAACAATCTAATAAATGAAAAGGCCATGCAATCCATCTAGAGTTATGATAATCTTCTTCTGACATTTTTTTATCATAAAAATACGCCTTTGGATTTAAATTAGCCCATTTTCGAGTTTGTAAAGCAATACTCGCCATTGCTTCTCTAGTATTGTTTTCTCCGTAAATATGCATATATCTTCTTGCTGCCATGGCATATGATATGGGAGGACCAATGATTCCATGAGGATTTTCATATTGAGCCATAGGTGCTGCTGGATTTCTCGGCATGGGTTCTCTGTCTGATCTTCCTGATTGTCCATGTGTTATAAGCGCAACTTCACAATAACCTGATGCAATGGCAGATAATGCATGAGCAACATGGATAACGAAGGAAGAGCCTCCTACAGATGTACTATCGGTATATTTAGGATTTATTCCCAAATATTCAGCAATATCTAATGTTGACCAGCCAGCAGTAAATAAACCATCGACATCAGATAAATTAAGCCCAGCGTCATTAAGGGCATTAAGAGCAGCTTCTGCATGAAGGGCTATTGGAGACTTGTTAGGAACTTTACCAATCTCGTTTGATTCAGCAACTCCAATAATATGAGCCTCACCTGAAATACTTTTTAGTTTATTTATGTTTGGCATTATATATTTGCTGCTTTCAAAATTCTTTTCATTGTATTTTTACTCTTATGTTGACTGAAATTATTTCCATTTAGTAATGTTATAGATACTAAACCATTTTTTACAGTTTTCATATCAGTTTTATCTTTTGAATTATTACTTTTTTGAGATTGTAGTTGCGATAATAAAATTTTATATTCATTTTTTGAAACTTGATCTGTTGTAATACTGAGATTAGAGTTTTCTGGTGTGGTTTCTATTGCATGTCCGATTTTTTCATCTTTAACATTAGGAAAATTTATATTTAGAAATGTTTCATTGGGTATGTTTTCAGAGATACATTCTTTTACTATTCGATTTATCATCATTTCCAAATGATGATTATGGATTGATTCAAATGACTCTGAGGAGAATGCTATGCTTTTTTTCCCCTGTGTGTTTGCTATCATAGCCGCACCAATCGTTCCAGATATCATAATATTTCGACTTAGATTATATCCATTATTTATTCCTGATAGGACTATTGTAGGATTTTTACAAATTTCTTTTAGTCCAATAATTACAGAGTCAGCAGGTGTTCCTTCAACTGAAAAACACTCAACCCCTTTTATTCGATTCTTTTGTTTTTCAACTTCAAGTGATTTAAGGAAAGTAATACTTCCACTAGTTCCTGATTTGTTATATTTTGGGGCAACAATAGTAACTTTTCCTAAGTTTACCACTGATCTAGCCAAAGCCCAGATGCCTTCACTTTCTACACCGTCATCATTTGTAATAAGTATTTTCATCATTCAACTATTTTCCATATTTAAATTATATTATTTAATTTTTTCAAGTATTTTTAGATTTTGTTTTATTAGCAGAGTCAACATTACCTAAAGTTTTCGCATTTTCTATTGCATTTATTATTGCTAAGTTAACACTTTCTAGTGCAGCAGAGTGAATTTCATCAATATTAAAATCTTTTTTTGATGTGTTAGTCGATATACCAAAAATTGTATCGCCATCATTTTCTGTGTGCGAAGGTCTTATGCTTAAGGCTATTCCATCTTGACCTGCCATGGCAAGTCTTGTCGCTTGAATTTTGTCTAATCTAGCATCAGTAGCTACAATTCCTATGGTAGTATTTGTGAAAAATGTTTTTCTTTTTTTAGGAGGATTTTTTATTAGTATTTCATTCGTATCTAAGAAGCTATTTTTTGATTTTGGACCAGCTATAATATTTCCTTTTTTAGAATCAAAAACGCTACCAAAAGCATTTACAACTATTAATGAAGCAACTTTAATCCCTGAAGAAATTTTAATACATGATGTACCAATACCTCCTTTGGTTGAAAATTTTTTGCCAAGTATTTTTCCTACCGTACAACCAGTTCCTGCACCAAAGTTGCCGGTTGAGAATTGTTTACTTGCTGTTGATGCTGCGATGTATCCTGATTCTACATTAGGTCGTATTTTATGATTAATAAATCCAAGATCAAAAACAACAGCACTCGGGACTATTGGTATAACTGATCGACCATATTTTATTCCTATTTTTTTTTCTTCAAGAAATTGCATAACTCCATTTGAAGCACTTAAACCAAATGCACTTCCTCCAGTAAGAAGTATTCCATTTATCCATTTATGACTTGCTAGCGGGTCTAAAAGGGCAGTTTCTTTTGACCCTGGTGCTGCACCTCTAATTTCTATTCCAGCAGACATTTGATTTTCAGAAATTAATGCTGTGCAACCAGTTCCATTCTCTAGATCTGTGTAATGACCTACTTTTATGCCAGTTATATCAGTTATTGAACCGTAATTATTCATAATATTGATTGTAACAATTTTAAATTAAAATTATCTTTTATTTGTTTTATACTAATATTTAAATTCCATGGTTAGTAATATTTGTGATAAATTTTATATATACAAGATAATTAATCAATTAAAATAAGGTTCAAAAATATGGGATTCAAGCAATTAGATCCAGCATACGGTTTTGATGATGTATCTATTTCTCCGGGTATAGAAACAATTAATCCTGACATGACAGATTTATCGTTTAGTATTGGTGAAAATAGTGAACAAAAATTTCAAATTCCATTTATTGCTTCTGCTATGGATGCAGTTGTCGATCCTAATTTTGCATCATACATGACAAAATCTGGTGGACTTGGCGTAATGAATATGGATGGTATTCATATTAGATATGAAGAATTGGGGCAAGTTTATGAAGATATTATCAATGCTCCTAAAGATAAAGCAACTGAGATTATGCAAAAAATATACTCCAAACCCATAGACAAAAATCTAATCTCAAAAAGAATTGAAGAGGCTAAAAAAAATGGCGGTATTGTTGCGGTTTCTTTCGTACCTCAAACTGCTAAAAGACATGCCCCAATAGCAGTTGAAGCTGGAGCTGATATAGTTGTTGTTCAAGGTACAGTAGTAACAGCTAGACATTCATCAAAAAGTCTTGAGGGATTAATACTTTCTAAATTAAAAAAAGAATTAGGCGTTCCAATTATTGTTGGAAATACTGTTTCTTACGATGTTACCAAAGAACTAATGAATGAAAATATTGACGGAATCTTGGTAGGAGTAGGTCCTGGATCAGTTTGTACAAGTAGAGAAGTTTTAGGTATAGGAATTCCGCAGATAACAGCAACTATTGAGTGTGCTGCAGCCAGAGATGATTATTACAAAGATAATGGAAGATACATTCCTATAATTACCGATGGAGGAATTAGAACTGGGGGAGATGTTTGCAAGTCATTTGCTGCTGGTACAGACGCAGTAATGATAGGCAGCCCGTTTGCAAAATGTAAGGAAGCTCCTGCAAAAGGTTTTCATTGGGGTATGGCAACTTGGCATGACTCATTACCAAGAGGAACCAGAATTAAGTTAGGTGCGGAATATTCATTAGAAGAATTATTATTCGGTCCATCTTCTAGAACCGATGGTACTTTGAACCTTGTTGGTGCTTTAAGAGTTTGTATGGGATATGTTGGTGCTAGAAACTTGAAAGAAATGAATAAAGCCAAGATGGTGTATGCCCCAGCGATAAAAACAGAGGGCAAAATATATCAGTCTGGTGGATTAGGTTCATGAAGTTTATTAGGCCGCGAGGTACATCAGACATATTACCAGATCAGCAAAATTATTGGAATTATGTATCAGATACAGCCAAGAATACTGCTATTAAATTTGGATTTCAAAGTATAGAAACTCCAACTTTTGAAGATACTAATTTATTTAAAAGAGGAGTTGGAGAAGGTACTGACGTTGTAATGAAAGAAATGTATTCATTCGACGATCTAGGTGGTGATTCTATAACACTTAGACCTGAGGGTACAGCATCAGTTTGTAGAGCCTATATTGAAAATGGAATGAAAAATCAACCACAACCTCAAAAATATTTTTATAATGCTTCAATGTTTAGATATGAAAGACCGCAAGCAGGTAGATTACGAGAGCATCATCAATTTGGATGTGAAATTATTGGTGATGAAAATCCAGAGTACGATGCAGAGATAATACAATTAGGCTGGAAATATATTAAAAATCTTGGACTAAGTAATATAGAACTTAAGTTAAATACTTTAGGAGATTCAAAAACTAGGGACATATACTTAAGAGATTTATCAAATTATTATAAACAGTTTATTAATAAGCTACCTAAAATAGATTCGGATAGATTATTAAGATCCCCACTTAGATTATTAGATTCAAAAGAGATTATAACCAAAGAACTATCATTAGGTGCTCCTAAGTCAGTAGACTATTTGTCTGAAGAGTCGAAAATACACTGGGATAGGCTAATTTATTTACTCGATAAATTTGCAGAAAATAATGAGGATTTTCATTATGAGGTAGATAATAGATTAGTAAGAGGCTTAGATTATTACAATAGAACAGTATTTGAATTTATACCAAAAAATTCTGGTGCCCAAGGAACTATTTTAGGAGGTGGCAGATATGACCCTTTAATAGAAATACTTGGTGGTCAATCAACTCCTGGTATAGGATTTGGCTCAGGAATTGAGAGAATGATAATTGAACTCAAGAAACAAAAAGTTAAAATACCAGTTAATCAAACAGTGGATGTTGTAATCGTGCACATGGGAGGAATTATAGAAGAATTGTGGGGATTGATTTCAGACTTAAGAGATAATGGCTTATCCACAGTTTTTGCTCCTAATCGATCAATGAAATCACAAATGCGTTATGCAAATAATATCAATGCTAAAATTGCAATTATTGTAGGCCCAGACGAAATTTCCAAAGGCTCTGTTAATATAAAGGATTTATCTACTACAGAATCCCAAAAAGAGATTGTTTTAGACTCAAATGTGATTGTTAAGTACTTAAGAGAAAAAATATATTAATAGGTTACTAATGCTTCAATCAATGCAAAATAGATTAGACGAAATTCAAGCTAGATACTTTGAAATAGAAAAACTTATGTCACAAAATGAAATAGCATCTGACCCCAATTCTATAAGAAAACTAGGAAGGGAATATAGTCAACTTCAGGTAATAGTAGACTTATGGAGCGATATAAATCAAAGCGAGAAAAATTTGAATGAAACTAAGGAAATAATTAAAGAAGAAACGGATCCTGAAGTAATTGAAATGGCTAGAGAAGAAGCTCAATTACTTGAAAAAAAAATACTACTATCTACTGAAAAAATTAAGCTTGAATTATTACCTAAAGATGATGCGGATTTGGCTGATGCAGTTATAGAAATAAGAGCAGGAGCAGGAGGTGATGAAGCTGGGTTATTTGCTTCTGAAGTTTTTCGTATGTATCAAAGATATAGTGAGTTAAAATCCTGGAAACTAAAAATTCTCAGTCAAAATGATACAGGGGTAGGTGGAATAAAAGAGGTGACTTTTGAAATCAGTGGCGAAAAAGTCTATCAAAGATTGCACCTAGAAAGTGGAGTTCACAGAGTTCAAAGAGTTCCTTCTACTGAATCTCAAGGAAGAATTCATACATCTACAATAACTGTGGCGGTCTTACCTAAAGCAGAAGAAATAGATGTTGAAATTAATGAAAACGATTTAAAAGTTGATGTTTTTCATTCAGGTGGTGCAGGTGGTCAAAACGTTAATAAAGTTGCAACAGCAATTAGAATAACTCATGAACCTTCAGGGATTGTGGTTCAATGCCAAAATGAAAGATCTCAACTACAAAATAAATTACAAGCATTAGAAATCTTAAGATCTAGGCTCTGGGACAATGAAATTAGAAAACAAAGAGATGAGATAAGCGCTAATAGAAGATCTCAAGTCGGAACTGGAGATAGATCTGAAAAAATTAGGACTTATAATTTTCCACAATCTAGAATTACGGACCATAGAATAAACATAAATAGCCATCAAATGGCTCAAGTTTTAGACGGAGATTTAGATGTTTTTATTGATCCTTTACTTCAAGAAGAACAAGCAAAAAAATTGGCATCATTAGAATCTAATACAAGTAATTGAAAAAATTAAATTTTCCAAACCTATATAAATACATATTAAGTCAACTTGAAAATCATTTAATTGATGATCATCATATAGAAGCTTCAATATTGTTGAAATATTTTATAAAAGAAAAAAAAATAACAGAAGATACTAATCTTAGTCCTTCTAATCAATCATTTTTATTGAAGATTATACAAAAAAGATCTTTAGGTTTTCCTCTGCAGTATATTACCCAAGAGGTGAATTTTTATAAATCAAAATTTTATGTTAACTCAAGTGTACTTATTCCTAGACCTGAAACAGAAATTTTAATTGAACAATGTATAGAATTTATAAAAATAAATAAAATTGAAAATCCCAATATAATTGATATTGGGACAGGATCTGGTGCTATTGCAATTTCTATAGCTAAAGAAATATCAGGCTCAATAATATATGCTGTTGATATATCAAAACAAGCTTTAGATGTAGCCAAAATTAATGCAAAAAAAAATGATGTAATTATTCAGTTTATTGAAGGTGATTTATTTGGAGATATAGATTGCAATTTTGATATTATTATATCCAATCCTCCATATATAATGACTGATAAAATAAAAAATCTTCAAAGAGAAGTGCTTTATGAACCTGTTTTAGCATTGGATGGAGGTTTAAATGGTATGGATATCATATCTAAAATTATCAATATTGGAATAAATAAAATTAATAAAAAGACCACTTCGGGAATATTTATTGAAATAGACCCTCAAGTTTTACCATCACTAAGAAAAATACTATCAGAATTGCCAGATAACTTTAAATATAATATAAAAAATGATTACTCAGACTATCCAAGAATATTATCAATAACAACTTAGTTTTTATAATCTACACGGTAACAGGAAATAACCCTACACGTAAAATGGTTATTTATATTTAGATAATTTTATTTTACACGGAAAAGTGTATTCATGTATAAATACAATTTGATCTTTACACGGTACTCTACACGTAAAAGTATATTAAGTTCCTTTTCTATTCTTTATGGTTGATAATGTTATATTATGAAGTGTTTTCTTCCCTGAAAAATGTCTATAAATTTCATCAACCATTTCTTCGAAAAATCTTGTTCTAGATCTCTTAGTAGTTCCTGCTATATGAGGGGATAAAAAAACATTAGGTAATTTTCTAATTTTGGAGTTAATCGGTATTGGTTCAGGGTCAAAAACATCTAAGCATGCAGTTATTTTTTTATTTTGCAAGGCATATATCATATCTTCAGTATTAACTATTTGCCCTCTTGAAACATTAACAAAAACTGAACCATCTCTTAAAAGATTAAAATGTTTAAGGTTAATCATTTTTTTTGTTGAAGGTGTTAATGGTGCTAAGCATACTACTACGTCATTTTCAGAAAATATTTGATTGAGTTCTATTTTAGAATAACCTAACTTACTTATGATATTTTTTGAGACATAAGGATCATAGACGGATATTTTTGTATTAAAAGGTTCAAGATATTCGCATAACTTTTTAGCAATATACCCAAATCCAATGAACCCTATTTTTTTTTCAGTCAACTCTTCATTTTGAAAAATTATATTATCTTTTTCATTACTAGGCTGCCAATATTGGTTATCTATAATTTTCCTGAAATGATATCCTGCGCTTCTAAGACCAATTAAAATTAGCCCTAGAGCCCACTCTGATACAGGATAAGATGACCCATGAGTGGTATCTATAACGTTTATTTTTTTGCTTATTGCGTACTCAGAATCCATTCTTTTGGAAAATCTATCGCCCTCTAGTTCCCCGATAAAGGATAAATTTTTTGAATTATCTATAACTTCTTTTGTAATCTTTGGTGAACCATGGCAAACAATAATAACATCTAGATTTCGGGAAAAATTTTTTAGGTCATTCATGACCATAAGTGATGACTCTGGAGACTCATCCCAACTTGAAAATTCATTTAGCTCCAACCATTGAAAGTTTGAAATTTTCTTAAGTTTTTCAAGATCTAGTGAATCTATATAATTTTCAAAGACTTCTTTATTGCAAACAAGGCCTACATTAGGTGGAAAATTTTTCATAATTTTTTTATAGTTAATTCAAAATAAATGTTATTTCGATATATATTATCAAACTTTTATTCATTATTGGACTCATATCGATTGGAGTAGTTATATGTTTAATTTCGTTTCAAGAAGATCTACCGTATTAGCAAAAAATGGTATGGTGGCAACCAGTCAACCACTTGCATCTCAATCAGGTTTAGAAATCTTAAAAAACGGAGGTAATGCAGTTGATGCTGCTGTTGCAACAGCGGCTGTTCTTAATGTTGTTGAACCTATGTCTACTGGTATAGGAGGGGATATGTTTGCTTTGTACTGGGATAACAAGCAAAAAAAAGTATTTTCGATTAATGGATCTGGCAGTCAATCATGTAATGTTGAGGTAAAAGATTTGACAGATTTGGGTTTGAAATCTATTCCGAACGAAAAAAACAATTCGCATTTTGCTGTTAGCGTACCAGGGACTGTTGATGGATGGGAGTCATTAATTAATAAATTTGGATCAATGAAATTATCAGATGTTTTAATTGACTCAATTAATTATGCTGAAAAAGGTTTTCCAGTCTCCGAGATTATCTCTAACGTATGGTCATCAAAAGAAGTTGTGGAAAAACTTAGTTTTAGAAAATCTGGAGAACAATTTTTGCCAAATGGCAATGCCCCAAAGTATGGTGAAATTATAAAGCTACCTAATCTAGCTAAGTCATTGAGGATCATTTCAGAAGGCGGATCTGAAGCTTTCTACAAAGGTGAAATAGCTTCTTCTATAACTAATTTTATTCAATCTCAGGGTGGCTGGTTATGTATGGAAGACCTTGCTAAACATAAATCTGAATGGGTAGATCCAATTAGCACAAACTACAGAGGATATGAAATATGGGAATGCCCTCCAAATGGTGCTGGAATCATCGCTCTTATGGCATTAAATATTGTTGAAAATTTTGATATCAATTCTATGGGATTGCAATCAGCAGAAACCTATCATCATTTAATTGAATCTATGAGATTGGCTTTTTCAGATGGTTTATTCTATGTTGCAGATCCTAATAAGACTCATGTTCCTGTTGATCAATTGTTGTCAAAAAATTATGCATATAAGAGGGGTTTAGAGATTTCCTCAAAAGAGAAAAACTACAATATATCATACGGAAATCCTATGGGTGGAAGTGATACAGTTTACCTATCGGTAATAGATAAAGAAGGTAATGCTTGCTCTTTTATCAACAGTTTATATAGTAGTTTCGGTACAGGTTTAGTAGTTCCGGAATATGGAATAGCTTTGCAAAATAGAGGCTCACTTTTTTCACTTGATCCTGAGCATCCAAATTATTTAGAGCCAAGCAAAAAGCCCTATCACACAATTATTCCAGGAATGGCTACAAAAAATGGTGAGCTTAGTCTTAGCTTTGGAGTTATGGGTGGCTTTCAGCAACCTCAAGGGCATTTGCAAACCTTAGTTAATATGATTGATTTTGATCTAGACCCTCAGCAAGCTTTAGATGCACTAAGATTTAGAATAGATGTTGAAGGGGATGGTGTAATTCATCTTGAAGAAGGCGTAAGTTCTGAGCTAGTGAATGAATTAAAAATGAAAGGGCACGAGGTAAATATTGTTTCAGGTTATGATAGGGTAAGTTTTGGTGGAGGTCAGATAATATCTAGAGATCCTTCTAGTAATTTATTGATGGGCGGAACCGAACCAAGAAAAGACGGAATAGCTGTTGGATGGTAGAATTTTAGAATATTTTAGAATATAATAGAAAAATATACCTTTTTATATCTTTTTATACAATGAATCTAAAAGTTAGAGAAGTAGCAATAAAATTAAATGTAAGTGAGAAAACAGTTTACAAGTGGCTCTCACAGGGGATTATACCAGCAAAGCGACTAGGAAAAACATGGGTTATTTCAGAAAATGAAATTGAAAAGCTTGTAAATCCAGGCATTCATCCTAAGCAGAGCATAGAAAAAATTACTCTTATCGATCGAGAATTTAAGAATACAGATGAACAGGATTTAATTGAGATTAAGGCACTAGATAAGTTTACTGAATTTTTATCTTCGGCTTTAGAGCATGGTTATGAAAGAATTCTTGGCCCGAGAAGTTTGGACCCAAAAACTGTGGATAGAATTTCAGATGTACTTGATTCATCAACGGGTGAAATACTTTTACAAGGGATTGGACTAAGAGAATTTTTTGGAGATAAAGGTTATGCCGATATTCTTAGAAAAATGCTAAATGAAAATAGGAAAATACAGATTAAGGCTTTATTAGTAAATCCAAATAGTGAATTTGCTAAAGCTAGGGCAATAGCTGAAGATGGTATGGTTTTTGATGATGATGAAGTTTTTAAGTCAGGTCCGCTTTATAGTGATAGTTGGAGGAGTATGAATATGATTGCGTCTATCAAAAAAAAATCCTTAGATCTTTCTAGATTTTCTCTTGATGTTAAATTCGTTAATCATTGGCCATCATCCTACCTCATTATGACAGAAAAATATACCTTTCTAGAATCTTATCAGTTTGCAAATTTACAAAATATTTATGGAGAATCTTCCTTCGATGGATTAGTTCCAATGATGCAGCTGAAATCCAAGAGTGATTACGGTAAAATTCTTAGGAATCATTTTGAATATGTTTGGTCTGGTAGTAACCCATATATACCTATATATTCTCTTTCAGAAATATCACAGAACATGATAATTAATTAGTTCCGGAATTTTACGGAACTAATTATAGAAAAAAAAGGACTATTATCTGTATGACTTCTAATATGATTAAGTATATTTAATTGTCATTTATAGGAGAAAAAAATGGGTAAGATAAATGTAGCTATTATAGGGGCCGGAAACTGTGCTTCTTCCCTTGTGCAAGGTTTATATAAGTATAGTGAAGTTGATGAAACTTCGGAAAAAATTCCAGGACTAATGCATAACATACTTGGTGGATATGCATTAAGTGATGTAAATATAGTTGCTGCGTTTGATGTTGATAAGGAAAAAGTTGGTAAAGATTTATCTGAAGCACTATTTACTAAAAATAATAATGCTCTAAAATTTCATGACGTACCAAATATGGGTGTAAAAGTTGATAGAGGTATGACTCATGATGGTATTGGGGAATATTTAGAAGAAGTAATTGAGAAAGCCTCAGGTGAAACATCAGATATTGTAGGGATATTGAGAGATCGAAAAGTTGATGTTGTAATAAATTATTTACCTGTTGGTTCTGAACAAGCAACTAAATGGTATGTAGAGCAAGTTCTTTCTGCCGGTTGTGCTTTTGTAAACTGTATTCCGGTTTTTATAGCGAAAGAACCATACTGGCAAAAAAGATTCAAGGATAGAGGTTTACCAATAGTGGGAGATGATATTAAGTCTCAGGTAGGTGCAACAATCGTACATCGAGTGCTTGCTAGATTGTTTGAAGATAGAGGTGTTAGATTAGATAAAACATATCAATTAAATTTTGGTGGTAATACGGATTTTTATAATATGCTTGAAAGATCAAGATTAAAATCAAAAAAGATTTCTAAAACTAACGCTGTTCAATCACAATTGGAAAAAGAATTACCAACAGATGATGTTCATATTGGACCGTCAGATCATGTCCCGTGGCTTGAAGATAGAAAGTGGGCATATATTAGATTAGAGGGTACATCATGGGGAGACCAGCCGCTAAATGTAGAATTAAAATTAGAAGTTGAAGATAGTCCAAACTCTGCAGGAGTTGCTATCGATGCAATTAGAAATGCTAAAATTGCATTAGACAAAGGAATAAGTGGCCCTGTAGAGCCTGCTTCAGCGTATTTTATGAAATCTCCACCATTACAAATGCGAGATGATGATGCGAGAAAAGCAGTTGAAGATTTTGCAGATCTAGAATAATCTAAATAATTAGTTCTAAAAAATGTGATTTTAGTCTGAGTTTTCAACTCATCGATAATCTTAATTTGTTATACACTTAATCCTAACTCTAACTTTATATTTTTAGGTAATTAAATGAAAATAGCAGAGATTTCTCCTTATGATTTTGCACATCCTGGTGGTGTACAAAGGCACATATCTTCATTAAGCAGCGAGCTGGTTTCAAGGGGGCACGATGTTACAGTCATAGGTCCATGCTCAAAATCAACTCCATTAGTCAATCTGGAAAATGTTAATTTTGTTCCTCTTGGTAGATCCATCCCTTTTCCTACTGCTGGTTCTGTTGCAAGAATCTCTATTTCACTATGGCATGAATGGAAATTGAAATCTTTTTTACAAACTGAAAACTTTGATATAGTTCATATTCATGAACCACTGATGCCGCTAACATCTCTTACTGCAGCTACATTTTCTAGATCTACAACTATAGGTACTTTTCATGCTTATAATGAAGGTAGATCTAAGGGATATATTTTAGGTAAAAGGCTAAGATTACTTGAAAGATTTGCAAATAAATTAGATGGGAGAATAGCTGTTTCAGAGCCTGCAAAAATTTTTCATAATAAATATTTCCCATCAGATTACAAGGTAATACCAAATGGATTAGATGTGGAGAGATTTTCAACTCCTACAATGAGGCCAACCGTTATGAAAAGTGAAAACATTAATTTACTTTTTGTAGGAAGAGTTAATGAGTCAAGAAAAGGTCTTAGATATGCTCTTGGTGCATACTCTAGGTTAAAATGGCAATATCCTAAATTAAGATTGATTGTTGTTGGCTCAGGGGTGCCAGACAAAGAATCATACAGAGTTATGGGGGAAAGATCATTAGATGATGTAATATTTTTAGGTCCTATGTCAGAGTCTGAATTACCAAGTTATTATCAACATGCAGATATATTCTTGGCCCCAAATACAGGCAAAGAAAGTTTTGGATTCATTACCATAGAATCTATGGCATCATCAACTCCTGTGATTGCTGCTAGTATTCCTGGTTTTCAATCTGTTATTAAAGATGGATATAATGGAATTTTGGTTGAACCAAAAAATGAAAAATCCATAGCGATAGCTATAAAAAAACTCATAGATAATCCATCACTAAGAACTTCACTTGAAATAAATGGTAGGTTGTCTGTGGAGAAGTATAGTTGGAAAAAAGTCACTAACAATATAATTCGTTACTTTAATAATGTGAAAAATATACGTAATGACACACTAAAAAAATCTAAAAATAAAGTAAGTTAGTATGATTTTAGATTTGCAAAAATTCAGGTATAAAATAAGGTATTTTATTGGAAAATATTACGAAGATCCATTGGTAAATATATTTATAAGTATTAAATTCAGAGCATCTACAATTACACTTTTTGGCTTTTTGATCACATTAATTTCATCTTATTTTATTTATCAGGGAAGTTTTGTTATCTCTGCCATTATACTTCTTGTAGGTTCTTCATTTGATATGTTAGATGGAGGTGTTGCAAGAAAAACTAATACTGTAAGCAACGCTGGTGCTCTATTAGATTCTGTTTTTGATAGAATTTCTGAGGCTGTCATATTTATATCTTTAGCTTTTTATTATCTGAGTAATGGTTCGGAAAATAATTTTGAAATATATATATGTATTGTTGGTTTAGTTGGCTCGATTATGGTAAGTTATATTCGTGCTAGATCTGAATCATTGGGAGTTTCTGGTACAGCTGGAATTTTAACTAGGCCAGAAAGATTAATAATTTTAATTGTATCCTTGATGTTGAATAATCCAATTTATGCTTTGTGGATTCTTGCAATAGGTACACCAATTAGCGCAGGGATTAGATTTTTTGATTCATGGAATACTTTACGAAAAAAATAAATTTATTTCTAATATTACTACTTACACTTTTCTTATTATTTTTTAGTATTCACAAGAATATTGCTTTATTTTCTGATTACACAGAATATGTTGATATATTAGATCAGTCTGCTGATTCTGATTTTCCTTATGGTATAAATTTTCAAATTCATTTCACCTCTGAAAAAAATATAGAAGATGTTAAGATTGTGTTTTTAGTTGGCAATCGGAGTACTTCTCAATACTCATATATGGATCTAAGTAAAGCAAATAATAAAATTTTCGCAGAACATTTTTTTAATTCTGGTAGTATAAATAATTTCATTCCACCATCTGCGAAAATTAGTTATTTTTATGAGTTTATTTTTGATGATAATTCCTCATATGTTTCGGAAGATTTTTTATTTTTTTATCACGATAATAGATTCAAATGGCAGGAAATAATTACAGAAAAGTCTAATATATTTTTTTATGATATATCTGTAGATTTAGCTAAAGCGATATCAAATATTTCAGATCAAACAATTACCAAAATGTCTAAATTGCTTGATGTGAAAATTGGAAATACCATTAATCTTGTTATATATAACAATAAAGACGATATGCATTCTGCTGTAACACATAAAAGTAAAACCTCTAGTGAAAAATTGACCATACTAGGTCAGGCTTTTTCAGAAGAAAAAATTGTAATTGTATTATTAGATGAACAGGTTTTTGAAACTGTAAACCATGAAATAACTCATATAATAAGTTCAATTGCTACCGATAATAGTGATTTTTTCCCTTTATGGTTGAATGAAGGTCTATCAGAATATTCCGATATAACTCCACAGAAATATGTTTCTATACTTAAGTGGGGTATAGAAGAAGAAAATTTGTTGCCACTAAAGCAACTTAATACTTTTCCTGGTGATCCTAAAAAGACAATTTTAGCATATGGTCAAAGTCAAAGTGTAGTGAGGTACTTAATTGATAATTATGGCCAAAAAAACATAGCTAATTTATTCCAACGAATAAGAAAAATTAAATCATATTCTGCAATTGATACTGAATTTACTAACGTTTACGGATTTAATTTAGATCAGTTATATTCCTCATGGAAAGATAATTTATATCAAGAACTAGGAATTGAATCTCCTAAAAATAGAAGTTTAATAGATAAATTATTTATTAGGAAAAATTATTACATAATTCTGTCATTTTTAGTATCTACACTTGTGGTATTAATTTTATTTAGGCTGGCTAAGAAAACCTCATCTTGATCAGGTTATTCAATGTTTCTCCTAAAATATAATTCATATCGTTTACATCAATAAAATTACAGTTTTTTCTCAAAGCTTCAATAGTTTGCTTGTATGTCATTGATTCTTGAACTACAGGAAAATCTGAACCCCAGCACATTTTTTTATTAAAGGAATTATAGCACTCCTCAAAAATCCATCTTGAATCATCATAAGGATATTTCCAATGAAACTTGTCTACATAATGGAATCCAGAGAATTTTAAGTGTATGTTATCTAATTTTGAACTTTCTTTGACCTCAATTAAATTTTTTTTTATTTTAGAGTTTTTTACAGTTAAACCAGACATGTGATGACATAGAATATTAAGATTTGGGAATCTCTCTGCCAATTTTCTTAGTTCTTTTTGGTGATTTGGTTTAATGGCTAAGGATGCAATTAATTTATTATCATTTGCAAATTTAAAAAAATCTAATCCTTCTGAAGAATTAAACCACGATGCATCATCCTCTTCTGCAACATAATGAGTAAATCCAAGAATATTATATTTCTTTAATGCATTTTCTAACCTATTAGTTGCACCTTTTGTATGATAAGTTTTTGACCACATAGAATCGATGTCTGCTAATTGTAAAAATTTATCTGGATAATTTCTAATTTTGTCAAATACATAAACATTGTTATCAAAATTATTAAATATTTCCGCACAAACTATTGTTGCTAAATTGACTTTATTTAGATTAATTTTATTTAAGAGTAATTCTATTGATCCATGGTTCTCAGGATCTGGTACTTCAGGTAAATATGGCCAAATTTTCCATGCATGGCAATGTGAATCTATAATCATAACTTCATACATTATATAGAAAAAATAATATATAAAGAATAACCACGAAACATATTAGAAACATATATGAAACACAAAAGAAACAAGTAGGAAACATAAAAGAAATATTTGCAATTTACATTTAATTCTATAACGAAAAATATATTTATAGGAGAAAATTATGGATTCTGGTCATACCGCATGGATGCTTACTGCATCTGCACTTGTATTTTTTATGACACCCGGTTTAGCTTTTTTTTATGGAGGTTTAGTAAGGGCAAAAAGCTTAGTAAACACAATAATGTTAAGTTTTATAACAATTGGTGTTGTTTCAATTGTATGGACTTTGTGGGGGTATAGTCTTGCTTATGGAAATGGTGAATTAATTGATGGGTTCATTGGGGATTTTTCTTTATTAGGCCTTAGTGGAGTTGAAATGTTCTCTCAAGAAGGAGATGCTATAAGTCCTTTATATGATGTGTTATTCCAAATGATGTTTGCAATAATAACTCCAGCATTGATTACAGGAGCATTGGTTGAAAGATTCAAATTTTCTACATATTTAGTATTCACTGTTATTTGGATAACTATAGTATATGCCCCAGTTGCTCATTGGGTTTGGGGTGGAGGATGGATCGGTGCTGATGGAGCAGGAGCACTCGATTTTGCAGGTGGAACTGTAATACATATAAATGCTGGAGCCGCAGCAGTTGCAGCTGCTCTACTTGTTGGTAGGAGAAAACTTCCAGGGTTACAACCAAATAATGTCCCATATATTGTTTTAGGGGCATCAATACTATGGTTTGGTTGGTTTGGATTTAATGGAGGTTCTGCTTTGGCATCAGATGACTATGCTGTAAATGCTATGCTTGTAACTCAAATAGCTGCAGGTACAGCTGCAACTACTTGGGGAATCCTCAGTATGATTACTTCCGGAAAAATTAGTGCCGTTGGTACTGCGACTGGAGCTGTCGCTGGTCTTGTTGCTATTACCCCTGCAGCAGGTGCTGTAAATCCAATTGGAGCATTAGCAATTGGTTTTGGAGCTGGTTTGATATGTTATTATGCTGTGGAATTAATTCATAAAACTAAACTAGATGATGCCTTGGATGTTTTTGCAGTTCATGGAGTTGGAGGATTATGGGGATGTATCGCTACAGGTATTTTTGCAATAGAAAGTATAGCAGGAGTTAAGGGAGCGGTACAAGGTGAATTTGATCAAGTATGGATTCAAATTTATACTGCGCTCGGAACATTGGCTTACTCATTTGTACTTACTTATGGGATTTTGTATATTCTTGATAAAATTCCAGTACTGGGTCTAAGAGTATCTGACTCAAGTGAAGATCAAGGACTTGACCTTTCTGAGCACGGTGAGCAATCTTCTATAGAGGATGGAGCAAACTAATAATCATATATAAAAGCCTACTAAGAAAAACTTTTACTAGTAGGTTTTTATATTTAAGGCATATTAAATATATAAATTAATTCTTTTGAATCGTGTATCATTAATTGTTTTAGGAGCGTAGCTCAGTTGGCTAGAGCACTGGTTTCCAAAACCAGGGGTCGGGGGTTCGAGTCCTCCCGCTCCTGCCATATATATAATCAGCCGGGGTGCTGAAACTGGTAGACAGGCTACGTTGAGGGCGTAGTGATCATTGATCGTGCGGGTTCGAATCCCGCCCTCGGCACCAATAATATTAGTATATAATTATATGAAAATGGCGACGTGGCCAAGTGGTTTAAGGCGGAGGTCTGCAAAACCTTTATTCGGCGGTTCGAATCCGCCCGTCGCCTCCAAATTATTAAAGTTTATATGGTGTATAAATGAAAAATCCCTTAGAAAATTTACCTTTAGTTGAACCTGGCCGCTTGATGATAAATATTCCTGTAACTATGCGTGACGGAATAAAATTGTCAGCTGATATATGGCTCCCTCCATCAAAATTTGGTAATGGTCCATGGCCTGTTCTTTTGCTTAGAACTATTTATGA
>CEUL01006718.1_pt1 | contig 28466 bp, 26 predicted proteins | sample 427021 | NCBI WGS metagenome assembly CEUL01 (sample SAMEA2622800, study PRJEB7988) | marine metagenome | isolation source: saline water (ENVO:00002010), including | reverse complement strand
AAAAAAAAAAGAGTCTATTATTCGAAATAAAATTGAAATTAATTTGATAAAAAAAGCTATTAAACGAAAAATTCCTATTTTTGGAATTTGTAGAGGAGCGCAGCTGTTAAATATAAAATTTGGAGGTAGAATTAGCAAAGTTAAAAATCAAATGAGAACAAGACATAATATATATTTTCATAAAAATGATATAATTAAAAAAAATATACTTAATGTAAATAGCTTCCATAATTATGGAATTAAGTACAAGGATTTTTCAAAAAAATTGAAAATTGTAGCAACTGATATTGATCAAAACATAGAAATGTTCATATCAAAAAAGAGTAAAATTTTAGCCACCATGTGGCACCCAGAGAGAGAGAAGAATAAAAAAATTTTAATAAATTTACTAAAAGAACTTTTAAAATTATGAAAGTAATAATTTTATGTGCAGGCAAAGGCAGGAGGTTTAAAATAAGGACCCCAAAGTGTTTACTTAAAATAGACAACGAAACCCTAGTTGAAAAATGTTTAAATAATTTCAAAGATAATTATATTAAATCAAAAGATATTATTTTTGCATCTGGTTTTAAAGAAAATTTAATAAAAAAGAAAGTAGGAAATAAATTTAATTTTATTAAAAATAAAGATTATGAAAATACAAATATGGTTTATACTTTTTTTAATGCAATCAAAAAAATAAAAAATACAGATATTATTGTTACATACTCAGATATAATGTTTAGTTCAAAGGATTTAAATAATTTGATTAAATCAAAATATAAATTTACTACACTTGTAGACTCAAAGTGGAAAAATATTTGGAAAAAAAAGAAAAAGCTTTTATTAGATTCTGAAACTCTAAAAATTTATAAAAATAAAATAATTTCTTTAGGTAAGAAAACAAAAAATATAAAAAATATTGATGGAAGATTTGTTGGAATCACCAAAATATCTTCAAATGAAATAAAAAAAATTAAGCTTATTTTTGACGAAAATTTATTAAAATATCCAGATAAATTTAAAAAAATCGATATGACTAATTTTTTTGATTTTCTTATAAAAAAAAAACAAAATATATATGCAACCAAAACTCATTCAAGTTGGTATGAATTTGATGATAAAAATGATTTAAAATCGTTTAAAGATCAAAACTTTCAAAGGTAATTTTAAATAAAAAAATTATATTTAATGAGTTTTTATATAGTTTTTCTACAAGATGTTCATAATTTGAACAAAGTTAATTTAAATAATGTTTAAATTACTTGATACTTTTATAACCATAACTTAAAAGACCTTATGAAAAAAAAAGCTTTAATTTTTGGAGTAACCGGGCAGGATGGTTCATACTTATCAGAATTACTTCTTAAGAAAAATTATGATGTAATAGGTGTAATGAGAAGATCAAGTGCTTTTAATACAGCAAGGATTGATCATTTATATTCACTTTATCCAAATCAATTTGATACATCTTATGGAGACTTATCAGATTTAAATAGTATTGAGAGAAACATTGAGAAGTTTGAACCTGATGAAATTTACAATCTAGCAGCGCAAAGTCATGTTGGAGTAAGTTTTGAAATATCTGATAGTACTTTTGATATCAATGCGTTTGGGCCATTAAATATTTTGCAGGTACTTAAAAACAAAGGAATTAAATCTAAATTTTATCAAGCTTGTTCAAGTGAAATGTTTGGAATTTCTCCTCCACCTCAAAATGAAAATACTTTGTTTCAACCACAAAGTATCTATGGTGTATCAAAAGTGTCAGCATACTATACAACAAGGTATTTTAGACAAGCCTTTAATATTTTTGCTGCAAATGGAATTTTATTTAATCACGAGTCTCCTAGACGTGGATTAAATTTTGTTACAAGAAAAATTACTATTGGAATAGCAAAAATTTTAACAAAAGAAATTAAGGTTTTAGAATTAGGAAATTTGTCAGCTCGGAGAGACTGGGGTTTTGCAGGGGATTATGTAGAAGCAATTTGGAATATTCTACAGCAAGATAAACCTGATGATTTTGTCATCTCAACTGGTGAAAATTATTCGATCGAGGATTTTGCAAAAGAAGCTTTTAATGTGGTTGGTTTAGATTGGAAAAAATTTGTAAAATCAAATGTAAGTCGATATTTGAGACCATCGGAAGTACCAAGCTTACTTGGTGACAGTAGTAAGGCTATAAAACAATTGAAATGGAAACCTAAAGTTTTATTCAAAGACCTATGTTTAATGATGGTAGAGAGTGATTTGAAAAATTTTAATCTAACATTGGAAGAGGCAAAAAAAATTGCAAAAAAACTATAATCAATTTTTTAAAAAAAAACTTGAAAATAAAGTAATTGCCATAACAGGCTCAAATGGGTTTATCTCAAAGCACCTAATAAAAGAATTAAAATCTTTAAAAATTAAAAAATTAAAGATTAAAGAAATAAACTCAAAAAATACAAACTATTTTAATTACAAAAATTTAGAGAAAAGTTTAAAATCTGCAGACTATGTTATCCATCTTTCTTCTGCAACAGGTGGAATAAAATATACAAAAGAAAATATGTCAGAACAATTTTATATTACCATGATAAAAGATCTTAATGTTTTCAAAGCTGCCAAAAAAAATAAAGTAAAAAAATTAATTACCATTGGAAATTTACACGCATACCCGAAAAATCTTAATGGAAAGTTAACAGAAAAAAAAATTTATGGCGAACTTCCTTTTCCTGGACATCTTGGGATAGGATGGTCAAAAAGAAATCTAAGTGTTATGGGAAAAATATTTAGTAAAAATAACACTTATACAAAATTTATAACATTATACTCAGCCAATTGTTATGGACCTGGAGATACATTGGATTTGAATTATGGTCATATAATTCCCAAAGTTATTATACAATGTTTGAAAAATAAAAACTTTGATCTATTTGGAAGTTTAAATGCAATAAGAGAGTTTATTTATGTCAAAGATTTGGTAAAAATTGTCATTTTATCTCTTATAAAAGTAAATAAATCTGTTTATTTTAATGTTGGATCGGGTGAAGCAATAAAGATTTCTAAACTAGTTAATATTATTAAAAAAAAAACCTTCTTCAAAAAAAAAATTACAAATAAAAATAAAATTATAGATAAATCTATAAGATTTTGTGGAAATCAAAATTTAAAAAAATATTTGAACTATAAGATTATGTTCAATATGAACATGGGATTAAGTGAAACCATTTCATGGTATAGAAAAGTTTTATAATAAATTTCAGTGAAAAAAAAAGTTGATATCGTAATATTTGGGGATTTAAGTAATATAATTTGCCGTATTTTAGTTTGGCAATTGGTAAAAATATCAAAAAAAAATAATATTAAGATTGATAAATTTTTTAATACTGAAAAAAATAAAGAAAGTTTAATAATAAACTCAATAAAATTCTTTTTAGTAAAATTGTTTAATCCTTTTAATAATAGTTTTTTTTTTAACAATACAGGTATATTTCTAAAATTATTTTCAGGTTTGAAAATTCAAAATGTGGAAGATATAAATGATAATAAATTTAGAAAAATATTAAACTCAAAAAAATATGATTACGCCTTTTCTTTATGTTGTAATCAAATTTTTAAAAAAAAAACGATTAAATGTTTTAAAAAAGTCATTAATTACCATAGCTCAACAATACCATTATATAGAGGACTTAATTCTACGCTATGGTCAATATTTTTTAATGAAAAATATACAGGTTATACATACCACTATGTAAATTCTAAAATTGATAGTGGAAAAATAATTTTTCAAGATAAATTTAAAATTAACTATAAAGAGTCTTATAAAAAAACAGAAATTATTAAAACTTTAAAAGCTAAAATTTCTCTAGAAAAAGTTATTAAATTGATTTTAAATAATTTTAAAGGAATATCCTTAAAAAAAAAAGGAAGTTATTATGGAAGAAAAGAAATAAAAAAAATTCTCACATATAAAAAAATTAATAATATAAATTTAATAAAAAAAGTTATAAGTATTTGGGGAGGTATAGTTTTGATTAAAGATAATAAAAAGTTTTTTATTACTAAAATTTCAGATAGTGGCAATATATTAAGAATAAGTCATTATCCAGTTATTGTTTATAAGATGTTAAAATTTATTAAAAATTAATATGAAAAAAATTAATCAAATTGAACCTGTAATTAGTTTGAATGATAAGCTTGCAATAAATAAATATTTAAAAAGTGGAGGATGGATAACTGAAAATAAAATTTCAAAAAGGTTCGAAAAAAATTTTTCTGAACTTTTAGGTGCAAAATACTCAATACTTCATCCCAATGGAACACTAACTTTATTATCTATAATGTTGGCTTTGGGACTTAAAAAAAATGATGAAGTTATTTTACCAAATTATACGATGGTTGCGACTGCAAATGCCGTTATTCTTGCTGGAGCTAAACCAATTTTGTGTGATATTTCAGATGAGAATTTATGTTTAGATCCAAATAAGTTAACAAATAAAATTAATAAAAATACTAAGGCTGTTATATACGTTACATTAAATGGTAGATCAGGCTTTATTCAACAAATACAAAAAATATGTAAAAAGAAAAAACTACATTTAATTGAAGATTCTGCACATTCAATAGGATCATATTTAAATAAAAAACATCATGGAACTTTTGGTATTGCTTCATCGTTTTCGTTAAGCATGCCAAAATTAATTACTACCGGACAAGGTGGTTTTGTTGTTACAAATAATAAATCTTTAGCAAATAAAGTAAATGAAATAAAAAATTTTGGAAGAAGAAGTGATGGAAATGATATTTATTTTTCAATAGGATATAATTTTAAATTTACTGATTTGCAATCTTCTTTAGGAATAAGTCAATTACAAAATATTAAACAAAGAATAAAAAAAAAAAGACATATATTTCATCACTATTATAAAAATCTTAAAAACATTAAAGAAATTAAAATGTTTAGATTTCAAAAAGATGAAACTCCTTGGTTTGTTGATATTTATTTAAAAAATCCAAAAAAGTTACAAGAATATTTAAAAGAATTTAATATTAGTACACGTTTAGTCTACCCACCTTTGAATAGTTTGAAAATTTTTAAAATTAATGGAGATTTTGAAAATTCAACATATTATTGTAATAGAGGACTTTGGCTACCAAGCTCAATTAATCTTAAAGAAAAAGATATTAAATTTATTGTAAATAAAATTAAAATTTTTTTAAATAATTATGCGCAAAATTGATTTTAAATTTATTAAATTTTGCCAAAAGCAAAAAGGCTCTATTGACGGAGGTTTAAGAAAGAAAAATAAAATTAAAAATCCATTATTCTCTATTATCACTGTCAATTTAAACGATGATTTAGAAAGTACAATATTAAGCATTAAATTCCAAAAATATAGAAATTTAATTGAGCATATTATTATAGATGGTGGCTCTAGAAAAAATTATTTAAAATTATTAAAATATTACAATAAAGATATAGATTATTGGATATCTGAAAAAGACAATGGAATTTGGGATGCAAGTAACAAAGGCGTTACTTTAGCCAAAGGAAAATTCATAGGATTGTTAGACTCCGGTGACATATTGAGTCAAAATGCATCTGAAATTTTAAAAAAATTGTTTAAATTAAAACCAAATGCAGATTGTGTAATTGGTAGCGTTATGAGATCAAGATTATTATCTGGTTTTTATCCACATAAAATTTCCACCCATTTAAATGTTATACCTTCTAACTCAGGTGGTTTTTTTTTAAATAAAAATATGCAAAAAAAGTTAGGATTATTTGATGAAAGATATAAGTGCTCTGCAGATTATGATTTAGTTTATAAGATGATTAAGTCTAAAAAAGTTAAATTTATTTGTTCTGAAAAACACGAAATTTTATCTAAAAAAATTCCTGAGGGTTTTTCAACAAAATATGGTTTTTTTAACAATTTATTAGAGGAAGTAAAAATTAGAAATAGCAATGGTGAAAATTTTATTTATACCTCATTTTTAGCAATTGCAAAAACAATAAATAAACTGTTAAGTATAATAAGAAATTTTGATGGAAATAAATTTGTAAAATATAAGTATTTAGAAATAGAGAAAAATCAAATAAACAATCTTAATAAATTTTATGAGTATATTCAGAAAAAAAAAAAATTTAAAAAAATTTAAAAATTATATTAAAATTTTAATTAAATTAATTTTAAGAAATCCATTTACTTTTTATTTGGAAATATTAAATTTTATAAAAGATTATAAAAATATTAAAAAAGATATATCTAAATCAAACTTTGAAATTTACCCAAGTCACCCTTATCTTTTTGACAAGAATGACAAAGGTTTAAAGCTGCAATATTTCCATTTTCAAGATCTTTGGGCTTTTAAAATATTATCAAAAAATAGTATTTTTGAGTTAGTAGATATTGGTTCAAACCTAAGTTTTATTACTTTTGCATCCTCAGTGAGTAAAATTAAATGTCTTGATATAAGACCGCATAAGATACACTTGGAAAATGTTGATTTTATTATTGGTGATATAAACAAACTTCCTTTCAATGACGATAGTGTAAATAACTTAAGTTCATTGTCGGTTATTGAGCATATAGGTTTAGGAAGGTATGGAGATAATATTGACCTATTTGGAATGGAAAAATCTGTTAAAGAGTTCGAGAGAGTATTAAAAAAAAACGGAAATTTAATTGTATCATTTCCATTTGGTAGAAAAAATATTATAGAATTTAATGCTCACAGAATATGTAATTTGGAATATACTAATCATCTGTTTCAAAATTTTATTTTAAAAAACGAGACTTTTATATATGGAAGTAAATATAATTCTAGAGAAGAATTTAAAAAATTAGGAGAACCCGACTGCGTTGCATGTTTTCATTTTATAAAAAAATAAATAAATTTAAATTTTTATGATTAATGTATGTGTTATAGGACTTGGTTATGTAGGCTTGCCAATATTAATTAATTTATCAAAAAAATTTAAAACAATCGGTTACGATATTAATAAACAAAGGGTAGAAGATCTTAAAAAAGGGAAAGATTTATTTAATGAGTTTAGAAAAAAAACATTAAAAAAAAGTAAAATAAATTTTACTAACTCAATTAATTTAATAAAAAAATCTAATATATTTATAATTACTGTTCCGACACCAATTAATAAAAAAAAACAACCAGACTTAACTCATTTAAAAGATGTTTGTAATAAACTTTCAAAAATAATAAAAAAAAAAGACATAATAATTTTTGAATCAACAGTATATCCTGGTCTGACTAATGATTTTTGTATTCCTTTGATTGAAAAAAATAATAATTTTAAAGAAGGAGTAGATTTTTACGTAGGTTATAGTCCTGAAAGAGTTAACCCTGGTGATAAAATTCATTCGCTAAAAAATATTAATAAGATACTTGCCTATCCGCATAACTACTTAAAAAAAGAATTAATAAAAGTATATTCTTTAATTAGTAAAAAAATTATTTTATCAAACAATATAAGAGAAACAGAAACTGCAAAAGTAATAGAAAATATACAAAGAGATGTGAATATTGGATTAATAAATGAATTTTATTTGGTTTGTAAAAGACTGAACTTAGATTTTAATAATGTAATAAACTTGGCTTCGAGTAAATGGAATTTTATTAAATTTAAACCTGGTTTAGTAGGAGGACACTGCCTTCCTGTAGATCCATATTATTTTTCATTTATTAGCAAGAAGAATAAACTTAATACTAAAATTACATTAGCAGGCAGAACAATAAATAATTTAATGACTACAGTTGTAAAAAAAGAAATTACTGAAAAGCTAAAAAAAATTGATCCACAAAAAAATAAGAAAATTTTATTTTGTGGTTTAACATATAAAAAAAATGTAGCGGATTTAAGAAACTCGCTTAGTTTAAAAATTTTTCAAAGTTTAAAAAAAAATAATAAAAAAATAAGAGGTTATGATCCATTATTAAACAATCTAATTTCAAAAAAAAATAATTTAGTTATCTCTTTAAAAGAATTTAAAAGTTTTGATATTTACATACTTGTTACCAATCACTCTATAATCTCAAGAAATTTAAAAAAACTTAATAAAAATAAAACAATAATTAACATTTTAGATTAATTGTATATGAGAGTTGCTTACATTGCTGAAACATCTTTGGATAATCGAAGTGCTTACACTCATCATGTAATTAAAATGTGTGATGCATTTTGTATAAAAAATTGTAAAACGACACTCATCATTCCTTTTATTGACAAAAAGATAAGTTTTAAAAAAATAAAAAAAAATTTTTTGTTAACATCAGAAAAAAAATTTTTAATAAAAACAATTTTAAATTTTAAAGTTAGTAACTTTTTAACAAGGATACTATTTGGCTTTAAAGTTGCAAAACATTTGAGCAAAAATTGTCCTGAATTAATTATAACCAGAAGTTTTATATCAAGTATTTTTTTTACTTTTTTTAAAATAAATCATTTTTTAGAAATTCATTCTGAATTTAGAGGACTTACGAGATTTTTTATGATCAATTTAAATTTTTTGAATTCAAGATATGTTTTGAAGATTATATTAATTTCAAAAGCTTTAAATAAAAGAATATTTAAATTAAACAAAAAAAAATTTTTGATACTCCATGATGCTGTTGATATTAAAAATTTTAAATATAAAAAATTTAAAAATAAAATTAAAAAAGTAACATATGTTGGAAGTTTTTATAAAGGAAAAGGTGTTGAGTTTATTTTACAACTTGCTGATAAACTTAAAGATTTAGAATTCAATTTATACGGAGATTCAAAAAAAAAATATTACAACATTTCAAAAAATGTAAAAATTCACGGATATGTAAATTATGAGAAAGTTCCATATATCTTGGCTAAATCTGATATATTACTTTTGCCAAGTGCAAATGTACAATATGGAAGAACAAAAAACATAAATATCGCAAACTATAACTCGCCACTTAAAATGTTTGATTATTTAGCCTCTGGTAAAATAATTGTTTCATCAAAACGTGATGGAATATGTGAAATTTTAAAACACAATCAAAATGCATTAGTAGTCAAAGAATATCAAACTAAAGCTTGGATTAAATATCTGAAAAATATCCTTGATAATAAATATAATTTAAAAAAAATAAGACTTAATTCAATTAAAACTGCAAAGAAGTTTACTTGGAAAAATAGAGTAAATAAAATTTTATTAGTACATAAGTCTTTAATTTAATAATTATATGTGTTTAATACGTAAATTTTTATGAAAATATTAATTACAGGAGTTGCTGGATTTATTGGATTTAGTTTTGCAAAATATTTGCTTGAAAAAAAATATATAATAATTGGATTAGATAATCTTAATGATTATTATGATGTTAATTTAAAAAAAAAAAGACTTAAGCAACTATCTAAATCAAATAATTTCAAATTTTATAAAGCAGATTTAACAGAAAAAAATAAAATTGAAAAAATTTTTAAAAATAATAAGATAGATTTTATCTTTCATTTTGCAGCGCAAGCGGGTGTAAGACACTCAATCGATCATCCAAGAAAGTATATTGATAGTAACATACTAGGTTTTTATAATTTAATTGAGAATGTTAAAAAACATAATATTAAGAGATTGTTTTATGCTTCGTCTAGTTCTGTTTACGGTGAAAATAAAAATTTTCCATTAAATGAAAAAGAAAATATATTTCCAAAAAATATATATGCCTTATCAAAAAAAATTAATGAAGAAATAGGTTTTATTTTCAATAAATATTACAATACAAAATTAACTGGACTCAGATTTTTTACAGTTTACGGAGAATGGGGCAGACCTGACATGATGATGATGAAATATATAGATTGCTTTTATAAAAAGAAATTATTCTACCTTAATAATTATGGAAATCATTCAAGAGATTTTACTTATATAGGCGATGTAGTTAACATTTTGTATTTATTACTTAAAAAACAAAAAAAACTAAAGGATTTTGACTTGCTAAATATATGTTCAAATCAACCGATAAATTTAAAAAAAATTATTTCATTTATGAAAAAAAAAAAAATTAATCCAAAAATAAAAAAAATCTCTCTTCAAAAGGCCGATATACTAAAAACACATGGAGATAATCAAAAACTTTTAAAAATTATAAAATATAATAAATTTAGTAATTGGCAAAATTCTGTTGAAAAAACAATTATTTGGTATCAAAAAAATATGATAAAAAAATCAAAATAATTTAACATTTTAAAATTGTACGTTTTTTATATTTAGTTAATTTTAATTTTTTAATACTTCAAAATATTCTTTTAAATTTTGTTTATAATCGAACCTATTTACTCTTGATAATGCAAATTTTATTTTTTCTTTTCTTATTTTTTTATTTTTTGAATAAAAAATAATTTTTCGAGCTAAATCTTTATAATTTCCAACTTCGAATAATTCTCCACCCCTTCCATTATCCAATATTTCTTTAGGACCCGTTGGACAATTGCTAGAAATTATAAATTTATTCAAAACTATAGCTTCTAGAAGAATATTTGGGAGCCCTTCGTGTAAAGACGTTAGAACTAAAAAATCTGCTTGTTTTATATATGGATAAGGATTTTTTTTATAATCTAAAATTCTTACATTTTTATTTAGGTTATTTGTTTCTATAAATTGTAAAATTTTTTTCTTTAAACGACCCCTCCCCATTATAACTGCTTCAAATTTAATCTTTTTTTTTAAAAGAGCTAGGGCATTTAAAAATGTAAAATGATCCTTTTCTTCAGAAAATCTGCCAACATGAATAATTTTTAAAATATTTTTGTTATTGTAGATACTTTTAGTCCTTTTTTTAGATAATTTAATTATTTCCTGTCTATTTAAAGGATTATAAATGCATTTAGCATTTATTTTATAAGTTAATCTAAATTTTTTTCTTATTTCAATACTATTAACGATATTTTTGTTAGCTAAAGGTAAAACTTTTTTAAATACTAAACTTTTTATAAAATTATTTGCCCAATCATCAGGAAAACTATTTGATCTTGTTATTATATTTATAGAAAATATTTTACAAATAATAATAGCATAAATATTTGATTGGAAACTTAAAACTAAGATTTTTCTATCTTGTAAAATTTTTTTAATTAAAAAAAATATTGATATAATGGTTTTAATACCTCTTCCAAAAATATCCCATACTTCGCTATCAGGACATATAAATTCAATTCTTTTATTAAAATTTTTTTTTGCTTTTTTTGTGGCTGAAATTACTGTTAAACTCTCAAATCTTTTACTTAGATAATTTGAAATAATAAATAAATTTTTCTCTGCACCACCTTTTTCAATAGATGGAATGAACAAGATAATTTTTTTACCCATATAACTATTTTATTTAAAAAATATTAAATTAATTAGTAAAACTATTAACCATTATTAGCATTAAGAGTTTTTTAATAGTGAGAGATATATTATAAATCATTTATATTTAAAATGAAAAAAAAAGTTTTTTACTGGTCACCCCACATAAATGAACAAATTGCTACCGTGAAAGCTGTAGTTAACTCTGCTTTCAGTTTAGTTAAATATGGTAAGAACTATGAGCCTGTAATTTTAAATGTTTTTGGTGAATGGAATTCTTTAAAAAATTTATTAAACGAAAAAAATTTAAATTTTAAAAATTTAATCGATTTAAATATAAAATTACCTATTAATGGTCTAATTAAAAGCAGAATATTTTATACTTTTTTATCTTTTATAATTTTAATACCTCTCTATAAATTTCTTAAAAAAGAAAAACCAGATTATTTAATTATACACCTAATTACAGTACCAGTTTTAGTTTTGTGTTTTTTCTTCAATTTTAAAACAAAATTTATTTTAAGAATCTCTGGATATCCAAAACTTCACTTCTTGAGGAGGATTTTTTGGAGAATAGTATCAAAAAAAATATACAAAATATTCACACCTACAGAAATTACAAAAAAAATGCTTATTGAAAATGGAGTTTTTAGAGAAGATCAAATCTTCTTATTAAGGGACCCTATAATTTCAATTAAAAATTTAAATACTCTTAAAACAAAAAAAATAGATGATAATTTTGAATTTGATAATTATATTTTGTCAATTGGTAGGCTGACTAGACAAAAAAATTTTCAATTTTTAATTAAAGCATATGCTCATGTGAAACAGGAGGTAACAAATTTACCAAAATTATTAATTATTGGTGAAGGAGAAGAAAAAAGTTACTTAACTGAAAAAATTAGAGAACATAAGGTAGAAAAAGATGTGTTTCTTTTGGGATACAGAAATAATGTTTTTCAATATTTAAATAAATCATTATTTTTTTTACTTTCATCAGATTGGGAAGATCCGGGGTTTGTTTTAGTAGAAGCTGCGGCTTGCAACAAATTAATTTTGTCTAGTGATGTTTTAAGTGGGCCAAAAGAATTTTTATATAATAAAAATTCTGGGTTTTTATATGAAAAAGAAAATCTTACTGATTTTAAAAATAAAATTAAACACATTTTAAATAATACTAATTCAAAAGAAATTTATTTAAAAAAAGTTAACGCAAAAAAAAATTCAAAAAACTATACAATATTCTATCACCATAAAGAGTTATCAAAACTTTTGTGAAAGAAATAATTAAATTTCTTCTCTTATTATTTCATAATATTTATTTAAATTCTTTTTTAAATTAAATCTTTCAAGTCCTAGTTGTGAAGTTTTATTCATAATAAAACATTTTTTTTTATTTTTATGAAAATAAATTATTTTTTTTGCAAGTTCTTTGTGGTTTTTAGATTTAAATAATAAACCTCCCTTACCGTTATCTAATATTTCTCTAGGACCAGTTGGGCAATTACTTGATATAATAAATTTCTTAAGACAAATTGCTTCAAGTAAAACGTTTGGAAGGCCTTCATAAATAGATGATAAGATGAATACATCAGAATGCTTTATTAATGGATAAGGATTTTTTTTATAACCAATAATTTTTATAATTTTATTTAATTTTTTTTTTTTTATAAAACTTAGTAAATTATTCTTTTCTTTACCATTTCCTACTATTAAAACATTAATTTTAATTTTTTCTTTAACTAAATTAATTGCTTTTATTAAAGTCATTTGATCCTTTTGATCAATAAGTCTACCTACATTAATTATTTTTAAACAATTTTTACCAAAATAACTCTGAGTTTTTTTCCTAGATTTATTTAAAATCTCTTTTTTATTTAAAGGATTATAAATACAAGTAGCTTTTATATTGTATCTTTTTTTAAACTGTTTTTTAAAATCAATACTATTTACAATTATTTTATTGGCACTGTTCAGAATGGTTTTAAAGAAAAAATGCTTAAATATATTTTGAGACCATCCCTCAGGTGATGTGTTTGATCTTACAATTACTTTTACACCTAATATTTTACAGAGTAACGTACAATAAATATTTCCTTGAAATGAGAAAACTAATATATTTCTATCTTTAAGTATTTCTAAAAACAGAAGAAACAGACAAAGAAAAAATTTCTTTCTCCTTCCATAGTAATTAAAAAAATTATTGCTAAAGAAAATTAGTTTAATTTTTTTGTCAAATTTATTTTTAAATTTATTTGATATTGTTATTATAGAAATATTATTGATTTTTTTAATAAGAAAATTTGAAATTATAAATAAATTTTTTTCAACACCACCATCTTCAATTGATGGCATAAATATGACTATTTTTTTTTTTTTCACCTTAAATATTATAAAAGTTTATTTTATTATTAATTGAATATATAAACTTAATTTTATGAAAAAACAAAATACTTTAATTTCAATATTAATAATTAATTATAACAATCACAGTCTACTCAAAAGATCAATTAAATCTTGTTTAAAACAAAGTTATAAAAATATAGAAATATTAATTTTTGACGATCAGTCAAATGATAATTCTCCAAACGTTTTAAAAAAATTCATAAAGAATAAAAAAATAAAAATTTTTTTTAATAAAAATAAAAAAGTTAATATAGCTGCTTTAGATGCAGCTAATGGGTATTATTTTTTGTTTAAAAAATCTAAAGGGAAAATTATTTGTTTATTGGATAGTGATGATTTTTATCATAAGGATAAAATCTTTAAGATTAATGATTGTTTTGAGAAAAATAAATCATATGATTTTATTCAAAACTTACCAATAATTGTTGAAAATAATAAAAAAAATTATAAAAAAAATAGAAATAATATTTTTAGTTATTGGCCTTATTTTGCACCTGAAAGTTGTATAAATTTTAGAAGAAATTTTATGTTAAGATTTTTGAAAAAAAATAAATATTTAAATTACAAATTTGCAAATGTTTGGCTAGGTTTTAGGATGGGTGTATATGCTTTTTTTATCGAAAAAACATTTATGACATTAAACGAAAATATTACTTATTACAAAAGTTATGGGGAGTCTAAAAAATATTTTACGTTGAGTTATAGCTGGTTTGTTAGAAGAAAAAATTCGTTTGATTATCTTTTTAAAATATCAAAAAAAAAATATAAATATAAATTGAACTTTGATTATTTTATTACTTTATTTTTTTCAAAAATATTAAAATATTTATAAGATGAGTAAAAAACACATAAAATTTAACATTCCCTATAATTCTAAATATTCAAAAAAATATACATTGAAAGTTTTTAAAAATAATAAGTTTGCTGATGGTGAATTCCAAAAAAAATGTAAGTTATTTATTGAAAAAAAAATTAATTCAAAATGTGTTGAATTAACTCATAGCTGTTCAAGCGCATTAGAAATTGCTATGTTATTAATTGATTTGAAAAAAGGTGACGAGGTCATCATGCCCTCGTATACATTCACATCCACAGCAAATGCTGTATTACTAAGAGGTGGTAAGCCAGTTTTTGTAGATGTTTGTTCCGATGATGTTAATTTGGATCCAAGATTAGTTGAAAAAAAAATAAATAAAAAAACTAAAGCAATAATTGTTGTCCATTATGCGGGTGTTTCTTGTGATATGTCATATTTTTTAAAATTAAAAAAAAAATTTAATATTTATTTAATTGAGGACGCCGCTCATTCATTTTTAGGAAAATATAAAGATAAATATCTTGGTACAATTGGAGATTTTGGAGCTTTTAGTTTTCATGAAACAAAGAATTTTGTTGGAGGTCAATGTGGTGCACTTTCAATAAATAATCTAAAATTTAAGAAAAAAGCAAAAATTATTCTTGATAAAGGAACAGACAGATCTTTGATTAAAAATAAAAAAAAATTTTATTCATGGAAGGGGATAGGCTCTGAATACAGAGCAACTGAGTTATCATCTGCTTTACTTTTTGGTCAATTAACAAAGTATCATTATATTCAAAAATCCAGAGAAAGAATTTGGAATATATATTTTAAAAAATTTTTTAAAATTAAAAGCAAAAATTTTTATATATTGAAAAATAGTAATAAATTTAAAACAAGTTCCCACCATGTGTTTGCGTTGATTTTTAAGAGTTTAAGAGTAAGAGATAGATTTATACTTTATATGAAAAAAAAAGGTATAGACTGTTTTTTTCATTATTACCCTCTTCATATGTCAAATTTTGGAAAAAAGATAAAAAAAATTAAACTTCCTGTTACAGAAAAAATTTATTATGGTTTGGTTAGATTACCATTATACCCATCACTAAAGATTGGTGAAGTGAAAAAAATTATTAAAATTACAGAAAAATTTATAAGAACAATTTAAAATTTATTGTATTTTTTTTCTATATAAGTATATGAAAAATGTGAAAAAATAATTGTAATTAAATAACAAAATAAAACTAACAAACTAGATTCAAAAATATTTAAATCTAATTTACTAAAACCATCATCATCTACAAGTGTTTTTAAGTTAAAAATATATTTTAGTGAATTGTTTATAATCCAAAAAACAAATAAATGGGACATGTATATTGAATAACTAATAGATCCCAAATACACAAAAAATTTATTACATACAAATTTTCCTAAAATAGATTGTTCATCTAAATCACATGAAAAAAATATAAGACATCCAAAAACTACTGGTAATAAAAATAATTGATCTTCTGAAAATTTTATTATTGAGAAAAAAGTAAAAAATATAAAAATTAAACTTATGGCATCCTTATATTTTAAGTAGTATTTATTTTTTTCAAGAATTATGTAAAGTTTACAAAATATTACACCCCAGTAAAATCCATAAATACAATCTAAAAAAGATCTGTAAGCACTATTTGATGCTCCAAAATTAACCTCATCATTTATTCTGAAAAAATATATTACGATAATAACTAAAAATGGTATTTTATATCTTGAATTAAAGATAATAAAAAATGCAAATAATAAGTATGTATAAAATTCTGCAGATATAGACCAACTAGGTGTATTAAATGTATAATCTACAAGAAAAGTATGTAATAAAAAAATATTTGCAAAAAAACTGAGGTAATTATTTTTTATAAATATTTCAGAATTTATGTCTAAGTTGTAATAATTAACAGCTAAAAATTTTATTATTTCTATTAATAAAAATAAAATCAAAAAAAAAATATGTAAAGGATATAATCTAAAAAATCTTTTTTTTATAAAATGTTTAACATTTTCAAAATTTTTTATTCTATCTTTGTAATTAAAATATATAACAAATCCACTGAGTGTAAAAAAAAATTGAACGAAATGTCCACTAGCTAATTGATGATTTACTAAAGGTGAATTTAAATCAAAATGAATTGCAGCTATCATTAATGCTGCGAAGGCCCTATACGTTTCAAGAGAAAGAAATTTTTTTTTCATTTTGTATAATTTTAAAATAACTATTTAATATATATATTTATTATAGTAAATAATAATACAAAAAATTCTAATCAAACAAGATAATTATTTGTTTTGAAAATTTTTAAAAACAATGAAAAAAAAAAAATTAGTTTTTATTATTACCTATAAAGCATCAAAAAAAATTCAAGATATTTTTAACAAGATTTCAAAACTTAAAGAATTTAAAAATTACGATATCTACATAAGCGATGATAATTCTCCAGATGATACTGTTTTTTATATAAAAAATATTAAATATAAAAATATTAAAGTTTCACTAAACAAAAAAAATTTAGGTTATGGAGGTAATATTAAAAAATGTATTAGATATGCAATTAAAAAAAAATATTACCAAGCTGTTATGATTCATGGTGACGACCAATACCATGTGAAATATGTAAAAAAATTATTCAAAATATTGAATAATAATAAAATTGCTGCAGCCACTGGATCAAGAATGAAAATAAAAAAAAATGCATTAAAAGGAAAAATGCCAATTTATAAATTTATTGGAAATTTAGTCTTAACAAATCTGTTTAATCTAATTTTCAAAACATCATTTACAGATTGCCATACTGGCTTATGGGCTTACAATTTAAAAAAAATAAAAAAAATTAATTTAAATGAAGTTGATAGTGGTTATAATTTTGATAGTCAATTGAGGATAAAAATTTTGTCTCAAAAATTTAAAATCAAAGAAATTCCAATACAAACATTTTATAGAGATGAACACTCAAGTTATCATGTTAATTATTCCAAAAATTTTTTTAGAGAATTATTATTCTATAGATAAAAAAACTATTTTTTATATAAGTAATATATTAATAAAAACATAAAAAATATTAAAAAATAAAAAACTTATAACTTGAAAATAATATTAAAAAAAAATTATTTATTTCTAATATTTTACCTTACTATTTTAATAGGTTTTTATTTTGATGAAGACTTATTGGGTGGAGCAAAACATGATTATTTGTTTCATATTAGATTTATAGATTTATTTTCAAAAGATTTAATTGAAGGAATAAGGATTTATGGTTATCAAGATTATCTTGTCCGCAATTCCCCAATTTTTTATATAATTTTGTCTCAATTAAATAAATTAGTAGGCCTAGAAACAATAAGAATATTTAATTCTATTTCATCATTGCTCTTAGTGTTAATTTTTTATCGTTGTCTAAAAATTAAATTTAAAACAATAAATAATGAAACTTTAAAAATTTTATCCTGTATTATTTTTTTATCACCAATGGTAAGGTCTCATGCTATTTGGCCTTACCCTATTATGTGGGGTTTAATATTCTTTACAATTTCAATTTATTATTTTTTAAAATTTAAAAATAATACAATTCAAGAAAACAAATATTTTTATATTTCTATAATACACTTAGTAATTAGCTCATATATTTATATAAGTTTTAGCGTTTTTGTAATTTATTATTTTATTTATTTTTTTAAAAATTATAGATTTAATTTTCAATTAATTAAATTTATAACATTTATTCTTATAATTTCTATTCCAGCTATATGGTTTATTTTTTTTAGAGAAGGTATTTATTTTTTTAAAGGACCCGAAGGTTTTGATAGGTCTTATTATGATATTTTTAATATATTTAATAAAATTGCAATTATATCAACAATTATTTTTTTTTATTTAATACCATTTTTTGATAACAAGTTAATTTTCAAAGATATTAAAAAATTTACAATTACTGAAATATTGTTGGTGATTTTGATTTTTACTTTATGTTTAATTTTTTTTAATTACCCTTTTACAAGCAGCTTTGGGGGTGGTTATTTTTTTAAATTATCTCATTTAATTTTAAACAACAATATCATATTTTATATAACTTTTTTTATTACTTTATTAATATTTATTAAAATATTTGAATATAATTTTTATAATTTTCTCTTATTATTCATTTTATTAATTTGTTATAATTTACAATTCACAATCTATTTAAAATATTACGATCCATTGTTATTTATTCTATTTTTTTTATTATTTGAAATACCAATTGTAGATAGGTTTTTAAAAAAAACTAATTTTTTATATAGAATTTATTTTTTTTCTTTTGCAATTTATTTTATATTTTTAATCAAAGATAATATTAATGATATTTTTTGATTATAGTGTATTAATATAATTTCGTAATATAATAAAATTTTATGCCTTTAGTTTCTATAATTGTCACATATTATAAAAAAAAAAAATATATATTGAAATGTCTTAAGTCTATTTTTAATCAATCATACAAAAATTTTGAGGTTATTTTAATTTTTGATGATAATGATAAAAATGAATATGAGTATATTAAAAAATTAAAAAAAAAATTTAGAAAAATAATAGTTTATAAAAATAAAAAAAATCTTGGTGCAGGCGAGTCCAGAAATAAAGGTATTAAACTTTCAAAAGGTGCATATGTAGCATTTTTAGATAGTGATGATGAATGGCATAAAGATAAATTAAAAAAACAAATGAAATATATGATTAAAAATTCATTTTCTATAAGCCATACTTCCTATCAAATCGTTAATGCATCACAAAAGTTTCTTGCAAAGAGAACTGCTAAAACTTTGGATCATGCCATGCTACTCAAATCTTGTGATATAGGACTTTCTTCTGTAATTATGAAAAGAAATTTATTTAATAAAAATATCAAGTTCGCAAATACAAAAACTAAGGAGGATTATGTTTTATGGTTAAATATTACTAAAAATGGAAAAAAAATATATGCATTAGATAAAACTTTATTGACATGGAGAAAAAATGAAAATTCACTATCTTCGTCAACAATTAGAAAATTAGTTGATGGTTTTTTAGTTTATCATAGGTATCAAAAATACAACTTTTTAAAATCAATTTATTTACTTATAATTTTATCTTTAAATTTTTTGAAAAAAAATTATTTATGAAAATTTATATACCTTTAATTCTTATAATTATTACATTTTTTTTAAAACATTTTTTTATAAAAAATAAATATTTGCTCAGTAACACTGGCGATGCTCACCAGTATTTTATTAATAAATCAAGCATTCCATTAATAGGTGGGTTTTTAATTCTGTTTTCCTTTATGATTATTTACTTTAATGAAAATAATTTTTTGTTTTTTTTGTTTTTAATTTTTTTATTTTTTTTAGGCATTATCTCAGATAGTAAAAAAATTCAATCAGCTAAATTTAGATTGTTTTTTCAATTTTTAATAATTTTGATATATATTGTTTTTGCAGATATAAAACTATCTAGTACTGGAGTTTTTATCTTAGATGATTACAATAAAAATGACGTTTTCAATTATTTTTTTGTTACTTTTTGTCTATTAATTTTAATAAACGGAAGTAATTTTATAGATGGTCTTAATGGGCTATGTTTAGGATATTATTTGTTAATTCTTTTATTTATATTTTTTATAAATGTTAATAATAACTTGTTCTCAGATAATCTAGGATTAATAATTTTTGGATTATCTCTTTTTGTTTTGCTTATCTTTAATTTTTTTAACCAGATATTTATGGGAGATAATGGATCTTATATTTTAGCTATGATTTTTGGTTTTAGCCTAATAGATATTTATAACAACAATGCCTTTATATCACCTTTTTATATTATTTTACTATTATGGTATCCATGTTTTGAATTGTTATTTTCAATAATTAGAAAATTCAATTTTGGAAATTCACCACTAGATCCAGATACTAACCACCTTCATCAATTAATTTATTTTATAATATCAAAAAAATATAAGTTTAAAAAAATCATAAGTAACAACTTAGCTAGCTTAATTTTATTGACATATAATTTTAGTATATTTTTTCTAGCTTATAAAAATATATCACATTCTCAACTTCAAATAATTTTGTTTATTTTATCAATAATTTTATATTGTTTTGTTTATTTAAAGCTGCTTAATTGGAAAAAAAATCAATAAAAAAATAACTTTATCATTTCTTTTAAAATTAAAAAACCATCTTTAAAAGCGTTAACTTTTTTTTTACCTGCAATTCTACTTTTTTCATGAGATACTATGGTAGTCAAAACGTATTTGTTTTTTTTTGCTTTTATTGGTAGTTCAACACAGAATCTAAAATCATTTTGTATTAAGTTTAATTTATTAACTTTATTAGTTTTTCCTAGAACAAATGTATAAAGAATATCTGTAATCGGAAGAGAAAAAAAAATTTTACCAATTAAAGTAAAAATTTTATTACCTATTAAAGTAATAAATGTGTCATCATCACTTTTTGCACCTTTCTCATATCTTGAGGCAAAAATTAAATCATAGTTGTTGTTAGATATTTTTTTCAACATTACATCGATTTCATTTATCTCCATTGAGCCGTCTGCATTAAAAATACAAAAATAATCAGTCTTAGTTTGGTTTATCCCTTCTATAAGTGCATTTCCAAACCCTTTTTTAGTTTGGTAGATTATTTTACAATTTTTATTTTCAATAGACTTTATTGTTTCACTGTCTGTTTTTTCTAATACAACAAAAATTTCAAAATTTTTATTTACAAATTGATCTAAAACGGTTGGTAAAGACTCAGCCTCATTTTTTGCAGGAATTACAATTGTTAAATTTTTCATTTTATTTAATAATAGTATATAAGAATTATAAATATAAATAACAATTTTGATTTAATAAACAATTTAGACCCACTTTTAAACATATTTGATTAAATAATAATGGAAATTAATATTATAACTTTTTTTTTATTTTATTTTTTAATAATATTTAGCACCTTAGGGTATGGTATTTTTTTTATAAAAAAATTTGCAGATAAAAATGAGAAATTTTCAATTGGATTTGCAGGCATAATAGGAGTCTTTTTTTTAATTGTATTATCTATTTCAAGTCATATTTTTTTTAAGCATAGTTTACTTCACAACAGTATAATTTTATTATTTGGTTTATTTTTTTTTTTAAAGAATATAAAAATATACTTTAAAAAAGATCTTTTAATTTTATTTTTATTTTTTTCAGTTTTATTTATTGCATCTTTGATTAAAAAAAATCATGATGATTTTAGTTACTATCATTTTCCATATACATACTACATAGTTGAATATCCACTTATGATTGGAATTGGTAAATTTGTACATGGATTTAGAACCCCATCTTCAATGTTTTATCTTAACTCAATTTTTTATTTGCCCTTTGTAAAATATTACATGTTTAATATGGGAGCAGTTATGATTATGGGTTTTGCAAATATTTTAATTCTTGAGAGAATAAGTATTTCTTTTAAAAAAAAAAAATTTGATTATTTATTTATTTTAAACTTATTAATATTCTCGTTTATCAACATATTTTTTTACAGACTTGGAGAACATGGTACAGATAGGTCTCCACAAATATTAATTTTATTATTCATATTAGAATTATTATATTTCATTAATTATAAAGGAATCTACAAACAGTTTTATCCTAACTTTCTTGTTTTGCTAGGTCTAATTATATCTTTTAAACCTTTTTATATTTTGTATTTAATTTTCACTTTGCCAATATTAATATTAATTAAAAAGTATAAACAAAAAAATAAGTTTTACAAAATATTCAATTTAAAAAATAATTTTTTTATATTTTTTTGCTATTTAATTTTTTTAACATTCTCACTTTATTTTGTTAATACCGGATGTTTAGTTTACCCTGTTTCCTTTACTTGTTTTGAAAATTTTTCATGGTCAATACCTATAGATCAAGTTAAAGCGATGAATAATTGGTATGAACAATGGTCAAAAGCAGGCGCAGGGCCCAATTTTGAAGTTGAAAACAGAGATATTTATATTCAAAATTTTAATTGGGTTAGTAATTGGATTGATAAGTATTTCTTCAATAAGGTTTCAGATTTTATTTTAGGAGTGATTTTGCTTCTTTTTATTTTTTTTATTATTTTCTTCACAAAATCAAAAAAAAAAAAATCTATTAAATCAAATTTTAAAAATAAATATATTGGTTTAGTTTATTTAACAATTTTTGTTCTTTTTTTAGAATGGTTTTATAATCATCCAGCATTAAGATATGGGGGATATATTTTATTTTTTTTAATTTTTTGTATACCTTTTTCTATATTCCTTGAAAAATATATCACAAGCAATAATTCAGAATTATTAAAAAAAAAGGTTTTAATAATATTTATTTTGGTATTAACAATTTTTCTAACAAGAAATGCTAACAGAATCATTAAAGAAAATTCGATTTATGAAAAAATAAGTCTTAATAGTGTTAATTATTTGATGGATGAATCTTATTTTAGAATAGATAAGCAATTTAAATCTTTAGAAAAAAATTATTTTGAATGTAAAAACACCGGGCTAAAATGCGAGTCACCAATAAAAAAAGAATTTGGAATATACATTTTTCCATATAAATAAAATTGCAATAAATATAGCTCTTATTTTATTAGACTTAAATATAAACATAAAATATACAAACAATATGAAAAAAAAAACTGCACTAATTTTTGGTATAACTGGACAAGATGGTTCTTATTTAGCTGAGTTTTTATTAAAAAAGAATTATACAGTTCATGGTGTAAAAAGAAGATCATCTTCACTCAATACAAGTAGAATTGATCATCTTTATCAGGATCCTCACGATAAAATAAGAAAATTATTTTTACACTACGGGGATGTAAGTGATTCAATCTCGGTATCTTCAATTGTTAAAAAAATAAAACCAGATGAAATTTATAACTTAGCTGCTCAGTCCCATGTAGCTGTTTCATTTGAAGTTCCTGAATATACAGCAAACGCTGATGCATTGGGAGCTTTAAGAATTTTAGAAGCAATTAAATTTCACGGATTAGAAAAGAAAACAAAATTTTATCAAGCTGGAACATCTGAAATGTTTGGAAAAGTTCAACAAGTGCCACAGAATGAAAAAACACCTTTTTATCCAAGGAGTCCATATGGAGTTGCAAAGTTGTATGCTCATTGGATTACTGTAAATTATAGAGAAGCATACAAAATATTTGCTTGTAATGGGATATTATTTAACCACGAAAGTCCAGTTAGAGGGGAAACCTTTGTTACAAGAAAAATAGTAATTGGTTTATGTAAAATAAAACTTGGCTTACAAAAAAAATTATACTTGGGAAATCTTTCAGCAAAAAGAGATTGGGGTCATGCAAAAGATTATGTAATAGCAATGTGGAAAATTTTGCAAAAAAGTACTCCTTCTGATTATGTTATTTCAACGGGAAAACAATATACTGTAAAACAATTTGTAAACTTAGTTCTAAATAAGCTTAATATAAAATATTATTGGAGAGGAAAAGATTTTAAATCCAAATGCTACAATAAAAATAATGAAATTATTATTGAATGTGATAAAGAATATTTTAGGCCTTTAGAAGTAGATACTCTACTTGGAGACTCTAGAAAAGCAATAAAAGAACTAAACTGGAAACCAAAATTTAATATTAATGATTTAGTTAGAGATATGGTTGATTATGAGTTGCTTAATTTAAAAAATGATAAATCGTAATTCAAAAATATTTATAACAGGTCATAAAGGTTTGGTAGGAAGTGCAATTTTAAGAGGACTAAGATTACGTGGATATAAGAACCTAATTTATAAAAATAAGTCTAGCTTAAATTTATTGGATCAAAAAAAAGTATTTAGTTTTTTAAAAAAAAATAAGCCAGACTTTATTTTTATTGCTGCAGCAAAAGTAGGTGGGATATTAGCAAATAATAGATTTAAAGCTGAATTTATTTTTGAGAATTTAAGTATACAAAATAATTTGATTCATGGCGCCTACATAAATAACATTAAAAATTTAATTTTTTTAGGTTCGAGCTGCGTATATCCAAAATTTTGTAGGCAACCAATTAAAGAAAAATATTTAATGCAAGGTGAACTAGAAAAAACAAATGATGCATATGCTTTAGCAAAAATAGCAGGTATAAAAATGTGTGAAAGTTATAATTTACAATATGGAATGAATTATAAGTGTTTAATGCCAACTAATACATTTGGACCTAATGATAACTATGATTCTTTAAACTCTCACTTTTTCCCAGCTTTAATTAAAAAAATTCATGAAGCAAAAATTAAAAATAAAAAACACCTTGTCTTATGGGGTAACGGCTTAGCTAAGAGAGAGGTAATTTACGTTGATGATTTGGCAGATGCATGTATTTTTTTTATGAAAAAAAAAACTAAAGAAGCTCTTTTAAATATTGGCACAAGCAAAGATTATTCAATAAAACAATATGTAAAAATAATATCAAAAGTAATTGCACCAAATAAAAAATTTAAAATTAAATTTGATAATAAAAAGCCCAATGGAACTCCTAGGAAAATATTAGATATAAGTTTAGCTACAAAATATGGATGGAAAAGTAAAACAAGACTTAAGCAAGCAATAAAAACAACTTATCAAAATTACATTCGAGAGAAATGAAAAAAATAATTGTAACTGGGGGTGCAGGATTTGTAGGAGCAAACTTAATTGATTATTTTTTAAAAAAAACAAAATATAAAATAATTAGTATTGATAATTATTCTTCGGGCTCAATAAAAAATCACTTTAAAAGTAAAAGGGTCAAATATATAAATTCAAATACCAAAAATATTGAAGAAATATTAAAAAAAGATGTAAAATCCATTCATTCTTTATTTCATTTTGGTGAATTTTCAAGGATTTATCAAAGCTTTATTCAAATGAGTGAGTGTATAGAGTCTAATTCAATAGGAACCAATGCTGTTTTTAATTTTTGTTTAAAAAATAAAATTAAATTAATTTATTCAGCTACATCTGCTAGTCTTGGAAATAAAGGTAAGGATAAAAATTTATCTCCTTATGCATTCACTAAGTCAAAAAATTTAGAGTTATTAGAAAATTTAAAAAAATGGTTTGATTTCAAATTTGAAATAATTTATTTTTACAATGTTTACGGTCCTAGACAAATTTGCAAAGGTAAAATGGCTACAGTTATAGGAATTTTTGAAGAATGTTTCATAAATAAAAAACCTTTACCTGTTGTCAAACCAGGAACGCAATCTAGAAGATTTACTCATATTGCCGATACAATAAAAGCATGTTTTATCGCATGGAAAAAAAATAGATGTTTGCATTATAGCATTACTAATAGATCGTCATACACAATTAAAGAAGTTGCAAAAATGTTCAATTTTAAAATAAAATATTTACCTCAACGACCAGGTGAAAGATATGCTTCTGCTCTAACTAATATGAACTTATCAAATAAGGTTTACAGACTTTATGGGAAGATTAAATTAAAAGATTACATTGAAAAAATAACAAAAAATTGAAAAAATAATAATTTTATATTTACATTAATATTTATTTATATATAAAGCCTTTGCCTGGTGATTTTTGCGAAGGGGTTATACCCGATCCCATTCCGAACTCGGAAGTCAAGCCCTTCAGCGCCGATGGTACTTTGTCTTAAGACACGGAAGAGTAGGACATTGCCAGGCTAAAAAAATAATTATGAAAATTGCAAGCTCATTAAAATCACTAAAAAAAAGAGATCTTAATTCTAAATTAGTTAGAAGACGGGGTAGAGTTTACATAATTAATAAAAAAAATCCCAAGTTTAAAGCCAGACAGAAGTAATCTTTTTTTATGATAATTGGTTCAATATCAGAGAATAAGAATGTAGAAAAAAGAATTTCAATAACTCCAGATATTGCAAAAAAGTATATTTCTAGTGGATTTCAAATTTTAATAGAGACTGCATACGGAAATCACCTAGGCATTTCAGATGATGAATTTTTAAAAGTAGGTTGCAAAATAGAAAAAAAAGAAAATATTTTAAATCAATCAGATATAATTTTGCAGTTAGATTTATTAGAAGAAAAAAATTTAGAATTCCTTAAAGAGAATAAAATTCTTATCGGAAGTTTTAATAGTATTCAAAATTTTGAAAAAATTAATAAATTTAAGTTAAATAAAACATCTATATTTTCTCTTGAACTTCTTCCAAGGATAACAAGAGCCCAATCAATGGATATTCTCTCGTCACAAGCAAATTTAGCTGGATATAAAGCTGTTGTAGACTCATTTGCTAAATTTAAAAAAGCAATTCCAATGATGATGACCGCAGCAGGCACTATATCTGCTGCAAAAGTATTAGTTGTTGGAGCAGGAGTGGCTGGCCTACAGGCTATTGCGACAGCAAAAAGAATGGGCGCCATAGTGTTTGCTACAGATGTAAGGATTACATCAAAAGAACAAGTTGAAAGTTTAGGTGGAAAGTTTTTAACCGTTGAAGGTTCTGAAAATTTAGAAACTGAAGGTGGTTATGCAAAAGAGGCTTCAGACGAATTCAAAAAAAAACAAGAAGAATTATTACACGAAACCTTAAAAAAAATAGATATAGTTATTTGTACTGCTCTTATTCCAGGAAAAAAAGCTCCATTAATTATCAAAGATAGAATGATTGATGATATGCAGTCAGGTTCTGTAATATATGACCTTGCAGCTTCACAAGGTGGAAATGCAGCTTATACAAAAGTTGATGAAATTATTGAAAAAAATGGTGTTACAATACTTGGTGAAAAAAATATTTTAAATAAATTACCTGTGTCTGCGTCAAATTTATATGCAAAAAATTTGTTTAATTTTGTTTTAAATCTTTATGATAAAAAAAATAATAAAATTAATATTAATTTAGAAGATGAAATTATTAATAAAACTTTGGTAAAGTGATATGGAAATAGATCCTTTTATATTTAGATTAAGTATTTTTATTCTTTCAATATTTATTGGTTATTATGTAGTTTGGAGTGTTACGCCTTCTCTTCACACCCCACTTATGTCGGTCACTAATGCAATTTCGTCTGTAATTATTGTTGGTGCGATAATTGCTGCTCTAGCAGGAGATACTTTAAATATATTTGATACCGCAAATATTTTTGGATTTTTGGCAATTATTTTAGCTGCAATAAACATTTTTGGTGGATTTCTTGTTACGCAAAGAATGTTAGCAATGTATAAAAAAAAAAAGAAAGATAAGTAACTATGTCAGCAAATTTATTAGCAATTTTTTATTTAATTTCTGGTATTTTATTTATTCTAGCTTTGAGAGGACTTTCTTCTCCAGAGACGTCAAGGCAAGGAAATTTATTTGGAATTCTTGGAATGGCTATCGCAATTGGAGTTACTTTTTTATCAATCGGAAATTTTTCCACTGGATTTTTATACGTGTTAGGGTTTTTAATCATTGGTGGATCAGTAGGTGCATTTATTGCTTATAAAATACCAATGACAGCTATGCCTGAGCTTGTAGCAGGTTTTCATAGTTTAGTTGGACTAGCCGCAGTATTTGTTGCAATATCAGCTTTTTTAAATCCTGAAGTTTTTAATTTAGGTTCACCTGGAAATATTAAAATAGCAAGTTTAATAGAGATGTCATTGGGAGCTGCTATAGGGGCTATAACTTTTACAGGATCTATTATAGCTTTTTTAAAACTTAGAGGGATTATGTCTGGTTCTCCAATTACTTTTATAGGACAACACTATTTAAACTTATTCTTAGGTTTGATTTTGATTGGTTTAATATTTTACTTATGTAAAACTCAAATTGACTATTGGTTTTGGACAATAATTATCATTTCATTTTTACTTGGGGTTCTTTTAATTATTCCAATAGGAGGTGCAGATATGCCGGTTGTTATATCTATGTTAAATTCATATTCAGGTTGGGCAGCAGCAGGAATTGGTTTTACATTAGAAAA